>Ga0193751_1000037_pt1 | contig 113471 bp, 110 predicted proteins | sample L1c2metaG_FD_143050 | JGI IMG/M metagenome (GOLD analysis project Ga0193751, IMG submission 143050) | Soil microbial communities from a riparian zone of the East river system, Colorado, United States - L1c2 | ecosystem: Environmental > Terrestrial > Soil > Riparian zone | place: USA: East... | reverse complement strand
CGCCTGCCGCGCCGTAGCCTTGCGAAGGCGGGTTGAGCGTTGGACATTTTCTGCCGTTTTCATAATACAACCTCCGTCCCGACTCCGGCGTCGGTGAAGATTTCGAGCAAAACGGAATGCGGAATTCTCCCGTCCACAAACTGGACTTTTTCAACGCCGCTCTCAATCGCGGCGATCGCGGAGTCCACTTTTGGAATCATCCCTTCGCCGATCACGCCAGCTTTTCGCCACTTCGGAACTTCGCTCACGGCTAAATGCGTCAACAAACTGGAATCTTTTTTTGGATGTCGCAGCAAACCAGGCACGTCGCTCATGAACACCAAGCGGCGCGCTTTTAACGCAATCGCCGTTTTCGCCGCCGCAATGTCGGCGTTGCAGTTGTAAATTTTACCGCCATCGCCAAGCGCGGTCGGACTGATCACCGGCGTGACGCTGCGTCGAATGCATTCGCGCAATGGTTCCACGTTCACTTCGCAGACTTGGCCGACGAAACCAAGATCCACATCTTCACCCTTTTCACTTCTCGCTGAATATTTGCGGCAGCGAAAAATCTCGGGACCGGCGAAACCGCGTGCTTTCCCGCCGAAGTCCTCGATCGCTTTCACAATTTCAGGATTGATTTCGCGCGAGAGAACACGATCGACGATTTTCGCGCTGGCGGCGGCGGTCACTCGATAGCCGTGCACGAACTCGGATTTCACACCGGCTTCCTCGAGCGCACGCGTGATTGCTTTGCCGCCGCCATGTACCACCACCGGATTAATTCCGACCGCTTCGAGAAAAACCACGTCGCGGGCGACCCGGTGCCGTTCTTCCGGATCGGGCGAGTCCATGAAACTGCCACCGTACTTCACCACGAAGATCTGGCTCCGGAAACGTTGAATGTAAGGCAACGCTTCGAGCAACGTCGCCGCTTTCGAAATGATTTTTTTCATCAGCCGCCGAGGGTCGCGGGATCAGTGATATTGCCTTTGTTGAACGCGACGTAGTTTTCCGTGAGGTCAGCCGCGTAAAGCACGAATTCGCCGCGGCCACGATGAAGATCCACGTGTAGGTCAAAGTCTGGCGCTGCAGTGATTTTGGCCAGCGTTTTCAAGGCGACATTTGTCGGACGACCGCGTCGAAATGCAAAAAGAATTTTGCGGGTGTCGGGTCGCGCGTAACCGACGTCGACAACCGTTTCATCGACATCAGCTTTTGAATAGCCGAGCGCGCAGAGAATTCGGCCCCAGTTCGGGTCGCCGCCGCACCAGCTCGTGCGCACGAGCGAGCTGTTAGCAATCGCGCGCGCGGCCGCTTCTGCTTCACGATCGTTCCGCGCACCGCGAAGGTGCAGCGCAACAAATCGAGACGTCCCTTCGCCGTCGCGCACGATCATCTTGGCCAACTCGAGACAAACGAAATTCAGCGCATTCTGAAATTGGGAACGCCGAATTTCGGATTTGGAATTCCCAGCAAGTCCATTCGCCAGCGCGATCACTGAATCGTTCGTGCTCATGTCGCCATCCACCGTGATTCGGTTGAAACTTTTCCCGATCGCAATCTTGAGCGCGTGCTTCAGCGCGGCCGGTTCAATTGCTGCGTCGGTCGTAATGCATCCGAGCATGGTCGCCATCCCTGGCTGAATCATGCCGGCGCCTTTGCAGATTCCTCCCACCCGAACTGTTGATTTTCCAACTTTGAGCTCGACCGCGATTTCTTTGCGATGCGTGTCCGTCGTCATGATCGCTTCCGCGACCTGTCGCGCGTTCGATGTCGATCGTGCAATCCGCGGCGCGCACGCTCGAATTCCGCGCTCGATATTTTTCATCGGCATCGACACACCGATCCTACCGGTCGAGCAAACGAGCACGTCTTCCGCAGAAATTCGCGCCGGCAAACTTGACTGCTTAAAGCACTCAAGTTTATCGAGCGCAGATGCCGTCAGCCGAGTCATTGTTTGGGCGTCGCGAAGTCCTTGGAGACCTGTGCAGGCGTTGGCGTTCCCGGAATTCACGACGATCGCGCGCGCAAGTTCTTTGCGCGCATGTTGGCGGCTAATTTTTACCGGAGCGGCGCAGACTTGGTTGGTCGTAAACACTCCCGCTACCGCCGCCGGAGTATCGGAAACAATCAAAGCGAGATCGCGCTTTTGTCCTTTCTCGGAGCCTTTGCCAGTGCCGAGCTTTTTGATGTCGCAGAAAACCGCGGCGCATTTGAAACCGCGGGGGGCGCAAATCGAACCGGCAGCTTGTCGAAACGGATTTTTCAAATCAGCCCAGCAGTCTCGAGAAAGCCGAGCATCAGATTCATGCATTGCACAGCCTGACCGCTCGCGCCTTTGACGATGTTATCGATCGCGCTCATGACCACCAGACGATGGGTCCGCTGGTCGATCTTCCAGGCGACGTCGATGAAGTTCGTGCCGACCACGTTTTTCGTGTCGGGTAGATGTTCGTCGCCAAGCAAACGGACGAACGGTTCCTCGCCATAGGCCCCATTGAAAAGCACTGCCGGATCCATGTTCACCACATTCCCCGCGATATCGGCATAAATCGTTGTCACAATCCCCCGATTCACCGGGACCAGATGAGGAGTGAATTGAATCACAATTTTCTCGCCGGCCAAAATCGACAGCTCTTGTTCGATCTCGGAAAGGTGTCGATGTTTTGGGACGCCGTACGGCCGGACGCTCTCGTTGCACTCGGAAAAAAGATAATCTGCTTCCACTTTGCGCCCTGCGCCGGTCACACCGCTCATGCTCGCGACCAGAATCGTTTTGCGATCGATCGCTTTCCGACGGATGAGCGGCCGCAGCGGAATAAGAATGCTCGTGGGATAGCAACCCGGGCAGGCGACAAGCTTCGCTTCGCGAATTTGGTCCCGGTAAATCTCCGGCAAACCGTAAACCGATTGGCCCAGCAAATCCGGCGCGGGATGATCGTAGCCATAGAATTCCTGGTAAACAGCGGCGTCTTTTACTCGGAAATCGGCGCTCAGATCCACCACGCGCGCGCCGGCGGACAAAAGCGGCTTGGCAAATTCGGCAGCGAGTCCATGTGGCAAGGCGAGAAAAACTAGACTGGCCTCACGCGCGATTTGTTTTGGGTCGGGATCTGAAAATTTGAGCGTGGTCGCAGTTTTCTGGTGCGAGAAGCGCGGGAAAACTTGCGCGAGGGATTTGCCGGCCAATTGCCGGGACGTTGCCGCGACCAGATCGACCTGTGGATGCGCGAGAAGCAGACGGACCAACTCCTCGCCGGTGTAACCGGAAGCGCCCACCACCGCGACCTTGGTTCTTGTCACAACGCGCAATGCGTATTCCGTCTCGCGCGGATTGCAACGAAAAGCTGCGCAAAAAAACAGGAGAGGATTAAGGGGATTAAATTGGATTGGATTCCGAGAAACAAAAATCGTGTGAATCTTGTTAATCCTGTCTAGTTTTCTATACTTATGGACGCTCTTTATCTTGTCGGGATCGCAGTGCTGGCGGTTTTCGGTCTCGTTTTCGCCATTATTCTTTTCAACTTTTTCGGGATCTGGCTCCGGGCACGCATCGCTAACGCGCCGGTTGCCATGGGCAAAATGATCGGGATGCGGCTTCGGCGCGTGCCGGTTGGATTGATTGTCGACAATCGTATCACGGCGGTGAAAGCAGGCATTGAGGTGCCGAGCGATCCGCTGGAAGCGCATTACCTCGCGGGCGGCGACGTGACTCAAGTCATCCTCGCGTTAATTGCTGCCGACAAGGCTGGCATCTCGCTCGATTTCAACCGCGCCTGCGCGATCGATTTGGCCACGAAAGGCACCGGGAAAACGGTGCTCGAAGCCGTGCGTACGAGCATCAATCCGAAAGTCATCGACGTACCTAATCCGGCGATGGGCCGGACGACCATCGACGGTGTGGCCAAGGACGGGATTGGCGCGAAAGTGAAAGCGCGGGTGACGGTGCGCTCGCATCTCGATCGATTCGTTGGCGGCGCGACCGAGGAAACAATCATCGCACGCGTGGGCGAAGGCATCGTGAGCGCGATCGGCTCAGCTGATTCTTACAAGGACGTTCTGGAAAATCCGGACCGCATTTCAAAAGCAGTGCTGGCAAAGGGACTCGACAGTAACACGGCGTTTGAAATTCTTTCCATCGACATCGCCGACGTGGATGTTGGCGACAATATCGGTGCGAAATTGCAAAGCGAGCAAGCGGATGCCGACAAGCGTATTGCCCAGGCGAAAGCGGAAGTGCGTCGCGCCGCGGCGGTTGCAGTGGAGCAGGAAATGAAGGCCAAGACGCAGGAGATGCGTGCGAAAGTCGTCGAAGCCGAAGCGCAAGTGCCGATGGCGATGGCGGAGGCATTTCGCGCCGGTCACCTTGGCATCATGGATTATTACCGGATGAAAAACGTGCAGGCCGACACCTCCATGCGTGAATCGATTGCGGGAACGGACAAACCGCGAACAGACGCGAGCTAAGAAAGTAAAAACATGGCAGCGGTGCATCTCGATAATCTGCTTTTCCTTTTGTTCGTCGCGATCGCGATTTTCTTTCAGATCCTGACCCGAGCCGCGACTAAGAGTCGCAGGCGTCCCGGGGATACAACGGGCAGATCGACATCTCCATCGCAAAGGGCGCGTCCAATTGCGAGCGAATCGGAGGACACCGATGCAGACCGCATCCGAAAATTTCTGGAAGCGCTGGGGCAACCAACTACATCCATACCTCCCGCGCCGGTTGCGCCGCGGCCAACCTATCAACGGCCGGTTGTGCTCCCGCACGTGGGCCCGATGAAATCGCCGCTGCCCCCTTTGAAGACGCGCCCGCCAGAATCCAAGCCGGACTGGCGGTTGCCGCGCGAAATAGTTCCCGAAGCCCCGCCACCGCCGGAACCCGTTCCGGTAATAAAGACGGTGGCGACAGAAATGTATGGAATCGCGACCCAACCGATCTCCAAATCCGCGGAAGCAAAAATCGAGGTCGCGACGCTGCTAAGATCGGCATCCGGTTTACGGGACGCGATTATCTTGCGCGAAATTTTTGGACCGCCGCGCAGTCTGCAACCACTCGATTTGGTCGGAAGCGGTTGAGCTTCGCCGCCAAACTCGTATCCTGTCGCTCCCTTTCCAACACGCCGGCGTGGCGGAATGGCAGACGCGCTGGACTCAAAATCCAGTGATCGCAAGATCGTGTGGGTTCAAGTCCCTCCGCCGGCAGATTGCCTGTGTCAGGTCGTGTTTTACAAAATGCGGCCAAAGTCGTATTCTTGGAGCATGAAAATGCTCATTCGTGTCGTCGCGATCGGGTTCGTTTCATTCTGCTTAATGCTGAAAGTTAATGCGCAAGGATCAGCCGGGCTCAGCGGTTTTGTGAAGGATTCCAGCGGCAAGCCGATCCAAGGTGCAGAGATTCGCATTCAAGGTAGTGACGCGAACAAAATTGGAAAGATTCATACAAAAGGTGATGGCCACTACAACTATCCAGCGTTGGAGGATGGGACATACGCCGTTACGCTGCTGGTCGATGGCGTAACCAAAGCATCCATTGCCAACGTCAAAACCAAAGCGGGAGTTAGCGAAACGCTTAACTTCGAGCTTGTAAAAGGCTCGATGGCCAGACCGTTCGCCGCAGGCAAACATTATGTTTGGGTGCCGAAGCAAACCGGGACCCATCTCGGCGACTGGATGGAGGTCGAGAATGATGGCAAAACGATGCCTTCAGGAATGGCCGACCGCTTGAACAACCAGGGCAACATGTTGGCCAGACACATCCAGGAATCGGGACTAAACGGCGGATCCACGCACTAAGAGAAATACGGCGGACCACAATTGCAAAGTGTCGGACGATTTCCGACATCACTTGCGAGCTTCGCTTTTGCGTGTAACCGTACGGGGCTATGTTTACTAATTCTCTTCGGATCGGTTTTGCTGGATTAATGGTTTGCGCCACCGCTGCGTGGGCTTCCCCCGTCGGCCCTGCCACGCTACAGGGCGATGTGAAGGACTCGAACGGGCAAGTAGTCGCCGGTGCCGAAGTGCACATCCAAGCGAAAGATGGAAGCAATCTTCAAAAGATCGTCCGAACAGACGCGAATGGACATTACATTTGTCCCAAACTGCCCCAGACTGATTACGAAGTTGTCCTCTTTGTTAACGGCGCGATTAAAGCATCGATAAACAACACCAAGACTTCCGCCACTGTCCCGACACAGCTGGACTTCAAGTTAACCGGCCAATACGCCACGAATAAGCCGGCCAAGAAACACACTCACATGGTTTATGTGCCGGCCGAGACTGGCAGCAATTTGAGCGGCCGCTGGGTGGAAGTTGACGATAATGCGGGCAGCAGCGCGGCCGCAACCGCTGGAACTGGCCACGTCGACAAGGGCGGCGCCGCGATGCTGAGACAACTTCAGGGCGCCAGCGGCTCTAGCAGCGGCGGTAACTAATCCTTAGCAAGAATTCCGAAAAGCGCGGCCTTTTGGCCGCGCTTTTTTGTTGTACGAGCGATTGCTTCGAGCAGGAACGCCACTCTACCCTGAAACGATGTAGCCTTCTTCGCCGTGCTCATTGATGTCGAGCCCCTGGCGCTCAATTTCCGGAGCGATTCGGAGCCCGATAAATGTTTTCACGATAGCGCCGATGATCGCGGTCGCCGCTACCGCAAGCAAAATCGTAAGCCCGATCGCCTTTAGCTGCTCAAGCCAAAGCAGGCGGCCAATAATTTTCCCGAGACCATTTTGCGTCGCCGTGGTTGCGGAAAGATTTGGATTCACTTGTGCGGTTGCAAGTAATCCGGTGAGAAACGCGCCGAGCGTTCCCCCGACCGCATGCACGCCGAACGTGTCGAGCGCGTCATCGTATTGAAACCACGATTTTAGTTTTGTGCACGCAAAAAATGGGACGATGCCGGCCGCTACGCCGATTAGCACTGCGCCGGTCGGATCGACATACCCGCAAGCCGGCGTGATGACAACCAAGCCGGCGACGGCGCCGGAACAAAATCCGAGCACGCTCGCTTTCCCGCGCAATACGTACTCCAGCATTGCCCAGGTAAAGGACGCTACCGCAGTCGCGAGCGTTGTGGTCGTGAACGCGTTTGCCGCGATCCCATCGGCGCCGAGCGCGCTGCCCGCGTTAAAACCGTACCAACCAACCCAAAGCATTCCGGCCCCGACCATGCAAAGCACCATGCTATGCGGCGCCATGATTTCTTTGCGAAAACCGAGCCGCGGCCCGAGCAGAGCGCAAAGGACAAGGGCCGACCAGCCGGAGGACATATGGACCACTGTGCCGCCCGCAAAATCAATCGCGGTAACTTGCGCGCGCGGATTCCAAACGCCGTTCATGAATCCATCGATTCCCCACACCATGTGCGCGAGAGGAAAATAAACGACGAACATCCAAACACCGACAAAGACAAGCACCGCCATAAATCTGATTCGTTCCGCGACCGCGCCGATGATCAGGGCCGGCGTGATAATCGCGAACATCAGCTGGTACATCGCGAAAATATTTTGCGAAACCCAGAAGGAGTAATCTCCGTTGGGCTGGGCATCGACTCCGCGAAGAAATGCAAACTTCAATCCGCCGATGAATGGCGAACCGCGCGAAAAAACCAGCGAATATCCGACCGCCCACCAAATAATCGCGACCAATCCCGCGATGCCGAGACATTGGGCCAGGACCGACAACACGTTTTTTTGCCGGACGAGTCCGCCGTAAAATAGCGCCAGGCCGGGCAGCGTCATGAAAAGAACCAGCGCTGAAGCGGTCATCATCCAGCCGTTGTGACCAGGACCGGAACCGGAAATGTTGGAACCAGTTTGCGCGTTCGCCGAATCCGAACCGCGAGCTGCATTATTAACGTAAGCTTCGAGATCAGCCACGCGTTGCTCAAGCGAGGGGCTCGCTACTGGAGAGACTGCCGAGCTTGCGGGTGGTTGTGCGCCGGAGACTCCAGCGAAGACAAAGATCGCGAAGAATAGGAAAGCGCGAATGAACATGTCGATCTTGCTCCGCAGCGTTATTAGAGCGCGCTGTTTCGCAACGGCAAGGAAAACCGGGTAGTGTCCTAATTTGGCAAATTAGGACACTACCGAAAACCGCGCCCATCTACTTTTTACTTTATAAGCGCAGATGAAGTCGTTAGTCATGAAGGTCGTGAGTAACGACGCTCCCGGCAACGGGCTGGACGTGACGTTCCGTGAGTTTACTGCCGGACAAAAACTCTTTAATCGCTACACCCTAATCAAGACCCTCGGCCGCGGCGGGATGGGAGTGGTCTGGCTGGCGCGCGATGACGAGCTGGAACGCGACGTCGCGCTCAAGTTTTTGCCGGAACTAATCATTCACGACCGCGCGGTGCTGGGTGATCTAAAACGCGAGACGCGCCGCAGCCTAGAGCTGACGCACAAGAACATCGTGCGCATTTACGATTTCGTGCACGATCAAACATCAGGCTGCATCTCGATGGAGTACGTGGATGGTGACACGCTTTCCAATTTGCGCGCCGACAAGCCACGCAAGATCTTCGAGCCGGACGAATTGACCGATTGGATGAGTCAACTTTGTGACGCGCTCGATTACGCGCACACTCATGCACGCATCGTGCATCGCGATCTGAAGCCGGCCAACCTGATGGTGAATCGACGGGGCGATCTCAAAGTCGCCGACTTCGGAATCGCCCGCAGCCTGAGCGATTCAGTGAGCAAGGTGACGATGCAGCACGGCAAGAGCGGGACGCTCGTTTACATGAGCCCGCAACAACTCGATGGCGAACGAGGCACACATCTCGACGATGTTTATTCGCTGGGAGCCAGCATCTACGAACTACTGACGAGCAAGCCTCCGTTTTATTCCGGCAACGTCGACCGGCAGATTCGTGAAAAAACCCCGCCGTCGATGACTCAACGGCGCAAAGAACTCGAGATCGACGGCGAGCCAATCGATTCGGCATGGGAAGAAGTTGTTCGACGTTGCCTGGCGAAAGATCCAACGAAACGCCCACAATCGGTTTCCGAGATTGCACGCAGCTTGGAAGTCCCGTCGCCAAAGACAAGACGAGCGCAGCAAGCGACAGAGAAAGGATCAAAACGAATCGGTATTTTCGTTGCCGTTGCTATTTTGATCGCTGCCGCGACCGTCAGCGGATGGTATTTCGGACTTTTCGGAAACTTCACGAAACAACGCACCGTTGCTATCAGTCAACCATCACCGAGCGAGCCCAAAGTTTCGCCGACAATTCCCGCGCAGATCGAAGCTCCTGCGCCAAAAGCTGCGTCGGCTCCGTCAGCGAGTGTCGCGGAACTGTCCGCTGCGCCAGCGGGACCGGCGCGTTTTGCTGGCAGTTGGACGGGAACAATCAAAATAGGAAACGAAGGCGACTACGATGTGACTCTTGTCGTCGATTCTGAAGCGACTTCGCTGACGCAAAAAACGAATCGCTCGCCTCAACACGTTCATTCGACAACCATCAGCGGCGGTACGCTTTTGTGGCGGGGAGGAGATCTGAATAATGTTGCGTGGACGCTAACTCCCAAACCCGATGGCCTGACTGCTTTGGCGACAACAAAGGGAGCCGCCGGCGTCGAGAACACTGCGATTTTCCGGCGGAGGCAATCCTCAATCTCGACAACTCAGCTGATGCCGGCTGCGAGTGTCCCGAAACAACCAGTTGTGTCGGCGGGACCGAAAGTCACAGCAAATTCCGTTTACGAAGGCACGATCCACGCGAAGAATGACACTTCGACGAATGTGCCGCTCGCGATCGTGATCGGATCCGATCTCAAGTCCGGCACGATGACACAAAGCGGCCGTCGCGGTGACGTGGTAGTCAAGTTCGCCGGAGTGTGGGACGGAACAACTTTGCATGCAGTGACGGACGAAGTCGTCTCCACACCGAAGGGAATTAATTGGGAGCCTGAATCTTTTACGCTGCGTTTTGCCGACGCCAGCAATAGCGCAACTTACGAATGTGTTGCTGATGGGAAAACTTACGTTGCCGATTTGTCGGCCCAAGCGGCGCCGACTGTAAAAGCTGCTCCGAATTACAAAGGCACAATTCGCGTGCGAGGCGAAAGTGGTTCCGGGACTCCGTTGACAATTAGTCTCGCAGCCGATCGCAAGTCCGGCACGATGACACAAAGCAGCAAGTCCGGAGACACGGTCGTGAGATTCACCGGCATCTGGGATGGCGACATACTCCGCGCCGTTACCAACGAAGTAATATCAAAGCCGAAAAGCATTCAGTGGAAGCCTGAATCTTTCACGCTGCGTTTCGCCGAAGGCGGAAAACACGGATCGTACGAGTGCAATAGCGAGGGACGTCTCTATACCGCCGAATTATCTCCGCCATGAATCGGACGCTCGCGCTCGTTCTTACTATCGGGCTGCTCTTGGTCACAGCGCATCGGCTTCCGGCGCCGATCCATGAGATTCCCGAAACCCCGTCGCCGACCCCGGCAGTAGCGCCTCCCGCGGAATCGAAACCTCCTCCCAAAGTGCCGGCGGCGACACCAAAACTGGAATCAACGAAAGCGCCTGTTAAAGCAGAAGAAAAACCTGCTGGCGTTTCGGTAAACACCACGCCAGCGCGGAAAGCGACAAAAGAAACCCAATCTACCGACGGTAATATCATTCCCAAAGGAGCGGTCCATCTGGTGATCAACAACCAGTCCGACGCCCGAAAGATATTTACCTATTTTCGGTTGCCTGGGGTCGAGGCCCCGCGCGGGACCATTGGTCTTTACCGGATAGAGGTGAATCCGGACGGTGCGGTTGCGGCTGTTACCATTTTAAAGAGCATGGGCTCGGACCAGGATATTGCCTACATGAAAGCGCTTGTCCGATGGCGCGCCGTCCCCGGACCACTCCGCGTCGTCGACATTTCCCCGCGGATCGTGGAGTTTCACCGAGTGTCTGGCCATTGAGAGCTGATAGCACGCGTCCCGAGGTCGCTATACGGCTGAATTATCCCAGCGATGAACATGTCGATCTTGCGTCGAGCACGCTCCTTTTTGCTTGTTACGACACTGCTCGTTGTCACTGCACATCGGCTTCCGGCGCCGATCTCGGAAATCCCGCAAAGCCCAACGCCAGCGCCCGAAGAGTCCCTAAAGCCGAAACCGAAACGAACAATCAAGCCAAGAGTCGCAAGCCAGAATTCGGAAAGTTCGACAAAGCGATCCACGTCTTCACCGCAGCCGAGAAATCAGACAACTTCTCAGTGCAACGCATTCGATGGGACATGGGTTGGAATGGAAAACTTGGGGGGTTCCGTCGGTAAAATTCAATCTACCCAGGTGATTAGTGGGTCGGGTACTGTGGTTCGATCAAAGTCCAGACTCGGCGAATTCACTTGGAACGCAACGTGCAATGGTAATACGATGCAATGGAGTGTTAATACACAATACGGCTCGGGAGTTCGTGTATTTACTCTCAATCCCGACGGAAAAACCGGCCTCATGCTGTTTGGATCCAGCGCCGTGCACTCATCTGCAACTTTTCGCAAAGCATCGCCATGAAGCGAACGCTTAATCTGTCCCTCATGGTCGCGCTGCTTTTGATTACAGCACACCGATTGCCCGCGCCGATTCAAGAAGTTCCTGAAAGTCCAACGCCAAAGGCTGAGCAGTCGGCCAAACCAAAACACAAGGAAGTAGGCAAGAATTCGGACGCTTCGACAAAGCGAAAAGCGCAAGAAACGCCGAAGATCGACCAATCGACAAACTGTAAGAAGTTTGATGGAAAATGGACTGGCACGCTAAACTGTGGAGAAATTGGCGCTGTTCGAATCACCGACGTCATCAGTGATTCAGGCACTACCGTGGAGTCGTCAGCACCCAACCGCAATACATATATATTTGCGGCAACTTGCACTGGAAAGATGATCATCTGCAATTGGACGATTGCTTCTAACTCAGGAACTACGACGGGCACTTTAAATCCTGACGGAAGGACAGCCGTAATCCACGAGAAGGCCAATGGTGATCATTCTGGCCTTGGCGCTTATGATGCAACCGGAATTTTCTACAAGGTATCACGATGAGGTCGCCCTCTATTCTGACGGTCACTGAGTTTGGCTCCGAGTTCTAGGAGGGTTGCATTGACGATTAACTCCAAATTTGCCACGATTCGGAGTTGTGTGAAAGCAAATCGACCTTTGCTTGTCGCTGCCCTGTTGTTGATCGCATCGCACCGTCTACCAGCACCGATCGTCGAGGAAAGTCCAACGCCAACTCCTGCGGTTACACCAGGAGCGCAGCCAAAAAAATCTCTATCTCCGCCTAAACCAAGATCGAAACCGGGCGGAGCAGCCCGATGCGCCGGGACCTGGATCGGAAGAATCACTGCGGACAGAATGGGAGATGTCGATGTTAGACTCGTTATTAGCGCGGACGGCACATCAGTGGCTCAGACGTCGAAAGCTGGTGTATGGACCCGTCCGTTAACCTACGATGGCAAAATATTCTCGTGGCAAACCGGACCGACAAACGCAGTCGGGTGGACGCTTAAGCTCAATCCGGATGAGCAGAGTGCCTTGGTCACCCGGAATTGGTCTAGAAACGAAAGCAGGGCGATTTTCACACGAGTGCATTCAATACAACGCTGACACCAACAAAGAAATTCCGGGCTCGCCAGCAGACGGCCTTCCGGCTAACCGATTTCGATAGCCGTGAACAAATCCTTCTTCCGAATACTTCGCGTTTTGCTTTCGATCGGGTTGCTGTTGATCACGGCACATCAGCTTCCCGCGCCGATTCAAGAAGTTGCGACACCAACGCCAACTCCGACGAGTGTACCAACTACTCCAGCGAAAACGCCAATCGCGCCGGCAGCAAACGTTCCGTCTCCAACCTCACAGTCAAAGGCTGGAAGATTTGCCGGAACTTGGACTGGCATCGTGCCCTTCAAAGATCCATTTGCCGGTGGCGGCGGGGATCAGCAATGTGATTTCATTATCAACGCTGAGGAAAACAGTATGATCATAAGGCTCGGTAAAGCCGGAGGCGGCTCCTTCCACACAGCCACAACCCGTTTGGTCGTAATCGGGAACACCGCTACGGGCAAGGGCGGGTTCCTTAAGCACATGAATGCAACACTCACGCTGACCGGCGACCCAAACACGGCAACCTTGGTGGTTCACGACACCATCTGGGGTACGACTTCTGGGACGGTAAAGAGGATCAAGTAAACGGGTCTTCAGCAGCTAAAGAACTCAAACTTCCCTTCGAAACCTTTGAGCTCGTGCGCGCCGGCGGGCTCGGCCCTGATCAGTGGGCCGAGTTTATCTTTCCCCGCTGCACTCGTGAGCAGTAAAATTTTCAGAGATCCGGCGAGCTTTTCCATCCGGAAAACAAAGTTCACATCTTTCCCCATCAAGCTTTCTTCGCCCATCGACGGCACTCCGCCGATCGCGACGAGGCCGAAGTGCAATGCGAGACGAAAGCGCGGCTCGTTTCGCGCTTGCGCTTCTTTAAGGGAAATAAGCGCATCGGCAACGTGTTGGGTTGCGTCTTTGTCCTGTCGCCAATAAGCAAAAAATCCGTCGCCGAGGTACTTGTCGATCATCCCTTCATGCACCTCGATGATCTCTTTGCAGGTAGCGACCCAGCCACCGATGAGCGTGGCCAGCTTGTCGCTCGTTAGGCTGCGACTAAGCGGCGTGAAATTCTCAATGTCGGCCACGAGCAACCAGCACGGAACATTTTCGATCTCTCGGATGGTGCGCTCGATGAACGTGCTTTGATATTCGTCCGTTACCTCGATCGGCTGCCGAAACGTAAACACGTAGTCACCGATGATGACTTGATCGAGATCGCAAAGCCTGACCGGTTGATGCACCCGCCGTTTGTTCAAAAACGTCCCGTTGCTGCTTCCTAAATCGATCAACCAGAACTCGCCGACGTTCTGAACGTTAATAATTGCCTGCCGCCGAGAAATCTTTGGTGAATCGAGAACGAGCGTATTCTTCGGAGATCGACCGACGGAAAGATTACCTTGAATTGGAAGCCGTTTTCCGTCGGTGGCTTCCAACCACGCGCCTAGTTCGTCTGCCATTGTCGATCTTTATCGCTGAGTGCCTGGCAACAGCAAGGAAAACCCGGCGGCATTTTAGACTTTGAGCTTTATAGGAATTTCATGGATCGCTAACCTCCCCGTTCGTGAGCGATCACCCCCCCTGCTAATTTGATGGACGTCACACTGCGTGACTTCAACAGCGGCCAAAAAGTTTTTCGCCGCTATACGCTTGTTAGGGTTCTCGGACGCGGCGGAATGGGGATCGTTTGGCTGGCACGCGATGATGAATTAGAGCGCGATGTTGCGCTAAAATTTCTTCCCGAAATGATTGTTCGGGACCCGGCAGTTTTGTCTGACTTAAAGCGTGAGACAAAGCGTAGTTTAGAACTGACGCATCCTCACATCGTCCGGATCCATGATTTTGTCCAAGATGATAGGTCTGCTTGCATCTCAATGGAGTACGTCGACGGAGATACGCTTTCGGGCCTCCGGGTAATAAAATCCAGCAAAGTGTTCGAGGCTCCGGAACTCGACGTCTGGGTTAAGCAATGGTGCGAAGCGATGGAATACGCGCACAATCAAGCCCGAGTCGTCCACTGCGATCTTAAACCGGCAAATTTGATGGTGAACTCTAAAGCGATGCTGAAGATCACTGACTTCGGGATCGCCCGCAGTTTAAGCGACTCTGCAACGAAGCTGACGGCAACGCGCGGCCATAGCGGCACTTTGGTTTATATGAGCCCGCAACAACTCGCTGGCGAAAGGCCATCTCATTTGGACGACATCTATTCGATGGGTGCCACTCTGTATGAATTATTGACTGGCAAGCCGCCATTCTATCGCGGGCAGATTGAGCAACAGATTCGCGAGCGGAAGCCGATTCCTATGACCATCCGGCGGAAGAGCTAGACGTTCAAAGTCGATTCGTAATACCGCAGGTGTGGGAAGAAGCGATTCAGGCTTGCTTAGCCAAGAACCCGATGCGGCGCCCTCAAAGCGCGGGCGAGCTGGCCAAACGGCTCGAGGTAGGACGTATCCTTGAGCATCGCCCTCCTCAAGCAATTGCTTCAAGGCCAGCTGTTCCAAGACGAAAAGCCCGACCACTGCGCGAGCAACTTCGAATCGTCGCGGCGGTCGTTGTTGTTCCAGTCAACATAGTTCGTCACGGATTGGCATCGATCAATGCGACGCTCAGTCGCACACGCAAAGATCCGTTTCTCCGCAAGGCGGCGATCACAGTGACTGCATTAGCAGCTATTTTTTTGCTGCTATATTTCGCATCAACTGGTTCAAGGGAATGGCTTTTGAGCCCGCTCTCTTGGAAGGATAGGAATCACTTCAGCGCATATCTCCCGGATTTTCACAAGAAACCGACTCTGAACCCGGCAGCCGCCCCAAAGGAATCGCCATCAGTGCGGACCATATGGCCAATGCAACAGAGTCCTTCGCCTCCAGCGAAGATCGCCTATTCTTCGGAGGATGTAGGTCATCTGATAGACCACGTGAATGCAGTCCGCAATTCAGGGAACGTAAAAGAGACCCTCAGAGAATTAGAAAATCGGGGAGCGGCAGATGACTTAACAAGTGCCGGTTTGCTCACGGAAATGGCTTTGCTCTACGAAGCGGCTCAGGACCTTGATCGAGCTGAACAGACGTGGTCCAAAGTGCTAGAACTGGGTGAAACAAGCGGCGCTTTGTACGAACTCGCCGAAAGGCGCATAAAAGAGCTTCCGCCTGAGGCGAAACCAGATCGCGGCCTACAGCCCTCAAGAGAACCGACCCAACAAACGGGGACTACACCTAAGACGCCGGACCAAGCGCTAGCGCAATCGAAGTTTGAAGAGGCCGAGCAGGCTTATGAGCAACACCAATTGGCAACTGCACGGGCACTCATCGGTCAAGCGAACGCGTTTGATCCCAATAATTCAGCGATCCACAATCTACGGGGCGAGATTTTAGTTCAGGATAGGGATTTCGATGGAGCAGAGGCTGAGTTTAGAAAAGCGCTTCAGCTGGAGCCGGACTTCTACCAGGCGGAGAACAATCTCGCGAACCTGGCATATGAACGACAGACGGTTGAAAGACCGGCGAGGAAAACCGAAACGTCAGGCACGAGGACCAATCTTCCTGCGCCTAGAAATGATCGCGCGTGGCAGGCTTGGATAGGCGAGTTCGTGCGACAGTTTGTATCGGCGAATCAATTGCGAGATGTGGATGCCAACCTGTCGTTCTATGCGTCAAATGTAGACTACTTCGACGACCACCAAAAAGATCAGACATATATTCGAAAAGATATCGAGACATACAACGAGCGTTGGCCTGTTCGACACGATTCGATCGACGGAGACGTGCGTGTTCAGGAGAAAACTGCTGATAAGGAATATAACGCCAATTTGAAACTCAATTATTATGCCGAAAGCACGGAACGCGCACAGTGGAGCAAAGGTCAGTTCGCGATCGATCTCGATATAAGCATTGTCGACGGCGTACCGAGGATTTCGGGAATCAAAGAAAAGATACTGCTCCAGCAAAAGGGCAAGCTCAGTCCCACAACATCGAATACGTCTCCACCGTTACCCATAAACCAGGCAACGCCGTCAGTGGCTGGCGAAAAGAAGGCGACTCTTTGGAATCATAATGGATCGACCGTAGTTCTAAGAAGGGACGGCAGTCGAGTATCCTTCGTCTATCGTCAGGTCCGACCGGCACTCACGGGGACTGTTCCTGAAGGCGCAATCTTGTTCGAAGGCACCGCACAGGGAGAGCATTATGCAGGTAAGGCACGCCGCTTTAAGAAAGGGTTTTCACCGCTTGAGTACAAAGTGAGCGGCACCGCGCTTGCCGGCGGGACGGTAATCGAACTAAAAGGGAATTACCCGAAGCGGGACGATAAGGGCAATATCGTTGGATACGCCCCAGAGATCTTGCGATTCAACTACATCGGCCCAGCGCAATAAGGGACAGCGCCCCGTCCACCTGCCCGACAAGGAAAACTCCGCGGAGCGGCGCGGTCGAACCGCTTAAGGCGCTCGGCGGAGTCTCTCTCTGCCAAAATTAAAGCTGAATCACGAAGGAATTTAGCCTGCCACTGGAGGGTTGAGTCGAAATTTGATTCATCGATTGAATCTCGGACTCGTCGCTGTCCTCTTCATCGATGTCAGTGTCGCTATCGATCTCGGATTGCTGCGCGGAGATGACCGCTGGCAAATCGTTTTGCTGCAATTTCTCGTAACGCTGGCGCACTTCGGCCGGAACTTTGTCCAACTCTTCTTTGGTTTCGACCGGGCCGCTAAATAAAAGCAGTCCCTGTGGATCTTTCGCGGTCAGCACTTTTTTTCCTTCCACTTTTTCGACCCGCAATTCGCCTTTGTCGTCCGAGAAAACAATCTGCGCCTTGCCAATGTCGATCTTGGTAGTGCTCAACCCACCATCTTCGCTTCTGGTGACGTTGATATTTCCGGCTGCGCGGCGTGCTTCATCCCGCGCGCGTTGTGCCTGGTCACGAATGCGTTGGGCTTGAACGCGCATTCGTTGCGCGAGGTCACGACGGCGCTGCGCTTCTTCACGAACGCGCTGGGCCTCGGCCTGCGCCGTCATCACGGCGTCATGGATCATTCCCTGCTCTCCATTTCCGAGTTGTTCTTTCAAATGATTCATCTCCTCTTGCAGGCCGTTCATTCCAAAGTCGCCAAAGTCCATTCCATTGAAGTTGAAATTGTGGCGATGGCGGTCGGGACCAAACTCCCGCTCCTGCGGGACTTCTTTCTTCGACAACTTCACGCCGATCTTCTCCTCCTTGCCCTTGCGCAAGACCGTGAGCGTGACGGTCGTCCCTTCGGAGTAACTGCGCACGAGTTTTGAAAGTTGATCCGGCTCGGTCAGGATTTGGTCGTTCAGCATTTTGATGATGTCATTCTGCTGAACGCCGGCAGCGGCCGCAGGACCATCCGGAACGACATAATCAACGACCAGTCCAAAACCTTTGGCGAGGCCGAGCTGCTCGCTCACAACTCTGGGCACATCAGAAGTTTCGACACCGAGATATGTGACCGGCACCTTGGGCATTCTCTCGTGCCGCTCAGGTGGCGTGCCTGGAGGTGGACCGCCCGGTTGACCTGGCTGCCCCGGAGGAGGGGGAGGATTCGGCGGCGGTTGAGTGAAGGCAGTAATCGGCAGAAGCGCGATCGCGGCAATGGTGATAATCGATTTTGTTTTCATAGTTTGTGTTTTGAAAGTCTGGGTCGGACCAGCGGTGTTCATTGGCCGGTAACTGGAACGAGTGAAACCTCTTCGCTTGGATAAGAAATGCGCAGGGACGCGCCGGTGGTTGGGTTTCGCCACCGCAACGTCTCGCGGGTGTGCGAGCGAACGCGGCGCATCGGTTGTTCGGAATTGTTTGGGAAATGAAGCCCTTCGTCGCGGGTGTGATAAACAACCTGGGTTAAACCAGCCGGAACAAACTGCGCGGTCGAATTTATCGATGAAAATTGCGGTAGCGGTGTAATCGACGCCAGCGCCGGCGTTTTTTTCACCGGTCGCTCAAGTTGGAAACGCGCGAACAACACCAGAGCAGCCGCAGCCGCCAACCCAAGACCAAGCGACACCCAGTTGAAATGAAACCGGTGTTCGCGCGGAATTACGCCAGCGGTGGATGTCGATCCTTTCTCCCGATGGAGAGACTCGCCGGGGCGAGCTTCGGCCAGGGCCCGCTCGATTCGTGCCATTAAATCTGCGGACGGCTGCACTGGCCGAAGTTTGCGGAGTTTGTCTTCGATCTCGGAAAAATCGTTCATGCCGGGGGCAAATTCTTTTTCAGATTGGCGAGCGCGTATCGATACCGGGACGCGGCTGTGTTCTGCGAAATTTCAAGAGCGCTCGCGATTTCGGCAAAAGTGAGGTCGTTCCAGATTTTCATCACCAACACCTCCCGTTGCTCGTTAGGCAAAAGATCGAGTGCGGCCACAAGCGCGCGTTGCGATTCGTTCTCAATCTCGAACATTGGCTGGACAGTTTGATCAGTTTCGGAAGCGGCAGTGGATTCGCGGCGAGCGCGCCGGCTGTCGCGCCGGAGAAAATCGAGCGCAATGGATCGCACCGCCGCGTAGAGGAGGCCACGGTTCGCGATGTCATGTTGCTTTCGCCAAAAACGGACGAAAGCTTCCTGGACAATGTCTTCGGCGTCGGCCGACGGTCGCGCCCATTGCCGCGCGAATAGCACGAGGCCGGGTGCGAGCTGGGAAAAGCAAGTTTTCCAATTTTCATCAGTGGCGACATTCTCCATGACCTTTTCACGGTCTTTTATAATCGAGACGCCGCCAAATTCTGTTTTTGTCTAACTCTGTCGGATTTTGTCTTGCTTTAGACACCGGACGTTGAGACAACCGCCGGTATGAACTGGATAGCAATAATTTGTGCGGCAGCAGTTTACTGGGTCATCGGCGCCATCTGGTACATGGCCTTGTTCGGAAAAATTTGGGCGGCGGGCATTGAGCAACACGGAGTGAAGCTCGAGCGCAGCGGCATGGGCGCGAAGATGATCGGCAATTTCATCTGCAACCTTGTCGCCGCTGCGATCATGGCGCGGTTAATTTCGAGGACGGGCATCATCGATGCCGGCCACGGATTAAAACTCGGCGCCGGCGTGGGCCTTGGATTTTCCGGAACGGCCCTGACGATCCAATATCTGTGGGAATCGAAACCGTTTAAGGTCTGGTTAATCGACGCGAGCTACCACTTTTTCGGCTGCATCGCGCTCGGCGGAATTCTCGCCGTCTGGCGTTGAAAGTTATTTTTCGGCAGCGCGCGTAGAGTTAGGTTACCCAACCAATCCGGATTTGCCACGCCGTCGCGGTACGCTTGCAGCGATTCGACCGACGAGTTAACCCGCAGATTGCTGTAGGTTTGATCAACATTTTGCCAACGCTCGTGCCAGTAGACTGCTGCCTTCACCCGCGGATAGCGTGTCCGAAAAAGTTCCAAAGCTTGCTTGATCCACTCCGGTTTATGGATTCCGGGTTCACCGGGCTCGTAGGGAAATTCGCCAGTCGCCCATTCCGCAATCATGATCGGCTTGTTCGGATCGAGGCCGCTTAATTCCCGGTACGGCCAGTCGACCAATGAAGTAATATCCGGATTCGGTTCGTCTTTGAATTGCTGGCCGTAAACGCTTAGACCCAACCAATCGACATAATCCGGGCCCGGATAATAAGCCGGCGCGAAATTCCAGGTATCGAGCGGATAGGAATAATTATTGGCGTGAAACATCCATTTGATGTTGGTCGCGCCCCGCGCACGAACGCGATCGACCACGTGGCGATACGCGCGCCGGAATGTTTCCGGACCTTTCCAGTTATTGGCGTCATCAGCCCAATCGTCACCGCCATAAAATGTTCCCGACCAGGGAAACCAATCGCCGTTCATTTCCACTCCGAAAGCGACGATCATTGGATGGGCGAACTCGCGTGCGCCATCCGCCCACTTGTCGATGTAGGCGTCCCATTTTCCAGCGATGATATCGTTGAGACTGAATTTATCCGGACCGCGATTTTGCACGTACGGTTTGTCCCACGGCGACCAAAAAACGAGCGGCAGCGACGCATGTCGCCAGACCACATTTAAATTCGCGGTTGGAAAAGTTTGCTCACCCCAATAGCTCGACGACGCGATGATCGCCTGATGTTTGCCGACCATCTGCTCGAAGTCCTCGATCATCTCCAGCGTGACGTCGTCTTCTTCGTCCCCGAAATCCATGAACGCGCCGGTGTACGCACCATGTTCCGGAACAGCGACTTCGACCGGGCCATTTGGATCGATTGTGGAGTTTTGCGAAGACGGCGTTTTGTTGCACGAAAGGATCAACAGCGTCGCCATTGTGAGGGCGAAATGACGAATGACGAATGACGAATGACGAAATAATGGCGAACGCAGAATGACGAAGCTCATGATTTGCTTCGCCAGATCTTCGAAAAGATAAGATGCAATTCCTTTGCCTCCAACCAAAGTGGTCGTGCCGTCGGCTTAAGCTCCGGGACAGCGTGAACAACCATCCGAAGAAAATGTTTCACCTCGCGCGCCTCTTTCCGGCACATTCCAATGTTTTTCAGAAATTCTCTTTTCGAAATCGCGTCATCTGCTTCGACATAATTCGCGCCTACGCTCGTCGCGGCGCCAACAAGCTGACCAATTAGCCGACTGGTTGCTGCACTTTGCGGAGTCGTCTTCACGAAATCGATTACAGCTTCACCGAAGTGGGCGGTTCGCCCCTCGAGATCGTAAACCCGCTGCGCTGGCGCGTCCTCCCGCACGACTAGTATGTCATCGGTTCCCCAAAGCGCATCCTCGTCGGCTCCGATTCGGACTTTGTGCTTCGTCACTCCTTCGGCATTCGTCATTCGGGCTTCGTCATTGCGTGCGCGCTACGCGCGCACGGGCACGCTGGCGGTGCGCTCGAGTTTTCCCCAGCTGACCCATGCGCCTTTGATCGCGCGCAAAATTGCTTTCCAGATACAGTAGCTCAGCATCGGCCGATAAATCAGCCGCATCGGCAAAATCCGCCACGCGCGCGTGATCGGTTCGCGTTCCAAAATGCAAGCGAGCGTGGCGAGAATGACATCCATGGAAAGGAACGTGATCACGAAAGGCAACAGCGCGCGCCAGGCGCCGAATGGAAGCGAGGCCAGCAAGAATAAATCGACCATCGGAGTGATGGCGACAAGAATGATTTGGAAAAACCAAACGCTCGGCAAACTAAACCAGCCGAGCGCGCGATAGTTCCAGTTGAAGATCATGTCGCGATGTTTCCAAAGACATTGCAAGGTGCCGTAGGCCCAGCGAAAACGTTGCCGCGCCAATGTGCGCACAGATTCCGGCGCTTCTGTCCAGGCAATCGCTTGCGGCACGTAGACGATGCGTTGTCGATCTTTATGCAGTGCTAGAGTGAGATCGGTGTCTTCGGCCAGGGTCTGCAAACTTAAACCTCCGGCTCGATCGATCGCTGCTTTGCGGATCGCGCTGATCGCGCCCGGCACAACGGTGATGCAATTCCACCGCGTGTAAGCGCGGCGATCGAGATTGAATCCGCAAGTGTACTCGAGCGACTGGCACCTCGCGATGAACGTGCGCAAATTGCCAACTTTCGCGTGGCCCGAAACCGCGCCGATCGTTTCGTCGCCAAATGGCTCGAGCAATAATGGCAGCGTGTCGCGTTGAAAATGCGTATCCGCGTCAACGAACACAATGATTCCGTGGCAAGCTGCGGCCAGTGCGCGTTGCAACGCACGCGCTTTCCCTCGATTTTCCTGACGCAGCAAACGCACGCGCGGATCGGCATCAGCCACGCGTTCGACCTCCGCAGCGGTTTGGTCGCGCGAACCATCGTCCACCACGATGATCTGAAGTTCGCCGTTGTAATCGGTCGAAAGCAACGAACGCAAAGTGCCGGCGATCACTTTTTCTTCGTTGTAGGCGGCCATCACTATGCTGATCGGCGCCGTGAAGTCGTGTTTTGGTAAGCGCCGAAAACGATAAGCGAGCCAAATCACTACCAACGTGCGCGCGACCACCAGCGCGGTGGCGACGATCATGAAAGCCCAGAGAAATTCTTCGAGCGCGTGATAAACGCGGAACCCGGCGCCGCTGACCAGCCGCGCCAACGACGGATTCGTTGTTGGCAATGGTGGCATCACCGCATCGCGCGATGTTCCCAACAAAGTGCTCAGGGGCACAATCGTATCGCCGCGTGTGTGCAGCCAATCGAGAATGCGCGGCAGAGCGGCCACAGTTTGGGAACGATCGCCGCCGGCGTCATGCAACAAAATGATACTGCCGTCACGCCGTTGCTGTTTTATCCGCTGCAAAATAATGTCCGCGCCCGGCTTCGCCCAATCCTGCGGATCGATGTTTTCGAGAACGACCAGATAGCTCAAGTCCTGCGCAATTTGCAACGGCATCAGCTCGCTCATCTGCGACGGCTGGGTGTCGGCGGCGTAAGGGGGACGAAACAACGTGGTCGCGCGGCCGGTAATTGTTTCGATCAGAAGCTGGGTCGCATTCAATTCAAGCCGCACATGCTCGGGCCAGGCCAGCGCCAGGTTCGGATGATAGTAAGTGTGGTTCCCAATCTCGTGCCCTTCGCTGACAATTCGCCTGACGAGCCCGGGATATTTCTCGGCGTTCATTCCGACCAAAAAGAACGCGGCCTTCGCATTTGCCGTCTTCAAAATGTCCAGAATCTTTGGCGTCCATTGCGGGTCAGGACCATCGTCAAATGTGATCGCAACCTGATGCTCCCCACCCGCACCCTGATGATACAGGGTCGGAAACTCGGGGAAGTTTGTGTATTTGGCGGTGAGATAGCCTTCTGAATCGACGGCGAGTTTGCGCATCCCGTCGGCGCGACTTTCGTCCACCGTCACGATTTCGCCTTCACCTACATCAGTGATTGTGTCGGTGCCTTTCAACAGTTCGAGTGCATCGCGGGTCTGATTGTCGATTTTGAAATCGGGAGGGACGGCCAGCGCATCCCAAATAGCGGGATCTTCGGTGCCAAGGCGATAGAGTGCGAAGCCGCCCGCTTTTTCACCGCGCACCTCGCGTAGCTCATTTAACAGCGTGACCACGTCGAGAAACCAGACGGCGTGTTCCTTGTCGCCGTCCTCGAAATAAAAATACGGATTGTAACTGGGACCGCTGACCTCGGCGCCCTGGATTTCAGCGTTGTTCGCGCGACTCATTGCCTCGGCGAAGCTGATCAGCTCCGCTTTTTTTCCGCCGACCGTCCAATCGTAGCCATAACTGCCGAGCGTGATGATCCACTGCTTCGTGTCCGTGCCTTCGAGCAAGACATGCAGCCAACCTTCAAACCATGGGCGTGATCCGAGCGGCCCCGGCGGATCGATGTCCGAGGTCTCGTCGAAAAGCGAAGCGACAAACCGATCGACGTTATCCGAAAGTTCGTCGAAATCGATGTACTCGAGCTCCTGACCCGGTTGAACGGTAAGCCAAAGTTCCTTGTCGTCGTTATGAAGCGCGTCGCAAAACTTGTCGATGAACGTGGTGACGTCCTTTTTGTAAACTGGGTCGATCTGTTCCCAATCGATTATGACCCCGGCAGCTTTCGCGTCGCGTAACGCTGCGATTACTTTTGCGAAAAAGCGCTCCTGTCGATCCGCCGGCCCATGCGCCAGATTTTCGATCGCTTCAGGCTGCCACGTGTCGCCGACCAAATTTGTCAGCAACGGCATCAGCTTAATTCCTTTGCTCGCGCAAAACTTTGGCAGCCGAATGTCGGGGTCGATCTGAATGTCACCGAGACCGTTTACCACCGTGATCCATTCCGGACACAAATGCGTAATCAGTGACGCATGCTCTTCCAGCGACGAGTAACTGTAGGGATCGCCATTGGTGTAAAACGCGAGCCGGACTTCATTTGGCGGCGCTTTTTTGCGAGATCTTGCCGGCGGACTCGGGGTCGCGGTTGCGCCAGCCAATTTTTTCGCGGCCTGTTTGGCCGCGCGGAATTTCTGCCAAAGCAATGAGCTTGGCGCGACTGGGCCGGCCGGGTTCGCTCTTTGGAGCGCCTTCAATTGTCCCTTTAATTGGCGCAACGAAAACGGCACCCGCATCTGGGGCGCGACAAACAGTGTCTGGACAAAGAGCACCGTGCTCAGAAAGGCGAATACGCCAAAAATGAGCAAAATAAGACGCAAACGCGGCCAGCGTTTACCGGCCGGATCGGAAAAAACAAACGGCGTCAGCGCGCCCGGAGGAACATCCTGCATGAGTCGGCTATTTTCGCCCACTGCATGCGAAATGAAAGGCGGTTTGTCATCCTAAACAGTACTCAGGTCGAGCGAACTGCCGGCCTGCTGGGACCGAGACATCTCTAAATATTTCTGGCAGTGAAAGATCCGTTCGTTTCGATCGGGGTGAGGGCAACAAAGGGTAGAATTTTGCCCTACAAACTGTTCGCCAATTCGCGCGCATTCTCGCGCAAGAATTCCGCCGCGCGTTTCATGTTCTCTTCATCGCTCATCCCGGGCCGCGCGTTTTGATAAACGCCGTCAAAAAGTTTTCGCGGTTCCGCTTCGTCGGTCGCACGCCCGACTATCGCGTAGACCCGCTTCCCCAGTTTGTGCGCGCATCGCGCCACGCCCGCCGGCGTTTTTCCTTCCAGTGTTTGCCGATCCAAACTTCCCTCGCCGGTAATCACAAGATCGACATCTTTCATTTTCGCTTCGAGACCGATTGATTCGGCAACGACATCGAAGCCTGGCCGAATTGTTGCGCCGCAAAAGCTCATTAGTCCAAAGCCGAGGCCGCCCGCCGCACCTGCGCCCGGTTTATCTCGATAATCAAACCCGAATTGCTCGGCCACCACATCCGCCAGTCTCGTCAGAGCGCGTTCCAATTCGCCGATTTGATTCCGGGTCGCGCCCTTCTGCGAACCGAACACTCGCGTCGCTCCATTCACGCCGAGCAACGGATTTCGCACATCCACGGCCGCAACAATTTTTGCCAGCGCTTTGCCCTCACCTCCATCCTCTCCCTCAGGGAGAGGAAGTCGCAAAGCGGCAGGTGAGGGTGCCACAAGACGCGTAAGCTTTTCCAACTCGTGGATTGGACCGTTTAATTCTTCCTCGCCCGCGAAAAACCGAAAACCCAACGCGCGTGCCATGCCGAATCCGCCATCGTTGGTGGCGCTGCCGCCGAGTCCAATGATGATTTGTCGCGCGTCTCGCTCGGCGGCATCCAAAATCATTTCGCCAACGCCGAAGGTGCTCGCAAGATCGACATCGAACTCGTTCGGCCGTAAACGTCTCATCCCGGCCGCTTCGCTCATCTCCATCACCGCGAGTTTGTCTTGGTCGATCCAAGCGTAATGCGCCTCGATCTCGCGACCGAGCGGATCGTGCGCTTTGCATTTCAACCATGAACCGCCGAGCGCGTCGCAAATCGCTTCGGCGGTTCCCTCGCCGCCATCCGCCATCGGCGCGACGTCGATCTCCGCATCCGGTAAAACTTCGCGCAGGCCAGCCGCAATATTATCTGCCGCTTCCCGCGCGCTCAGCGCGCCTTTGAATTTGTCCGGGGCGATTAGGATCCGCATTCTTTGTCATTCCGAGCGAAGCGAAGCGCAGTCGAGGAATCTCTCACTATTTCAGAAACAGTAAGAGATGTCTCGACTTCGCTCGACATGACAATACCGATCTGAGTTCGACGTTCAGGGTTGGGCGTTGAGCGTTGGACGTTTTCTTCAGCCTCTTAACTTTCTCTCCAAAATCTCGCCGGCCAGCTGCGGATTGGCTTTGCCTTTCGACAATTTCATGACCTGGCCTTTGAGGAAATTGAGAGAAGCCGCATTGCCCGCCTTAAAATCCGCCGCCGGTTTGGGGTTGGCCGCGATCACTTCGTCGCAAAATTTGTCGATCGCGCTCGTGTCGCTCAATTGCTCGATCCCTTTTTCTTTTACAATCGCAGCCGCACCTTTGCCGCTGGAAAACATTTCCGCAAAAACTTCTTTTCCCTGTTTGCTACTGATTTTCCCGCTCTCGATCAAGTTGACCAGCTCGTCGAGCGCTTCCGGCGGAATTGGGCAGTCATTGATTGTCTTGCCTGCCGCGCTGAGCGCGCTTTGCAAATCGTTCAGGATCCAGTTGGCGACGTTCTTTGGTTTTTTCGCACCTTTGGCCGCGGTTTCGAAATAACGGGCAAGATCAACATCGTCCGCCAGCACACCCGCGTCATATGGGGTGATTTGATATTGCTCGATGAAACGCGCGCGTTTTGCTTTCGGCAATTCCGGAACGCGCGCGCGTGCGTCCGCCAGCAACATTTCGCTCTTTACCGGGACCAAATCCGGATCGGGAAAGTATCGATAATCATGGGCCGATTCCTTGGTCCGCATGAGAAATGTTTCACCAGCGGCGTCGTCCCAGCCGCGGGTCTCCTGTTGGAGTTTTTCGCCGCGCTCGAGCGCTTCAGTTTGTCGCTGAATTTCAAACGCAAGCGCGCGCCGGACACCGCTGATCGAGTTCATGTTCTTGATCTCGATTTTCGCGCCGAGCTCCGCCTGCTTTTCCGGCCGCACCGAAACGTTGCAGTCGCAGCGCAGTTGTCCCTTTTCCATATCGGCATCGCTGACTCCGCCGTAAATCAAAATTTGTTTGAGCGACGTGAGAAAGGCGAATGCCTCTTCGGGTGAGTTGATCTCCGGCTGCGTCACAATTTCCATCAACGGCGTGCCGGCGCGATTGAAATCGATGCCGGTACTCGTCTCAAAATGGAAACTCTTGGCCACATCCTCCTCTAGATGAATGCGGACGAGGTGCACTTCCTTGTCCGGTGTGGCAATATTTTTCTGCGCATCTTTCGGATACGCCAGGTCGTGCAACGGCACCCGGCCGTTTGCGCAAAGCGGCATGTCGTATTGCGAGATCTGATAATTCTTCGGCATGTCCGGATAGAAATAATTTTTCCGGTCGAACTTCGAGATTGGCGCAATCTCGCAGTCGAGCATCAGTCCGGTCAGCACCGTCATGCGCAACGCTTCGTGATTCATTACCGGCAACGCGCCCGGCAGACCAAGACAGACCGGACAAGTGTGTGTGTTCGGCGCCGCGCCAAATTCCACCGGGCACGCGCAAAACATCTTCGAGCGCGTCTTCAACTGGACGTGAACCTCCAGTCCAATTGTCGCGATGTATTTCATCTACTCAGATTTCTCGCACAAAGGTCACAAAGGTCACAAAGAAATCTCAGAGGAAGTTTCGTCTTCTAATTTGCCATTGATGATTCGCTTGATCCCGTTCTTCAGATGCGCCTCACCAAAATTAATGAGCAGACCGAGCTTGAGATCAGTCATTCGTAGCTGGGTTAGCACTTGTTTAGCGTGCAAAGCAGAAAGTGACTCAACTGATTTCAATTCGGCGATAACTTTTGAATCGACTAGGAGATCTGCTCGAAAGGCCTGCTCGAAGCGGACGCCGTCATAGGTGATTGGCATCGGCTTTTGTCGCTCGACCGTTAGGCCTTTTTTCTCAATTCGTGGGCCATCACAACTTCGTACACCGATTCGAGTAATCCTGGACCGAGCTTCGTATGAACTACAAACGCGCAATCCAGAACTCGCTTGGCAATTTCATTTTCTGACATGCCTTTGTGGACTTTGTGCGAGGTTATTTCTGCGTCGCGTAAGTGAGCGCTGCGTTCAAATCGAATTTTTTCAGTCGCGCTCTAAGTTCCGGGTCGTTTGCGGCATCGATGATGCGCGGATCTTGAATCAGCTCGAGCAATCGCCCTTGCCCAAGCATTTGCGAGATCTCCTGGTCATTGCGGAGCGCGATGATTTTTGGGTGCTCGCTGAGCTCGCGCGCGCCCGGAAATGATAAAAAGCGTTCCGCATTTTGAGGATTTGCCGCTACTGCCCCCACCTTTTCGATTACATCGTAGGTCTGTTGTGGAACGACATCGATTTTCTTGACCGCATTACCGATCACTCCCATCTCAAGCGAGTTTTTGAGACGGACCAAAGACGTGGTCAAAGGCGCCTGATCTTCATTCGCTTCTCCCAAAAAACGTCGACGAACGTCCACCGCATGAAGGACACTGGAATCGCTCGCTTGTTCGCGCACCTGGGCGTCAGCCACCGAACCGATCGATCGGACGGCGACGACGATCAGCCAAACCAGGAACAGCCCAAAGAACACTCCGAGCAACGCGCCGGTCGATCCATAAAACAATCGAACAACCAAGGAATCGTGTTGATTTGTTCGCCGAAAAAGAGCCGAACCGATCCCGCTGATGACCACGTAAATGATCAGTGCGAAGATCGCACCCGCGAAAATCGACAACAACACGTCGGGCAGTCTGAAAAACATCCCGAGAAGCGGGGCAAGAAATTTACCGCCAAAATAGGCGGCGAAATAAGCGGCGATCAGCGCCCCCAAGCGCGCCACTTGTCGCGGCAGACCGCGCCGCCAGCCGCGCAAGACTTCGAACACAATCAACGCAAGCGCGAAGGTAACAAAGACGAGCTGCCAAAGCGGCGAGCCGGCAGCGGCTTGAAGTTGCGAGTTCATTCGTTCGAAAAACTAATCGCGCGCTGGCGGAGGGCGTGATCGCACAGGACAAGCGCAGCCATCGCCTCGACCATCGGCACCGCCCGCGGCAAGACGCACGGATCATGGCGACCGCGGGCGGCAAGTTTGGTTTGTTCGCGTGACGCGCTGACAGTTTTTTGTTCCCGAGCGATCGTCGCCGTCGGTTTGAACGCCACTCGAAAATAAATCTCTTCGCCGTTCGAGATTCCGCCCTGAATACCGCCTGAATAATTTGTCGATGTTCGAATCTTGCCACCGCGCATTTCAAACGGATCGTTGTGCTCCGAGCCGCGCATGCGGGTGGACGAAAAACCAGAACCGATCTCGAAACCTTTGGTCGCGGGTAAACTAAGCATCGCTTTTGCAAGATCGGCCTCGAGTTTGTCGAAAACCGGTTCACCCAGGCCGACTGGTGCATTTCGCACGACACATTCGATCACTCCGCCTAACGAATCGCCTTCGGCCCGGGTTTTCTCGATCAATGAAATCATTTTCTTGGCCGCCGTCTGGTCCGGACAGCGGACGATGTTTGCATCGACATCGCTGGTCTTCACTTTCGATCGATCGATCTTCGCGGAGAGCTCGTGGACCTGCATCACGTAGGCGACGATGTCGATCTTGGGATAAAATGAGCGCAAAACTCTTCGCGCGACAACACCCGCGGCTACGCGCCCGATGGTCTCGCGCGCGGAAGCGCGTCCCCCGCCCTGCCAATTCCGAATTCCGTATTTCGCTTCGTAGGTGAAGTCAGCGTGCGACGGCCGGAATTTTTTTGCGATTTCAGCATAATCCTGCGGTCGCGCATCTTTATTGCGAACGAGAATTCCAATCGGCGTGCCGAGTGTCTTGCCCTCGAAGACGCCGGAAAGAATTTCGCAACGATCTTCCTCCTGCCGCTGCGTGGTGATTTTGCTTTGACCGGGCCGGCGTCGATCGAGCTCGCGTTGAATGTCGACTTGCGAGATGTCGATCTTTGGTGGGCAACCATCGATTACAACGCCGATGCCGCCGCCGTGCGACTCACCGAACGTCGTGGCGCGAAAAAGTTGACCGAAGCTGTTGCCCATTGAGCGAGGAAGTTAAGCCAAGCGAGGAAAAGCGCGAGAGGTGGATCGAGCAGTCCCTTATCCGCCTACGGACGGACTCGTCCCGTGGCGAGCTCGATGATATTATGGCGGCGCAGCCGCATTTATTTACCATCGTGCGACGGAGCGCGCGATCCACCTCAGATTGTTTCGAGCGCGGTTTTCAGATCGTCCACCAAATCCCGCAGACCTTCCACGCCCACTGAAAGGCGAACGAGTGAATCGGTCACCCCAAGTTTTTCGCGTTGTTCTTTCGGCACCGAAGCGTGGGTCATGAGCGCGGGATGATTAATCAGGCTTTCCACGCCACCCAAACTTTCTGCCAGAGCGAAGAGATGGGTATTCTCGAGAAAGCGCCGCGTTCCCTCGAGATCGGTCTTTAAAACGATCGTCACCATTCCGCCGAACCCTCGCATTTGGGTGCGGGCCAGATCATGCTGCGGATGGGATTTCAATCCGGGATAGCTGACCGACTCGACCTGCGGCTGTTCTTCGAGCCAGCGCGCAATCTCCAACGCGTTCGCGCAATGGCGCTCCATTCGCAACGCGAGCGTTTTCAAACTTCGCAACACCAGAAAACTATCGAATGCGCCGGCGATCGCGCCGACCGAGTTTTGGAGAAACCACATCCGGTCGCCGAGTTCCTTGCTCTCTCCGACCACGGTCACTCCGCCGATCATGTCCGAGTGGCCGTTCAAATATTTGGTCGCCGAATGGATGACTAAATCAAAACCGAATTCAATCGGTCGCTGGATCCAAGGTGTGGCAAAGGTGTTGTCGGAGACCGAAATAATTTTGTGCTCGCGCGCGACCTTCGCGATCGCTTCTAAGTCGATAATTTTGAGCAGTGGATTGCTCGGTGTTTCGATCCAAACCATTCGCGTGTTCCCTTTGATCGCATCTTCGAAGCGCGACGCGTCGGTGAGATCGACATAAGTGAAATCGAGGTTCGCGGAAGCACGCCGGACTTTTTCGAAAAGGCGAAACGTCCCGCCGTAGAGATCGTCACTAACAACGACGTGCGAACCGCTTTCGAGCAAATCGAGTGCGGTGGACATGGCGGCGAGTCCGGAAGCGAAGGCAAAGCCACGCGTGCCACTTTCGAGATCGGCGGCGCATTTTTCGTAAGCCAGTCGCGTGGGATTAATTGAACGCGAGTAGTCGTAGCCTTTGTGTTTGCCCGGACTCTCCTGGACATAGGTCGATGTTGCGTAAATCGGGGTCATGATCGCGCCCGTGGTCGGATCCGGTTCCTGCCCGGCGTGAATCGCGCGGGTGGCAAACTCGTGTTGTTTCTTCATGTCGATCTAACTGGTGCGCGCTTAATTATATTCGCGCTGCGGCGGAACCGAAGACTTCGGCATGTTCAGCCGCAAATAGGAAAGCAAATCGGTGCGCGTGATCAGACCGAGAAATTTGTCGCTGTCCATCACGATGGCAACGCGACCGCGATCAAAAACCTCGAGCAGGTCGTTAAACTTCGCGTTGGGCGGAAGCGTTTCGAGCCGGTCGGTCATCGCGTTCTTGACCGCATCATTAAAGTGGCTGGAGTCGCGGTGGACTTTCACCAGCACGTCGGATTCATCCAGGATTCCGATCGCGCGTCCGCTTTGATCGACCACCGGCAATTGGGACACGTCAGCATCGCGCATCCGTTTGAATGCGGTCAGGAGCGTGTCGGTTGGCCCAACCGAAATGACTTCGCCGGCTTCATACCGATGCGAAATCAAATCGTTCAGATCGCCCTGCGGCGCCCGGTGAATGAATCCCTGCTCTGCCATCCAAAAATCGTTGTACATCTTGGAAAGATATTTGTTTCCGGTATCGGCGACGAAACTGACAACGCGTTTGAGTTGTGTTTGCTGGCGGCAATAACGCAGCGCGCCTGCGACCAATGTTCCGGTGGAGGAGCCACCGAAAATTCCTTCCTTTCGCAAAAGGTCGCGAGCGATTGCGAAACTTTCTTCATCGTCGATCTCAAAGGCTTCCGTCACCAGCGACATGTCCGCGATTTCGGGAATGAAATCTTCGCCGATGCCTTCGACCGCCCAGCTGCCGGACTCCACTAACTTACCGGTCTTGACATATTCATAGAGGACCGAGCCGGCTGGATCAGCCAGCACCATTTCAATTCCGCGACGCGGTTTCACTCGATTAAAAAAGCGGCCGAGACCGGTCAACGTTCCGCCCGAGCCGACGCCGCAGACGATTGCATCGACATCGTGCCGCATCTGTTCCCAAATCTCAGGGCCGGTCGTGCGTTCGTGCGCCAGCGGATTAGCAGGGTTGCCAAATTGATTCACATAAAAGGCGCCCGGAATTTCGTCGGCCAAGCGCGCGGCCACGTCCTGGTAATATTCGGGGTGCCCGCGCGTCACGTCCGAACGCGTCAATCGCACTTCGGCGCCGAGCGCGCGGACATGCGATATTTTTTCCTGTGACATCTTGTCGGGAATTACAAGGACGACGCGGTAACCTTTCGCCCCAGCAACGAGCGCAAGGCCGAGTCCCGTGTTTCCAGCGGTTGCTTCGATTACCGTCCCGCCGGGTTCAAGTTTCCCTTCTTCCTCCGCGGCCTCGATCATCGACAAGGCGATCCGATCTTTGATCGATCCGGTTGGATTTTGATTTTCCAATTTCACAAAGAGCTGGCACGGGCCGGTCTCGAATTGCGTGATCTCAACCAGGGGCGTCTCGCCGATGAGCGACAAAATCGCCGGCGGCTTTCTAGTTGAGGTGGGCGCTGCCGGAACTTCGACCATGTCTAGAATAGAGTGAGCGTTTCGCCCGGATAGTCGATCACGACTTTGTAATTTCGGAGAAAATTGTAGCCGACGATGCCGTCGAGTTTCGCCCCGATGGCAGCGTTTAGCATAGTGAAGAAGTCTGCGATCACGACCGGCATGTTGTCGATCTTAGCACCACCGAGCTGAAATGATTCAAGCATGCCGGCCGAAAAATCGATGGGTGCGCCGCCGGTTGTGCCCATGCCGACGGGCGAACTTTGAACTCCGAGTTGTTTCGCAAACTCGGGCGAGATGGCGCTGGTCGAAGTTCCGGTGTCGACCGCAAATTGAAATGGTCCGCGGCCGTTCGCGTTCACATCGACCAAAAGGAGCGGCTTCGCCGGGCTGGCCAAGCGAATTGGCACTTCAGTTTTCGCACTGCGGCCAAAACTTTCGACCCGCTTTGGATCGTCAAAACGAATTTCACAATCGCGGTAGTCGATCGTGACGCGAAAATGTTTCAGAAAATTATAGCCGAGATCGCCGTCGATCCTCGCGCCGATGGTCTTGCCGATCTGGGAAAGATCGACAATTCCAACATCGACATCGCCTAATTTCGCTTCGCCGGCAGCGAGAGAATCGACCTTTGCCAGCGACACGGAAACTTTGCCTCCGGCACTTTGGCCCTCCTTTGAACTGATAGTCTTTAGCTCGAGCTGCTTCGCGAGGTCCGATGCGAGCAGCGAAGTTCCCGCGCCGGTATCGAGAATAAAATCAAACGGGCCGCGATTGTTTACCTGGACCGGCAAAAGAATGAGCGGCTGCGTGCCGCCGGCGAGACGGAATTTAACTTTTGTGCTACTCGGAGAAATCGTTGCCGCCGTCATTCAGCCAATTTGGGTTCGCCCTTATGCGACCATTCCGATTTGCTGTCCTCAATAAATTGCTGAACCACGTCAAAACGGACTTCGCCGTAGTTGAGCGCGTAGCGAAGATCGCCTCCTTTATAGATCCAGGTTGTCGGAATCCAGGAGAGCGGCATCCCGGCAAATTGTTTGATTTTGTTGTCGCCGCGGCGCGGGCCGGGATCAGCCAGAACAGTGACGTTGGGTTGATCGGCGATTTGGAATTTAGAAAGCATCGATTTGCCGTCGCCGCCGTCGTTCCAAACGGAAACAAAATAAAATTTCACCTGCGGATTGTCTTTGACCATTTTCAACCAGCCGCCGTTTTTGAGTTCGGCCTGACAATTGGAGCACCACGGCGCCCAGAGGTGAACAATGCTTAGATCCGGCGATCTGATCGCCTGGGTGACTTTTTGCTCGGCGGGCGGTTCCGCGCGCAGCGAAGTCGCAGCCACAAGCGCCGCCAAGACCAAAATCCGTGGGATCGACATTGTGAGTTAAATATGGAGAGAAACGTGTCTCACTCAACGCTGACTTCGAGTTGTGTTTCTACTGAAACCAGCGTAGATGAAGCCGTCCGCGCAGAAATCAGGTAAATATGATGCCATCAACAAGCAAAAGGACATCGACGGAAGTCTTCGAATGCGAAGTGTGCGGCGTGCGAAAACGTCTCGAGTCAGCTAAACGGCATTGGTGTGATGCATGTACCCGCGGCAGTCCGGTGGAAATGCGCCGCACCCGGGACAAGTGGAAGACCGCCGGCAGAACTCCGAGCAGCAATTAGGGACGATTCTCGCCTCACGGATCAGCGTTTGACCATTCGCGCGAAAACACATACTGTGGCGCTCCGTTTTCCGATGCTTTAGCTGCACGGAAAAGATCGATCCCGCCGGGGTGGGATCGCGTGCCCCAAGGAGGCCTTTTTTAATTATGGTACAAATGCAGGATGTGATGTCGAAGCCGATGCCGGATTTCCGGGAAGGCAGCATCGTCAAAGGACGTATTTTGGAAGTTCGCCCGCGCGAAGTGCTGGTCGACATCGGATACAAATCGGAAGGCGTCATTTCGCTGGCGGAATTCGAAGACGTGGAAAATTTGGAAGTCGGCGACGAAGTCGACGTGTTGCTCGAGCGACTCGAGAACGACGAGGGCATGGTCGTGCTCTCGAAAGAGAAAGCGGCCTATCGCCAGAACTGGAACAAGATCGCGAGTGTTTTTCAAGAAGACGGCTTGATCAAAGGCAAAGTGAAATCGGTCGTCAAAGGCGGGCTGATGGTGAACATCGGAGTGGAAGCATTCTTGCCCGCGTCGCAAATCGACATCGTGCCGCCGAAAGATTTGCAGCAGTTCGTTGGCAACACTTACGATTTCAAGATCGTCAAGATCAACGACGATCGGCGCAATGTGGTCCTCAGCCGTCGCGAATTAATCGAGCAGGAGCGGAGCGAGAAGCGACAGAAATTTATGGACAGCGTGAACGTCGGTGATCGTGTCACCGGCACGGTGAAAAACCTGACCGACTTCGGCGCGTTCATCGATCTCGACGGCATGGACGGATTGCTCCACATCACAGACATGACCTGGGGGCGGCTCGGGCATCCGAGCGAGCTGGTGAAAGTTGGGCAGCAACTCGAAGTCCAGGTCCTCGACATTAACAAAGAGAAAGAGCGCGTCTCGTTGGGCTTGAAGCAGACTCAGAAAAATCCGTGGGACCAGATTGAAGAGCGCTTCCCCGCCGGTCAGAAGGTCAAGGGCAAAATCACCAATCTCGTTCCTTACGGCGGGTTCGTGGAATTGGAGGAAGGGGTCGAAGGTCTCATTCACGTTTCCGAACTTTCCTGGACGAAACGAATCATGCGACCGTCGGATATTTTAACCGTCGGCCAGGAGGTTGACGCGGTCGTGCTCGGTGTAAACAAGGAAGAGCAGAAGATTTCGCTGGGCCTGCGTCAGCTTGAACCGAATCCGTGGGACGAGATCGAGAAGAAATTTACCATTGGCAGCCGGGTGAAGGGAACAATCCGGAACATGACCGCGTATGGCGCGTTCGTGGAGCTCGATGAAGGCATTGACGGAATGATTCACGTTTCCGATTTGAGTTGGACTCGAAAAATCAATCACCCGAGCGAAGTCTTTAAGAAAGGCGACGAAGTCGAAGCTGAAGTCATCGATATCGACAAAACGAATCAGCGAATCAGTCTCGGGATCAAACAGCTGAGCGAAGATCCGTGGAAGAACATCGATCAAAAATACAAGATCGGTGATCTGGTGAAAGGGAACGTGACCAAGCTCGCCAGCTTCGGCGCGTTCGTGCAATTGCAGGACGACATCGACGGCCTGGTTCACATCTCGCAGTTGAGCGAGGAGCACGTCGCGAAAGTAAAAGACGTGCTCAAGGTCGGACAGGAAGTCGAAGCTCGCGTCATCAAAGTCGATAAAGTCGAGCGCCGAATCGGGTTGTCGATCAAGGCGGCCAATTACTCAGAAGAACAGTTGCGCAAGGAAGCCGAAACATTCGACACCCTCCGCCCCGGCGAAGACATGGTCGGACTGGAGAAAGCGTTCGCCGCCGCCGAGCAGGAGGAATATCGCCCGGGCGAGGCCAAGAAAACGACCAATGAATCAAAGCCGGCAAAAGAGCCGAAGGAATCCAAGCGCGAGGTAAAGAAAGAATCGAAGAAGAAGTAATTTCCTGAAGGTAATGTCACGCAGCTCTAGCCGACGTCACCTTCGATTATTGATCAGCGCAGTTTTGTGGTCGGTTCTGGCCGCTTGCGGCGGTCCTTCGCGGGAGATTGTCGGTAAATGGCAAACCTCGTCCGATCCAAACTCGGTCGTTTGGGAATTCGCCGACAACGGGCTGGTCACGATCGGCAGCACCCGAGGCAGATACAGTTTCGGGGACAGCGGGCGAATAAAGATTGAGACACCGTTCGAGAAGTCGGTTTATCAACTTACAATTTCGCGCGACTACATGACATTCCGGGAATCCACCGGTTCCAAACTCGAGTTTACCAGAATCAAGTAATTCCGAAGCGTATCGCTGTTGTCGATCTTAATGGCGGCCGCTGCCGAGTTGTTCGAATGGATTGAATACGTCGAGCGTATAGTAATAAACGAAGCCGTCCGGTCGTCGTGATGTAGCTTGCGGATGCCCGAACAAGGTCTGGACCTCCGCGACGGTAGTGCGTCCACGAATCAACGAGCCGATTCGGCGGGTGTAGAACTCGTTCAGTTGCGCGTTCGCGATATAGGCTGGCGCGGCGATCAATCGACCGGCCTGATTGAAACGAAACGCCAGAACGTCGGCGCCATAGCCATGGCGCAATGGATCGGCCGTGTCGACGTATGGCCCATCATCGACGCCGAGCTGATGCGATAACCGAGAGCCGTCGCGCACAACGTAATAACCGGTGCGCGGACCGAGTTGGACGTAATGCGAATCATCTTGAAACGAATTCGCAAAACTCAGCTCGGCAAAAATCAGGAGAAAACCTGCAACGCAAATCAGCTTCATATCAGTCACCCGTGGTTAGCTCAGAAACAGTAGAACATTTCGACTTCGCGCGACATAATCCAAAAGAGGTAGAGGAGCGCGGCCGCGTTTATCGCATGTCTTCGAGCACGTCGGCGACCGCATTTTGAAAAGGACGCGGACCGTTTCCGTTTAGCGCAAGATCGACATCTTCGAGGCGCCGGATGAGATCAAGGACTTCGCTGCGCGCGAGTGGTCCGCCGGCCGCGGCGCAAAAGTGAGTGCGGCAACCGAATGGCCGATCTTCGTAGATCAAGCAATTGCCTCTTTCTTGTTGAAGCATTGGGCACGAGCCATCAGCATTTGCGGGTAGCGATTTCCGGCCGGTCGCGCGAAGCGCCTTGGCCGCGACGACCGCTTCGCCTTTCGTCAGATAAGGAGTCCGTCCGGTCACTTTGAAATGACAGCATTCCGTCTTGCGCAGGCAATTCCGCTGGATCGGCTGTTGCGCAAGATCGACATAAACCCGTCGCACTTCCTCCAGCGCGGTCTGCAATTCTTGCGGAAGGAAATTTCGAGAGCTCATACAGCCGCGGGTTCGACTCCGGCCATAGCGTGTCCCGCAATCCACCCGGTGGTCCAAGCGGCCTGGAAATTAAAGCCGCCGGTGATGCCGTCAATGTCGAGCAACTCGCCTGCAAAATAGAGATTTGGCGTGAATCGACTTTCCATGGTTTTGAAATTGATCTCGCGCAATCGCACGCCGCCACAAGTAACAAATTCTTCTTTGTTCAGCGACTTCCCATCGACCTCGAGTTCGGTCGCGCGCAACTGCCGAATCAGTTCATTCCTTCCAACGCGCGTCAGCGAGGTCCAAGTCGTTTCTGGAAAAATGCCGGCGTTAGAAACCAGCTTTTCCCAAAGTCGCGCCGGAAGTGCGCCGATAGGTGAATTGTTTACTCGCCGGATCGGTTCCGTTTGTCGCCGCGATTGAAACTCGGTTCGGAGTTCGGCTTCGTTCAGCTCCGGAAGCCAGTTCACATGAAGCGAGAAACGATACGCCTTCTCGTGCAAGATGCGGGCGCCCCACGCGGAGAGTCGCAACACGGCGGGTCCGCTAATTCCGTTGTGCGTGATTAGCAACGGCCCGCGCTCGCGCAATTTTCCCACAGACAACTGCACGTCGCTCATTGATATCCCTGGTAACGATCGCAGCCAGGGCGCTGGAACATGGAGCGAAAAGAGCGATGGCACCGGCGGTTCGATCGTGTGGCCGAGGGAACGCGCGATCTCGGCACCCCCGACGCTTCGGCAACCACCCGTCGCAAGGAGCAGCCGGTCGCACGCCGTCGATTCGCCATCATCCAATTTCAAATCAAACCCGCTGTGGGTTCGGAGCCGCGCGCTTTCGACGCCTTTACGGACGAACAGTCGAACCCCTGAGGCCTTCGCTTCCTTAACCAAACAATCGATGACCGTTTCCGATGAATCTGTCACTGGGAAAACTCGCCCGTCTTCTTCACGTTTGAGGCGTACACCACGCGCTTCAAACCAGGCAATCGTGTCATCCGCCGAAAATCGGTGGAACGGCGAAATCAGCTCCCGCTCGCCGCGCGGATAACGTGTCGTAAACGTCCGCGGATCGAACAAAGCGTGCGTTACGTTGCAACGTCCGCCGCCTGAAATGCGCACCTTAGAAAGAAATTGCGAGGTCCGTTCGAAAAGCGAAACCTGGCAATCTCCACTGGCACGCGCGGCGGCGATCGCAGCAAAAAAACCTGCGGCACCGCCGCCCACGATTGCGATTTCAGTCACTCGCTAACTTATAGGTAAAATGCGGACCGCATTCGAAAATCCCGTCTTTTTCCGCGCGAAGAAAAAAGAACTCCGCTTTTCATTCACGGCTAAGAAAGAAACCGCGACGATCTTAAGCGACTGGATTAGTGTGAGCGGTGACGAACGCCCACGCGATGCTGCCGCTGAGGAGCAGTCAATTGATGGTTTTGCGCGAGCAGCCCGAGGCAATGCCGGCATGAAGGGCGGGGCCAGTACTTCTTCGAACGGCACACGAAGCGCATCCCGATCCTCCGATCAGGAAGTGATGCGACATCTTTCGCGCTCGCAGATTTTTAAAGATTACGAACGGGCTTTCAGCGAAGCGATGGGTTTGCCGCTGAATATCCGAGGGCACGATTCGTGGTCGCCGGCGCACCACGGAAAAGAGGATGGCAACTCACTCGCGTCGATTCTGGCTCGTTTCAACAAGGCTCGCGCCGCGTGTTTGAGAGCCCAAACCGACGCATCTCGAAAACCAGACTCAACAACGCGCACCGTTACCTGGTTTGCCGGACTCTCCGAAAGTGCAGTGCCGGTGTATATAGGCGACCACATTCTTGGTTTTCTCGAGACGGGCGAAGTGATGTTGAAGAACCCCACCCAGAAACACTTCGCGACCATTACCCGGCAGCTTCGCGCGTGGGGCTACAAGACGGATTGGAAGCAACTTGAGCGGGCTTATTTTCGAACGTGCGTCTTATCGGCGGACCGATATCGCGCGATGTTGCGGCTTCTGAGTATTTTTGCGCAACACCTTTCGATCTTGTCGAACCAACTGGTAGTAGGCCGCGAGAAGCACGAGTCCGCGAGCATGGCGCGAACGCGGCAATTCATCGAAAAGCATCAGGCGGAGCCGCTGTCGCTCGGGAGAGTAGCCCACGCCGCTAACATCAGCAGGCATTACTTTTGCAAGATGTTCAAGAAAGCGACCGGAATGAATTTCATCGATTACCTCTCGAGAGTTCGAGTGGAGAAATCGAAGACGCTTTTGCTCAATCCCAACTCGCGAATCAGCGAAACTGCCTTCGCCTGCGGATTTCAATCCATGACCAACTTCAATCGCACGTTCAGGCGAATTGTCGGTCGGTCTCCCACGCGATTTCGCGAATCGCTTCCAAAGCTGCGACGCTCGGTAAAAGCGGCTAATGGCCGAGGTTAGAACATCGGTGACGCTCTTAGCTTTGAGTGATTTGTCTTCTCCCGTGCAATCGCGTCAATATTTATTGCTCCTACCAGCAATTTTTTGCCGGTTACTACAGGAACTTCACCGATCTTTGCCTTGAGCATAATTTGCTCAGCTTCCGCAATCGTCTGGTATTCGAAGCAATAGGCGCTGTTTTTTTCGATGTGTGCTTTTACCGGTTCTGTCTTGGGGTCGTGTCCCAAACCACCCACGTTCCGGTTCATTTTGTTCTTCGACAGCGTACCCAATAATTCGCCGTGTTCATCGGTGACAGGCGACGAATCGATTTCCCGCGCCTGCATTTCGTCTAAAGCCGCCTTTACAGAAACCTTATCAGAAATGCTGTTCGCAGGCTTGATGATGTCCTTGACTGTGCGGGCTTTGAAATTCGCTCCCTCGGAATCGCTAGGTTTTATCTGTTCCATGGACTTCGTGGCCGATGCGGCCGGCTTACACTGGTGAGGCGAACGCACGGAACTTTCCGCACGCTCGCCATCAGTGTTACGCCACTTTAACTTCGATGGCTTTTGATTTTGGTCTTGCCGTCGTCGGGAGGTGCACTTTCAGCACTCCGTCGCGGAAGTCCGCCGTCACCTTCGTGCTATCGGCATCGTCAGGCAGCGTGAAGCTGCGTCGGAAGTTACCAAAGGAGCGCTCGGTGCGATGGAATTTTCGTTTGTGATCTTCCTTCTCGCTTTTGCGTTCTCCGGAAACGCAGAGGACGCCGTCTTCAACTGTTACTCTAACGTCATCCTTCTTCATTTCAGGCAGGTCAGCCTTGAGGAGATATCCGCGATCATCTTCACTGATATCAACCTCCGGCGACCAATCTGCGACTGTCAGGCTGTGGGTCTCCCCACTGCCTATTCTGTTCGGAAATCCGCCCAAGAAACGATTGAAGCGATTTTGCGTCGCCTCTTCCATATCTCTGAGCTGATTCCATGTTATTAATGTATTCATTCTTTTGCCTTTCTGAATTGAGTTAACGCCATCTCGGGGCATCGCACTCACCGCTTATTGTCAGAGTCGACCCTAATCTTGCGTACGTTGAGGAAAACGCGGATCCGCGACTGAATGAAAGAGATCAGCAGTCAAATGTCCCGCCTTCGCCAAGGCTACGGCGGGGCAGGCAGAGGTCAGACGATTGACATCAGGGAAAGCAAAACGCCTGGCGGCGAGCATTAAGCTCAATCCGCCAGGCGTTGAATTGCTAGCTTGGCTTAGAAATCAACCAAGCAACTCGTGCCGGGATTTAGTGCCGGTCCGGCGTGAGGGTAACTTTATCAACTACCATGTCGTCGCCATGTCGCACGTAGTGAACGTGAACCTTCGAATCTTTTCTAATTTTTGAGGCTTCGATAACTTTTCCATGTGCGTTCACGAATTCGACGGTCTTGTCGAATTTGTAGTGCACGGGTTCGGACGCTTCGGTTTTCAGGATCAGGGAGTCGCCCGGAGTAAACTCCGTGACGGTGCCAAAACTTTCGGTTGTCGTAGTGGTGGTTTCAGTCATTCCATTGGGTTGCGTGGCAACCTTGGTGGAAGACGTGTGTGTTTGCGCGAAAGCCACTGTGCCCATCAGGGCTGTGGCAAAGGCGACGCCAACGATTGATTTAATCATAGAAACTAACTTTCTAGTTTACTGAGTTGCTGCAGAGATCGCAGCGAAAGGCCATCCGGTTCGCGCTTCCGAAGGAATTCGGCAAACCAGGGAGGTAAATAGATGCGGCAGTTGTCTAGTATAGCCCAATAAAGGCTCTCGCGCCTTAACAATCTCCACGAGCGGATCGAATCCAAATCGGTGTACGCAAAACGCGCCCTTCCGCTTCGCGTGAAACAAATTCGGCGAAGCAGAAAAGGGCGCGAATGTTAGTTGTCGAACTTAGCTGTTAATCCTCGTCGACGACTACGCGGTCAACGAGCATGTTGTCGCCTTCACCAACGTAGTGAACGCGCACCGGCGCGCCCACTTTGATGCGAGTCCGCACGGTCGCTTCGTCGAGTTCCTTACCGCTTCTGGTCGTATAAACGACCTTTTTCCCGAAGCGATAATGTCTCGGGCCGGCACTTTCCTTCAGCACAATGGTGCTACCCGGAGAAAACTCCGTGATCGTGCCGTTGCCCTCAGTCGTGGTCGTTGTGGTGGTGGTTTCAGAAACCTGTGCCCACGCGAACGGAGCCGCGACTGCCAATGCCATGCTTAGTATTAACTTCTTCATCCATACTTAGACGCGATAGCGCGGCCGCATATTCGGATTTCATTTCGCGTTTCTCGGTGAATTGCCGAGAAAGTCGAAGCGATATTCGCGCGTCGTCGTTGCGAAAAGCTATGAATCGCGCTCGAAGCAGTCGAGATATTTGATGCCGGAGCCGGTGTTGAAAATCACTACGCGCTCGCCGATGTCGATCTTGCCGCAACCGCGAAGCTTTTTGAGCGCGGCGAAACAGGCCGCGCCTTCCGGCGCAACGAAGAGGCCTTCTTGGGAGCCGACTTCGCGAACAGTCCGAATCATTTCGTCGTCATCAACTGCGATCGCGCCACCTTTCGACTTTCGCAGAATGCCGAGCATCAAAAAATCGCCGATCGCTTTCGGGACGCGCAAGCCCGACGCGACCGTGTTCGCGTTCGGAAATTCGTCCGCGAATTTCTCGCCGGCTTCAAACGCGCGGACAATCGGCGCGCAACCGCTGGCCTGCACGGAAAACATTCGCGGCCGCTTATTGTTCGCCACGGCGAATCCGTCCTTTGGCGGATCGATCCAACCGAGCTTTTCCATTTCATCGAACGCTTTCCACATTCCAATCAGGCCCGTGCCGCCGCCGGTCGGATATAAAATTACGTCCGGCAATTTCCAATTCAGTTGCTCGGCAATTTCGTAGCCAAGCGTTTTCTTTCCCTCGATCCGATACGGCTCTTTCAACGTGGAAAGATCAAACCAACCCTCCTTTTCTTTGCGGCGCGCGATCTCGGCGCCGCAATCGGTGATGAGTCCGTCGATCAACGTCACGTGCGCGCCGAGCTCGTGGCATTCGATGACGTTCGCGCGCGGCGTGTCGCGCGGCATGAAGATGTGGGCTTCGAGACCAGCCCGCGCGGCGTAAGCGGCGAGCGCGCCGCCGGCATTTCCAGCGCTCGGGACCGCGAGCTTCTTCGCGCCAAGATATTTCGCCATTGAAACGGCCACGCTCATTCCGCGCGCTTTGAAACTTTGGGTCGGATTGAGCGATTCGTCCTTGATCCAAAGATCGACATCTCCATCAGCGGAAAATTTCTTTCCCCGCAACAAGGGTGTTCCGCCTTCGCCTAACGAGACCGGCTCCACATCGTGCGGCAACGGCAACAGTTCGCGCCATCGCCACAATGATTTCTCGCGTCCGCTGAAACTTGACCGCTTTAAGCGGTCAAGTTTGCGCAGCGCGGCAAGGTCGTAGACGGCAAAGAGCGGTTTACCGCACGCGGTGCATAGATTTTGAAGGCGCGACCAATCGTGCCGGAGGCCGCACGCGGTGCATTCAAGATGCGTTAGAAACATAGAAGGCTGAATCTGGAAACCAGGAATCCAAGAAAAGGAATTACGAGCAGAAAAACAAAAAAGAAACTTTTTCCTGGTTTCATGGCTTCCAGATAAATCTTTCCTTTTTTCCCGCTTTCCTGATTCATCTGAGATCTGCGAGATCCGTGGATACAATGAATGCTTCGCCACCTACCCGGCTTCGTCGGCCGTGGTATCGCCCGTCGCTGACCACGCAGATCATGATCGGTCTTGTTGTGGGCGCATTGGTCGGATGGCTCCAGCCCGAATGGGGGAATAAAGTTTATTTCCTGCGCGACATTTTCATCAACTTGATCAAGTCGATCATCGCGCCGCTGGTGTTTTCTACGATCGTGGTTGGAATCGCAGGAGCCGGCGCGCTGAAAAAAGTGGGCCGAATCGGAATCAAAGCTCTCATATTCTTTGAGATCGTGACTACGGCTGCGCTTTTCATTGGCCTGGCCGTAGTAAATTTCATGAAGCCGGGCGTGGGAGTCACGTTGGCGGCGGCTAACATCGACATCGCCAAAAAGATCGGGCAAACGCACGCCCAAGGTCTGGTCGAAACGATCGTGCACGCGTTTCCATCGAGCGTGATCGACGCAATGGTCCGCGGCGACGTTTTGCAAATCGTTGCGTTCAGTGTGCTGTTCGCGCTCGCGGTCTCGGTCGTCGGCGAAAAAGGACGGCCAATCGTCCGGGCGATGGAGAGTCTCTCGCAGATCATGTTCAAGTTCACGAATTACGTGATGATGTTCGCGCCGATCGGCGTAGGCGCGGCCATGGCGCACACAATTGGGACGCAAGGACCAGGCGTGCTGGTCAATCTCGGGAAACTGATTCTTTCACTTTATCTCGCGTTGGCCATTTTCGTCGTCCTGGTTTTTGGAATCGTGATCTTCATTGCACGCGTTCCGTTGTGGCAATTTTTCCGCGCGGTGCGCGAACCGGCGGCGTTAGCGTTCGCGACCACAAGCAGTGAATCGGCGTTGCCGAAAGCGATGCAGGCGATGGAACGCTTCGGCGTGCCGCCGTCCATCGTTGGATTCGTGATGCCGACGGGTTATTCGTTCAATCTCACCGGATCGACATTGTATCTGGCGATGGCGTCGGTGTTCGTGGCGCAAGCGGCCGAGACGACGACGGGCTGGCATATGGGATTCGGTCAGCAGATCACGATGATGCTGACGTTGATGCTGACGTCGAAAGGCGTTGCCGGTGTGCCGCGGGCTGCACTCGTCATTCTGCTGGCCACACTGAACTCATTTGTTCCGTCGGGCTTGGGACCGATTGGCGTAGCAGTCATTTTCGGCGTGGACGAACTGATGGATATGGGACGGACCTGCGTCAACGTGATCGGGAATTGTCTGGCGACAATTGTGGTCGCGCGCTGGGAAAAAGAATTCGACGAAAATCGCGCACGCGTTTTTGGAACTCCGGAGGAAGCGAAACTGGATTTGAAATCCGGCGATGTCGCTTTCGCTGAGGCCGTCCGACAAGGTGACTGACCCTCACCTACCGCTGCGCGGGCTTTCCTCTCCCTCAGGGAGAGGATTGAGGTGAGGGCAAATCTGCAAAGCTCATACAAACGAGATCTGCGTGTTGGTCTTTGCGCGCGTTCTTAAGGCTAAGCCTCTACATTTTCAGCGCGGCGCGCAGATGCGGGATGAGACGCTTGCTAAACTCGACCGAATCGCCGGCGGACAAGTGTGACCATTCGGGACAATTGAAACCGGAGAGCTCCGGAAAATCCGAATAATAAATGCCGGGAGCGCCGGTCATTTTTAAGAGCGGATCCCAGGTTTTTTCTTGCGGCGTTTCCCGATCTTCAAGTTCTTTTAAGCCGCCACTGTGCGGAAAACGCACGAACACGATCTTGCCGCCGCGCGCGCGAATTTTTTCGACCGCCGCGGCCGTATCGCGAAAGCGACCACCGATCGCCTCCCCAATTTTTGCCATGAACTGTTCTTTTGGAATATAAGTGGGAGGAGGTGGCGGCGTGAAAAGCGGGATCCAAATTTGCTGAATTCTTTTGGCAAGCTCGCTGCCCGGCCGCGCGCATTCTTCGATCATTCGTGCCCGCCGTTCGCGATCGATTGTCCCGAAATATGGCGGACGTCGTGGCGGAACGAGCGCTCCGGGACGATTTGGAATCGGCAAACGTTTCAAGAAATCGTCGAGAGTCAGCTCCTCCTGCTTGAGAAACGCAATATGCTCTTCCAATGGAAAAGCGAGATACTGGCTCGCGCGCTGGGCCGGGGTTTGCGAATGAAACCGCTTCACAGTCTTTTCGCCGCGCTCCATCGGCGGCGTTCCTGGCGGCGCAAAAAACAATCGCGGAACGAAACTGCAAATAATCGTGCCGTGGAAGCTTTCATCCTTCGCCAAGTCGGCCAGCACCGGATAGCCGCAGCCGCCGCCCATCGCGAGTTGGATTGGACGCTTGCCCAAACCTTTTTCCATTTCATCAAGGTCGACATCGTACCAACCGCGCGAGTCGCCGATGATCACGATCGACTCCGGTGTGACGGCGCGCCGTCTTAAAGTCCACAAATCTTCGTTATCATTAAGAGTCGGGCCGTAACCGATCGACCGGACGTACAATTCCCACGCAGTCGTCGCGGCAATGACAACGAGCACAACAACGACAGTGATCCCGCGCCATTGGATTGGCGGAATCGGGCGCTCAAATTCCATCGGCGGGCCGCCGTGGATTTGTTCGGCCCGCGATGGTTTCCGGAAAAACAATCGCGGAAGACGGAGTCGTTCCTTAAAATTGGAAATAAATGAAGGCATTACTGCTTCCTTGAGTAAGAATAATTGCGCAGGCCATCAGCGCCCAGGCCGCGGTCACGACCCAGCGCGGCAACCGCGTCACCGCCGTTTCGATATTACTGTCACGGAGCGAGCAGTGGACGCTAATCATGCCCATCGTGACGAGCGCAACCTGAAGCATTTCGCGCGTGGAAAGAATTGCATCGCCATGAGCGTGTTGGCCGAACATTCCAGCGAGCATTCGACTGGCAATCGTGAAATCAGACGCGCGAAAATAAACCCAGGCGATGCAAACCGCCGCATAAGTAGCGACGCCGGCGAGAATGCGCGTGGCGAGATTATTCGCCCATGCTTTGTCCTCGAAGAGGATTCGGCAGACGCGCTCGATCACTAAATAAGAGCCGTGCAACAAACCCCAGACGACAAAAGTCCAGGCGGCCCCGTGCCAAAGGCCGCCGAGGAACATGACAATGACCAAATTCAGCGCGGCGCGAAATGGCCGAACCTGATTGCCGCCGAGCGGAATGTAAAGGTAATCGCGCAAGAACGTGGAAAGCGAAATGTGCCAGCGTCGCCAAAAATCCGAAAAACCGATCGCGGCGTAGGGAAAACGAAAATTGTCCTTGAGGTGGAAGCCGAGAGTCAAAGCCGCGCCGATGGCACAGGTCGAGTAACCGGCGAAGTCGAAAAATATTTGTCCGGCAAATGCAATCACGCCCGCCCAGGAATCAAGCGCGACCAACGGACCGGCATAACCGAAAACGCGATCCGCCGAGCCGGACAGCAACGTGTCTGCGAGAACAATTTTCTCGAACAACCCGAGGGTCATCAGAGCCAGTCCCCAAAGAAATTGGCCCGTTTTCAGACGTGTGGGATGAACAAGTTGCGGAAGAAAATCCCCCGCGCGCACGATTGGACCGGCAACAAGCTGCGGAAAAAATGAGACCGCGAGAATGAAGTCGCGCAGCGACCGAGTCGGCTGCAATACGCCGCGGTAAATATCGAGCGTATAAGAAAGCGAATGGAACGTGTAAAAAGAAATTCCGACCGGAAGCAAAATATCGAGATGCGGCGGTTGATAAATGATACCGATCCGCGCAACGAGCCATTGGAAATTCTGAAGGAGAAAATTTCCGTATTTGAAGAAGCCGAGCATGCTCAGGTTCATGCAAACGCTGGCGACGAGCCAGCGGCGCTTCGCGGACGAATCTTTCGCTTTGGCAATTTGCCGGCCGAGCCAGAAATCCATCGCCGTTGTGGAAAACAAAAGCGCGGCGAATGGCGGGTTCCAGGCGCCGTAAAAAAGGTAACTGGCGACAACGAGCAGATTTTTCCGTGCCGTCCAGGAACCGATGCTCCAGTAAAGCGTGACCACGACCACGAAAAAGACGATGAAAGTGAGCGAATTAAAAAGCATGGCGAAACCCGAACGAATCAGTCTGTCGCACCCAGCAGTCGATTTACGCCAGCCATATTGAAGGCAGTTTTTTAGATGTTGTTTTGTCACCCTGCAAGATAAAGAAGCGCATCGAGTGGCGGCCCAACGTTCTATGATCCCCCTCACCTCCCGCCTTCGCTACGCTACTGCGCGGCAAGCCACCCTCTCCCTCGGGGAGAGGAAGCCGTCTCCGGCAGGTCAGGGTGGTTTTGTATTATGAGGTCGTTTTTTCTTTTCGCGCCGGGCGCGGGCGCTCCCTCGTCACATCCATGGATGCAACATTGGAAGCAAAGACTAACGCGAATCGGCGAGGTCGAGACGTTCGACTACGATTACATGCGCGAACGACGAAGACGCCCTGATCGTTTGCCGCAATTAATTGCCGCGCATCGCGCCGCGCTCGCGGCGGCGCGCACAAAAACATCCGGCCCGATTTTCCTGATCGGAAAAAGCATGGGCGGCCGAATCGGCTGCCACCTTGCGCTCGAAGAGAAGGTCGACGGCTTGATTTGCCTCGGGTATCCGCTCTGCGCAATGGGCGACCCCTCGAAATTGCGCGATCAAGTGCTGCGCGATTTGCGCACTCCAATTCTTTTCGTGCAAGGTACGCGCGATTCGCTTTGCCCGCTCGATTTACTCGAAAGCGTCCGCAAAGAAATGAGCGCGCCAAATTTTCTTCACGTCGTTGAAGGCGGCGATCATTCCCTGCTCGTTCGCAAAAAAGATCTTGGGAGCGAGACCCAGGAAGATGTCGATCAAAGAATTCTGAAGGCGATCGCCGAATTTGTAAACGACCTCAATGCGCCGAGACAACAGTAAGAGATTTCTCGACGGAGTTTATCCTGAGCGAAGTCGAAGGGCTCGAAATGACAAACTTAAGTCAACTTAGGGGAAGCCAGTTGCCCGGCTGGGGCACAGGCTTTGTGCCGTTGAGGGAGAGATAAGTGTATTCCTGCAAAAGCCGCTCGTAATCGGCGAGAAGCTTCATTGCGTCGCTCGGCTTGAGAAAATCGGTTTTGATCGCGGCGTCGACTTGCGTTTTGAGCAATCGCATCAATTCGATTTTGTCCCACTGCGTCATGGCCAGTACTTCGCCGATGGTGCTGCCTTCAATGACTTCCTCGATGTACCAGCCCGATTCTTCATCCGGATCGAGAAATACGTGCGCTTCTGTGACGCGACCGAACAAGTTGTGCAGATCGCCCATGATGTCCTGGTAGGCGCCGACCATGAAGACGCCGAGATAATAAATTTCGCCGGGAATGACCCGATGGAGGGGCAGCGTATCGCGCACGTCCTGCAGATCGGTGAACTTGGAAACTTTACCGTCGGAATCGCAAGTTATGTCAACGATCGTGCCTTGTCGATCCGGCGCGGTCGTCAGGCGATGAATCGGCATGATCGGAAAAAGCTGACCGAGCGCCCAATGGTCGAGCAGCGATTGGAAAACAGAAAAATTGCAGATGTATTGATCGCTAAGAGAAGTCTCGAGTTCCTTTACTTCGTCAGGCACGTAGCGCAGACCGCGATGCATGTTGACGATTTGCTGCGCGAGCTGCCAATAGAGGGTGTCGATCTTCGCTTTCGATTCAAGTTCGAGCAGGCCGAGGTTGAACGTTTCCTGCGCTTCTTCTTTGATCTGCTGGATGTCGTGCAAACTCTCGATCCGATTGCTGCGCTTGAGACCCTGTTTCACGTCGAGAATGTCGCCAACGAGCTTGTGATCCTTTTCTGTCGCCTCGACTTTCAACCGGGGCACGGTTTTCTCGATGGAACTGAAAGCTTCCATCACCAGCACGGAATGATGGGCGACGACGGCGCGGCCGCCTTCGCTAACAATGGCCGGATGCGGGACGGCTTCGGAATCGCACACGTCCATGATGTTCCAGACAACGTCGTTGGCGTATTCCTCCAGTGAATAATTTGCCGAGCTGTCGAAATCGCTGCCCGACCCGTCGTAATCGACGCCGAGACCACCGCCGACATCAAGATAACCGAGTTCGTGACCGAGCTTCGACAGTTTGGCGTAATAGCGCGCGGCTTCGCGCACCGCGCGTTTGATGGTGGAAATATCCGGCACCTGGGAGCCGACATGAAAATGAATCAGCTTGAGACAATGCGCGAAGCCCGCGTCTTTTAACATTTGGCTGGCGGCGACCAGATTGGTGGTGTCGAGACCGAACTTCGCGTTCTCACCGCCACTGGGCGACCATTTGCCGGAACCTTTGCTGTGAAGCCGGACGCGAATGCCGATCATTGGTTCGACCCCGACTTCGTTTGCGGCCCGAATGGTTTGCTCGAGCTCCTCGAGTTTTTCAACGACGATGACAACCAACTTCCCGAGTTTGCGACCGAGCAGCGCGATACGAATAAAAGCGGGATCTTTGTATCCGTTGCAGATGATGAGGCTCTCGGCGTCCTTGTGCATGGCGAGCGCGGCGACGAGTTCCGGTTTGCTGCCGGCTTCCAATCCGAAATGAAATTGCTGGCCAGCATCGACAATCTCTTCAATGACTTCGCGCAGCTGATTGACCTTGATCGGAAAGACGCCGCGATACTGACCGCGATAACCGAATTCCGTGATCGCGTTTTGAAATGCGAGATTGACCGACTCGACGCGGTGGCGAAGCAGATCTTGGAACCGAATGACGAGTGGAAAACTCAATCCGCGCGAGCGCGCCTCGTTTACGACTTCAAGAATAGTGATGCTGCCGCCATTTTCCTGAAGGGGTTTGGCAACGACATTGCCTTCGGCGTTGACAGTGAAATAACCGCCGCCCCAACCATCGACATTATAAGTTGCAATCGCGGACTCGACGTCCCAGTCTTTCATCTCTTCTTGGCGCGGCGCCCAGCCGCGAACGGCATAATGATTCAGCGCGCCAACTAATCAAGAGAAGCGTGTAAGAATTTTCAACTTATTCACACTTTTTCAGGCCGCTTGTTTTTCCTTCCCCTGCGGATAACGTTCGCGCAGGGATGAATAAAACGGTGATCGAAGTGCAGGTGCGGGCAGTGTTGCCCACGAGCGGCGGGTGCGCGGTTTTCATTGGAAACAACGACAAGGTTTTCATTATCTATGTCGACCAAACGGTCGGGAGCGCCATCACCATGTTCATGCGCGATATCACCAAGGAGCGTCCGTTGACGCACGATTTGATGGCGCACCTGATGACGGCACTGGGCGCGAAAGTCGAACGCGTGATCATCAATGACCTGAAAAACGCGACCTACTACGCACGCGCGATCATTCGGGCGGAAAACGAACTGCAGCAAAAGAAGATCATCGAGCTGGATGCGCGACCGAGCGATTGCATAGCGATTGCGACCCAGCAGAAGGCGCCGATCTACGTCAGCCAGGAAGTTTGGGACGAAGTCGACGACATGAGCGACGTCCTCCGCAAAATGGAGGAAGAAGGGCTCAAGCCCGATCCCGAAACCGAATCGGAAGAATAGCAACGTGACGTTGCATCCAGTTGTTGCGCGCGGAGAGCCACCGCAACGCCTACACAAATTAAAAGTTCAGCTTAACCTGGCCTTCGTGGACCTCAGTTGGGCACGGTGCGTTCAGCGGCACATCGGTTTGCGCTCCGCTCGCCTGGACGAGGCGGTTGTCGATCAAGTATTTTTCGACTTCTTCGCCGCTGACATCGGCCAGCACCTGACCGTTGATTTCAACGCAGGGCGAAAGCGGCTGGCCACTTTTTGTCTCCATTTCCCAACGGAAAGCGGGATTTTGGATGATGTCTTTCTCGGTGTAAGGCAAATTGTATTTGGCAAGCACAGCCCGAACGCCAGCGCTCCAACCGCAATAAGTCTTCAAGTAAGCAGTAATTTCAGGCGTATCCATTCCGCTAAGGTAACACAGGACCGCTAAATTTCACGGAAAGGCGTGCGAGCCGCATCTTTTTACAAATAAGAGATCGACAATCAGCGATGATTTGAACTAAAAGCCCTGCCGGGAGCTCCGATTTCCCTGAGGCCGTGTTTGACGGAGCCCCCGGCGCCGTAAAAATTCTAAATTTTGTGCCGAAGTGGTCTGAGCGACAGAGTCAACTTTTGTAAACCGAGTTCGAGGCGCGTTTTAACCGTGCCAAGCGGCGCGCGGGTGACCGCGGCGATTTCGCGGTGGCTCATTCCGGCAAAAAATGCCAGTTCGAGCGCTTCGCGTTGATGTCGGGGTAGAACATTGAGCCGGCGATACAGGAAATGACGGAGGTCGGATCGCGAGATGTCATCCCCAAACGAATGTGTCTCAGGGGCCGCGGCCGGCTGTTCGTCGAGATGCGCCTGGTAACGTTCTTTGGCGCGGCAATAAGCTTGTTTCCGGCGAAGCCGATCGATCGCCCGCCGGCGGGCGAGCGTCACTACCCAGCCAAGTAACTTTCCGGCTTTGGGCGAGTAATGATCGGCCTCACGCCAGATTTGCAACAAAATGTCCTGCAACACATCGTCGGCGTCGCCCTCCTCGTGCACGACGTTGCCGATGACTGATTTAAGTCTGCCGCCGTGGCGCGAATAAAATTCGTTCAGCGCTTCCGGTCGATGGTCGGTGATTGCTTCCATTAGTGCTTCATCGGAAATCGCGGAGCCGGTCGTGTACTGCAAAGTTGGGTTTAACATAAGTCCTCCCCTAGCGAGTTTTTGTCGTTCCGGTTCATCACGCTTGTTTGCGTAATTCCAACGATGAGAAATCACCGCATCTCACGCAATCGGGGCGCACACCGGTTGAATGGTAGGTCAAATCCTTAGACGCGTTGGACTTGGACAACGCACCTTAGGCCGCCGGCTGAGATTGGAGTCTGCGAGCGTGCGCCTCGTTCGGCCGCGGTGGCTTTACGCCGCCCGACGAAACTGACTCGCGAATTTGCGAAATCGCGTCGAAAGCTTCTCGCGCGGTCGAGCGATTACTTTCCGCGGCAAACTCTCTTCGTCTTGCAACATCGACATCCGCGCCAGCACTTCGTCGGTCGGTATCACCCAGTCCATTGGAATCGAGTGACAGCCTCGAGTCGGACAGATCAATCGCAAAGGTCCGGAGCCGCGGGTGCCGCCGACCACCAGCACTTCGCGTCCTTCAATGATTTGACCGCACGCGAGGCAATACCGTTTGTCTTCAAGCAAGTGCCATTTCCGGTAGCGATCGAGCCGCTGCAGGATTTCCAATTTTTCGGCGCCCGAGACTTCGATGGGAGCGAGCAGTGGCATTGCGCTGGAGAATGGCAGATGAACGCTCGGCTGGACAATCAGACGAATGGTTAATCCAGTTATAGGTCAAAATCTGATGGTACGGCTTCGTTCCTCGTAAACGCGAGGCAAAGCAGGCCGGCGACCAGACAATCCCAGACGCTCCTCTGCCTTTTTCTATAAAACGCACATCCACGCAGGGCCAATTGCGCGTTTTGAGGGTGGAATGAAAAAGAACAACGGGTTTCGTTTAAATAAGGAGCAGGTCCTTGATCCAACAGTGGTAGCGATGGAACGGATGGAACGTTATTGCGCGGCGCACCCGGGGAGTCCCTCGGCGGCGCGCCGGCCGCAGCTGTTCCTTCGCAGTCACCTTTGGATTGCGCTCCTGGGTCCGAGCGTGGAAGAAGGAATTGTCGGCATCGGGCAAACGGTCGAAGCCGCGCTTCGTGCCTTTGATGCGCAATGTCTGGCCGGGCTGCGTCCGTCGGCCAACGGTCTGCGCCGAGGTCTTTACAATTCCAAACTGAACGCGGCCTGAATCCGGTCGGAAACGTCGCGTCCGCTGCGCTAGAATTTGATCGTCGTCCGCACGCCGGCTTCGTTGCTATAAAAGTCGACCGTCGATATCGAGCCGGAATTTTGCCGGCGCAGATAATAGCCGCCGAACGACCAATAGCGGGTTAAAAGAATATCGGCGGAAGGTTGCACGTAGAAATAATCGTCCCGCAACGTTGGAAGTGGCATCGGCCAATCGATGGTATTGAAGTATTCGACACTCCGGGTGGTTGTCATATCGATAAACGCTCGGCAGATAATTGAGCATGAGAAAGGTTTCCTGTTTCGCAACCCCGCCGATCTCAAGCATCAAACTCGGTTGAATCTGAACGAACCAATCGTCCAGTCGATGAATGCGGGTCAGCGCGATGTTATCGTAGTGGGCGCCGCGGATCGACAGACGGATTGCGTAATCGAACGGCGCGGTCTTCGCTCCGAACTGTCCCGTAATCAAGCCATTGCCGGTTGCCGTGTCGTCCGCCGGCAATGGCGCCGCCACCGACGAAAGAGTCGGACTGTATTCAATGACCTGCGCGCGAAGCGGCAGTGCGATCGCGACAAAACCAGCAAACAGAATGGCGAATTTAAAAGGCGCCTCTTGTCCTCTCTCGTGACCGCAACTGCGAGCATGACGCCCGGGTGCCTGCATATCGGCTCCGTAAGGTGAACGCCAATACGTCGCTTTGGCGTTGCGTCTAGGCATTTCAGAGAGTTGGGGTTACAGTGGACGGGCGGCTTAGGGCCGCCTAGGCCGCGGATCATTATTAATGAGGGCCATGCCCGCGAACAAAAAGAAGAAAAACTCGGGAGCGCAGCGACGATCTGTTTCGCGTAAAGCCAAACCGCAATTCGGGCCCGACGGCGCCGGGGAAAAACAGAAATCGTCCACCGCTTGTCCGATTGTGGGAATTGGCGGATCGGCCGGCGGATTCGAAGCGGCGATGGAATTCTTGCGCAACTTGCCGCAGAAAACGGGGATGGCTTTTGTGATTGTGCAGCATCTCGACCCGCATCACGCCAGCCAGCTTTCCAATTTGCTCGGCAAAGTTACGGCGATGCCAGTGAGCGAGATCACACGAACAACGACGCCAAAACCGAACACCGTCTACGTGCAGCCGCCGAGCAAATGCGTTATCGCCAAGAATGGCGCGCTTACATTGGTTCGACGCGAGGAGCGGCTCAACGTTGCCATTGATCATTTTTTTGAATCGCTCGCCGAAGAGTGTGGATCGCGCGCGATCGGCGTCATTCTCTCCGGAACCGGCAGTGACGGCACCGCCGGGTTACGCGCGATCAAAGCGGCCGGCGGTTTGACGTTCGCCCAAAGTGAAGAGAGCTCGAAGTTCGACGCCATGCCGAGGAGCGCGATTCGCGCCGGCTTTGTGGATCTTGTCCTGCCGCCAGGGGAAATTGCGCGCGAGATCGAGCGCATCGCCAATCATCCTTATATCCGGCGGCCGGTGAGCGATCCGGAGAAAATCGAAAAAGCGGCCTACCGCCAGGCGGACGATCTGGGACGCATTTTTCTTTCGCTGAGGAAACAAATGGGCGTCGATTTCAGCGCTTACAAGGAGAGCACGCTGATCCGGCGAATCCAGCGACGCATGGCGCTGCATCAGATCGAAAAGATGAGTCAATACGCGCGATTCCTGCGCGACAACAAAAAAGAGATCGAAGCGCTCTTTGACGATTTGCTCATCAACGTGACTCGCTTCTTTCGGGACGAAGCGGTGTTCCGAGCCTTAAAACGTTTTTTACCTTCATTGCTCAAGAATAAGAGCAAAGATCGACAACCGGAGTTGCGCGCATGGGTGCCGGGTTGCGCTACCGGCGAAGAAGTTTATTCGCTGGCGATTTGCATTCTGGAAACGCTCGGCACCCGTCCTTCCAAAATGCGCATCCAGATTTTTGGCACCGATCTGAGCGAGTCGGTGATCGAACATGCGCGGCTCGGAATTTATTCCGGCACGATCGAAAAGGACGTTTCGTCCACGCGACTGAAACGATTTTTCGTGAAGCGCGATGGCAGTTATCAAATTCACCGCAACGTTCGCGACATCTGCACCTTCGCGCGGCAAAACATTTGCGCTGATCCCCCATTCTCGCGGCTCGACCTGATTAGTTGCCGCAACGTCCTCATCTATTTGAGCCCGGATTTACACAAACGCTGCATCCCGCAGTTCCATTACGCGCTCAATCCCGGCGGCTACTTGATTCTCGGCCCAGCCGAAACGGTGGGCTTGTACGGCCAGCTCTTCAAATTGGTGGACAAGAAAAACAAAATTTACGCGAAGGCAGCAATGACCACTCCGCGCACGGCGGAGCTCATTCCGCAGCGCGGGCTTGAGCTGGCGCACTTCGGACAAAGATCGACAATCGGCGCGGACGTAAATTTCCGGGGCGATCTTTTGAAAGTGGCCGACCGCATCATGTTAAGCACCTATGCGCCGGCGGCAGTCGTGATCGATCAGGACATGCACGTGCAGCAGTTTCGCGGTCGGACCGAGCTGTTTCTGGAACACGCACCTGGCCCGGCAACATTCAATCTCCTGCAATTGACGCGGCCGACTCTGGTAGCAGACCTGCGCGCGACGATTCGGCACGCGATCAAGACGGACAAGGCCACCCGGAAAGAGCGAGCGAAAGTTAAGCTCAACGGCAGAAGCTACGAAATAAATATTCAGGTTGTGCCATTCAAAATCCCGGGCTCCGACAAATCGTGGCTTCTGGTTATTTTTGACGAGACAACCAAAGGAACCAAGCAGGAGAAATTGCCGCGGGCGTTGGGAAAAACGACGACGGAGCGCGAACTAGTCGAATTGGGGCGGGAATTGGCCGCTTCCAAGGAATCGTTGCAAGCCATCATCGAAGAACAAGAAGCCACCAATGAGGAGTTGAAGTCGGCCAATGAAGAAATCGAGTCGAGCAACGAAGAGCTCCAATCCACCAACGAAGAACTGGAAACGGCGAAGGAAGAATTGCAATCAACCAACGAAGAGCTGACCACCTTAAACGAAGAGCTGAGCAACCGAAATCTGGAGATGATGGAGGTAACCGGCGAGCTAAACAATTTGCTGGCCAGCATTCAAATGCCAATCGTCACGGTGGATAACGCGTTGACGGTCAGACGGGCAACGCCGGCGGCTCGCGACGCGTTTAACATTCTGCCGACCGACATCGGCCGGCCACTGAGCGAACTGCGGCCAAACATCGACGTGCCCGGTCTGGAAGACATTTTGCGGGAAGTGATTGAAACGTTAGGCACTCGCGAACGCAAAATGACCGACAAGGAAGGCCGCCATTACTCGCTGCGAGTCCGGCCATACCGCACGATAGACAATAAAATCGACGGCGCTGTTCTCACTCTGATCGACGTCGATGGAGAAGCAAACCGGCGCCAAAAGAAACCGGCAGCGGGTTCGCGAACGAAAACAAAAAGTAGCTGAGGGTTCATGAAAAAGCTGACACCGCCCGTCCGGAAAGAAAAACGATCGACGCGTAACAGCGCGAAGGTCGATTCAAACGGCCGGCGCGACAGAGGCTCGTCTATTCATGGCCTGCGTCATCCCAAGACCGAACTCGAAGCCGCCATCCAACGATATGTCGATCTTTACGATTTTGCGCCGATCGCCTACGTCAGTTTCGACCGTAGCGGACGTGTCGACGAAGCCAATCTGGCCGCAACCGAGTTGTTGGGTGAGCCGCGGGATTTGTTAATTGGGCGACCGTTCGCGTTTTATGTCGCGGACCTGGATTCGCTTCTCCGTCACCTCCTTTATTGCCGCACTTCGCAGCAACAGGTGAAAACGGAATTGCTATTGAAGAATAGAAAGGGCGAACAGATTCCAGCGCTGCTTCTGAGCACTCCGATCACTTCGACGGCGAGAAACGGCGCATTGCTTTATCAAACCGCCATCATTGATTTGCGCGAGCGCCAGCGACACGAACAACGGATGGCCGAGCAAGCGCGGCTGCTGGACTTGAGCAACGACGCCATCATCGTTCGCGATGCACGAGATCGGATCACCTACTGGAACAAAGGGGCGGAAAAGATTTACGGCTACACCCGTGAAGAAGCGCTCGGCAAAGTGACGCACGATTTATTGAAAACGAAACACGTTGAAGCGTTGCCGAAAATCAACAAGAAGCTGCTTCGTGATGACCGCTGGGAAGGTGAAATCATTCACACCCGGCGTGATGGAACGCGGCTGACCATGTTCTCGAGATGGGCGTTGGACCGCGATGCGCAGGGCAGCCCCGCATCTATTCTGGAAACGAATAACGACATCTCCGATCTAAAAAAAGCGGAACGAGCGCTGCAAGAATCGAAAGAGATGTTGGAGAAGCTTGTTCAACAGCGGACAAAGGCATTGCGCCTCGCCAACACCGAACTCCAGAAGGAGATTAGCCGGCGCAAAGGACTTGAGGGTCAGATTCTCGAAATCAGCGACCGCGAGCAGGAGCGGCTCGGTCAGGAATTGCATGACGGACTTTGCCAGCAACTGACCGCGATTGGGTTCCTGGCCCGCGCCACTGCGCTTCGTCTGAAGAACCATCGGGTGGTGCAAACGGACGACCTGGAGAAAATCGCGAAGCTAATCAACGCCTCAGTCATGGACGCCCGCAACATCGCGCGCGATCTGCACAAGGAAGAGATCGACGCAGCCGGATTCCTGCCCGCGCTTCAACATTTGGTAGACCGGCAAATTTGGAGAACATCTTGCCAGCTCGATTTAAGGACGGAGGTGAACATCGAAGACGACAACGTTGCCTCGCAGCTTTATCGGATTTTGCGGGAAGCGCTCATCAATGCGAACAAACATGCTCGCGCCACCCAAATTGTGTTGGAGGTTCGGCGATTGAAGAACCATCTCGTCTTCAGCGTGAGCGACAACGGCGTGGGATTTAGCAGGAAACCAAAGGCCGGTCGTGGCCTGGGTTTTCACATCATGCAATACCGAGCCCAATCGATCGGCGCGCGTCTGGAATTCGAGTCCCTCAAAAAAGGGGGCTCACGTGTCGCCTGTTACCTGCCGTTGACGATACAGAAATGAAAAGCGCGAACGCGGTAAAGGAGAGTTCAAAGCCGGCTTCCAAAACGGCGAAACCAAAACGCATCGTCGTTGTTGACGATCATCCGCTGTTTCGAAAAGGGCTCGAACAGTTGATCAATAGTTCGGACGACGCCTTCAACATCTGCGGCGAGGCCGGAGACGCGGCCGAAGGCATCAGCGTGATTCGCCAGTTGAAACCTGACCTCGCGATTGTCGATCTTAGCCTGCCGGGCGCGAACGGGATCGAGCTGATCAAAAACATCCGCGCTGAATTTCAAAAACTGCCGGTGCTGATTCTTTCGATGCACGATGAATCGCTCTACGCGTTGCGCGCCTTGCGGGCGGGCGCGCAAGGGTACGTGATGAAACAGGAAGCGCTCGAAAATGTCGTCAACGCGATCCGCGAAGTGCTGGCGGGTCGGCCGTATCTCAGTCCCGAGATGTCGGCCAAGCTGATCACCAATTTCGCCGGCGGAAACAGTCAGGTCAACCCAACCGATAAGTTGAGCGATCGCGAGCTCGAGATTCTGGAATTGATTGGAAAAGGCCGCGACGTCCGCGAGATTGCTCAGGCGCTCCACATCAGCGCCAAGACGGTCGAGACCCATCGCGCGCACATCAAAGAGAAATTGAATTTGAAGAACGCTCGCCAGGTCACACGTTTTGCCGTGCAATGGTTGGAAGGCCAGGCGGCGTGAAAAGAATTAACGATTTAGCAATTTACTGATTTAACGATTGGGTCATGGACAGACTCAATCAGGCAAAACAGCTGCAGGAACGAACAAAAAAGTTCGCAGTTCGAATCATCAACGCATTCACAAGATTCCCAAAAAGCGAGGCCGCCCACATTATTGGTCGGCAATTTCTTCGATCCGGCACGTCGCTTGCCGCGAACTATCGCGCGGCCTGCCGGGCGCGCTCGGGACCCGACTTCATCTCCAAAATTGCCATTGTCACGGAGGAGACCGATGAAACGCTATTTTGGCTTGAGCTGCTCGCGGAATCCAAGTTGGTCAGCGCTCAACTTGTCGGGCCATTGATGGCAGAATGCGTGGAGCTTTTGAAAATATCTTCCGCGTCGCTCGCGACCGCAAAGGCAAATCGTTAAATCTTTGATTCGTTAAATCGCTAAATCTGATGTCCGCGAAGCAAGGTCAGCCAATCAAAAAGCGCGTTCTCCTGGTGGACGACCATCCTGTTTTGCGCAAAGGCCTCGTGCGCCTGATCGACTCAAAACATGAATTCCTTGTTTGTGGTGAGGCGAGCACAGCGCAAGATGCGATGGCGCTCATTCGAAAGCTTGGACCTGATCTCGTCATCGTCGATATCGGCTTGCCCGGAACGAGCGGAATCGAGTTGACCAAAACAATTCGCACAGAATTTCCAAAATTGCCGGTGCTGATTCTTTCCATGCACGAAGAAGCGCTTTACGCCACGCGCGCGCTCCGGGCCGGCGCGATGGGTTACATTGTAAAACAAGACGCGATCGACAACATCGCCCCCGCGCTCCGGGAAGCATTGAACGGGCGGCGGTATCTCAGTCCGGTGATCGCGGCGCAATTGCAGCACAACGGGCCGGCCGGGCAAACGCCTTCGACCGACGATCCGATCGACCTTTTGACCGACCGCGAATTCGAAATTTTCGAGCTCATCGGCAAAGGCCACGAAGTCCGTCAAATTTCCGACGCGCTCGGCGTCAGCCCGAAAACGGTCGAGACCCATCGCACCAACATTAAAGGAAAGCTCAAGCTCAAAAACGCGCGGCAGGTTACACGGCTGGCGGTGCAATGGCTCGGTCAACACGCGGTGTAATCGATTCAATCCACGAAGATCTGCACTCGACTCCCGGGCCGGCCGCGATAATCGTTGCGGGATGCGAGCGAATTCGAAGTTCGACATTCTCTTTGTCCTCTTCGCGAGCATTTTCATCTGCGCTTCATCATTCGCGACCACCAAAGGTCTGAGCCAGATCGTGACGCCGGACTTGCAACCCGAAGGCGATCTGTCACTGAGCCTGCAGATTCAGGATAAGCGCATCGCCAATCCGTACGAACTCCAAGCCGAGCTTGGCCTGACAAAATGGGCGGAAGTTGCCGTGTTTCAGGGATTCGAACCAAATGAAGAGATTCTCGCCACCGAGTTGGGTATCCTGACGAAAGAGCCTTATCTCCTTTCAATCGGATTCACCAATTGGTCCCCGCGCAGTGATGTCGACCCGCAGCCTTATATCGAAGCGGGATATTACACCGAGCATAACAAGTTCATCCTCGGTGCCATTCATGCCGGGGCCAAAAACGAGGCGATTCTCGGTTACGCTTACGATTTTAATAAGCAATGGCGGGTGCAGGTCGATTTCCAGAGTGGCAAGGAGAATTCCTCGACGATTGGATTCACTTGGAACATCACGCCGGACTTTCAAGTTAATCCCGCGATCTATTTCGCCAATTATCATCCGGATCGGCTGATGGGCTACATCGTGTTCACCTACACCTTTCATTTGTGGGGCGACAAAAAAGAGCAGGCCGGCGGATCGCCCAAGTGACTCTGCAAAAAAATGTTGCCAACATCGCCGGCCGGACAGAAGCTCGCGGCGCAATGAGCAATACCGCGCGTTTGCCGAACCGCGGACGTGCTTTCGTCGCCACCTTACTTTCGGTGGCGTTTCTCTGGTCATTGGCGCTCGCTGCTTCACCAGAGCTGCACGCTCGCATTCACAAGGACGCAAATCGAGCTGGACATACTTGTGCGGTCACGTTGATCGCATCCGGCAACCTCGATCATTCGCCTCATCCGACGCTCCTTACCGCATCGAATCAAGCCGTTCAGCTTTCGAAACTTTCCGCGCTGAACCCGATCTGGGTGGAGTCGCCGTTTCTTCTCGCTCGCATTTTCGAGCACGCTCCGCCCGCGCTGGTCTAGCACAAATTCAGCCGCGTTTTTTCGCGCGGAGTAATCGTTAGGCCGCTTCGCCTGAGTCGCAGCTCGCATTTGTGCAAATGCGCCGCTTCACCGGCTTCGCCCAAACCGCGAACGCCACACCAATCACAACTTTGAAAACTAGATCGACAACCAATTTTAATGAAAAAATTTCCAATTGCTTTCGGTGCGATCCTTTTAATGACAAGGATCATCACCGCGCAGGAAGCCGTTCCGACACCGGCGGCTTCAACCACAACCACCACTTCAGCTTCAACCGCGGCGCCCTCGCCTTCGGCGAGTCCGAACGCGGCTCAGGCTGAACAAGTCACTGTTACCAGCCAGGAACTCGACATATCGCGGGAAGCGATTGTGCCGAGTCTGGGCGCGACGCGTTACACCATTGGACCCGATCGTCTTGATTCCCAGGCCCAAGGCGAGAACGCCCCATTCAACCAAACTATTTTGCGCTTTCCCGGAGTCGCCCAGGATTCATTCGGCCAGCTCCACGTGCGCGGCGAGCACGCGAATTTGCAATACCGGATCGACGACGTCCTTCTGCCGGAAAGTATTCCTGGCTTTGGGCCGGAGTTGGCAACTCGTTTTGCCGACAATATTTCGCTCATGACCGGCGCGCTCCCGGCTCAGTTCGGTTTTCGTGAAACTGGCGTGATCGATATTCACACCAAGAACGGAGCGGCTTTCATCGGCAGCGAAGCTTCCATCTATGTCGGAAGTTTCGATACAATCATGGAAAGCCTCGAGCGCGGCGGCGTCACCGGAAAGCTCAGCTATTACGTCACGCAAAGCTATTTGCACGACGGCATCGGAATCGAAAATCCCACCGGAAGTAGCAGTCCGATTCATGACAACACGGACCAATTCAAAGAATTCGCGTATTTGTCGTACATCATCGACGACACCAGCCGGTACACGTTGCTGGCCGGCGACAATCACAACGATTTTCAAATCCCGAACAACCCGGGCCAAACACCAATCTTCAACGACATGGGTAGAACGAATTTTAACTCCGCCAAACTGGACGAGAACCAGTCGGAGGATAATGCCTACGAAATTCTGACGTATCAAAAAAACGCCGGCGATTTCAATTTCCAGGCCTCGGTTTTCAATCGCTACAGCGAAATCCTTTTTCGTCCCGATGATGTTGGCGACCTTATTTTTAATGGCGTAGCCTCGCGCGTCGACCGCGACATTCTCTCCAACGGCGCCGAGTTCGATTCGAGCTACAAACTGAACGACGAGCACACGCTCCGCGGCGGTCTCATTTTCACCGAGCAGTACGCCACCGTCGATACCACCACCTTGGTTTTCCCGGTCGATGCCAATGGCAACCAAACCAGCACCACACCAAGGCGCATCATCGATAACCACGACAAGTACGGTTATTTTTACGGCTTCTATTTGCAGGACGAATGGAAACCGCTCGAACAAGTTACGGTCAACTTTGGCGGGCGTTTGGATTTTGTGAACGCGTTTTCGGATGAGAACCAGTTCAGTCCGCGACTCAACGTGGTTTACAAGCCTTGGGACTTGACCACGCTCCACGTTGGCTACGCCCGCTACTTCACTCCACCGCCCTTGGAAGCGGTCCCGCAAAGCACGATCGCCAAATTTGCAGGGACGACCAACGAATCGGCCATTACCAAGGATTCCCCCATTAGCGCCGAACGCGCCAATTATTTCGACGCCGGAATCACCCAAAAAATCATGGAAGGATGGAACGTGGGCCTCGACGCTTTTTACAAAAGCTCACACTCTACTCTAGACGAAGGCCAGTTTGGAGCTGCCCTCATTGAATCATCGTTTAACTACAAACGCGGCCGAATTTACGGCGGCGAATTCACCACCAACTACGATCATGGTCCGTTCTCGGCTTACGGAAATTTGGCATGGGGATGGGCGCGCGGTACGCATTGGAGTTCTTCGCAGTTCCTGTTTAGCCCGGAAGATTACGCCTTCGTCAAAAAACATTGGATTTTTCTCGACCACGATCAACGGGTTACCGCTTCGACCGGTGCTTCATACACTTGGAACGATTGGAAAGCTGCGGCCGATCTGCTCTATGGGAGTGGACTTCGAAGGGGCTTCGTCAACACCAAAAGCGTGCCCGACTACACAACCGTGAATTTGTCACTTCAACGAAGTTTCAAAATTCCACAGATCCCCGGCAGCTTCAAAATCCGATTCGATATTACGAATTTGTTCGATGAAGTCTACGAACTGCGCGATGGCAGCGGCATCGGCGTCTTCGCCCCGCAATTTGGCCCGCGCCGCGGATTCTACGGCACCGTCGCCTACGACTTTTAATACGTGATTCGAACTACTAGATGAGCGGTCGCTGCTGCCACTTGCAGATTGGGCCTTCGCTTTCGGGCTAGAAATGAAATGAAATTCCGCCGCGCAATCGGTAATAAGGCACCACTTGTAACGCGGTGCTGTCGATTAATACCGGAAGATCCACCTCGTGTTCAATTCTCATCGCTCGCGCTGCGTCTTCGCTTGATCTGTATGCTGCGAAGAAAGTTGTTGCGAAAATCACTGGCCGGACAGAAGCTCGCCGCCAATGAAAAGCCGCACGATCATGCGTGCTTCTATCGCGATCTTCACTTGCGCCGTTTTTCTTTGCACGCTGGCGCTCAGCGTCTCTCCGCAATTGCACGAGCGCCTTCATCCGGATGCAAATCGCATCGACCACTCGTGCGCGGTTACTCTTGTTGCTTCGGGCAACTTCAATCATTCCGCGTGTCCGCAGCTCGTCAGCGTTCCGGAGCTCGTCGATCAATTTTCTTCAATTCCAGCTCTGACCTCGCAGTGGGTTGAGTCGGCGTTTCTTCTTGCCCGCATTTTCGAGCACGCGCCGCCCGCGCACTCCTGACCGTTAATCTTCCCGCATCCGCGGGATGGCGGCGCTTCACGCGTTCGGTGCGTCGCCAGTTTAACGTGCGCGAACGCAAATTCGTAAGGCGATTTGGCCCGAGTTTTTAATCAGGAGTCTTGATGAACAGATTTATTTTGATTGGAGTGGCGACCGCAACGCTCGCAAGCGCGCGCGCTCAGGACGCCGCCTCTAAACCGGCAGCGTCGCCGGATGTCGAAAGTTTGCGCGAACAGGTGCAAGCGCTCACCGAGACGGTAAAGGCGTTGCAACAACAAGTGAAAAATCAGCAAGCTGCGATCGACAAAACGAATGGAAGCGCGCTTTCATCGTCTCCAAATCCGGAAACATCGCCGGTTGCAGCGGCGATTTCACCATCACCGGCCGCGAGTGCGGCGGGGCATTTTGCAACCGAGGATTCGTCAGTCGTTTCATCGACAGCCACTGGGCCGACCGGCTCGCCCGGTTCCGGTGTAAATGCAAATGGAACCGCGACATCCGAATCGTTCCCTACCACCGACACCTCGGTCGTTTCATCGGCGCCAGAAACAATCTCCAGCACCGGAGCCGGCGCTTCTTTGACCCAACCGATCTCCATCGGCGGTGGAAAAAACTACATGAACATTTCGTTCGACGGATTGTTTACGCTCGCGGGCTCGAGCGCGCGCGACCTCGATCACATCGAAGTCGGCGACCACGATCCGCAGCAGCGCGGTTTCAACGCCCGCAACCTCGAGCTCGCGCTGGACGGTGCGGTCGATCCTTACTTCGAAGGTTTCGCCAACATTGTTTTCAAGCTCGACAACGACAATCAAACCGAAGTCGAAGTCGAAGAGGCGTTCCTGCAAACGACCAGCCTGCCTTTCAACCTGCAACTCAAAGCCGGACAGTTCTTTTCTGCCTTTGGCCGGATCAATCCGACCCATCCGCACACCTGGGACTTTGCGGACGCGCCGCTCGTGCACGGCCTTTTACTTGGACCGGATGGTTTGCGCGGTGTCGGCGCGCAAATTTCCTGGATCGTGCCGGTGCCGTGGTACTCGCAACTGATTCTCGGCGTCCAAAACGGACGGGGCGGGACGGGATTTTCATTTCGCAATCCCGGTGACAACGGAATGTTTTTCGATCGGCGAACCACCGATCGCGAACTGCGCGGGTTGCAGGATTTCGTCTGGGTTCCGCGCTGGGAAAACTCAGTTGATCTAAGTCCGACGCAGGTGGTGCTGGCCGGAGTCTCAGGCGCGTTTGGATCGAACGAGACTGGCGCGAATTCGCGGACGCAGATTTACGGCGCGGATCTTCTCTACAAATGGAAAAGCGCGAACGCGGAAGGTGGGTTCCCGTTTGTGAAATGGCAGACCGAATTCATGTATCGGCGCTTCGAAGCCGGCCGCGGCATAGACGAATCATTTCCGGTCGCGGAAACGTTTCATGATTGGGGACTCTATTCCCAGGTGCTTTGGGGATTCAAAAAAGGATGGGTCGCAGGGATTCGCGGCGATTACGTGGACATGGAGGATTCCAGGTTCACCGACGACATCGATCGGCAATCGCGTTCGCGGATCAGCGCGAATCTGACCTGGTATCCGACGGAGTTCTCAAAGATCCGTTTGCAATACAATCACGACTTTCTCTACGAAAACTTTTTTCTCGCCGATCGCGACGTCGATTCGGTCTTTCTTCAGTTTGAATTCATTCTCGGCGCACACGGCGCTCACAAATTCTAAGTTATGCATTGTCATCCTGAACGAAGTGAAGGATCTCCCAAAAACTCGAGCATCACACAATTCAATGAGCGTGATCTTCGCTTCGATTGTGAGATTCCTCGCTCCGCTCGGAATGACAAAGCGCACTCGCGCCGTCCACAAATGCTAATTATGAAAAAAATTCTCTTAACTCTATCCACAATCCTCGCGTGCGCTTTCACAACGCACGCGAAGCTCAATGTTGTAGCGACACTTCCCGACTTCGGATCGCTCGCGCGCGAAATTGGCGGAGATAAGATCGACATCATCGTCCTCGCTAAGGCGACCGAGGATCCGCACTTTGTCGATGCGCGTCCAAGCTTTGTTGTTTCTCTGCGCAACGCCGACGCGTTGATCGACGGCGGGGCCGAACTGGAACTCGGCTGGTTACCGCCGCTTCTGCAAAACGCGCGCAATCCGAAAATCGAGGTTGGTAAACCCGGACGTATCCAGGCGTCGCAAGGAATTCGTCTGATGAATGTCCCGACAACCGCGACCCGCGCGGCCGGCGATGTTCACGCGCTTGGCAATCCGCACTTCACAGCCGATCCGATCATTGCCAAAGCGATAGCGCAACACATCGCGCAATCGTTTGCTGCCCTCGATCCGCCGAACGCGGCATTTTACGACGGCAATTACAAGAAGTTCGAAGCGACCATTAACGCGAAACTGCAAGAATGGGGCGCGGCCATGTTGCCGTTCAAGGACCAGCATGGCGTTGCTTATCACGATTCGTGGCCGTACTTCGCGCATCGATTCGGCATTAACATCGACATCTTCCTCGAACCCAAACCCGGGATCCCGCCTTCGCCCTCGCATTTGACCGAAGTGATCGCGCAAATGAAAGCGCAGCATGTGAAAGCGGTGATTGTCGAGCCGTATCACGACCGGCGCATTGCCGAAAAAGTGGCGAGCGCGACCGGAGCGAAAGTGGTGGAGTTCTCGCAATTTCCTGGAGGAATTCCGGGAACCGACACCTACGTGAAATTAATCGATACGCTCATCTCGCGGCTTGCGGCTGCGCTCAAATAATATGTGGGAAGTAATGTTGTGGCCGATCGTGGCCTGCGTTCTTTTGCCGTGGCTGCTGGTCTATCTCGGTCTTCACGTCGTCCAACGCGGCATCATCTTCATCGACATCGCGATGGCACAAATGGCGTCGCTCGGGATTTGTCTGGCCGTTTTGTTGCATCTCGATCTTGAGACCTGGACCACATTCGGGATCGCGCTCGCCTTCACTTTGGTTGGGGCAGCGATCTTTTCGGTGACGGGAAAACGCGCGAGCCAGATTCCGCAGGAAGCGGTCATCGGAATTTCTTACGTCGTAGCAGCCGCCGCGGCGGTGTTGTTATTGAGTCGCGCCGCGGAAGGCGATGAAGAAATCAAAAACATGTTGATCGGCAATATTCTCCTGGTAACACCGCGCGAAGTTTGGGAAAGGTTCGCGCTTTTCGCCGCGGTCGGGATTTTTCATTTCGCTTTCCGCAGAAATTTTCTGCTCGTTTCGTTCGATCGCGATGGTGCTTACCAAAAAGGTTTGCGCGTCCGCTGGTGGGATTTTCTTTTTTACGCCGTCTTTGGTCTGGTCGTGACCAGCTTTGTGCGCATCGCCGGCGTGCTCCTGGTCTTTAGTTACCTGATTGTGCCGGCCGTTTGTGGGATCAATCTTGCGCAGCGAATCGGAATCCGGTTGCTCATCGGCTGGATCATCGCACTTGTCGGCGGGGTCGCTGGACTGTTTCTCTCCTATTGGTGGGACTTGCCCTCCGGCGCGGCGATTGTTTGCACCTTCGGAGCGCTACTGATCGCCGTGGCCGGCTATGCCCTAATTCGCGCTCGGCTTCGTCCAAATTAATCGTCGACTAATTGCGAGGTTTTTTTGCTGACGTCGCGATAATCACGCTATCTTCGGGAAGATGAACCGGGCCGAGCATTCCCGTTTCCGCCATTCGCACGATTTCGTGAGCGACTTCACGAAAGGCGAACGCCGAACGCACATCGTCATTGCCATTACTGGCGTGATGATGGTCGTCGAAATTACCGCTGGTCTTCTCTCTCATTCCATGGCGCTGCTGGCCGATGGCTGGCACATGAGCACGCATGTGACGGCGTTCCTGATCACGGCGATCGCCTATTATTTCATGCGCCGACATTCATCGAGCGAGCGATACAGCTTTGGAACAGGCAAAATCGGCGTCCTCGGAGGATTCGCCAGCGCGGTCGTGCTCTCAGTCGTTGCGCTATTGATGGCCGGCGAATCCGTCCACCGCCTCTTTGTTCCTTTGGCGATTCATTTTAATGAGGCGATTGGTATTGCCTTCGTTGCGCTGACGGTGAATGTCGTCTGCGCTCTCATTCTCAAAGACGCTCACCACGATTCAGGGCACGACCACGGCGGACAGGATCGACATCATTCGCATCAACGCGATTTGAATTTGCAGGCAGCTTACTTGCACGTGCTGGCCGACGCGTTCACCACGTTGCTGGCGATTATCGCACTAACTTCCGGCAAGTTTTTCGGTTGGGGCTGGCCCGATCCAGTCGTGGGTTTGGTCGGAAGCGGCGTTGTTTTTTCATGGGCTTACCAATTGTTGCGAGACACGAGCGGTATTTTGGTCGATCGGACACCGCTTTCCTCCAATTTGCCTGACGAGATACGGCGCGCGGTAGAAAGCGACGGCGATTCAACTGTTACCGATCTCCACGTCTGGCAGGTGGGCGCCGGAAAATTTGCCGCCATTGTTTCGATCGTCGCCCACGAGCCGAGGCCGTCGGATTATTATCGAGCGCTTTTCCGCGAACACGACGAACTGGTGCACGTCACGATCGAGACTCAGCACTGCCGCGAAGACCACGAAACGGTGGCAAGCTCTTGAACGGGCAAATCACCTTCTGGCAGGTCGTGGCTGCTTATGTATTCGCGCTGGTCGGCGGATCGATCAGCACCTTGTTGCGTTTAACTCACAGGCCGCTTTGCGCATTGATCAGTTTCGCCGCCGGCACGCTGCTCGGGGTGACCCTCTTTGCGATTTTACCGGAAAGCGTAAATGATTGCCCGTGGTGGGCGGTGGCATTGGCGGCTGCGACCGGCTACGCGCTTTTTTTCTTCCTCAGCAAGTATGTTCATCACGTTTGTCCCGCTTGCGCGGCCAGCCATTTTGACGCTGACGCCACAAAACATTTTAGCGAGATCGCTTCGGCGCTGATTATCGCACTGGCAATCCACAGTACGACCGACGGGTTGGCGCTCGGAATTGGACAGGAAGCACAATCGACCACAGCCGGTCAGTGGTCGCTCTTCTCCGCTCTTTGCATTCACAAAATTCCGGAAGGCCTCGCGTTGGGCAGCCTCTTAATCGGCGCGGGATGGCCAAGGGCGCGCGCAATCGGCTGGGTCGCAGCGGTTGAGGCGACAACGCTACTCGGGGGAATGATCGGTTTTTTCTTTTTGGCGAGCACATCCTCGTTTTGGCTAGCTTTGTTCATGGCACATGTCGGCGGCGGATTTTTGTATCTCGCCGCACACGCCGTTCTAGGGGAAATGTTGAAACACGGTAAAGGCTTAGTCCTGAAAAGCTTTTTCCTTGGAGTCGGATTGATCGGCGCTCTCAACATCTGGTTGCGAGTATTCGCCTGACAGCAAAATCCGGTAGTGGGTCAGTTTGCACCCCGCTAAGTGCATGGGAGCGCGTCGAACGATCATTAGCGGAAATCCTGACCACAACCACATTTCGACCAGCCACGCTGAGCGCCAGAATTTGACGATGCGGATGGTTATGCGCCGGTTTACTCGGGTTGACTAACGCGTTGTCCAAGAAATTGGAGAATCTGGAGCACGCGGTCGCGCTGCATTACATGTATTACAACTTCTGCCGCATCCATCAGAGTTTGCGCGTGACACCGGCAATGGAAGCGGCGGTCAGCGATCATGTTTGGGATTTGGAGGAAATTATCGGCCTGCTAGACTGATCCCCATGGGCGCATTCGATACGATTAAACAGACTCTCACGGAGTTGCCGATCTCGGATATTTTGAAGGCTCGATTGGAATTTGCTTTTGACCAATCGTCGGCTCTTGAACGTCAAGTATCTGAACTTCAAACGAAGATAGGCCAACTTAAGGCGCAGCTTGAGATTGTAATACTCGATCGTGATAACACGCGAAGTGAGTTGCGACGGCTCAAGGATGAACACGCGGAAGAAATACGCATTCATAATATGATCGAATTTCGACGCGGCAAGAGAACCGGCGGCAAATGGATTGCCTTTTGTCCGCAATGCCATATTCCCGCCGATGTAAAAGCTGCCTTTGTCAGCTGCCCAAGCCCGAAATGCAAATGGGACACGCTTGTTCCGTCCAATGACATGCCGTACATAATTTCAGAGCTGTAGGACTTCTTCTGACGCCGAAAAATTAAACTGAGCCACCACCGAAAATCCGTTGATTTCAGGGCGGTGCCGTTGTAATTGCTCTCCCCGATGAAATTGCCAATCGCCGTTTCGACCTTCGCCGTCGCGATTGGGATAATGTCATACGCATTCGCGGGTCCCGCTCCGGTGAGCGGCGACCCTGGTGGAGTAACCACCCAGCCAGGTATCTCGAGCCCGACGTCGTCGACTTCGGATCATTCAACCAGTGGAATCGCACCGCCCGGGACGGGCGCTTACTCCAGCGGGACGGGATCAAGCAGTGCAACGTCCTCGGCCACACCCAGCGAGAGTAACACTGACGAAAGCGACGACACACTGTATCGCGGTAAGACTAGTGAAACGGAGAATCCCATGATGCGGGATGAGGGACCTTTGCATTTCAAAACTCGGCCCAAGGAAAAAATCCAGGAAGTGGATTCGCTGAAAAAACTGCCGAGCAGCGGGACCGACCCGAAGTTTCAAGGCAGCCTTCTCCATTCCGGCTTATCCTCGATCGACAGCCTTGGCGAGAAGGCAAATGAAGCCGACGCAGCAGATGAGGTCGATCCGCGTTTCACGACAAAGCGATTAACTTTCAAGCCTGTTCGGAGCGACGAACCCAAGAAGGCCAAAGCAGATTCCACCCCCTCGCCTACTCCTTCGCCGACTGCATCACCAACGGCGAAAGATGCGAGCAGGTCAAAGGAATAGCCTTCGTCGCCCGCTAAAAACCGGCTTAGTCGCGCTTTGGCTTCAAAAGCGGAAACAAGATCACATCGCGGATAGATTCAGCGCCGGTAAACAACATCGCCAAACGGTCGATCCCAAGTCCAAATCCTCCCGCCGGCGGCATTCCGTGTTCGAGCGCCAGCAAAAAATCCTCGTCGATTTTTTGCGTCTCTTCGCCCGCCTGTTCCAGTAACCGCTGCCGCTGCACGTCGGGATCATTGAGCTCGGTGTAACCAGGAGACATTTCCACCCCGTTAATGATCAGTTCGTAAACATCAACCAGCGACGAATCGGCCGCATTCTGCTTCGCCAGCGGCACCAATTCCTTCGGACAATGGGTGACGAACAGAGGATCGAATGTTTTTTCTTCGACCAATTTTTCGAAAACGTGCTGAGTTACTTCGAAATCGGCCAGCTGCGGCAGGATTTCGAGCTTTAACTCGCCGCTGGCACGGGCGCGCCGTTGCTCGCTGGAAATGTTGAACCAATCCTTTCCCGTCACTTCGCGGACAAGATCGACATAACGCGCGCGACGCCACGGTCGCTTCAAGTTGATTGTGCGAACCACCTCTCCGTCCACGTCGCGATGCTCGATTTCGAGCGAGCGGCAAATCTTTTCGGCCACATTACAAATTAGTTCTTCGATCAAGTCCGCCATTTTTTCGAAATCGGCGTAGGCCCAGTAAACTTCGAGCATGGTGAATTCCGGATTGTGCTTCCGTGAAATGCCTTCGTTCCGAAAATTCCGGTTCAGTTCGAACACTTTGGTGAACCCGCCAACCAAAAGCCGTTTTAGGTAAAGCTCCGGCGCGATCCGCAGATAAAGATCGAGCCCGAGCGCTTTGTGGTGCGTGCTGAACGGCGCCGCCGCCGCGCCGCCGGCGACCGTTTGTAAAATTGGCGTCTCCACTTCCGCGAAACCGCGATCTTCCAGGAATCGGCGAATTTCGCGCACGATCGCGATCCGTTTTTGAAATGTCTCCCGCGATTGCTCGTTCGCGACCAGATCGACATATCGCTGCCGATAGCGTGCTTCGACATCCTGCAGGCCGTGCCATTTTTCCGGTGGTGGCCGGAGAGACTTGGCCAGGACTTCGAATTTGCGCACTTTCAACGTCGGCTCACCCGTTTTGGTCAAGAAACAGGCGCCTTCGACGCCGATGAAATCGCCGAGATCGAGCAGATTGAAAATTTCCATTGCCTCGGCGCCGACTTCTTTCTCGTGGAAGTAGGCCTGAATCCGGCCGGTCGCGTCTCGAAGATCGACAAAGTGACTCTTGCCCATGTCGCGATGCGCGGTGATTCGGCCGGCGGCGCGAAGCGATTCCCCTTCCTTGAATGCATGCCGGACTTCCGCGATCGAGCCCGATGTTTGGAAAGCGCGACCAAAAGGCTCCACCCCGCGGGCGCGAAGGGCCTCGAGTTTCTCCCGGCGTTGCGCGATCAATTCGTTTTCCGGCTCCATGCTGTTGGAATGATTATGGTGGAGAGGCGCTCGTGCCAAGTGCCTGTTTTAGCTCCCCTTTGTAACGATGTAACGCTCTAACCAACCGCGTCCCCAATATTGGTTTGCCAATGGAAGATTGCCGATGTGATACTCGGCGGTCGATTTAGCATCGCCCCCGAAAGCATTCGGGGCCGATCCACCGATCTATGGCACTCGATTTACCCAAAACGACTTCGAAACGTGACGGGCCACTGGTTAAACAGTTTTCCGTTTTTCTGGCGAACAAAGTCGGCGCGATGCTCGATGTCGTGAAATTACTGAACGCACATAGTTGCGATGTCGTCGCCATGAGCGTTTCCGAATCAACCGACTCCGCGATTGCCCGAGTGGTGGTGAGCGATCCGGCGGGCGTGGAAAAATTGTTCCGGCAAAACAACATCGCTTTCGGAATGTGCGAGGTCTTGGTGGTGGAAATGCGCGAGGTTGCCACCGATTTAGCCAAACTCTTGGCCGCTTTGTTCATGGCCGAAGTGAACGTCCATTTCACTTATCCCCTCCTTATGCGGCCGAGCGGACAGGCCGCGCTCGCTCTCCACGTGGACGATAACGAGTGCGCGATCTCTGTTTTGACCGGAGCCGGCTTTCAGTTGCTGAGCCAGTCCGACATCGCGCGCTAGGGCTGAGTTGACAGAGCGGCTACTCCGTTTACAAGAATCAACTGTCATGCCGTCTCTCTCCTTTGTTTCCGTGTCGCGATCCGACAAGAGCTTTCAGGTCGGGCTGATCCTGGTCGTTCTTTTTGCGGTCGTCGAATTTTTTGCGGCCGGCGTTCATTACATCGGCCGCACGCGTCCGGCGCAGCCGGCCGTCGCCGCTCCGCGCGTGGCCCCGGCGCCGCTCCCTTCCGTCGCGCCTTCCGCGCCGCCGGTTGCATTGGCGGTCGCGTCTCCGACCGCGGCGCTCACGCCGGCAACATCGACAATCTCGGTGGCGGACCGATTGCGGAGGCAAGCTGAAGCCGCCCGGGAAAGCGGTGACACAGTGAGCGCGCTGGCTCGTTTAAACGACGCCGCCCAACGCGATCCGAAAAACCCCGAGGTCCTGGCGGAAATGGCGATGATTTACGAATCGATCCAGAATTTCGACCGATCCGCCGACACTTGGCGGAGAGTGCAGGAAATCGGTCCCTCCGCCGGACCGCTCTACGAATTGGCGGACATGAAATTGAAAACCGGCGTCCCGGCAGCTCCGGGTCCGGCTACCAGTTCAGCGCTTGATGCGGGAAAGCCGGCCAGCGCGCTTGATGCCTCGAGTGTTCGCAGCACCACGGAAGGAATTCCTGTAGGATCGACGCTCGGTATCAGCGAGGTGACCGCGTCGGAAACGCCCGACCCGGATTCGGAAACCAATCTGATGTTGCGCATCGCGGTCAAGAAACGCCCGAATGCAGTGATCGACCACACCAAAGTGAAGATCCAGGTTTTCTTTTACGACACCGTGGGAGACAACGAGATCAAACTGACCGACGCCGACGTCAGCTATGAATGGCTCACACCAAATCACGATTGGGCCAATAGCAACAGCGAAACCCTGGCGGTGACTTACATTCGTCCCAAAGCAAAAGGCAAATCGGCGGAGGCCGACCTGGCAGCGGCCGCGGCGGCAATTAATCCGGCCAAGAAAGGTAAGCCGGTGAAAACGAGCCCGCCTTCCGATGCCGGCTCGCGCAAATATCTTGGTTACATCGTGCGCATTTATTATAATGACCAGCTCCAAGACAAACGCGCCGAACCGAACAAACTCTTAACTCTTTTCCCCGCGCCCTTCACCGCTCCGCCGCAGTAATGCAATTGCTCATCGTGCACCGCGACTCTGAGATGGGGGAAGCGCTGGTGCAAACGGTGAAGACTTACACGCGGCACCAGTGTGAGCTCGTTGGCAGCGATGTCGCCGCACTGGATTGGGCGCGGCGTCATCAGCAATGTAATCTTCTGCTGACCCAGCTCGAAGCCGAGGGGATCAATGGACTCGCGCTCGGTTCATCGCTCAGCGAAATTTTTCCGGCGCTTCAGGTTTTGTTTTTCCCAAATTATCCCGCGGCCGAGCAGCGACTCGAAATTGCAGACACCAAAGTTTTCCCGGAACCAATCGAGGGAGACGATCTGCTGGCGGCGATCGAGCGGGCTGAGAACGTGCGGTCAAATACACCCGATCTTTTTCACGTCGCGGATGTTTTGCAGATGTGTTGTCTCAGCCGGCGTGGCGGCGCGCTCCAATTGGTCAAGGAAACCAGGAGCGGGCTCGCGTTTCTTCGTAACGGAAAAATCGTGCATGCCGAAACCACCGCTGCCCGCGGACGCGACGCACTGCTCGAGATGGTGAGCTGGGAATTTGTCGAATTCGGCTACGAATGCAGTGTCCGGCCGCCGCTCGAGACAATCTCTGCGGCTTGGCACGAGATTCTGATCGATTCGATTTCGAGCCGGCAACAAGAAACCACGATCAAGTCGCACCGCCGATCCGCCTAGCCACTTTCCTATGCAACCACGCGGGTTTGCGGTAGTTTACGTTTTGATGAAGTTGCGCTGGACGCTGGTTTGTTTTTGCTTGGCAGCGGGCCCCGCCTTCGCCCAAATCCAGGTCGAGCTGAAATTCCCGCGGCTGCAATACATCGCCTACGAGCCAGTCGTCGCCAACGTCGTGATCACGAATCTCGCCGGCCGGGATGTCGATCTTCGCGATGCCGATGGTCAATCATGGTTTGGTTTTGAAGTGACCGGCAATGAAGGTCGCTCCATCGCTCCGATCTCCAACGCGGAGACCGAACCGCTCAACATTGCCGCCGGCAAACGCGTTACTCGCAAAATTAATCTGAGTCCGCTGTTTGCGGTCCACGATTTTGGGACATACCGGGTTCGCGCTCATATCTATTTTGGCGATCTAAACAAATTCTTTTATTCCCAAACCAAAGTTTTCGAAGTTACTGATGCCCGACCGATTTGGCAGAAAACGGTGGGCTTGCCCGAGGGAGAGAGCGCTTCCGGAAACGTGCGGACGTATTCGCTCATGACCAATCGTTTTCCCGATCACACTTCGCTTTATGTGCGGGTTGAAGACAAAGATAGCGGGATCGTTTACGCGACTTACTCGTTAGGCCAAGTCATCGCGTTCGATCAACCGCAGGCGGAATTCGATCGGTCCAATCAACTCCATGTTCTTTATTGTGCCGCTCCGCGCAATTGGTCGTACGCTCGCGTCGGTTTGAATGGTGAGCTTCTTTCGCGCGCCAGTTTCGCCGAGACCGGGACCAGGCCTCGGCTTGTGCATTCTGAAGATGGGGTGGTAAAAATTTCCGGCGGCGTGATGGACACACCGGTCACGCAAGCAACGCGCGAGACCGCTCCAAAACTTTCAGCGCGACCGCCCAACGCACCGAAGGACGATTAACGAATGCGAAAATATTTTTGGAGTTTGCTCGTCGCCGCCCCGTTCATCGCCACGGCCGTTTACGGTTTACCTGCTCCAAGCTCTCTCTCCTCGCGAGAAAACCGCGCGGTCGCGCCGCGAGCAACTCCCACTCCCGTAGCGCAACGAAGGGCCGTGGCCGTCTCCGAAGCCGACCGTCCTTCCACGGTGGTGGTGATCGACGCTGGCCATGGCGGATTCGATCGCGGCGGAATTCCCGGTCAGCGCGTCGCGGAAAAAACCATGACTTTGGACGTCGCCCAGCGGCTCGAAGCGGTGCTCACCGCCTACGGGTATCGAGTCGTGATGACCAGAGACAGCGACATCTTCGTGCCATTGGGGGCACGCGTTGCGATCGCCAATTCCTATCGGAACGCGATCTTTGTTTGTATTCACTTCAATGCCGCGCCTCGCCGGAGCGCGAGCGGGATCGAAACGTACTTTTATAGTTCGCAAAGTCTGCCGCTCGCTTCCGCGATTCATTATTACGTGGCCGGTGGCGCACCCAGCTCGAATCGCGGCGTCCGACGCCGCGGCTTTTACGTCTTGCGAAAAACGACCGTTCCGTCGGTGCTGGTGGAATGCGGCTTCCTGACTAACGCGACCGAAGCGAATTACGCACAGAGCGCAGCGTATCGACAGAAACTCGCGGAAGAAATTGGGCGCGGCGTTCGTGAACGTTCGCTTGTAGCGAGCACGTCGGCGGCGAACCGCCTCGCGGCCAACAATACGGCGGTCCCGCTCCAGCCGTTCATCGATCAGACCCATTATCGCGATCCGGACCTTTCGCGTTCCAAGCGCGGTAAAAGAAGCTCCAAGAGTTCGTCTCGATCGACATCGTCGAAGCGCAAGCATTCCTCCGATTCAGATTCTGAGAAAAAGAGCTCGACCAGAAAAAAGAAATCGGCCCCCGCCCAAACGGAGGATTAGTTGGAATCGCCCGTATTGAGCTCGGCGCAAATGCGCGCTGCGGAGGAATCCGCGGTCGCGCGCGGCGTGACTATTGAAACCTTGATGGATCAGGCCGGCGCGGGAGTTGGTTGTGCCGTCCGGCAATTTTTTCCAAAACCGGCAAGATGCATCGTCTTCGCCGGCAAAGGCCACAATGGCGGAGACGCCCTGGTCGCGGCTGAAAAGCTGCAACACATTGGCTGGAAGATCGACATCCGATTGCCGTTCGCAGAGGAGGATTGCAGTGAACTAACCCAAAAAAAACTGAAAACGGTCCGCGACGCCGCGACCAAATCGGCTGACACGATCGAACGCGGAACGCACCTCATCGTTCTGGATGGTTTACTCGGCACGGGCGCGAAATCATTTTTGCGGGAACCGCTCCGGGCTGCCGCCCGCGAGATTAATCGCCTGCGGCGGGAAGAAAATGCCTTTGTCTTCGCGATTGATCTCCCGACCGGGCTCGACGCGGATTCAGGCGAGCACGATCCGGAAGATTCGGTCGTTGCCGATTTCACTGTCACAATTGGTTTTGCCAAACACGGCCTGATTGTCGATTCCGCGCTTAATTTTGTCGGGCGCATTCAAATTGTTCCACTTCCCGGGCTTTGTCCGGAGGCGGGCGCGCCAAACGAGCTGGCCGCCAGCCCGTGTTCGCTAAGCCCGCTTCTTCCTCGGCGAAAGTTCAGCGCCTATAAGAACGAATTCGGCCGCATTGGAGTAGTTGCCGGCTCGAAAGGTTTCGTCGGAGCAGCGTTGATGACGACCGAAGGAGCGCTCCGCGCCGGCGCCGGCTTGGTAGAGGTTTTTGTCCCTGAGGAAATCTACGAGGTCGTCGCGAACGCTGCGCCGGTGGAAGCGATGGTGAAACCGGTTCGCAGATATCGCGATCTCCTCGACGAAAAGGAAATCGACGTTTGGGCGCTAGGCCCCGGTTTGGGAAAAGCACGCGCCTCCGAAATTCTAAATTTAATCGAGATCGCGCCACAACCGATGATTGTGGACGCGGATGGATTGAACATTGTTGCCGATAAGATCGACATCCTGCGCAGTTGTCGCGGTGCCCGGCTGCTTACACCTCATCCCGGCGAGATGAAACGATTGATGGAAGTCGGCAAAATGGCGCGTGCCGGAATCGCGCGAAATTTTTGCGATCAATTTCCGATTACGCTGCTGCTCAAAGGAAGTCGCACCATCGTGTGCGAGCGCGGCAAACCGATCAGTTACAACACCACCGGCAATCCGGGAATGGCCAGCGGCGGAATGGGCGACGTCTTGACCGGCGTGTGCGCGGGTTTGGCCGGACGCGAATTGTCGATGTACGACGCGGGGCGGGTCGGAGCCTGGACCTGCGGCCGCGCCGCCGAGATATCGATCTTTCAAGACGGCGCAAGCGAAGAATCGCTGCTGGCCGGCGACGTGCTCGCTCATTTGGGAGCCGCGTTCAACGAACTGCGTGATCCGTCGGTCTAACTGTCGCATTTCTCATTCCGAGTCCTTCGACTTCGCTCAGGACTCGACATGACAATGAATCTGCGCGAACAGACCAAATACCAGTTCATGAATCCTCCATCCGAAAGCGCGCCAATCGAAGCTACGCCTGAGTCGCGCGACAATTGGTGGAGCCGCCTTAAGAAAGCGCTCGGCCCGGTGGCGGTCGTAGGCGTCGTGATCGCAAAGTTTCTTGCGAAACTGAAATTCTTCATCCTGCCCGCCCTCAAGTTCCTGCCGCTCCTGCTCAAGTCCGGCGGCACGATGCTGTTGATGATCTGGGTTTACACGATGATGTGGGGTTGGAGGTTCGCGGTCGGCTTTGTGATGCTCCTGCTCATCCACGAATGCGGGCATCTCATTGTCGCCAAAAAATTCGGACTCAAAGTCGGCGCGCCGGTTTTCATTCCGTTCATGGGCGCGTTCATCGCTTTGAAAGAAGCGCCGCGCAACGCCTGGATGGAGGCGTGCGTCGGAATTGGCGGACCGATGCTCGGCTCGATCGGTGCCCTCGCCTGCAATTCGATCGGTGAGTTTACCGACATTCCGATTTTCTTCGCGCTTGCCTGGTTCGGTTATTTTTTGAACCTGTTTAATCTGACGCCGGTGGGCATGCTCGATGGCGGGCGAATTGTTACAGCATTATCGCGCTGGCTTTGGCTGCCGGGTTTCGCGGTTCTGCTCTGGTTCGGCTGGAAGTATCCGAACTTTATTGTCTGGCTACTGGTGATCGCGTCGCTGCCACGGGTTTATTCGCTCTTCCGAAAACGAACCGAAGAAGAGCGACGTTATTATGAAGTGACACCGGCTCAGCGCTGGACGATGTCGATCTTGTATTTCGGTTTGATTGCGGTGTTGATTTTCGGAATGCACCTGGCCACGCGCGATTTGCATAACTATGGCGTCCGTTCGCACGGACACGGTCAGGATGTGATCTTCCAATAATTTGTAGCCGCCGGCCTCTGGGCAACGCCGCGTTCGCAGAGTGAAGGGGCTACACCCTACCGGCCGCGAAAACTTTTACCGGCTCCAGGCCGATCTTTTTCAAGATCGACAGGAAGCGTTTGTCAGCGCGAAGCGGGGCGAATTCGGGCGCAATGCCGACGAAATGAAGGGATGAAGACCGCTGATCGCAGGCGCGCTCAAGTTCACGAATCGCATCGTCGTGGGCATTCAACTCCACGTGCACATGCGCAATGGCGTCGCCGGGCGTGTAACTTCCGCGACTCGCAATAGTTTTGGCAAGAACTTTGTGCGCTTCATCTGGCCGATTCATCCGCGCGTAAGTAATGGCCAAGCCGAACGCCGGTCGACCGCTGATGTTCTGCGCCTTTTCATACAGCGCGATCGCTTGGTCGAAACGCCCCATTTCGCGATAAAGCGCGGCCAGCAAAGGCTCGCCATAGACAAATGCCGGGTCGAGCTGCAACGCACGTTCGCCGGCCGCCATCGCTTTATCGTATAAACCGAAGTAACGGTACAATTCACAAGCCGAATTGTTCACCCAAAGCGACGCCGGATCGATGGTGGACGTGCGCTCCAAATAGATCAGCGCTTCGTCGCGCTCGCCGCGGGCAGCCCAAAACGCGGCCGAAAAATAATTCGAAGACGTCGACTTCGGATCGAGCTCGACCGCGCGACGAAATTCACGGGCCGCTCCCTCCATGTCCCAATCCAGAATGCGCTTTGTTTCTGCCAGATAGACATGTGCCTCCGCATCGTCATTGTCGATCTTGAGGGCATTGATCGCGGCCTCGCGAACTTTTGAATAGGCTTCGCGGGGCGCGACGTAGGCATCGGCCAACCACAACCAGGCCTTTGCCATCCCAGTCCAGGCGCGACCGAATTGCGGATCTTTTTCGAGCGCGCGTTCGAAATATTCCAGGCTCTTGCGCAGATCTTCTTCGGTCGTCCTGTCGGAATAAAAGAGACCGTGTAGATAAACATCGTAGGCAGCGGTGCTCCGTACGAGTCGCGACGACAAAGGCTCGGAGATATCGAGCTTCAATTTCAGCGCATCGACGATCGCCCGCGTAATCTCATCCTGAAGCGCAAAGATTCCCTGCATCTCGCGCTCGAATGTTTCTGACCAAAGGGTGAAGCCGTTGCAGCAATCTGTCAGCTCAGCGCTGATGCGGACGCGATTCCCTTCCCGACGCACACTGCCTTCGAGCACGTGCTCTACGTTCAGTTTGTCTGCGATTTCCGTCAGGTCCGCTTTTTTGTCCTTGAACCAAAGCGAGGAACGGCGCGCGGCCACGCGCAATCCGTCGATTTTCGCCAGCGCCGTTTGAATTTCTTCGGCGATGCCCTCGCCGAAATAATCGCGCTCTTCGCCCGGACTCAAATCTGTGAAAGGCAGGACCGCAATCGACCGCTCGGTTGAACCGGCAGCCGGTAAGATGTCGATCTTGTCTTTCAGATCCGGCGTTCGAACGATTCCGTAGCGGGTGACATCGAAAAACCATGAGAGTAAAAGCGCGAATGGAAATCCGAGAATGATTACGACGACAACGAGCCGAACGACCCAGATTGGAATATCGAACACGGGCAACAGTTGCGAGATGCCCTGCGCCAGGGCCCAGCCTGTGACCACGTAAGCAATAGCGACGCTGTAAACTTTTCGGCGTTTCAGCTCGGCGAAGAATTTCTTCGGGTTCACGGCGGCGAATGCGCGATCAATTGCTGAAACCGCGGGTCGTTGCGAATCGGGTCCCATTCCCAGCGATGTTTCAAATCGTTCACGGTGATACTGTAATTCACGCTATCAACCGCGCCGGGAGTTTTGAGCAAACGCTCGATCAATGGAATTGCCAGATCGTTCTCGCCGCAACGCGCATAAATCAGTGCGAGATAGCAATTCATGATCGCGCCATCGACGGCGTCAGCAGATTCGGGCTTTAGCTCAACGGCGCGCCGGCCTTCCCGAATCGCATCTTCCTTCCGGCCCATGAACGCGTAACACCAGCCAAGATTGGCGTGCCGATCGGCGCTATCCGGAGCTTCTTTCACTTGCGCTTCAAACGCCGGACGCGCCAATTCAAAAGCTTTCCAGGCCTCGGCCTTGTTCCCTGTGGCCAGGAGAATACAACCGACAAAAAAACTTTTAGGCGTCGCCCCCGCGCTCGTATACGAAATATCGGTCAATGGCGATTTCTCGAGAACCTCTTTCGCACGGGAAAAATCGCGGTCCATCATGGCCGCGTCCCATCGCACACTTGTGATCACGCCATCCGGATCCGTCCCGGCGGGGACCTCGTCGACCAACGACTTCAATAACTTTGTGTCGCCTTTCCACCAAAAATCGACGTAACCGGTTTGAATTTTAGCGTCGAGCGAGGCCGGCGCCATTGATCGCAACCGCGCAGCAACTCGCACGGCCTCCGGCCAGCGTCGCAACGCGGTATAGGTAAACGCCAAATTGCGGACAACGGTTGGATCCTGCGGGTCAAGCTTGGCAATCCTTTCATAAGTATCGACGGATTCCTGCCATTTCCCCTGCCGTCGCTTGATCGCCGCAATCAATCTTCCCGCCTCGCTGTTGTTAGGCGATAAGCGCGAGACGATATCGAATTCAGAAAGCGCGCGATCGTAATCCTGGTCGAGCCAGTAAATGCATTGACCGAGAGCGAGATGCGCCTCGGCCAGATTCTGTTGTAACTGGAAAGCGACCTCGGCTTCGGCGCGCGCCTTCGTTTTCCAGGCATCGAGCGGTTCATAATAATGAAAAATCGCCGCGCGCGTGGAAGCAAGTCGCGCATGGGCGAGAGCAAACTTTGGGTCGAGCCCGATGGCGGTCAGGTAAAGCTGCTCTGCCTTTTTGTAATCCTCGAGCAACGTGTCCGGATTGCGTTCAATCTGGTTCGCCTGGAGATAGACCAGGTAAGCATCGGTATTTTCCGTCGGTTTGGTCCCGATGTGCGCTTTTTCGTTAGGGCTCAACGTCACTCGCAACGCCTCTGCGATCTCTGACGCGAGTTCGCCTTGCAGGCCTAACGAGTCCGCCAGTGTCCGTTCGTAGTGATTGGCCCAGAGATGCCGATCTTTCAGGGCGTCGATCAACTGCACGTTCACCACCACTCGATCGCCTACCCGCCGCACGCTTCCTTCCAATACGTTGGCCACTCCGAGCAACCGGCCGATTTCGCGGAGATTGTGCGCCGCCGGATCGCGGAATTGCATCACCGACGAACGGCTGATCACGCGCAAGTCGGCGATCTTGGCCAGACTCGTCAGAATGTCGTCCTGGATGCCGTCGGCGAAAAATGCGTTCTGCTTGTCGTCACTGAAATTGGCGAACGGTAACACCGCGATGCTCTTGTCAGGGATCAGTTCACCGCTTGAGCTGTGAGATGGAAGCCGCTCGTAAATCAGCACCGCGATCAGAAGTAGAAGGATACCGATAATCGTAAAATTGAAGACTCGGCCCGGGCTTTGCCGCGCTGCTGGATCGACATCTTCCTCTCGAACAAGTCCTTTGGAGGTAAACTCGTAAAGCCACGCCAGCAGCATTGCGATTGGGAAACCAATGATCAGCACGACGATGACAAAGCGCACTGCCGAGTTCGGAATGTCGAAGAACGGAAAAACTTGAGTCGCGATTTGGGTTAAGAGCCATGCCACCATCGCGTAGACGACGGCCGCGCGATAGACATGCCGGCGCTTCAGCTCGGCAAAGAATTTTGGCAGATTCACCTGTTTCGCTGAATTAACTTTCGGAAGCGCCTTTCACAAGCGCAACGTCTCGAGCATGCTAAATTGCCGGATGTCGTTTCAGCTCGAATCCGACTATAAACCCCGCGGCGACCAGGGTCAGGCCATCGCCAAGCTGATCAAGTCGGTCGAAGCGGGAAATCGGCACCAGACGCTGCTCGGCGTTACTGGCTCGGGCAAAACATTCACGATCGCCAACGTCATTCGCGAGTTAAACCGACCGACCCTGGTAATTTCGCACAACAAAACCCTGGCGGCCCAGCTTTACTCGGAGTTCAAGCAATTCTTCCCCAAAAACGCGGTCGAATATTTCGTCAGCTACTTCGATTACTACCAACCGGAAGCGTACATCCCCCGCTCCGACACTTACATCGAAAAGGACTCATCGATTAATGAAGAGATCGAGCGGTTGCGGCTCGCCGCGACCAGCGCGCTCCTTTCGCGCCGCGACACGATTGTCGTAGCCAGTGTTTCATGCATCTATGGCGTCACGTCGCCGGAAGATTATCTGCAGATGCTATTGACGGTGAAACGCGGCCAGCACATTTCGCGTGAAGCTGTCCTTAGCCGTTTGATCGACATGCTGTACGAGCGCAACGACATGAGTTTTTCGCGCGGCAAGTTCCGCGTCCGCGGGGACGTGGTCGAAGTTTATCCGGCGACAGCTGATGAAGAAGGCGTGCGGCTCGAATTTTTCGGCGACGAGCTTGACGCGATCACGCGTTTCGATCCGCTCACCGGTCACGCGCACGAATCGCTCAGCATCATGACGTTTTTCCCGGCTAAACAATTCGTCACACCTGCCGATAAATTAAACCGCGCGTTGGGCACGATTCGAGAAGAACTCGAACAACGCATTGTCGATCTTGAAACGCACAACAAACTTCTCGAAGCGCAACGCCTCCGCCTTCGAACTGAGTACGACCTCGAAATGTTGCAGGAAATGGGTTTCTGCAACGGGATCGAGAATTATTCGCGGCATTTGTCCGGACGGCCGCCGGGATCGAAGCCGTACACGATCATCGATTTCTTCCCGAAAAATTTCCTGGTGGTTATCGACGAATCGCACGCCACCATTCCGCAAATTGGCGGGATGTACGAAGGTGATCGTTCGCGCAAAACCGTGCTGGTGAATTATGGTTTCCGTTTGCCGAGCGCGCTTGATAACCGGCCGCTGAATTTCGATGAGTTCATGAAACTGACGAACCAACTCGTTTACGTGAGCGCCACTCCGGCAGAATTCGAAATCCAAAACAGCATTGTCGGCAACGAAGAATATTTTCCGCACAAACGGCAACGCATCGGTCAGGACGAACCGGTTCCGTTCGTATTACCGGGTGAAACTGTGGCGGCGGTCTCGGATCGTCGATCCAGGGCAAACGGCGCTCGGAGAGCGCCGCTCCAGCAATCTCAGGTGCATATTTCGCGGACAGACGAGCCCGCCGAGAAATTCGAGGCTCGCGAGCCCGGAGCGCCGCTGGTTGTCGAACAAATCATTCGTCCGACCGGACTCCTCGACCCAAAAATCACGATCAAACCGCTCAAGAACCAGATCGACGATACGATCGAGCTTTGCCGGCAACGGGTTGAGAAAGGTGAGCGGGTGCTGATCACAACGTTGACCAAGCGCACTGCCGAAGATCTGGCCGATTATCTCCGAGACGTCGGATTAAAGGTGCGCTATCTCCACAGCGACATCGACACGATTGAGCGCGTGGAAATCTTGCGCGGCCTGCGCGCGGCCGATTTCGATATTCTCGTCGGCATCAATTTGCTCCGCGAAGGACTCGATCTTCCCGAAGTTTCGCTCGTCTGCATTCTCGACGCCGACAAGGAAGGCTTTTTGCGCAGCCAGACTTCATTGATCCAAACCGCCGGGCGCGCCGCGCGGCATATCAATGGGGAGGTCGCGCTCTTTGCCGATCAGATCACGCAAAGCATGGAAGCGCTGATCTCGATCTCGGAATATCGCCGCACGAAACAGATGGAATACAACGAGAAGCACGGGATTACTCCGCAAACAGTCCGGCGCGCGGTCCAGGAAAGTTTGCACACGATCTTGCGCGGCCGCGAAATCGCCGCATCGGTGATCCAAGAAGCCGGCGGCAATTTCGATCTCACTGAATTGTTGCGCGAGCTGGAGGAAGAGATGCAACAAGCGTCGGCGAATCTCGAATTCGAACGGGCCGCGCTCTTGCGCGATCAAATCATGGAAGTGAAAAGCGGCACCGGCCTGACCAAGATCGAACCGAAACGCCGTCCGGTGAAATACACCCGAAATTCGGGACGCAGGCGTTCGCGCGTTTAGGCGCAGCTCGCACAGAATTAGCTCACTCACAGCCATGCCCTGGCCGTCGATCGTTGCGATTATTTGCCGCGCCGTAGCCTTCGGCGTAGGCGGGTCGATCTTAGGGATTGCGGCGGCGGAAGCACAAATTAACGAATCCAGTTCCCTCGCCGAAGTCGAGTTTTCTCAGCTCAGTCAGCGAGATCCGAATCCGCTCGGCGAGAAAGCGCTCGCAATTCATCCCGAGCAATGGAAACACGCCGAAACCGAGCATTTCATTTATCATTTCGTTCACAGCTACGTTGCCACGCCGGTTTCAGTCGAAGCGGAGTTTCATTATCGCGTCATCGCGAAAGAGCTGGAGCGCGAACAACCTGCGGGCGACATCAAATCGCACATTTATATTTTTGAGCGCCCGGAAGAATGGCAGGAGTTTCAAGCCTTCGGCAAACTAGAGCCGTGGAGTGGTGGAATTCATTCGGCTGGCAGTCTCTTTGTTCAGCGAAATCCGGCGTATAAGTTCAGCAACAATCTTTTGGGACACGAGATCGTTCACCTCGTTCTGCATCGCTTGTACACCGATGGCATTCCTTGTTGGTTGGATGAAGGCTTTGCCCAGTTCATTTCGAAAGACGCGCACGCCAGTTATGAACGCGCTCGCGGTTTCGCGGCCAAGCCGCACTCGGAAGCAATTCCAGCGCAAGACTTGATTCCCCTCAATATCCTCACTGCCACAACTCATCCGCCTTTCGATCGCGTCCGCATTTTTTATGATGAATCGGAGCGGCTTGTCCGATTTCTGGCCGCGACCGACAAGCCGAGCTTTTTAGGCTTGCTCGATGCGCTCGCCCGGCACCAACCGCTCGAAACAGTTCTCCCGCGACTTTATTCCGGCAGATTCGCAAACATTGCGGCGCTGGAGGAGAAATTTCGCGAGTACGCCTCCAAAGATTTCGGAACTTCTTTGCAACAAGCCAGCAATGAATAGGATTGGCATCGGAGCTGATGCCAAAAACGAAAGCAAAACCTGTCGCTGCGAAAATCTACGCTGTCGTCGGTTCGGATGACCTCGAGGTAAAACACACGGCGGCGGAATTGGCCGAGAAATTGAAACCTGCGGACGCGGGCGACTTTGGCTTCGAAATAGTCGACGGCGCGGCGGACAACGCCGACCAAGCTGCCACGCGGATAAGATCGACAATCGACGCGCTGCGAACTTTGCCATTTTTCGGCGACGAAAAATTGATCTGGCTGAAAAACGCCAATTTTCTCGGCGACGATCAGAAAGCGCGGTCGGCGGCAGTGCAGGCGGCGCTGGAAGAATTGACTGCAACGATGAATGCCGGGCTCGGACCCGAAATCATATTCTTGCTGAGTGCGACCGAGGTCGATAAACGGCGCTCGTTTTACAAGGCGCTCGCCAAACGCGCCGACCTCCAGGTTTTCGAAAAACTCGATTCGAGCCGCGGTGGTTGGGAAGAAGAAGCGACCGAGATGGTCAAGACGCGCGCGAAAAAGCGAAAGCTCCAGTTTGATGACAATGCGCTCGAGCTCTTCGTCCTTCTCACCGGCGGCGACACCCGTGAGATCGAAAACGAATTGGAAAAGATCGCCATCTTCCTCGACAAAGAGCGCCAGGTAAATGTCGACCTTGTTCGCGAGCTCGTGCCGCTCACGCGCGCGGGGGTCATCTTCGATTTGAGCAACGCCCTGGCCGAGCGCGATCTCGAGCGCGCGCTCGAATTGCTCCGGCAATTACTCGATCAGGGCGAAAGTGCGATCGGGATTTTGCTCGCCGCGATTCTTCCAACGGTCCGGAATTTATTACTCGCAAAAGATTTGATGGAGCGCCATCGCCTGTCGCGGCCGCACGCGCCCTTTCCGTTTATTTCGGCGATCAATCGCCTCCCGGCCGGTGCGATCGCGCATTTGCCGCGCAAGAAAGATGGGACGGTCAACGCCTACGCGCTCGGAATTGCCGCGCAAAATGCGCACCGTTTTCCCACCGAGAAGTTAATCGCCGGAATGCAGGCATGTCTCGCTGCAAATCTCCGCTTGGTCACCACGCAGCTCGATCACGAACTGATTTTGACCGAAGTCGTAGTGAAGCTGCTCGCAGAATAAGTCTGGAGTTTAGATGTTGGGATTTGGAGCTTTCAGGCTCCGCCGACTTGTTTGCTAGCCATCGGACCGATGTACGGGATTTCCCAACGCACGCCAGTGAATGCACGCCAGGTGGCGATGATCCAAAGAACAACAAAGGCGACGTGGATGACCGCGGCGATGATCGCCCAGAAAAACACCAGGATCCCTCCGATTGCCGGGATGGCACTAAAGATCACATGGATGATCGCCGAAACGACGTTGAACAAGAACCAGGCCAGACCAAAGACGATCGATTGCATCGAATAGAAACGGACAAACGGGTCCTGCTTCTCCAAAATGAAAAACACGATGCCGCCGATGAGGGGAATGCAGGCGAGCGCGGCGGCAATGTTGGAAGGGAGCCCGGTCGATTTTGGCGAGTCAGAGACAGGCGGCGGTGGTGGCGGCTCGTCAGGCATGATCTACTTACACAGGATGGAAGCCCGCTTTGTCAACGGTTTTCCTTTTTCGGACCGGCAAAAACCAATACCGTCTCGCTGTGATTTCGACGGAAGTTCGCAGCAGTGGGGATTCTTACCGTGTTCTAATTGGCCCGGGTTTGTTGGAAACCATTGGCGACGCGATAAAGGAGAAATTAGCGCCATCGCGGTGCGCGATCGTATCCGATACGAATGTCGCGTCGCTTTTTGCTGGGAAAATTCAAAAGAGTTTAGCGTCGGCCGGTTTTGAGCCGGCGCTGATCACGATTTCGGCCGGCGAGCATTCGAAGACGCTCGAGCAAGCCGGCGCTGTGGCTGAAGAAATGCTAGGTGCGGGCTTGGATCGACAATCGTTTGTTATTGGACTTGGCGGCGGGGTGGTCGGCGATCTGTCCGGATTTGTAGCCGCAATTTTTCAGCGCGGCGTTCCACACGTGCAAATTCCAACCACCCTCCTGGCGATGGTGGACAGCTCTATTGGCGGCAAGACCGGGGTAAACACCGCCACCGGAAAGAATTTAATCGGCGTATTTCATCAACCCATTCTCGTGATCGATGACCTCGAAGTCTTAAGAACGTTGCCCAGGCGCGAACTGAGCCAGGGTTCTGCCGAAATCATCAAGCACGCCGTCATCGCCGATGCTGAAATGTTTGAGCACCTGACGCAATTCGACGGTTCAAAACTTGACTGCTTTAAGCAGTCAAGTTTTGCAGAGCTCACGGCCCTGATTCGGCGCAACATTGAGATCAAGGCGAACATTGTGGCGAAGGACGACCTCGATCGGACGGGCGAACGTGCAGTGTTAAATTTTGGACACACAATCGGTCATGCCATCGAGCGCGCCGGAGATTACAAAACCTTTTTACACGGCGAGGCGGTCGGTCTTGGAATGGTTGCCGCGTGCGGGGTCTCGATGAAAAAAGCCGGTCTTCCCGAGAAACAGCGCGATGCGATTGTCGATCTCTTGCAGAAGTTCGAGGTGCCGACAAAGCTCCCGCCAAATTTTCCACGGCAGAAAATCTTCGACGCACTCAAGTTCGACAAGAAATTTGAACGCGACGAGATCCGATTCGTGGTCGCGTCGCAGATCGGTTCGGCAAAGTTATCACGCGATGTGGCGATGGACGATATTCGCACCGCGGTAGAAAGACTGTAGAGGCCGCTGTCCCCAGCGGCAGAAAATTAAACCTCTGCCGCCAGTGACGGCGGCAGCTACAACCCTCTGTTCTTCGAATAATATTCCGACAGGCCTTCAGCCACGCTGTCGGCGTATTCGCGAAAGATACTTTTGCGCGCGACGCCGTTGATTCCTTTTGTGCCCTGATAATCACCGGCTTGGATGCGCGCGAATCCGTCTTTGCTATTCATAACGTAGGGCTCGCAGTAAACCACCGGGCAGCGATAAAGCCGCGTGGCCAACAAATTACGCGCGTAAACGTAGCCGCTCGAACCAACCTTGGTCGTAGTGAGCGTGGTCGGATATTGATAAGGCGGAAGGCCGGTCGCTTTCGCCATTGAAGTCGCCACGGTATCAGCAATCGGAAGCTCTTCGTCGTAAGCGCGGCTGAGCAAGCGGCGGATCATCTCAAAACGTTCGTCATCGAGGTCGAGCTCTTCTTGCAAATACGATCCGTTCACGAGCAGATGGAGATGATCATTGTCGATCAAAGTCGGCTTGCTCGGATCACCCCAGCCTTCGGCATTGAGATGCAGGCAAAGCACAAGATCGGGATGCAGCTTCGTGTTCACGAGGACGGCGCGGCGACGGATCTCGCTGTAGCGGTAAAACAACATTTCGCTTTGCCATCGGATTGTTTGCTCTTTTTCGGGATCGTTTGGGTCGAGAACGTCCCCGCCCACGCGGGGCTGCGGGAGGCCGTTTTTGATAAGGATTTTTCGTGCGAGCTCTTTGAAATCGCCCGGCCGCTTTGGAGTGATCGGGTCGGTGCTGTTACGAACGTACAAAACTGTGGCGCCCAGTTTTCGCAATCGCGAGGCGAGCATCCGCGATACACGCAATGTTAAATCGCCTTCCGTCACCGGTTTTGTGTCGCCCACTTGAAACCAGCGCTCCTCCATCTTCGCCCATTTCCCGCCGAGATGACCGGGATCGAGCGCAACGCGCAATCCTGAGAGCGGTTTTTCGGGCTTAGCCGGCAGCAACGACCTAGCAGGACGCCAAAGTCGCGGAATATGAGCCTTCGAATTCGCATCCGGCGCAAAACGCAGAGTGAAAACGTTGTGCGATTCGCGGTTAGTAAGAATTTGCGCGGCGCTATGGTCGATCTTGATCAAGTCGGCCGCGAATCCGTGTGTGCAATAGACGTCGTTGATCAGATGTGCGAATTGGTCGTGGGTAATGGTTTCCTGATAATGCTCGAGCACGCTCCATTTCGGTGCGCTCCCAATTACACCGAGGTTGTCGGCGGCACTTGAGGCGCCGGGAAAGATCGATAATCCCAGCAGCAGCGATGAAAGCAGCCTTTTCACAATACAATCAAGCATCGACTGCTGGATTTTGCCGCCATTAATACGAAGATCGCAAAATGCTGACTGTTCTTTTCCTCGGTGACGTCGTGGGCGAGCCCGGACGCAATGCCGTCATCGCCCGGCTGCCGGAACTCAAGGAACAACACGGCGTCGATTTTGTCGTGGTCAATGGCGAAAACGCCGCCGGCGGCCGTGGCATCACCGGCAAAATCACGATCGATCTTTTGCGAGCCGGCGTTTCGGTCGTAACAACGGGCGACCACATCTGGGACCAAAAAGATATCTTGTCATTTATCGAGACCGAGCCGCGTTTGCTGCGCCCGGTGAATTATCCACCCGGCGCGCCCGGCAGCGGATCGATCGTACTCGAGACCGCAAAGGGAAAGGTGGGTGTGATCGACGTGCAATGTCGCACATTCATGCAACCGATTCTGGAGAATCCATTTCGCGCGATGGATGAAACGGTCGCCAAGATGCGGGAGGAAACCGCAAACATCATTGTTGATGTTCACGGTGAAACGACCAGCGAGAAAATCGCAATGGGACGCTTTCTTGACGGGAAAGTCTCAGCCGTGATTGGCACGCATACCCATGTCCAAACCGCGGACGAACAAATCCTCCCCGGTGGGACTGCGTTTTTGTGTGATGCCGGGATGTGCGGTCCGGTGAATTCGATTCTTGGCCGCGCGATTGAACCAATCATGAATCGTTTTGTTTCGAACATGCCGGCCTCGTTTCCGGTGGCCGCTGGTGAAGTTCGCTTGCATGGCGCGCTGATTGAGATCGACGAAAAAAGCGGCCGCGCTGCGCGGATTATGCGCATAGACGAACCCGGGCCGACGCAACCAGCCACCGAGCCCGAGTCTAAGATCGACAATGAACAGTCGCCGGCGCCAGAACAGACGTGACTCGGGGCGATTTAGGCGAAGAATTGTGATCGCCAACTTCGAATTGTTTGGGCAAGCTGATCGTCAATAATCGCTAACCATGAAAACACTGTTTGTTGCCTGCCTCGTAACGACGCTCGGACTTTCAATGGCAAAATCCGCCCAGCAAGAGGGAAGTCCGGAAGCGGCGAAAATTGCCCGGGAGGGAGCACAAGCTGCCAAGGATCAGGATTGGAATAAAGCGATCGAGCGTTTTCGCAAGGCGTCCGAGATCGATCGAAAATTCATGCAGAACCTGGCCATTGCTTATCAACAGCGCGCATTTTCCTACGCCGGCGATCAAAGGTTCCAGGACGCGCTGAATGACTTGAATGAATCGATAAAAATCAATCCACGAGATGCGCGGGCTTACGAGCAACGTGCGGCGATCGAAATAAAGATCAACGATTACGATAAAGCGCTGGCCGATTACGGGGAGGCGATCAAGACGAATCCGGGCGAGATCAAATACCATCTTTATCGGGGTTACATTTACGAACTGCGGGGCGACTTACAAAATGCGATGACCGATACCGATGCTGCGTTGAAGATCAATCCGAAGAACCAAGAAGCCGTGGAACGGAAACAGCGTTTGCAAAAGATCCAATCGCAAACCGCCCCGCCTCCGGCAAATGCGACTCCGGTAGCGGCCCCGCCAAAGAAAAAACCGTAAAGTCGACTTCGAGGTCGAGGCCGTTCAGGATTTGCTGCCGTTCTGAGAATCGGCGACCGCTTCCTCCTTCGGAGGAGGCAGGAAACGTCGCTTCCGTCGGTTCGCCGGCAGCGGCGTCAAAGTCATGGTGATATTGCGTCCGGTAATTTTTGGTTCCATCTCCACCTGAGACATTCCGGACAGATCGTCACGCACTTTTTCAACTAACTGCATCCCGAATTCCTGGTGCGCCATTTCGCGACCGCGAAATTGAAGCTGAACCCGGACTTTATTGCCGCGCTCGAGGAATTCCTCGCCGTGCCGGACCTTGGTCAGATAATCGTGCTCGTCGATATTGACGCGAAACTTGATCTCCTTCAGCTTCGCACCGCCGGCTCTTTTATCTTTGTCGTGCTTGGAAAGATCGTAACGGAATTTTCCGAGCGAAACGATTTTGCAGACCGGCGGATTGGCAGTGGGCGCCACTTCGACCAGGTCGAGACCGCGGCTCTGTGCTTCACGCAAGGCATCCGACAATTTCAGAACGCCGAGCTGTTGGCCGCTCGCTCCCAAAATGACCCGGACTTCGCGAGCGCGAATGCGGCCGTTTACACGAAATTGCGGTTGCAGATTAGTCTGATCTCCGGGACGGCGAAGCGGGAGTGCGCCATTTCGCCGCTGTTTCTTTCATCGCATAATCAGCGTTCACTTTCGCACAACGCCGATGCACCCTGCTTCGCCGCGGCTGCGATGACCGCCACGAAGTGCCCGCTTCATTATTCGCGAGCCGAAGGGAAGTTGTAGGCAACATTTCGATGCTGGCAAGATGAATCTCGTTCCCTATTGCGATTTAAAAGAAGCAGGGTGCGGGCCTACAAACGAATTCACTTTGGCGGCGGATCACCAAAATGCGCCTTATGCGCAGCATATGCGGTCGCGTCGTCCAACATGCTGTCGAGTGTCGCCGCCAGCGGTTCGAATTTCACCACTCCGGAAAAAATCGCACGATCTCCGATTTCGGTGTCGATGACGAAAGAAGGTCGCTGCGTGATTTGCATCGCGTGGAATTCCGCGGTGCTTGCACGGATCCGCTTTTCCACCGCGGAGGATTGCGCCGTCTCGAGCAATTTCTTTTTTTCCAAGTTGCCTGCAGCCGCGCCGATTTCGGTCGCGACGTCCCAATCGCTCACTTTTTTCCCTTCCCGCAGGGCTGCGCTGGCCAGCGCAAGCCGAACGCGGTCATCCGTAATGCCGAACTCCTTCGCGGCCTCACCCACGGCGTTTGGAGCCAGCCACTCCTTTAAAGTCGGTTCGTACCAATCGGTCCGCAGCATAAACGGGGAACGCATCATCATTCCGCTGCGGCGATAAAACCACTGCTCCTGCTCACGCGAAGTCGGCAAGCCGCTCGGATCCATCAGCGCGATTTTCCACTGAAACTCAACGCGGCCGTCGTAGCGTCTTTTCAATTCGGCCCAGGTTCGTTCCGACCAGAAACACCAGGAAGAGACAACGTCTAGATAATCGGTAAGGGTGATTCGCATATTCTGAATTGAGCGTTGGACGTTGGACGTTTGCTGCCAATCAAGTTCAACGCTCAACGCTCAATATTCAACTTTCAACGCTCAACAGCTGCGGCGGCTAAATCGGCACATTGGATTTAAATCACATCTTTTTGTTTATCGCAGTGATTTCGCCTCTGCTGGTGCTCGCCCGAGCCTGGCGTCCAGAAGGAATTTTTCGCGGCTGGCGAATCGCCGCGGTAATTGTGCTGGCCATCACCGGTGTCGCCTGGCTGTTCTTTCGTGAATACGCCGGGTATGTGGGCGGTGGTGCCTGGTTCGCGCTTCTGTTTCTCCCAGCCGTCGGATTGCGAAAAGCATCGCAACTGGCCGCGCATGGCCGCTACGAGTCAGCCAGACGATTAACCGCCCAGTTGCAGTTCCTGCATCCGACTGCCCAGGTGCGGGATCAGCTTCAACTTTTCCAAAGATTGGAATCACGCGGACGCGCCGGCGACCAGATTCAAGGCCAGAGCCCGCCACAAGATCGAGAACGTCGATTACAACGTGCTCCGGCCGTAATTGCTTTCATTCTGCTTAATGTCGGAGCTTTTTGCATCGAGCTGTGGCGAGGCGCGCTGATCAATCCGATTATCCTGCATCAACTCGGCGCGCTGGATTTTTATGCCGTTATCAGCAAAGGCGAATTTTGGCGGCTCTTTACCGCGCTTTTTCTCCACTACAACCTGCTTCATCTCGTTTTTAATCTTTCCGCTCTCTATGTGCTCGGCCCGCCTCTGGAACGGACCATCGGCACAGTCCGATTCGCAATGTGCTACCTGATCGCCGGAATCGGATCAACGGCTGGCGTTGTATTGTTGACGGTCATAAAAATTGTCCGGCCAGCTGAGCTTGTTGGCGCGTCTGGTTGCGTGATGGGAATTGTCGGGGCCTGGGCCGGATTTCTTGTTTGCCATCGCCACGTTTGGCAGGCGCGGCAACGACTTCTCAACATTCTGCTCATCATCGCCATTCAAATCCTGTTCGATATTTCGACACCGCAAGTCAGCACATCAGCGCATTTATGCGGTTTGGTAACCGGTTTTGCGATTGGCCTAGTGGTCGCTCCGAAGAGAACCTCGTTTTGACGACCGCTCTAAAAGGAAATTTGGCGCGAGTTATGCAGCTTGGACCCTGAGAAACTTGCCGCTCGAGGATTTTTCGACAACTTGCCATTTCGCCGCCGCTTATGCCGACGTTTCAGATTTATAATGTAATCCCCGCCCTTCCCGCGGTGCTGGAACCACTTCGGGAAATGACTTTCAATCTGTGGTGGACATGGGAACCATCGGCCCGCCGACTCTTCCGCCATCTCGATCCCGATCTATGGAACCGGACCAATCATAATCCAGTGCGCATGCTTCAGCTCTCGCGGCAGGCGCGACTGGAAGAACTCGCCCAGGACAAAAGTTTTCTTCGCGAACTGAAGGAGGTCCACGATGCTTTCCGACATTATCTCGCCCGCCAGGACACGTACGGGAAAACCGGAGCCGGCGCGGCGATCAAAGGACCGGTCGCGTATTTCTCGGCCGAGTTCGGATTTCACGAAGCGATCCCCAATTATTCCGGCGGCCTTGGCATTCTCGCCGGCGACCATTGCAAATCTGCGAGCGATCTCGATCTAAACTTCGTCGCCGTCGGCCTGCTTTATCGGCACGGTTATTTTCGGCAGGAAATCGACAAGGACGGGGCGCAACACGCGGTGAGTCTCAATCAAAATTTTCACCATTTGCCGATTCGCGAGGTCCAGCGCGATGGCGCAGGGCTTCTTATTTCAGTCCGAATTTTGGACCGCGAAGTGTTTGCCAAAGTCTGGCAACTGCCAGTCGGCCGAATCGATTTGTTTCTGCTCGACACCGACATTCCAGAAAACAATGCCGAAGATCGGCTCATCACCGCCGAGCTTTATGGCGGCGACCAGGAAATGCGGATGCGGCAGGAAATCGTGCTCGGTATTGGCGGCGTAAAAGCGCTCAAAGCGCTCGGGATCGATCCGGAAGTTTTCCATATGAACGAAGGCCATTCGGCCTTTCTCGCGTTGGAGCGCATTCGCCGCAAAGTCGCGGAGAAAAAACTCGAATTTTATTCGGCGCTGCAAATCGTGGCGTCGGCGAATATTTTCACCACCCACACTCCCGTCCCCGCGGGCAATGATTCGTTCCCGCGCGAGATGATGCGCAAATATTTCGGGGATTTTGCCAAAGAGCTGGGCATTCCATTCGACGAGCTTTTCTCATTCGGCCAGACCCGGGTCGACCGTTCTGATCCGTTCAGCATGACCATTCTGGCGCTTCGGATGAGCCGTCATTCCAATGGCGTCAGTAAATTACACGGCGAAGTCAGTCGTTCGCTTTGGAAAGATGTTTGGAACGGCGTGCCCGTGTACGAAGTGCCGATCACCAGTGTGACCAACGGTATCCATACAAAAACGTGGATGGCGCCTGAGTTTTCCGCGCTCTATCGAAAGTATCTTGGCGAATGGGAGGAGCACATCACCGAGCCCGATTTCTGGCGGGGCGTGATTGACATTCCGGATGCGCAGCTCTGGGAGACCCATCAGCAATTAAAACATCGTCTGGTCGAGTTCGTGCGCGAGCGTGTCCGCATTCGCCGGGAACGCATCGGCGATTCACCGGAAGCGATCCGCGATGTGAATCGGATTCTCGACCCGGAAGTTCTAACTATCGGTTTTGCGCGGCGGTTCGCGACCTACAAACGCGGCGCGCTGTTGTTTAGCGACAAAGAGAGATTGAAGCGGTTGCTCAACGACACCACCCGGCCGGTCCAATTTATTTTTGCGGGCAAAGCGCATCCCCGCGATGAAGGCGGCCGCGCCCTCATCCAGGAAGTTTATCGATTCAGCCGCGAAGCCGGATTCGAAAACCGCGTCGTCTTCCTGGAGGATTACGACAGCTACATCGCGCGCCGCTTGGTGCAGGGCGTCGATCTTTGGTTGAACAATCCGCTGCGACCGATGGAAGCGAGCGGCACCAGTGGAATGAAATGCGCGCCGAACGGCGGAATTAACCTCAGCGTGCTCGACGGCTGGTGGCACGAAGGCTTTAACGGAAATAACGGTTGGGCGATCGCTGCCGAGATTTCCGATGGGACAGTTGAATTCCAAAGTGCCGTCGACTCGAACAGTCTTTATCAGCTGCTGGAAAATCAGATTATCCCGCTTTATTACGCGAAACCGGACGGCAAACTTCCGCTCGCGTGGCTACAGTTGATGCGGGAATCGATCCGCAGCGTTACGCCGGTGTTCAACACTCACCGGATGGTCAAAGAATATACCGAACGGCTTTACATTCCGGCGGCGCAATCACACCAAAACTTTTCCCAAAACGGCTGCGAGCCTGCAACGCAGTTGAGCCAATGGAAAGCGCGGATGCGCAAAGATTGGCCGCAAGTGCGGATCCACGATGTGCAGGTCGGCAACAAAGATCGACAAAACATTCTCGTCGGCGAATCGCTCCAGGTCAGCGCGCATGTCTACCTGGGCGATGTCGATCCAAACCACGTTCGCGTCGAAGCGTACCATGGCGAAGCCGACAACGGCGGAATCAAAAATCCTTCCATTAGTGTCTTGAACGCAAGCGGGCAGAACGGCGACGGCAGTTATCTTTATCAAGGATCGGTGCCCGCTTCTGAGAGCGGTGCCTACGGATTCAGCGTCCGCGTTGTTCCAACTCATCCGCACCTCATGCAATCACATGAGCTGCGTCTTATCGCCTGGTCGTGAGGTAGGGGCGATTGGCCAAATCGCCTGCTCTTGCAATTCCCTCGGATCGTTAGCGGACGAGGAATTCCACCACGCGCCCTTCGGCGAGATCGGAAGGCTTGATTGCGCTCGGCCTCATTCGCCACCTTAGAACTACATCCTTCACGGCAAGATCGATCAAATACTCGCCGCTCGTCTTTACGATTGTGGACTCAGTTACGTGACCGTCTTTCGCAATCATCAACCGCACTTTGACGCTGGCCTGCGCCTTTTTTCGCACTGAGCGCGGCTGCAACCATGGCTTAGGTGCAGAAATCCAATCAGACGTTGCCGCTGGTGCAGTCAGCGAAATCAGGCAAACAAGAGCAATGAGGAATGAATTGACCAATCGCATCATCCTACCGCCCGCCGTCGGCAGTACTTATTCCGTCACGCGAGCAACGAAGTCCTTCGGTCGGAAGCTCGACGAATTTTTTCTGCTTCTCATCAATCTTCCATACCTTCGCTGCTGCAAGCGTTGCAGCACCTTCTTCATTCTTAAGCACCCCAACCACCACGCCCGGGAGATCCTTGCCGTTTAATTGACACGAACCTACGAATTCGGGCGACTCCTTTGAATGTTTCGGAAATTTCAGAGCGTCTTTGACAACGTCACCATCTTCGAGAGTTACGTATTCCTCGCCACAGATTTGCCAAAAGATTAGGTTTAAACGTTCATCGTTCGAGACAATTTCCGCTCCCTGATGTTTAAGTCCGATGTCCTTGTGTCGCTCTTCAATTTTAACGACCGGCTCGTCCGATCCCTTGCGGCCGATCAGAGCTTTTGGAATGTCGCCTCCACAACGAACGGATTCAAAACCGTCTCCAGCGAAGACATTCCTCACGCAAAAGAACGAAAAGGCGAACATTAAGGTCACAGGAAATGTTTTCATAAAACGCTCCTAGTCGGTTGAACGAAACAGAAATAAGCCAAAGCGAGGCTTCGTTGCCACATTAAACATCGAATTTCCGTCCCGTCAGTCGCATCGATCGGTTAGGTTTGACGGAACTTTAATTACGTACTGCCGTTTAGCGTGTACCGGATTGGTATTTTTATATGTGGGGCGGCCCTGCCAGGCTTGAAGCGCCATCTCCGAAATGCATCCAATGCAGCATCATCAATGACCTTATGCCCCATACTCTGAAGCATACGCGCGCTCACTACTTTGCCAGTTGCGACATCAACGTCCAACATGACGATGCCGCTGCCGGTTAGATGCCTGGCGCGCGCTTCTGCCGGATAGTCCGGTTTCGGCGCGTAGATAGCTATAGCTTTCGCGCCCGGGATTCCGTCACGCCATGTAGCAACTACGTCAGCATTGTGACCGCCCGCGACAGTCGCTTTTCGCAACGCATCATTGGTGGCCTGTTGTTGTGTCTTAGCCGCTAATGAAGCTGCATAGTTCGCTTTGTTATCGGCGGTTTGAAATTGGACAACTGCGGCGTAACCTTGCTTCGCAGTCGAGGCGATTACTTTTATGTCACGGCCGCCCCAGTTTAAGCACTCTTGCGTTGCACGTTGTTTTATTTCCGCCTCTGTCACGTCGGCGGCGTGCGAGTAACCATAACCTAAGCCCCCAGTCTTGTTGATTGCGACGGCCACAGCCGACGAAGCTTCGATTCTCGTTGCAACGGCTACCCCGCAGACTGCGACAATCGCGGGAAAAAGTATCTTACTCATCGCCGCAATTGTAGCGCGGTCGTCAATCCACCGCGCTGACGGCGCGGATGAATTCGGAGAAATCTTTGCCGTTGCGGGCGGCTTGATTGAGCAATTCGAGACGCGCGTCGGCAAATGCTTCGGGAAGTCCGATGCGACGCGAGAGCGCGCCGTTTGAAAAAACGAGTTCGTCCCATTGAATCGACGCGATCTGATCGTTGAAGCGCGCGACGGAACGCCCGCGGAAAAAGGCGCGGGTTGTTTCCGGCGGCGTAAAGATCGCGTTCTTGATCTCTTCTTCCTTCACGAGGCGCCGGATCGATCCTTGACGGGCCAGCTCGTAATACAAACCGGACTCAAGATCGACATTGTGATATTCGAGATCGATCGATTGCAGCCACGGGGCGCTCCAGGAAAGCTTTTCTTCTTCCTGCAACGCGTTGAGCAAAAATTTCTTGGCCACCCAATCGACCCGGTCGCGCGTGGTCATGACATCGCGCTCCAGATCGTTCAGAACATTTTCCCATTCCCGCAAAATCCATTGTCGATCTTCGTTGGGCGATTCGTGGTCAATCTTGGCGGCGGCCCGCAGATAAATTCGTTGGACTTCAATTGCGGAAATCTTGCGCCCATCTTTTAACTCGATGATCCAATCGTAATTTTGATCGCGGCTGATCGATTTGTTGGCGTCGACCGGCTGAGCGATCTCGAGCTGCGGCGCTTCTCCGCGTTCGATCAAGCCGAGCACGAGCGCGGTGGTCCCGATTTTGAGCGCAGTCGCCCATTCGCTCATGTTCGAATCGCCCAGGATGACGTGAAACCGGCGATAACGGCTGGCGTCGACGTGCGGTTCATCGCGGGTGTTGATCAGCGGACGCCGATTCATGGTGTCGATGCTGACCACAACGCTGAAGAAATCCGCGCGCTGCGAAATTTGATAAATGCCCGGCTGACTAGAAGTGCTTTCCCCTTCCACGCCCATCTTGCCTGCGCCCGCGAAAATCTGGCGGGTGATCAGAAAAGGCAGAATCGAGCTGACGATCCGGTCCCAGGGCACGTCCCGCTGCATGAGATAATTGTCGTGGCAGCCGTAGCTGTGACCGAAGAAGTCGGTGTTGTTTTTGTAGAGACGAACTTCCTGGCCGTTCGGCAATTTCAAATTTCTGCGCCGCGCACACTCCGCGAGGATGCGTTCGCCCGCTTTGTCCTGGGTTACGATCTGGCGAAGGGTCGTGCATTCCGGCGTCGAATATTCCGGATGCGCGTGATCGTTGTAAAAACGCGCGCCGTTCGAAAGCACGAGGTCGCTTTTGATTTCCTCGAAACTGAGCGGACGATTCTTGTCGATCTCGTAGTAAGCCGACTCGTCCGTGTCCTGCATCAGGCCCTTGGCGCGAAAACCGCGCGCGTCGAGATGCGGGTCCTCCAGCTCGTAGTCCCATTTCATATGCGCACCGTGATCCGTGTAGCGCCGGACGAGCTCGATCGATTCGGCCACAACATCGACAGTCTCCGCGCCGTTGACGGTGATGCCGTATTCCGTCTCAAGACCAAAGACGCGGTTCATGTGTCGCGCCAGAGATTAGATGACACCAGAACTCGGGCGACCCGCCGAATCGGCAACTGGCCTGACCGGCGCAATCTTGACCACGTTTTCCGGATCATAATCGATCAGTTTAAGCCAATCTTCGGTGATGTCGGTCGTCGGAAAGATGTCGTTCTCGGTGTATTCCGCGTCGAAGGCGAGGTGCAAATCCATTTCCCGAATCCCCTCCTCCTGCTGGGTCGCGATTGCGCGCTTGATTGCGATCGCTTTCGCGCGCTCAACAATCGAGGCGATAATCGCTCCGCTGATGAGATCGCTCCGGTAAAGAATTTCTTTGCGTCCGCTGCGGAGGGTGACTTCGAGAAACTTGTTTTCTTCCCGGCGGGTAAATTGCCAATCGACGAAGCGCTCGATCAGTTTGTCCACCGCGGCTCCAATGTTTTCGGCTTCTTTGCCAAGCGCGCCGTCATATGGAAGATCAGGCGTAAGATAAATCCGGTAAATCTCCCGGGCGCCTTCGCGATTCGGCCGGTTCACCTTAATTTTACGGTCGATCCGGCCGGGCCGCAGAATTGCTGGATCGATCAAGTCAGCGCGATTGGACGCAAGAATGATCACGACATCGTTCAACGAATCGATGCCGTCCATTTCCGAGCAAAACATCGGCACGAGTGTTGAGAGAATATTCGAATAACGCGAAGCGCGGCGCGTCCCGAGAATTGATTCCGCTTCGTCGATAAACAGAAAAGGCATGAATCCGTCGCGCCGTTTCTCGCGGGCGGTTGCGAAAATCTCGCGGACCATCCGTTCGGATTCACCGACCCACATGTTCAAAATCTCGGGACCTTTGACGTGCATGAAGTATTCCTTCATCTGCGCGCCGGTCTTTTCGCCAAGCTGTTTGGTCAAGTTGTAGGCAGTCGCCTTGCCGATCAGCGTCTTTCCGCAACCGGGCGGGCCGTAGAGAAGAAATCCCTTAGGCGTGGCGTGTTGAAATTTTTTGAAAAGATCGACATGCAACAAGGGAAGCTCGATCGCGTCCTTGATCGCTTGCAGCGCGTCTTCCTGGCCGCCGACTTTTTCCCAGGGCAGCTCCGGGACAACATCGAGATAATGCTCGTGCGACTTCGTGCTCGAAAGCATCTCGAGCGCCATCCGGTAATTCGAATCGACGCGCACTTCATCGCCGGATTTTAAGGTTGATGACGCAAGATCGGCCGAGCGTTGCAAAACCAGCGATTGTGTTCCGTGCTCGGAACCGACGCGCAATCGGTCTTTGCCAATCACTTCGGTGATTTTCGTGACCGGTCCGGCCGTTTCGAAGCCGAGATCGCCGACGATGACGAAAGCTTCGTTAACCAGAACGCGCGTTCCTTTTTTCAATTTCGCCAGCGGAATGCGCGGATCGACATTGCAATAGTAATCAGCGCCGCCAACCACGATGTGGGCGGTGTCTTTAGATGTTGCGCCGAGAAAAGTGCCGATCCGGTTCGCCGGTGAAGTAACCTTTTTGATTACCTCTTCGAGTTTCTCGATCATCTGCCGCGCCTCGCCAATCATTTGCGATTGGTCTGACACGTGCGGTCGCAGGTCGAGCAGATCGCGGCGGACTGGATCGCCTGGCGGAAGCGAAGCGATCACGCGGTCGAGCTTATCGAGCAAGGGAAGATTCGACGCGGGCTCGTCGAAGCTTTCGAACTCTCTGCTGCGCTCTTCGCTCATCGTAAAACCCAGTCCATGCCCGAATCGAGTGCGATTATAACTTTGTCGTCCAATCTTCGCAATGTTCGACGCCGCCCGACCTCAAAATGTTCAACCAGCGCCTGAAGGCTGCGGTTGCGAGAAAAATTGACGCAAGCGGCACTTGAACGGCTCACGTTGCTTGCGGCTGGGGACAGCCGCGCTAAAGTCAGCGTCTCGCGAGGAGCCTTAGCTCAATTGGTTAGAGCGCCGCCCTGTCACGGCGGAGGTTGCGGGTTCGAGCCCCGTAGGCTCCGAGGTTTTTGTAATACACATCTTTTGCTTTGGTGTATCCTGGGGCCCGGTGATGTGGGTGATGCTGGGCGAGATGTTCCAGAATCAGTTCCGCGGCGCAGCCCTGTCGGTCAGCGGTTTTCTGCAATGGATGTCGAATTTCGGGATTACGATGACGTTTCCAATCCTGCTCGCCTCGTTTGGTCTGGGCGGTGCCTACGGTCTTTACGCGGTCTTCGCGGCCGTCTCGATTGTGTTTGTGATGAAGCTTGTTCGTGAGACAAAGGGCAAGCCACTCGAAGACATGTGACGGAAGCCCGCGGAGACGGAAATCACGCCCGTCCTCTCGCTCGCGGCAGCTGCCAGGTTTATGTGGCGAGTCCGATTGTCTAAACTCCGGCCGTTCCGACCGCGATGAGACCTTTCCAGTTTCGTATTCGGAACGCGAGAATCATGAGCAAGATTCCAGAGAGAAGCGCCCAGGCACCGATCCACCAGATCAAGACGAGCGCGCCGGCAGCGGGTTGAAACAACAGCAGGATGCCAAACACGACCGAAGCGATTCCCGCCAGAACGAGCAGCCATTCGTTGTTGATGATCTTGCGCAATCTTACCGCGGCCACCAGCTCCATAATGCCGGTCACGATCGCCCAAGCGGCGATAAGAATTAACAGACCGAGCGCAGTAATTCCAGGCATCACGAAAGCGAGCAATCCGGCCAGGATGCCAAGCAGGCCGCCGAAAATCAAACTGCCTACTTTTGGATAGCCCTTGGGCGTTTTTGCCGCCAGAACGAGCGACAAAATCCCGTTCACCAGCGCGAATGCTCCGAAGAGCCAGACCAGCGTAATCAAGGTTGCGCCTGGCCACATAAATGCCAGCACGCCGAACAACACCGCCACTAAACCGCGCAGAGCGAGCAGCCACCAATTCAGCCTGAACGTGTGGACCACCGTGGCCACGTCGCCTGTTTTCAATGTTTCATTCATTTTTATTTTCTCCGAGGGTTGGACTTCATACTTCTTCTTCGAGGCCGAATTGTTGAGGCGCCAGCTTTCTCTTTGGCCGGGCCGCCAGCCGTCTTCCGTGACAGCAATCGGACACCCGACTGCAGTCGTTCCAAAGCAGCGGTTAGGAGCAACTGGATGTCACGCGATCTGGTTGGGGAAATCGCCATCGTGGCCTCTTTGTAATTGATCGGCGTTGGTTCGATGCGCACGCGTGTATAATATGTTGACTTCGATTTGTTTGCGTTTGGCGTATTTACTTTTGTTTAGCAGTCGTTGGCGTTGGCTACTACGATATTAGGAAGCCAGCATGTTCCCAATCAAAGATTCCGTTCCGAGCCATTCCGTGCCGGTAGTTACGCGCGCGTTGATTCTTATCAACGTTCTCGTCTTTTTCTTCGAGCTGATGCTTCCACCGCAATCGGTCGAGCAAATTTTCTATTTGTTCGGCATCGTTCCCGCCCGTTTCACTCACCCGGATTGGGCCGCCAGTGTCGGATTTCCCATCGACAATTACTGGCCGCTTCTCACCCACCAATTTCTGCACGGTGGGTGGTTCCACGTTATCGCAAACATGTGGACACTCTGGATTTTCGGCGACAACGTCGAGGACCGGATGGGCCCGGGCCGGTTCGCGATTTTCTATCTGCTTTGCGGCACGATCGCCGGCTCGACGCATTTGCTGACCAACCCGGATTCTATGGTTCCGTCGGTAGGCGCCTCGGGGGCAATCGCGGGTGTGCTCGGCGCTTATCTGCTGTTTTTCCCGACGGCGCGGCTGATTGTTCTGTTCCCAATCTTCTTTCTTCCACTCTTCTTCGAGGTCCCGGCGGTTTTTTACCTGGCAATCTGGTTTTTTAGCCAGCTGTTTAGCGGCACTGCTGCGCTGGCCGGTCCTCAGCAAGTCGGGGGCATCGCGTGGTGGGCGCACATTGGTGGATTCATCGGCGGAATGCTTCTCTCTGGGATATTTGCGCGACGGCAACGCCCGTCCCAACCGGATGAACACGCCTTGGAGTGGGCTTGGGAGCCGCGTCCGCGTTGAAAAGAAAGGAGAATGAAAATGGATATTTTCTGGTTGTTTTTCATGCTCTCGGCTCTCCAGCCGATCATCAAACAGAAATTACTCGAAGCGTCGCGTAAACGGCTGATCTCTTTGATCGAGCGCGAACGAAAATCGCGCGTCGTTCTGCTGGTGCACCGGCAAGAAACGATGAGCTTGCTCGGATTCCCGCTGTTCCGTTACATCGACATCAACGACAGCGAAGACGTGATCCGCGCGATTCATCTAACCGATCCGGAAATTCCTTTGGACCTGGTGCTGCACACGCCCGGCGGGCTGGTTTTGGCAGCGACCCAAATCGCGCACGCAATTTTCAAGCATAAAGGCAAGGTCACCGTATTCGTGCCGCACTACGCCATGTCGGGCGGCACGTTATTGGCGCTCGCGGCGGATGAAATCGTCATGTGCGAGCACGCGGTGCTGGGGCCGGTCGATCCGCAGCTGGGCGAATACCCGGCGGCTTCGATTTTGAAAGCGGCCCACCAGAAACCAATCGCCGAGGTAGATGACAAGACATTGATTCTGGCCGACCAGGCGGAAAAGGCGATCGCACAAATGCGCCATGAGGTGACGGAATTGTTAGCCGACAAATATCCCGTCGAGAAGGCGGGAGAGATCGCCAAACTCATGACCAGCGGAACTTGGACGCACGATTATCCCATCACGTGCGAGCGGGCACGCGATCTTGAGCTGCGGGTGAACAGCGATATGCCCGAAAATATGATGCGATTGATGCAACTTTATCCGCAACCGGTGCGCCGGCAGTCTTCGGTTGAGTATGTGCCAATACCGTACCGGTCGAGCCGACGCGCTGCGCGGGAACAATGACTTGCATCGTCCGTTCCCAAGACGCAACTACGCGGCACGCGCTGCAGTCGCAGTATCGCGCGGACGTGCGTCTGGGTTAGTGAGATACTCGTAAATAGCTGAAAAATCTTCGGCCGCATGTCCATCGCGCATCGCCAGTCGGTAGATTTCCTTGGCGATATTAGTTAGCGGCATGGCAACACCAGCTTCGTACGCGCTCACGGTCGCGAGATGCATATCCTTTTGCATCCAGCGCAAGGGAAACTCGGCCTCGTAATTTCCGTTCTCGATCCTGGCCCGTTTCGCCGCCAAAAACGGTGCGACCGCGGGCGTGGGAAGGAGTGAATCGAATAGCAATTTTGACGAAAGTCCGAGCCCTTCGCCCAGAGCCATCGCTTCGGTGAAGGCGGCCATTCCGGTGCCTAACAAAAGATTGATCACCATCTTCATGGAGGTCCCAGTGCCGTTTCCGCCCGTGTGCACAATTTTGTTGCCCATACACAGCAGTAACGGACGAACTTTTTCCAAGTCGGCCGTCCGCGCGCCCACCCAAAAAGTGAGCTTCGCTTCGGCGGCCACAGGAGCGGAGCCGGTCACAGGCGCGTCGACAAAATGAACCTCGCGACGCGCTGCAGCGGCGGCCATTTTTTTCGAGAACGACGGATTGACCGAACTGCAATCGACCCAAAGCGCACCAGGACGGAGGAGATTCAAAAATCCATCGACGCCCAGAGCTGTTTGTTCAACGGCGTCCGGATCAGCCAGCATTGTGAACAGCACGTCCACTTGGCCGGCAAGTTCCGCCGGCGAATCAGCAAATTTTCCGCAGGGGCCGAGCAATCCCTTTGCTTTGGCGCGAGTGCGATTGAACAAAACCAATGAATAGCCCTGCTTTTGCAAGTTCGCCGCCATGCGGCTTCCCATGATGCCTAAACCAATGAATCCAATTTTCATTTTTTTACCTTTCATCACGCGGCCGTGACCAATTCGGGTTCGTAAACATTTTTTCCTTCGATCTCCGCGATTTCCTTATTCGTAAGGCGAAGGGGGGCCGCATCCACATTTCCTTCCACTTGGGTCGCGTTGCGAGCACCGACGATAGCGCCGGTCACGGCTGGATTACGCAACACCCACGCGATCGCAACCTGACCGGGAGGACGTTGAACTCGTTCGCCGACTTCTCGCAAGCATTCCACCAGCGCGAGGTTTCTGGAAAGTCTCGGATCCTTAAATTCCACGTCACGACTCCGCCAATCGCTGTCCGGAAGACTTGCCGCTCGTTCTCGCGTCATCGCGCCCGTCAACAGGCCGGAGGCCATTGGCGAATAAACGATCACGCCGATCTCGTTAGATCGACAATAAGGCAAAAGCTCTTGCTCAACTTCGCGACGGACCAACGAATATGGAGGCTGGAGCGAAGTGATTGGAGCAATCTTCTGCGCCCGGCGCAATTCCTCGACATCAAAATTTGATACGCCGATCCATCGGACTTTCCCTTCCTTTTGCAGCTGGGCCATTGCGCTCCAGCCTTCCTCCAAGTCGTCGGTCGGCCAATGAATTTGGTAAAGGTCGATCACATCGATATCGAGGCGGCGCAGGCTCTCCTCGCACTCGCGGCGAATGGAGTCAGCGCTCAAAGAGCGATGGACATATCCCTGTTCGTCCCAGCGCAGACCGCACTTAGTGAAAGCGTAGGGGCGTTGGCCCGGCCAGTTGCGCAGCGCGGTCGCCACGACTTCCTCAGAATGGCCCATTCCGTAAACAGCCGCAGTGTCGATCCAGTTGATACCCAGCTCGAGCGCGCGATGAATCGCGGCGACAGAAGCTTCGTCATCCTGTTCGCCCCAACCAAACTCCCAGCCAGATCCGCCGATAGCCCACGCGCCAAAGCCGATTGGTGTGATGAACAAGTCGGAATTACCGAGTTGCTTCGTTTTCATATCAATCTTTTTGAGTTTCGTTTTCATGTTTCAGGTCTGCTCGCACGCGATAGGGTCTAAGCACCGAATGAAACGGGCTGGTCCGCAAACTGCAGAATTGCAACCAGCACGCCAACAGCGACCAAGCTGTAAAGGATCGTCTCAAAGAGAGCGCGCTTCCTGTCTTCCGAGCGCACGAGCAAAGCGTAGGTCGATTCTTCGACGTTGTTGCTCGGTTGCCTGGTTTTCAGAGGTCTTTCTTGTTTCGTTTTCATTTTCTGAGTCACAAAATCAATTCCGGTTGATTAGTTGCTGGCCAGACCCGGTAAACCGAGCGACTGCAGCGTTTCGTTGGTTAAGCTTCCAGTTACCTGGAGGTTATGATCGATTTGATAACGGGTCAGCGCGGTGCGTGTGTCTGCACCGAAAAGCCCATCGATCGGTCCATTGTAATAACCGAGTTGCGCGAGATCGGTCTGGACAGCACTGACATTCGAGTCCGGCTGTTGATCGGCGTAGTCTTGATAACTCGGCTCGACGTCCGTGTAATAGTCGTAGGGATAGTAGTCGTAGCCGTAATAAGGATAGAAATCCCACGGATAATATCCGTCATCCAAACCAATCCAGAAGGCGCCGTCCCAGCAGAACCAATGGCCGTTGAAGAAATGCGCGTGGCGTCGGTCCCAATCCCGATGCTGAGCGCCGTTCTCGCGAGCAAAGATATGATGATCTCTGCTCAAGGCCGCCTCATTGGACGGTCTTGCCACCGTCGGACGTGAAACTTGTCCGTTATGATTGTTAAGCGACCCGCCGCTGTTCGGTCGATTAACTGCTGTTGCACCACGACCTTGATTATTCCCGGTTCGATTGCCGCGGCCGACGTTCGCTAGGTTTGGAGTCGAACGTCCGCCCGAACTCTGCACCGTGGTAGATCGCGATGGAACAACCGAACGCATATGGGTGGGTGCAGTCGCAACGTGCGGAACAGTCGAAGGATGATATGCGCCGAAGCCGACTCCACCTCCACGGTAGGCTGCTCCTCTAGAGATTGAGTAGGGCGCACTAAAACCGCCGCCTGCGAAGTGAGGAGCTCCTCCGAAGCCACCGCTGCGAAAGCCGCCCCCTCCTCCACCCCCACGAAAGCCGCCACCAGCAAAACCACCACCACCGCCGCCGCCGCCGTGGGGACCTGCCCACCCGGCATGAGCTAAGGCGATCGATGTGATGCCAACTAAGCTAAGTAATCTTAATTTTTTCATACCTAACGCTCGCCACTCTCCGGTCTCTTAGCCACGTCGCGTCCGCGGGATTTTGCGATGCCACGTTCGGGTGATGCTTGCTCCCTCTTTTGAGTCAGCGGGCTGCGTTCACAACGCGAAGGTCTCAAAAGAGCGGCCAGAACATTCCGACCAGTCCGCCGATAGTCAGAATTGAAACAATGATTAGCTCCCACGAACTGACATGCCGCGATTTCGGAAGCCCGTGATGCGAAATTGCTCCGCCCTCAAAAACCAGACGGAGGCTGTCGGGATGGTTATCGAAAATCAGAACGCGATGTATTTTTTCGGTACCCGAGCGGCCCACCTGCTTGATAATGAAAAGTCTATTTCGGCGGAGACCGGTCTGTCTGATCCCGGAAGAAGTTTGAGCCAACTTCGACTCGCGAGCGGCGATTGGCCCAACTAACGGGGCCGGGACCTGGATCTGTCGGGCGCCAAAGCTTTTCCTTTTCATAATTCTCACGCTATGCAGAAGGGCACGCAGCCGCGATGGCGCATGCGTGGGATCTTGTGATCTTACGCGAGAGGCGGTCTCAGCCACCTCTTTTGGGAGAGCCACGTGTTGTTAAACCGTCGCTCTCGCGGCCGGGCGCGGTGGTCGGACCAAGATTGGCAGTAGTATTGAAACCGCCATCACGCCGGCGACGATGTGAAGCGCGCCGCGATATGAACCGGTTGTCTCACGCATGTGCGCGATGAACAACGGGCCAACCGCGCTCGCAAAGCTCCACGCGGTTAACATCAAGCCATAGATGGGACCGACGTTCTTCGGACCAAAATAGTCAGCGGCAAACGCCGGCATCGTGCCAAACCCACCGCCATAACACATCAACACGACGAAGGTGACGATCGTCATCAACGAGACGGTGGCGATGTTCGGAAGAAACCAAAAAAGCAGGACCTGAAGAATAAACATGACGGCGAAAGTCGGGCGCCGCGTAATCAAATCGGAAACCCACGCCCAGAAGACACGGCCGACTGCGTTGCCGATGCTGGCCAGCCCTACCATGCCCGCAGCGACAATCGCGCTGGCTCCGGTCAACTCCTGGAAGATCGGCGCTTCCTGCGAGATAAGGGAAATGCCAGCGCACGTGTTTAAAAACAGCAGTAGCCAGAGCGCGTACCATTGCCAGGTCTTGAGCGCCTCGCTCAGAACGAAATCGTGTCCGGCGCGTTGAGACGTTTGGCTTGCGGTCGGTGACCACCCCTCGGGCTTCCAGCCATCGGGCGGGTTTTGCATAAAGGAACCGGAAATGATTGCAACGATGAGATACGCGACGCCGAGGTAAGCAAATGTGCTCAAGACGCCGACGCTCTGGATGAGTCGCGTCGCCACGGGCGCGGTAATAAGAGCGCCCGCTCCAAACCCGCCGACCGCAATCCCAGTGATGAGTCCTCGACGATCCGGAAACCATTTCACCAGCACGGCCACCGGGACGATGTATCCAAGACCGAGACCAATGCCGCCGATCACGCCATAGCTGAGATATAACCACGCCAGACTATGCGAGAAGCTGGCGAGAAAGACTCCCAGACCGTAAAGCCCGCCGCCGGTCAATGCGACGATGCGCGGTCCTTTGCGATTCAGCCACAGGCCGCCGAAGAACGCAGCAAATCCAAGAACAAAAATGCTGATCGTAAAGGTCAGCGTGACTTCGGAAATGCTCCAGCCAAATTGTTTTGAGAGTGGGACACGGAAGACGCTCCAAGCGTAGACCGCGCCGAGCGCGATCTGCAAAAACACTCCGGCGATTGCGATGACCCAGCGATTGCTCGTTCGCACGGTTCGACTATAACGGCGTGACCACTCCGCCGGTTTTTGGTATCGCGTCGTAAGTTGCCTTGTCGATGTTCAAATGCGCCATGACCAGTTCTGCCGGAGTGTGGGCCAGCCATTCCGAAAATGAAAACTCTTGGTAGAGACTACTTTTGAACATCTCCAGGAATACTAAATCCGTGTCGCCCGTATTCTCGATGTAATGCAGTAATGTCTTTTGCACGTAGCCGACGTCGCCCTCCTGAAAATCGATCGTCCGAGCTTTGTTGCCGGTGGCCACGACCGTCATTCGTCCCTTTCCCGCGATATAATACTGCCATTCGTCCGCGTTGGGATGCCAGTGCAGTTCTCGCAGTCCGCCCTGATGAACCGTAACCATTGCCATTGCCGTGGTGGTGACTTTAAAATTCTTCGAATCGACAATCCGCACGTCACCGGACTTCGTTTGTTTCGTTGGCGGAATTTCCATTGTACGAAACGCAAAATCCCTTGGCGATTTTCCAAGCGCCCCGGCCGCTGCCTTCTGATCGTCCGCGAGCGAAGGCGGGACGTCCGTCTGGAAAATGAACAGCTCTTGTTTCGGGATCTTCGCGAACGCTTGCTGGTCAATACCGAAGTTCTTTGACAACACCTCGGGCGGCAAGTGCATCATTGAGTCGCTCAACAGCACCGTTTCGGATTCCGAAAAATCACCGTCGTCGAACACGAGCATAAACTCACAACCGTCAGGATTGAGGCCCTGGATCGAGTGCGGAACGCCTGGAGGAAAAAACCAAAGGTCGTTCTTGTTCGTGTCGGCGACAAAACTCTTTCCGTCCGCGTCAATCGCCGTGATCCGCGCCGTGCCGTAAAGCATGATCGCCCACTCAGCGGACGTGTGCCAATGCAACTCCCTGACACCACCGGCAGTGAGCCTCATGTTTACACCGGCCAAAGATTTGGAGACCGGCAGCTCCCGCACAGTTACTTCTCGTGACCATCCCCCGTCGTAAACGCGCTTGTTCGCAAACGAGAACGGATACTTGAAGTTTTGGACCAAGCTCTTGGAGTCGGTGGTGGGCGGCCAAATCGAATCCGGGTTCTGGCCATCAAGCGCCGGATTGGCCGGACCGGGATCACTCTTGCTTCGGTTTGCACCCGTGACTTTTTGCAACGCGGCAAAGCTGCCGACCGCGGCAGCAGCTGTTCCGATAAAACTGCGACGAGTAAATGCGCTCATGATTATGTCTCCTGAGGGTTTTGAGTTTGTCGTTGTGATTTGAAATTGTTCACGTCATGCGCTCCACACCTGGTACAAAATGGCGATCAGGACCAGCGTCAGCCCGCTCCAAACGAATAGGATTTCCTCTATACGATTGTGTCGGACTACAGGTACATCGTTCTCAACGCTTGGATCGCGTTCAAAGAATTGGTGTCGCCGGCGGAAGATGACCATTCCGACGAGTAGAAAGATAATGACCGCGATAGTGAATACGACCCGCAGCGCCGGGACTCCGGCCTGTTCAACCACCGCTACCAACGCGATTATTTCATCGCTGATTAGCGTGTTCATTTTGAGGCCCGAAGGGTCGGGAAAACCCAATCACGCCTGTCGTCGGAAATTACGACGATATTATCCGGCGCAGAGGGCCGGCGCGGATAAGGCGGTCTGATCAACGCAAACGCGTTCGAAGCGAAGATCGACAGCACGATTATCGCGATCACCAGAGAATTGTTCGTTTTCATGCGAAAAATGTACCGCTGTGCTCAATCGGCTTCTACGGCGCGTCCGAAGGATTTTTCGATGCCGCTGAAGGAAGGATCGCAACTCCCTCTTCTGAGGTAAATTCAATCAAGATCAGCTGGAGCGTTGAGATTACGGAAAAGTCGTACCTCTTTCTTCGAAACGGGAAGGACGCGAAGCTCGCCCGCCTTGACCAGCTTATTTGTTAGCGTCTGAAGGGAGAAATCGTTTCCTGAAAGTGCGGCGACAAGATCGGCGTGTGCGTCCGCTGGATAAATCGCCGCCAGAGGTTCGGCCCGATCGCCGATCATCGGAAGCACACCGCGACCCGATTTGATCTGATTGCAAAGCGAGCGCAAAAAGATTTCGCTCATGAACGGCATGTCGACTCCGAGAACGAGAAGATGGGTGCCGCGCATTCCCGCCAGCGATGCAGCCAAACCGCTTAGCGGACCGCGCGAGGGCGGCTCGTCCGCTACGAATTGCATTTCGGGCGGCCGCCACGCCGGATCGGTTCGGGCAGAAATGAAAAGCTCCACCAGATCCAAACCGCGCAGAAGTTCGAGTTGAATTTGCCAGAGAGGTTTTCCGTGAAACAGAAGGGTTGCTTTGTCCTCGCCCATCCGCCGCGATTCGCCGCCGGCGAGCAACACCGCGCTGATCTTCATCCAGCTTGTTCAGGCACCTGCGCGGTCGAGCGCAAACCGCCATCGGTCAAGATGCGCGCGCGCAAGCCGCCGCGGCCTTTGAGAAATTCTTCCGCGCCGGGCGCGATGGCGCGGTCCATCCAATAACACGGCCGGCATTCTCCCGTTCCATGAAAACGAACGCCTTGAATTTCAAAC
>Ga0193751_1000036_pt1 | contig 115482 bp, 113 predicted proteins | sample L1c2metaG_FD_143050 | JGI IMG/M metagenome (GOLD analysis project Ga0193751, IMG submission 143050) | Soil microbial communities from a riparian zone of the East river system, Colorado, United States - L1c2 | ecosystem: Environmental > Terrestrial > Soil > Riparian zone | place: USA: East... | reverse complement strand
GGTGTCGTGATTGTAGGTCGCGGCCAGAACCTTGAAGGCAAAGCGGGTCGACGCGCCGTCCATGCCTTCGTCGACTCCGGCGGCATCCTTGTATTCCTGGACGCTGCGGGCTTTCGGGTCGGATTCCTTAAGGCTTTCGCCGTCATAGACCCGCATTTTCGCAAAGGTCGTCGAGTTTTCGTGCTTGCGCAGACGCGACATCACCGAGAAGCGCGCCAGCGTCTCCAGCGTTGCCGGCGCGCACGGCGCGGCCGCGAGCTCGGATCCCGAGATGAGTTTTTCGTAGATCTTCTGCTCCTCGGTCACCCGCAGGCAGTACGGCACCTTGATGACGCAGATGCGGTCGATGAAGGCTTCGTTGTTCTTGTTGGACTTGAAGCTTTGCCATTCGGATTCGTTCGAATGCGCGAGAATGACGCCGGTAAAGGGAATCGCCCCGATATTCTCGGAGCCGATATAGTTGCCTTCCTGGGTCGCCGTCAGCAGCGGGTGCAGCATCTTGATCGGCGCCTTGAACATCTCGACAAATTCGAGAATGCCCTGGTTGGCGCGATTGAGACCGCCGGAGTAGTTGTAGGCATCGGGATCGTTCTGGGCGAAGGTCTCCAGTTTGCGAATGTCGACCTTGCCGACCAGCGAGGAGATGTCCTGATTGTTCTCGTCGCCCGGTTCGGTTTTCGCAATCGCGATCTGCCGCAGGCGCGAGGGCTGGATCTTGGCGACGCGGAAGCGGGAAATATCGCCGCCGAAAGCCTCGAGCCGCTTGTAGCACCACGGACTCATCAGCCCGTTGAGGCGGCGGCGCGGAATGGCGTATTTCTCCTCGATCATTGGACCAAGCTGCTCCGCATCGAACAGACCGAGCGGGGACTCGAACACCGGACTGAGTTCGTCGCCGGCCTTCAAGACATAAATGGGGTGGACTTCCATCAGCGACTTCAGCCGCTCGGCGAGCGATGACTTGCCGCCGCCCACCGGTCCGAGCAGATAGAGAATCTGCTTGCGCTCCTCCAGGCCTTGTGCGGCGTGCCGGAAGAAGCCGACGATGCGCTCGATCGTTTCCTCCATGCCGTGAAATCCGGCGAAGGCCGGATAGACGCGCATGGTCCTGTTCAAAAAAATACGGCCAAGGCGTGGGTCCCTGGCCGTGTCGATCATCTGTGGCTCACCGATCGCCGCTAGTAGTCGTTCGGCCGAATTGGCATATCGCATCGGATCGCCTCGACACGATTCAAGATATTCCGCCATCGACATGTCACTTTCGCTGCGGGCCTCGAAGGACCGGGCGAAAGCATTGAACAGAGAATCGTTGTACATGATCCCTCTCCTCATATGGTTTGCTGCACCGCTGGAACGCCCGTCATTACTCCTGCGTCGTCGAAGCGCTGCCTGTACCCGGCCCGCGAATCAGCACCAGCACACCAAGCCATTGGACACGCGACCGTCTCCATGAGGCAATGCAATAGTTGTGCTAGACGATCCACCGTCGCCAAAAAACGATATGATTTCTATGACATGTAACCCTGCCGCAACATCCGGGCCATTACTGGGTAGCCGGCGCGCGCGGGTTTAATATTTTGTTAATCTATGGCTCCTTGGCTTCCAAACCCGTAAGTCTGGGCGCGGACGGCAGCAATACCGGGGCATTGAGCTTCACAAGTTCGGCATCGGCGCGACCGAGTGACGCGCCTCCGGAACCAAATCAATCACACCAACGCGCTGACGAAGTGATTGAATAAGGTGGGGGCAAGTCTGCTGATGCGCCCGGCGCCGGGTCCGCATGTCCGCCATCGGGGCACGCCGCGTCATCGAGGCAGCGCCAAAAGCCGTCCCTGCTGAACCGGCAAGTTGGCCGGCTTTTCGCCATTGAGGGTGCGGGCGACATAGACGCCGACGATACGATGCTGATCGTTGGGGCTAGCGCCGTAGCTGATCAGGCCACCGGTCACGGCGAATTCACGAAACCCGAAAATCGCGGGCACCGCATAGCGAGCCGCCAATGCGGCAAGCCGCTCCTTCCGGGAAAACAAAAATGAATCGACGCTGATCAACAGTCCGCCAACGCGAAGCTTGGTCAGCGCTGCAAAAGCGGCATCGACCTTGGAATCATCGCTCGCACGCGTGCGGACGCCACCGCCTATTCGGGGCGCATGGGGGACATCTCGCGCGACCCGCCACGCGAGCCACCGCGGTCGCCGAACCCTCCGCCTCGGCTCAGCCCGATGCCGATCCCAAAACCAATCCCGGTCCCGATGGCGCGGGCGACATCATCGTCAGGGCGTCTCTTGTCCTCCGATGTGCGACGAGCCGTCCGGTCAGTCGACGTACTCTTCTTTGTCATCTTGCGGTCGTCGTCCTTTTTGCTCTTGTCGGTGCGGCGCGTCCGAGTTCCCGTTCCGGGCGCCTCAGGTTTGGAAATCTTCTTCTCCTCAGGTGGACATGGTTTCTTGTCGAGGATGATCTTGACCTGCGCCTTGAATCCGTTGATCGCCTCCTGGTAATTGCCCTTTCTTTCCTCCAGCGAGACCTTGCGCGCCTTGAACTCTTCGAGCCGGCCTTGTCTCAGGCCCGCGTCCATTTCCTTGTCGGCCTGGGTTTCGTCGATGTCCTTGTCGAGCGTTGCAAGTTGTCCACCGCTTTTTGATGGCGGGAAACGCTTTTTTTCCTGCCATCATTTCCATGGTTTTGTTCAAAACCTATTCATGAAACGATCGTCGGCCGGCGTTCGGTCTTGCGGCCGCGAGCCTTTAGCGGATTTTCACCAGCGTCCAATCATTGGACCTCAGCCTGGCCTAGCCGGCTGATAGGTCCGGATCGAATAAAAACCGAAGCTTCAGTCTTTGGTTTGACGCGTTTTCACGGCGCGAACCGGTCTCCATCCGCGGATCAGGCCCAAGGGCATGGTTTGCTCGACAACACTTTAGTCAGCATGTCGTGGATGCCCGGGGGGTAAAGCGGCCGCCTACACCCACAAGTTTACGCGGGCTTCATACAGTTACCGCTAGCTTCTGCGGCAACGGATATTCGCCGCGGTATTCATAGATGTTGAAAATCTACAACTGCATTGCGACCGCGCACGACCTGAGGCTTGTCGGTTTGGCTGCCTTTGTGTGCGTTTTGGCATCGTTCACAGCGATCAATCTGCTTCGCTATGCCCGGAAATCCACCGGGCAAATGCGAAGCGTATGGCTAGCCGTATCGGCGATATCCACTGGATTCGGTATCTGGGCAACGCACTTCATCGCGATGCTGGCGTTCACCCCGGGGATTCCGAGCGGCTATAACATTGCATTAACCATCCTGTCGCTGATCGCGGCCATCCTGCTCACCGGCGCGGGGCTTGCGGTGTCGATCGTTCCGGGCTGGCGCCACGGGCCATGGATCGGCGGCGCCATCGTCGCGGGTGGCATTGCCGCGATGCATTACACCGGGATGGCGGCGTTTGAGGTTGCAGGCGTGATCCTCTGGGATCCCGTCCTTGTCGCCACCTCTATCATACCGCGATCGGCGCAGTCGCGCTTCCTTTCGGCCTGAATGGCAAACAGGAAAGGTGGAAGATCGGCGGCGCCCTGCTGTTGACGCTCGCGATCTGCAGCCATCATTTCACCGCGATGGGCGCGGTGTCGATTATTCCCGACCCGACCATCGAGGTTTCGCAATCGGCACTGCCAGCTGGGTGGCTGGCGGTGGGGGTGGCGGTCGCGAGTCTGGCCATTCTTGGACTGGCGCTGGCGGGCGTCATCCTCGATATTCGGGACCAGCGCCGGTCTGAACTTGAAGTCGACCGGATGCGTGATCTCGCGGACGCCTCCGTCGAGGGGCTCCTGGTTTGCGACGGAGAGATGATCGTTTCCGTCAACACAAGTTTCTCCATCCTGACCGGCTTTACGACCGCCAATCTCGCGGGTCGAAGGCTCGAAAGCTGCTTCCCCGACGAGGTAGCGCTTAGCAACCTGCTGTCCCACCCGAACCAGGCAGTCGAGACGGATTTGCGCCATCTCGATGGCGCGCTGACCCCGGTCGAGTTGATCCTGCGGCCGATCGTCTTTGCCGGACGGCCGCATCACGTCGTCGCGGTTCGCGATCTGAAGGCACGCAAGGACGCCGAGGAGCACATCTATTTCCTGGCGCATCATGATGCGCTCACAAGGCTCCCCAACCGCAGCCATTTCAACGCTCGAATCGACCAGGAGATCGCGGCGATGATCCGAGGTGACCGCCTCGCGGTGCTCTGCCTCGATCTCGATCGGTTCAAGGAAGTCAACGACCTGTTCGGACACGCCGCCGGCGACAAGGTATTGCAGATCGTCGCCTCCCGCGTCACTGCGGTGCTTGGCGAGCGGCAGATGATGGCACGCCTGGGTGGCGACGAGTTTGCCATTCTGATGCCTGATATCGCGAGCCCCGCCGCGGCAGGCGGGCTCGCCGAGACCATTCTCGAAGCGCTACGCGCGTCCGCCGAGGCGTCGGATACCCACATCGCCACCAGCATCGGCATCGCGATCTGCCCTGACGATGCGACGGACCGTCAGTCGCTTCTTACCCACGCCGATACGGCGCTGTATCGTGCCAAGATCGAAGGCCGCAACACTTATCGTTTCTTTGAGGCGAAGATGGGCGCCGAGGTTCGCGAGCGCCGCATGCTCGAACACGATCTGCGCCTGGCGATCTCCCGCGGCGAGTTGCGGCTGGCGTATCAGCCCCAACAGCAAGCCCGGAGCGGGGAGGTGACCGGCTTCGAAACATTGCTGCGCTGGAATCACCCGACACGCGGCGAGATTTCACCGGCGGTTTTTATCCCGATCGCGGAAGAGACCGGAAGCATCCTGCAGATCGGAGACTGGGTACTGAAGACGGCTTGCCGCGAGGCCGCAACCTGGACGAAACGGCTGAAGGTCGCCATAAACGTCTCCGCCGTGCAACTTTACAACGCGAACTTCGTCCAGGAGCTGCACCAGATCCTGCTCAATACCGGCCTGCCGCCGCGTCGCCTGGAGATCGAGATCACCGAGACGGCGCTCGTCCGCGACTTCAACCGGACGCTTGCCATGTTGCGGCAGATCAAGGCGCTCGGCGTCGGCATCGCGATGGACGATTTCGGCACCGGCTATTCGTCGCTGTCAAATCTGCGGGCGTTTCCGTTCGACAGGATCAAGATCGACCGTTCGTTCATCAAATCGGTTAATTCCAACGGGCAGGCGGCGACCATCGTGCGGGCGGTATTGGGCCTTGGCCGTGGACTCGGCCTGCCGGTGCTCGCCGAAGGCGTCGAGACCGGCGCCGAGCTTGAATTCCTGAAGGACGAGATGTGCGACGAGGTGCAGGGCTATTTGCTCGGGCGTCCGGCCGCGATCGCTAGCTTCCGCCGCTACACGCATGCGGATGTCGAATTGGACGGCGGCGATCCCAGCCAACGTTCAGCCAAAATCGCCTGAACAAGGCTGGCGAAGCGACGCTCGCCACTACGGCAACCGTCGCTCGCCCGGATTGACTTCTTGCAGAATTTGCGCGCGAAGGATTGCTCAGCGTGTCGCTGGGGTGATCAGCGCCGTCAGCTTCTTCACCATTTCCTCGGTGTTGACCTGCGCGTCCGGTTGCTGGGCGACAATCGTTCCATCCGCATCGAGGATCGTGATGATCGCGGAGTGATCGATGCCGCCGCTTGCGTCACGGCGGTAGCGCACACCGAGCGCCGCGGCGAGCTCGCGTACCGCCTTGTCGTCGCCGTGATAGAGCGCCCAGTGCGCGAGGTCCAGTCCGCGGTCAACGGCATAGGCCTTAAGCCGCTCGGGGGTATCGATGGTGGAGTCCAGTGAAAAGAGCGCGAAGCGGATTCCGTTCAGGGAGGCCTCTTTCGCGCGGTCCTCGATTGCGATCATGTCGGCAACGATCATCGGGCAGATATCCCTGCAGCTGGTATAGGCCATGGCGACGACAACCGGCTCGCCGCGCAGCGATGCCAGCATCACGCGCTTGCCATCCTGGTTCGTCCAGCTGGAAGCTAGATTGTAGATCGACGTGCCGGAAACCGGCTCTGAAGCTTTTACGGGCGCCATGTGATCGTGGTCATGCGCGCTGACGCTCGCAGGCCTTGGAAGAAGACTGATCGCGAAACAGAGCAGGAAAATTGCGCCGCGCATCATTGATCTGCCTCGCACCGGAACCCGACATTCTCCACCGTATAGTTCGCTTTCAGGCTTGAGCGCAGCGCGTTGCCGCAAAACGCCGCGTCATCCTTGCTCGACGTGTTGCGCTGCTCGGTGCCGGTCATGAAGCTGTTGAAGTCGAGCGTCCACTCCCAGACCAGGCCAACCATGTCATAGACGCCGTAACCGTTCGGTTCGCCACGTCCGGCCGCTCTCAAGCGCTTGGGATTGGGCGTGCTGAACCAGTCGAGCGATTGTTGCTCGACCTCGTTCTGTTTGCGTCCCTTGTCGGCGAACGCGTACTCCCATTGTTCGGTTGTCGGCAGCCGCAGGCCCTTCGCTTCGCAATAGGCCTCGGCGGCAAACCAGGACACGTTTGTCACGGGTTCGGCGGCTGCGCGTTCGTCGGGCAGCTTCAGATCCGAACGCCAGCTTTCGAGATAGCGGTGATCGGCAAACACCGCCTTGACGCGCGACTTGCGCCACTCGGGATGCTCGCGCACGAAGTCGAGAAATTGACCGTTGGTGACGGGGACGGCGTCGAGGCGGAATGATGGCATCCATATCGGGGCCGGTGCAGCGCGGGTCTTACCCTTTCCGGGGCTTGCCTGAAAGAACGGCAAATATTCACCCGCAGGAATTGTCGCCATCGGCGTGGGGTGCACCACGGCCGCGAGCGCGGTCACAACCGCGCTCGCAACGACCGCGCCCACAGTGACCGCGGCGATGGTCCATGACGCCTTTGCGTCCGGTCTAGTTCTGCTTGACACGGTTCGCCAGCACGTCGGCGGGACGTACTTCGAGGCCGGAATTGCCCCATTTGTTGTAGATGTAGGTCATGACATTGGCGATATCCTCGTCCGGCAAGTCCCATGCCGGCATGACGCCATTGAACGCCACGCCGTTGACCGTCAGCTTGCCTTCAAGCCCGCCGGTGACAGCCTTGATGGCGCGAACCTTGTCGGCATTGAGATAGTCCGACTTCGCCAACGGCGGGAACGCGTTCGCGACACCTTCGCCATTCGCCTGATGGCAGGCCTGACAATTGTTGGCGAAGACGGCTTCGCCGGCCCTGATCCGTTCCGACTTGTCCTTTGCGGCCGGCGGCGCCTTCGACCGCTGTTCGGCGACGCGAGCGCCGGTGCCCTCGGGCATATAAACCTCGTCGCTGGTCTTGCCGGAGTAGACCGACTTGTTCTCTTCGCCGTTGACCTTCAGTTGCGCCAGAGCGCCGCGGTTGAAGGCGCGACTTAAGGAGTGATCAACCACGATGAACGTTCCCGGCACGCTCATCTTGAAGTCGACGATCGCCGAACCACCGGCCGGAATCATGGTGGTCTGCACGTTCTTGGTCGGCGTATTCATGTTGCCTTCCGCCCAGACCGTATCGAAGATCTGGCCGATCACGTGGAAGGATGATGTCAGGTTCGGCCCGCCGTCGCCGACGTAGAGACGCACGTTCTCGCCGACATTTGCTGTCAATGCCTGATCACCGGTCGTCGAGCCGACCGATCCGTTGAAAACCACGTAGTCCGGTTTCTCGTCGATCGCCTTCGCCATGCTGAAGGGTTGCAGGCCTTTTTCGCCGTTCGCACCCTTGGTGTAGAAATCTCCCTGCATGACGTAGAATTCGCGATCCACCTTGGGCAGTCCCTCCTTCGGCTCGACCAGGATGAGGCCGTACATGCCGTTGGCGACATGCATGGCCACCGGTGCCGTGGCGCAGTGATAAACGTACAATCCGGGGTTTAAGGCCTTGAACGAAAACACCGAGGTGTGACCCGGCGCCGTCAGTGAGGCTGCGGCACCACCACCCGGCCCGTTCACCGCGTGCAAATCGATATTGTGCGGCATCTTGTTGGCGGGATGGTTTTCGAGATGCATCTCGACCATGTCGCCCTCGCGAACCCGGATGAATTTGCCGGGCACCTTGCCGCCGAAGGTCCAGAAGGTGTAGCTGACGCCATCCGCCAGGCGTCCCTCGACCTCCGTGACCTCCAGATGCACGACGACTTTGGTTGCATGGTTGCGGCGTATGGCGGGTGGCACCGCGGGCGCGTCAGTCAGGACGGCCTCTTCGGTGCCGACAATCTCCGCCCGTGCATTCTCATCACGGCTCGCGCTCCACGCGGGCATAATGAGGAGCACGGATGCAGCAGCAACAAAGGCGCTCTTCGATACGGCTTTCATCTATTGGCCCCGATCCATAGAGTGGTACAATTAGTTCGAACAAACCCCGTCTGGGCTTGAATATCCAAGATGAAGTAGAACCGACTTTCCCGCGCCCATCCTTGCGTTAGCGCAAACAAAGCTGTTTTTCGCGATGGGTTCCTCGACCCCCCGATTTTGTCGGGGCAGCTGCGGCGACGGGCGATGGCCCCCTGTCAAACCGGTCTTTGAGCCGATACGATGCCGCATCCGCAACGGCCGGCGGACCGGCACGCAGCCGGGAGTGCGGTAGCGGAAAGCAACTTTCGCCGCCTTCGTTTTGCCGTTCCCAGGGGACAAATCGGCGCAAATGACGATGGACCGCCCTGCCGCGGTCGCCGCGGTCGCGCTCGCTCCTAAGCGCCTGTCGGCATCGGTCCGCCGAAGCATCATTCTCTATCTCGGAATTCTGATCGTTCTTCTGGCCTTCGGCGGACCGTCGGGTGGCTTATTCGACATTCCGATCAGCTTTTTTCTTAAGAACAGGCTGCACCTGGAGGCGCATCAGGTCGCTCAATTCCGCCTCATTGCGGCAATTCCGCTCTATCTTTCCGTCGTATTCGGATTCATCCGCGACATGTGGAATCCGCTTGGCATGAGAGATCGAGGGTTCATGCTGGTGTTCGGCGGTATTTGCGCTGTTCTTTACCTTTGTTTTGCCTTTGCACCGATAACCTACGCGACGCTGCTCGCCGCGGTGGTCGCGCTGACGACCTCGTTCCTTTTCGTTGCCAGTGCTCAAAACGGACTGGCATCGACGATCGGCCAGCAGCACGCAATGACCGGCCAGATCAGCGCGGCGTGGAACGTGTTCGCCTCTGTGCCGACGGTCGCTGCCCTGCTGATCGGCGGCATGCTCTCGAGCCTGCTCGAAGACAGGAATGCCGATTCCGCGGCTCGCATCCTGTTTCTCGCGGGTGCCGCGATCATGGCCGCGGTCAGTCTGTTTGCGCTTTGGAAGCCGAGGCAAGTGTTCGGGCATGTTCACGCCGAACACAGCGCCGACCTGCATCCGGCAGATGACATCAAGCGGCTGTTCGGTCACTGGCGCATCTACCCGGCACTGCTGATCTGGTTGTTGTGGAATTTCGCGCCCGGCTCGGCCACCCCGCTCCAGTACCACCTTCAGAACACGCTGCACGCCACCGATGCCCAATGGGGCCAGTGGAATGCCATCTTCGCCGCCTCCTTCATTCCCACCTTCATCTTGTACGGATTTCTCTGTCGCCATTTTCCGCTGAAGACACTGCTGATTTGGGGAACGATCGTCGCCGTGCCGCAGATGGTCCCGCTGCTCTTCATTAATTCGGTGACGGGCGCCTTGATATCGGCGATCCCGATCGGCCTGATGGGCGGGGTTGCCACCGGAGCCTATATGGATCTGATCATTCGCTCTTGCCCGAGGGGCTTGCAGGGGACGATGTTGATGATGTCGAGCAGCCTTTATTTCGTGGTCTCGCGATTTGGCGACATTCTCGGCACGACTCTCTACGATCACTATGGCGGCTTCACAGTTTGCGTCATCGCGATCACGGTTGTCTACGCGCTGATTTTGCCGACCCTGCTGCTGGTGCCCAGTCAGCTGATTTCCACTGCCGATGGCGAGGCACCCAAAAGCACAAGCGAGGCGTAAGGTTCGTCCCCGCTCAGCGTTCAACCAGCCCGGAGGCGCGGCAGCAGCGCGAGCGCGTTGTCGTGGCCGATCGCAGTCAGATCAGATTCCGACAGGCCGATCTGAGCCATGGTGTCGGCGGTCTCGCCCAGCGCCCGATAGGGAAAGTCACTGCCGAACAGGATTTGGTGCGTTGGAATCAATCCGGTGAGCGCCGCGATCGCCGGCCGATAGCCGCTGACCGCGATGTCGTAGTAAAGTCGCTTCAGCTCGTAGTCGACGCCGCGCGGGAGTTTTTCGGCGAGATCCTTCGGGCCATATTGGGTCATGCGCGCCGCCATCAACGGCACGGTGCCGCCGGCGTGGCAGAGGATGAACCTGATGTCCTTGAGCCGCGTCAGCGTGCCGGAGAACAAAAGACTGATGATGGTACGCGTGGTGTCCTGCGGGACCTCGGCCATCAGGGTGGCGATCCCAGGCATTAGCGTCCGGCAGCAATTCGGCGTCGTGGGATGCACAAAAACCACCGCCTTGCGCCGGTTGAGTTCTTCGAGCACCGCCTGGTAGGCGGGATCGCCGAGCCATTTATCGCCATAGCTTGTGAGCAGGCCGATGCCGTCGGCCTTGAGAACATCAAGCGCGTATTCGATCTCACGCAGGCTGCCTTCCGTGTCCGGCAACGGTAGAGCGCCGAACAGCCCGAAGCGTCCGGGATGGTTGCGGACGAGTTCGGCACCGTATTCGTTGACCCGGCGTGCGGTGGAACGCGCTTCCTCGGCATTGCCGAACCAGACGCCGGGCGTCGATAGCGACAGCATCGCGGTCTCCACGCCATGGGCATCCATCGCGGCGAGCGATTGTTGCGGCGTCCATTCCAGCCACGCGCGGCTGATCTCGCCACCCCGCGAGCCCGCGATCCGATCGCGATTTTCCGCCAGATAGAACGGCGGAACGATGTGACTGTGGACGTCGATCAGGCGACGCGTGGTTGCCGCCCGCGCCGTCCCGAGCGCTCCGGCCGATGCCGCGCTCAGCCCGACGGCAGCCATGCCGGCGAGAAATTTCCGCCTGCCAATCGCGGGCGCAGCAGGGGTCGGCGTCGCGCAGCAAAGACAGCCGCGAAAAGATTGGGGTCTATTCCACTGAACGCGCATCGTACCTCTCCCGGCAGGGACCATTGGCAGTCGCTCTAACGAAGACACCTTAGGATAGTGCATCGGGGTGACGGATGTCGATTGTGCGCCAGTTTCCACTGAGCTGACGTCGTTTGGATGTCGCAATCCGGGCCGATAGTTTGTAAGAACTGCGATCGGTTGTTGGAGCCGGGCCGGTTACTAGGCGTTGAACCACCGGCCTTTTGACAAATCATGCGCGGCACTGGACGGCCCATCACGTGAGCGAAAACCCAACGCTACCTTCAGGCGATACGCGACGGACCCGACACGGCAAGTTGCCCGCTCTCGCCCTGTCGGCGCTCGGGATCGTGTTTGGGGATATCGGAACCAGCCCGCTTTATACCTTCAAGACCGTGCTCGGCACCGCCGAAGTCCCCTCCGATGTTGCCACCATCCTGGGCGCGCTCTCGCTCGTGCTCTGGACGCTCTTCATCATCACCACCGTCAAGTATATCTCCTTTGCCATGCGGGTCGACAATGACGGCGAGGGCGGGATCCTCGCTTTGATGGCGTTACTGGGCGTGAAGAAGCGACACCGGCCGACCATCGTGGCCGTCGGCCTGTTCGGGGCGGCGCTGATCTACGGTGACGGTGCGATCACGCCGGCCATCTCGGTGCTGTCGGCGCTGGAGGGACTGAACATGGCGACGCCTGCGCTGCAGCCGTATGTCGTGCCCGCCGCGGTCGCTATCCTGATTGTGCTGTTTGCGATCCAGTCGCAGGGCACTGCCGCCATCGGTCACTTGTTCGGTCCGGTGATGCTGGTCTGGTTCGCCGCCATGGCCATGATGGGAATTGGGGGTATCATCCAGCATCCGACCGTGTTCGCCGCGCTCAATCCCGTCTACGGCTTGTCCTATCTGTTCTCGCACGGGGCGACCGGCTTTCTGGTGCTGGGCGCCGTGTTTCTGTGCGTCACCGGCGCCGAGGCGCTTTATGCCGACATGGGTCATTTCGGCAGCCGGCCGATCAAGCTGGCGTGGTTTGCGATCGTGTTTCCGAGTCTGATCCTCAACTATGCCGGGCAGGCGGCGCTCGTGCTGGAGGGTGCGCCGACCGACGGCAACATCTTCTTCCGGCTCTGCCCCGAGATTCTCCTGATCCCGCTGATCGTGCTTGCGACGGTCGCCACCATCATTGCCAGCCAGTCGATCATCACCGGCGCCTTCTCGATGACGCGGCAGGCGATCCAGCTCGGCTGGTTGCCCAGACTGCTAATCAAGCAGACCTCTTCGGAAGGCTACGGTCAGATCTATGTCGGCGTCGTCAACTGGCTGTTGATGATCGTGACCGTCGGCCTGACCATCGCATTCGGCAAATCGGACAATCTGGCGGCCGCCTACGGCATCGCCGTCTCGGCCACGATGTTGATGACGTCGGCGCTGCTCTTCATTGCGATGCGCGAAATCTGGGGTTGGAGCTTGGTGGCGGCTGGCTCCGTCGCGGCCTGTTTTCTGATCGTTGACAGCGCCTTCTTCCTCGCCAACCTCACCAAGATCGCCGAGGGCGGATATGTGCCGCTCATACTGGCCATCTCCGTCTATGGCGTGATGTGGATCTGGCACCGTGGCGCGACCGCGATTGCGCTGCGCTTGCATGAAGCACTGATCCCGGTGCCGGAATTCCTGGCAAGGATTGCGGCGGCGAACGTTCCGCGGGTTCCCGGCACGGCCGTGTTCCTGACCCGGACCGAGCGCGACACGCCGCCGGTGATGGTCTGGCATGTCCGGCATAACCGCGCTCTGCACGAGCATGTCTTCGTGCTGCGCGTCGAAATCCAGTCGGTGCCATGGGTGTCATCGGCCAACCGCATGACGATCGCGGAAGTCGCGCCGAATTTCTGGCGCGCCGAAGCGCGTTTCGGATTCATGGAGCGCCCCCACATTCCGGAACTGCTCGCCGCCAGCAAATCGCTAGGCTGTACCGTCGATCTCAACGACGTGACTTATTATGTCGGCCACGAGACGGTGGTCGGCCGCGAGGACGGTCTGGGCTTGCCGGCCTGGCAGGAGCGGTTCTTCGCCGTGATGGAGCGCAACGCCGTCCATGTCAGCGACTTCTTCAGCCTCCCCAACGATCAGGTGGTCGAGATCGGACGGCAGGTTTCAATTTAGACAAGCACAGCGGTGCGCGCGCGGACGCTTGCTCCCCTGCGCCATGCCGAATTGTCGGCGCTCTCTATGCTTTCGTTCCCTTCGCGATGGCACCGCGGTAGAGCCTCGAAGGCAATTGATGCCGGATTCTATGCCGGCTTCTTGACATAGACCATGCACCAGCCCTCTGGCGAGACGGTTCCTTCGACGGTTTTGCAGGAGGAGGGGGCTTCAAACAGCGCGCAATTGTCACAGCGCGCTTCGCCTTTTGGCGTGTCCTGATACTTCACCGCTTTTTGCGGCGCCTTTGCCGCCCGCGCGGGCGTCGATGCGCCAACGATTGCCGCCACGCCGGTGATGGCTCCGGCTGCTCCGGCCGCGACGGTCAACACCCGGCGCCGGGAAATTCCGCTTGATTTTGTCATGGCACGCGACCCTGCTTTGGTTATGAATGAATAAGTGAACCATGATGGATTTCGCATCGCACCACATTGATCTGGAACAATTCGATTTGCGGCGATCTGGCGGGGATGGCTTCAACGCGCCATGATCGCGTGGAGCAAGACTATTCCAGATTACTGAGATAGGCAGCGACGGCCCTGATCTGCGGTTCGCTCAGGTTGTGCGCGATTGGCCCCATGATGGCTGAAGTGTCCGGCTTGTTTTTGTCCTGGCCGCGCTCCTTGTCCCAGCCCGTCAGCTTCCTGAACATGTAGTCATGGAGCTGTCCTGCGAGACGCGGAAATGCGTCGCGGCCTTTGGCGTCGGGCCCGTGGCACGAGGCGCATGGTGGAATATCGGACTTAGGAATTCCTTCCTCATAGATCTTCTTGCCCTCAGCCGCGTTCTCTCTCGGAGCTCCGCCCAGCGGTTTCGGGTTGAGATCCTTGAATTGCTCGGCGAGGGCCTTCAGCATTGGCGGGCTCAGCACATGCGCCACGTTGAACATCACCGGGTTGCTCCGCCGGCGATCGATAAACGCCTGGAGCTGGTTTTCGAGGTATTCGGGCTGCTGTCCGGCGAGTCGCGGCATTGGATACGACCCGCGAAAACCTTGTCCCGACAGCCCGTGACAGGTTTTGCAATAGTCGCTCTTGGCTTTAAGCTCCTGTTGCGAAACTTCGGCCTTGCCCTTCTCCTGCGCTTGCGACGTCGCGGAGGCCACGAAGGCGAAGGTTGCTGCCAGCAATACCGATGATATGCGCATAAGACCGCCCTTTTGATAATCACCACGTTACGCCGTGCCGGGTAGTTCGATCCAGTTCATTTTTTTCCGGGCCGATTTGATCTAGATCAATTCGATTCCAGTGAATCTGGCCCACAAAACTCCGCTGTGGGCAGATGATGGGGGATTGCCGTCCATATCGCCCATTTGATGTTGTCGGCGCGCGACCGAAATATCATATTTCGGCGGACGTCGGGTTATTGCGTCTGCAACGATTGTTGCGAAAATGTCTCTTCATCCCGAAATCTGATTCGCCCGCCGCTATTGCCTTAGCCGCGCTTCCTCCTCATGGACTATCGTTGCTCCCGTAAGTGGGCTTTTCGAATCTGGATTCGTGCGTCGGCACGGAGCGCCGCAGCAACGGGATAGCGCGCAATGCGAGGCGATGGCGGTCGTATCACTCGACCCTTCGGTAACTTCAGAGTATTGGCCGGCGTCGCGTTTGTCGCCGTTGCGGCCGGCTTGCTGACAATCGGCTTTGCTCCCTCGGCGCAAGCGCTTCCGAGTTTCGCGCGGCAGACCGGGCAACCCTGCGGCACCTGCCACACCGATTTTCCCGCGCTCACCCCCTATGGCCGAAGGTTCAAGCTGCTCGGATACACCACCGGCGGCGGTGAATTCCGCACGACGCCGTTCTCTTCCCAGGCTGGACGGGACGCGCGCGCCGAATACGAAAAGATGCTGGGCTATGTTAAGGCGCTGCCCACGCCGGCGACGCCGGAGGCCGACAAGGATTACGTCCCGCCGATCTCGATGATGGCCGTCGTCGGCTTCACTCACACCCAGGCGAACCTGGGCGACCTGATCGGCGCGCCCCCGGACCCGTACAGCCAGAACAACAATGTCGTGCTCTCGCCATTCAGCGCGTTCTGGGGCGGTGCGATCACCGACCACATCGGCGCCTTCGCGCAGGTTACCTACAACGCAATTGGGCCCGGGCCCTCGGGCGATCCATTCGACCGCCACACCTGGACTTGGGACAATACCGACGTTCGCTATGCCAACACTGCCCGTATCGGACCGCTTGACCTGATCTACGGCATCACGGCCAATAACAATCCGACAGTGCAGGATTTGTGGAACACCACGCCGGCATGGAGCTTCCCATACGCAGTATCGAACGTTTTTGGTCTGCAGAACCCCGGGACGGCGATTGAGGGCGCTTTTGCCGCGCATGTTGCAGGCGTCGGCGCCTACGCCATGATCAACGATCTGCTCTATCTCGAATTTACGGGCTACAAGACCCTCGGCTTCAGCACGCAGAACAATCTGGGCACGGACCCGTTCGGCGCCCCCGGTCAGCTCGGCGGCGTTGCGCCCTATTGGCGTGTCGCACTCGAGCCGCACTGGGGCAGGAACACGTTGATGGTCGGCACGTTCGGGGCACAGTTCAACGTGCATCCCTGGGTGGATACCTCCTTTGCGAGCTTCTCCTCCGCGGTGTTTCCGCAAAGCGACGTGTTCACCGACTACGGCTTCGATGCGCAATATCAGTATCAAGGCGACAACTACTGGCTGACCTTGCGCGGCAGTTACATTCGCGAGTTTCAGCGGCTCGATGCGAGCTTTACCAACGGTCTGGGTCCGACGAATCCGACCAACGTGCTCAACAGCATGAAGCTGCAGGCCTCGTTTGCTTACGGCGCCGACAACAGGGTCGTTTTCACCGGGCAATATTTCAATCAATGGGGCACCGCCGACGCCGGGTTGTTCGGGACCGATCCTGTGACCGGGGCCCCCCTGACGCCGAGCACCAATGGCTGGACGGCGGAGCTCGCCTACATCCCGTTCGGCGCCAGCAAGATGGTCGGCTGGCCGTGGTTCAACGCGAGGATCGGCCTGCAATACACCTATTACAACAAGCTGAACGGCACCACGGTCGGCGCCCAAAACAACAACACTCTGTTCCTCCATGCCTGGTTTGCGATGTAGGCGGAGAAGTCCGCACACGGAGATGGTCCAATGAAGAAACTCCTGTTTGCCTCCGCCGCGGCTCTGACCGTGACCATCGCAGGTGCCGCAAGCGCAGCCGACCTGCCGCTGAAGGCCGAGCCGGTCGCTCCGCGATTTTCCTGGACCGGCTGTTATCTCGGCGGACATATCGGCGGCGGCAGGGGCAGCAAGGCCATGACCGATCCGGTGCAACTCGTTCAGGATACGCTTAGCGGCACTCCGGTAACCACTGGCATCACCACGGTGACCACGACGCCGACCGGCGCTGTGATCGGCGGCGAGATCGGCTGCGACTATCAGTTCGCCTCCAACCTGGTGGTCGGCGTTGAAGGCACTGCCTCAGGCACCACCATGCGCGGCAGCGCGCTCGTTGGTCTTCCGGCGGGCAATCCCGGCGACCTCGCGCTCGTGCAGGCGAACAATGACTTTCTTGCAAGCGTGACGGGGCGGATCGGCTATGCCTTCGACAACGTCCTCCTTTACGGCAGAGGCGGCTTCGCCGTGGCGGGGGACAAATACACTGTCAGCGGCGGCGACTTTGCAGGTAGCGGACCGTTTACCTTTCAGGGAGCGGACAATCGCTACGGCTGGGTCGTTGGCGGCGGCGTGGATTGGGCATTCGCGCGTCATTGGTCCATGAACGTCGAATATGATTATTACAAATTTGGCAGCGGCGGCATTCTGATGACCGACCAGTTCAGCGGCCTTACTGGCGTTGTGGATGTGAAACAAACTGTCCAGGTCATCAAGGTCGGCTTCAACTTTCATATTTGGGCATCGGGGTGGTGATGGTCGCAGCCCGTTCAGTTGAATCGGACGCGATAGTCGAAGGCGAGGGGGCCGGATCGTGAAGGCAGTCGGCTTGAGGCTGATATTGCAAACCGCTATTCTCGCGGTGGCCTTCTCAGCGAGCGGTCACGCACAGGAAAGGATGGCAGCTGCAAGGGCCGGCGGCCTGGAGGCCAAGCTCGAATACTGCAAGACCTGCCATGGATTGTCGGGCCAGGGCTATCTCGGATATTTCCCGATGCCGCGGCTTGCGGGACAGCAACCCGAATATATCGAGGCGCAGTTGCGGGCCTTCATCGAGCGCCGGCGCTCGAACCCGGTCATGCGCAACGTAGCGCATGTGCTGAGCCCGCCGATGATCACAGCGCTGGCTTCGCATTTCAGCCATCTCAATCCCCCGCCGTTCGGCGGCGCGCCAAGGGGATCGATCGCGACCGGCAAGCGGATTTACGAGGAAGGTCTCCCCGAATCCAATGTTCCCGCCTGCTCCGCTTGTCATGGCAATGAAGGCAAGGGCCAAAACGAAATTCCGCGGCTGGCGGGCCAAGTCTATCAATACACGGTCGGTCAGTTGACGGGTTGGAAGACAGAGCGAGGCCAGGGCACGGCAGTCGACACATCCGCGATCATGGCACCGACCGCGCACAACCTGACGCGGTCACAGGTTGAAGCGGTCGCCGCCTATGTCAGTTATCTGCGATGAGGGTTGCCATCGTAAAGGTCGAACGTGTCGGTGAATGCATGAAGCGCGAAAGCTTGGGGTCATGAAGCGCATCGGGTTAAAAATGGCGATCCTGGCGATCCTCGCCTCCACCGTCTCCGCATGGGCCGGCGAGAGCGCCGCCGTCCGCAATTGCACCTGGTGTCACGGAACTGGGGCGCAAGGCTACACGGTTGCGCCGCGGCTGGCCGGACAGCGGCCGCAATACATCATGAGTCAGATCAGGAGTTTTCGCGAGCACGAGCGAAACAATCCGTTTTCCAGGCAATACATGTGGGGTGCGGTCGCGGCGCTTGATGCACATACGGCGCGCGACCTCGCCAACTATTTTGCGACGATCCCGCCGAAAGCCGCCAACGATGGCGACCGCGCTCTGGCCTCGCGGGGACGAACGATCTATATGGACGGAATTCCGGAAGCCAACATCGTGTCCTGCTATGCCTGTCACGGACCGAATGCCGAGGGCGTGCGAGACATTCCCCGCCTCGGGGGACTGTCCTATTCCTATCTCAAGGAGCGGCTTGAACAATGGGGCCAAGGATATCATTCGACCCCGGGATCCCCGATGCCGATGGTCGCGACCCACCTCGGGCCGGAGGAGATCGAGGCGCTTACCTCTTACCTGAGCTTCGTCAGATAGACCGCGAGCCGAAGGTTCGGTTTTGATCGAGCGCAAGGTGACCGCGAAACAAGCCTCTCATGATTGAACGATGGTCCGCACCGGAACTTGTCTGGTGACGGAGTAATCGAACAGCAGGGAGGCCGAAAATGACCGGTCATATGCCACCAATCCCCAAGGAGAATCAAAGCAACAAGGGGCCGAAATCCACCGACGCTGACGCGGCTCGCGATACCTCCGCGAAGGAAGGTCATGCCCAAAATACCAACGAACAGGGCGACTCCGCCAATATCCGGCAGAACACGACCAACAAGGGTTTCTTCCACGGCCGCCGCGTGAAGTGAGACGCCATTACCTTGAGAGCCAGCGTTATCAGGCACTGGCGTGTTAGCGCGGCTCTATCGCCGCCAAAAAATGATACGTCAGCCAGATCACCGCCACAATGGCAGCATCGCAATCTCTTGAGGCCCGCACCGGAGCCGGTCGCGGGCTTTTTCGTCAGCGCGGAAGAATATCGATGACCTTCCTGCCGCCGCATTTTCCGAGTCCTTTGGGCTGCGGTAATTCGGCAAGGGATTCGCCATGAGGCTTTTTCTGGTCGGCGCGCTGATGGCAGGCTCGCTCGTCTCGTTCGAGGCAAAGGCTCAGGAACGTGCAGGCGATGCGGCGCTCGGCGCGGTGTCGGGCGCCGTCGTGCTGGGGCCCGTCGGCGCGGTCGCCGGCGCGCTGATCGGATATACCGCCGGTCCCTCGATCGCGCGCGCGTGGGGGGTGCGGCGGTCCGCGCCGCGCGCGCGGGTCCAGCGAACATCGCAAACCAGCACTTCGCCTGACGTGCAAACCACAGGCAGTGTCGCTTCGCCGCCGCCCGCCAAAGCTTCCGCGCCTCCACCCGGCGCCAAACCGCCGCCGGTTCAGGGTTTTGAATAGACCGACGGCGCGAATTTCCGCCCATTTCGAGAAAATTGACACGTCGGGCAAATCACCGGCACATTGAGAGCATCGCACGATCCACAGCCCGCGCCGGGACACCGGTCGCGGGCTTTTTGATCGGGCTGCGGATGGCGTTTCACAGACCCTATCGTCATGCGCCGCCGTAGCGCGCCTTCGTAAGGCGCTGCTGGCTCTGCGATGATGGACGGGGAAAGACAGGATGCAACCAGGAATTGACTAAGTTCCTGTTTTGTTCTATGATAAGGAAGCCCCGACACTCGATCGAAATGAGCACCATGGTGCGGAAAAACGAAGGCTGGTCGCGATTGGTTATCTGACAGCGGTTGGTGCGCTGCTCTTGTACAAGCGCCGAACGCAAGCGCCGATTCCGCTTCATGTCTTGCGAAGGTCACTTCGTATGTCGCTGAACTGGACGTATTACTTTTGGAGGTTAGAAACCGGCTTACCCCATATAACGAGCTGAGTGAGCGATACTTCCCGCTTCGCGATTGTGAGGCCGATGCCTTGTTGGACGTTGTCAGGAGATCGCGCTTTATTCGGTCGATGTCTCATGACGTTCGCACGAACGCATATTTTATCCGTTTATCAAATAGCGACGTACTGGTCAGTTTCACGTACTACGTTGCCGAAAAGAAATCTGATCCCGGATTCTACAATACCAGCTGGGTCAATAAGTAGCGGATTGCCGATATGTCTGAAAATGTCTTCGACCCTGTTCGATATTTGGCAACAGTGGGTGCTCTCCTTCTCAGCCTCACACAAATATCGGATGCACGCGCCGATTCCGCTTTGTGCCTTGCGAAGGCCTCTTCGTTTGTTGCCGAGTTGGACGAATTGCTCTCAAAGGAAAAAAATTGGAATACACCGTATTTTGATCTGATTGAGAGGTACTTTCCGCTTCGCGATTGTGAGGCAGATGCATTGTTGGAGGTCGTGAGAGGATCGCGCTTTATTCGATCGATATCCTATCATGCCCGTACGAATCAATATTTTATTGTTTTCCTAAATGGCGATGTAGGTGCCCGGTTCGCCTACCTGGTTTCGGAGAAAAAATCGCATGCGGCTTCTGCCGGATTTACTCGTAAATAGTGAGTGGATAACATGCCTGAGAGAATTTTCCTGACTTACACGAATGCGACCGCGGTGCCTTACCAGGGCTCTGTGCTTGGACATCATATCGTCCTGAACTACATCGACGCAAATGGCGCGCATCATTCGCTTCAGGGAACACCGGAACACAGGTTCGAGCACAATTTTGATAAGTTGAAAGCGTTTTATGATGAGGAGTTTCGCTCGGACGGTACGAAAAACACAGATTCACCATTTCAACGATTGCAGGTATGGCCGGAGCTTATAGACTCTGACGCCTCTCTAAATCAGCCGCATACGATAATCGCAGAAGGCGACGATCTGAGTCCCCGGTGGGCGCTGATACAGGATTTTGCCAACGAGGTGAATTCGATTGGTTACGAATATCGTCCAATTTCTCAGAACAGCAATTCTTTCGCTGGTGGGGCGCTGCAACGGGCGGGTTTTCTTGGACCGGGTAATAATTTTCCGGAACGATTTAATCGGCAGCTTGTGTTTGATCCGGCGAGCGGAGAAATCAGACCTGTTTACGTCCCCGGTTTTGAAGCGCTCCTGACGAATCCTATCAATACTGAGACGCCGATGCCTTTCCCTCTAGACTTGCCTGCAGCGCCGCTGCCTCCGACTAATCCGTCTATCGCGCCGGATCGCCGGGGCTTGCTTAATAAAGGATTTGGAAATTCGGAATCGGACCTGGCGTCGACACAAGAAGCGCTTAGTGGCCGTGGCAATGCGCAGCCTGCATCTCCGCCGCAAGACGAAGGCACGCCGGCGTGGAGGCTGGCACGATTGAACGGCATCCCGTTGTCCGCGATGCCTATCGTTTCGTCTAGTAATCGAAATGTCTGGGCGACTCCTTTCTCTGACGGGATCACCCCGCGCTATCCGAATTTGCCTGCGTCACCGCCGGAGGCGGAGGGACCGATCGGCCTTTTCAGCGGCAAGCCGATGCGATTTCCTTTCGCACCGATCTTTAATACCAAAGCGCCCTCGGGCCCGACTGGTGGCCCAGATCGATCCACAGCGCTGGACGATTTGATTTGGAATTTCGGCAGATCGCCGGCGTCGCCATTTGACGCTGCCATGCCGTTTGGGCCAAATCGTCGTGCTACCACCGACGGCGGAGATGGCGCGCCTGCTTTGTCAGCCGCTCCGGCTGCCTTTGCTCTGCCGATATCAGCGCCGCCGGATTCACAAGGCCCGCTTTCCCTGAGCGATGCCTATCTTGAATATCTAAAGCGGCTGAATGCCAACCTGTCGCGGGCATCGGCGACCGACCCAAGCGTGCCGGCTGCGCCACTCGTTCCCTCCGATGATGCAGATTTCTCAGGCGGCCTGCTCGGCCGGCTGATGGCTGTGGCGGGTATCGACCCGCAGAATCCGAATCAGCTTGCGCCGCCGCAGGACGACGAGCTGCGGGCCTTTTATCGCGACGATCCGGTGCGGCCCTGGACCCTGCAACGCCGGCGCTACTAGACGGGATGCAACCAGGAATTGACTGAGTTCCTGTTTTGTCTAAAGAAAATGGGACGCCGAATACTCCACTAAGATGAGCACCAAGAATGCCGGCGTCCAGAATCGTTATTCAGTTGACCGCTCTTGCGGCGCTCGCCTTCCTGATCAGAAGCGCTGTCGCTCTGCCGCACGCTCGGCAGGTAGAAACATCCAGCAATTTGGTGCCGATCGCCGCAGAGCGACGGTTGCCGGCAACGGAGGAAAGCTGGCTTACATTTCATCTTGCCACGCCGGAAAAGGTATCGATCCGTGAGCAGTACTTGAACCAGGAGGTCATGGCCGCGCTGTTGCTGTCTGGTGCTGGTCAGCCGCCGAGTTCGAGGTTGTGTAGTTGGCGGATAAGACGAGGAGATGTGTTCGGAGATTTTTCGATCGGCGCGGGTCACGCAACTCTGACCCGGCGAGTCGAATGCCTCCGTGGCGTGGTCGACCATTTATTGTGGCAAACGATCAGCGAGGACGATTTCCGATCAACGCGCAAAGATGAAGGTTACTGGGCCCTTTATGGATGGCCCACATATATCTACGCGCAGCCGTTGGCTCTTTTGAAAATTTACGAGAAATACTCCCCGCTCTATCAAATCCACTCGGTAGGACGGAAAGATTTTTCCGAGGTCTCGTTTGATGAATTCGATTTGTGGCTACGCATTAGTCGCGAACGAAAGCTGATTACCTTCTACGGAAAAAGCTCGCTACTTGATTCTCTCGGTCTGCCGGTGCCTGACCCGATGGTTTTGCGACGCTTCACCTCCCTGAAATCGCCGCGAGTACCCGCCGGCGTGTTGTTTTTCGACAGCGAGCATCTCGGCGTTTCTGCCCTGATCATGGTGAGTCTCGATCCCGGCGATCCGAAACCGCTCGATCCGCAAATCGGGGGTCGTCTCGCTTGCGATACGAGCAAGCCGTCACGTCTAGGCAGCGAGTCCAGCCGCGGTGCGATCATTAGCGTATTCTGCGATACCTCTTTTTTGTTTGGAGATCTTTGGCTGGCCTTCGCTGCCGCAAAGTCAGCTGAGGCCAGCTACCGGGATTTCTGCCAGCAGGTGCAAGAGTTGATCAGGGATGCGGATGTGGCTGCCTTGGTGCGCGGCAGCCCGGAAGGATCGAAGGGCCTCTACATTTTGCTGCCGCCGCAGTGTGAAGCGCACGAGTAAATATTGGGGAGAGCAATGAAACCTACGCCTCTGCCAAAGATGGTCCGGTATCTGCGCGTTATTTTCGTCGCGTCAGCTTTTACAACTGTGGTGTCTATGGCGCATGCGTCGATGACATGCTCATGGCTAGATGAATTTTCTCGCGTTTCGGACCCATCGATTCAAGAGAAGTTGGAAGCCCACGTGAAGGCGCTTCCAGGCCTCGATAGTTATGAGATCATCCAGCTCGAACGGCATTATTTCATGGTCGAGGCTGCCGGAAAATTCTGCAAAGAAGTCCCCCGTTGCGAACATCGTCTTCTTGAGCTGCGAGATGGCGTGGTCAAGAATGTCTTTGCCTTTGAGGGCACAGGCAAGGTCTGGCGATTATGGTCTCCGCTGAGCTTTTGGGTCGAAAATTTGGGGGATGACTATTCGGCCTGGGCATTTGAGACGACCGAAAACACGTACATCCGTGTGGACCTACCCAGCTTCCGCAACATGGTTGTTATCAGTTCACCCGGGTCGGTAGAAATGAAGACGCTTCGGGCGTGCGACGGCTTAAAGAAATAAGCAGAATAGGAGAAAAGTGTGGCTGAGACACGTCAGATTGGAAGATTAACCGTTCACTTCCTGGGAGATAATGCAGCGCAGCTCGCAAAATCGTTCGACGGCTCGCTTGCCGTATCGCCATCTTTTAGAGATTCGATAAACGAGACGGCGCGGACGCAAAGGCATATTTTCGTTGGCAGCTCGTTGAATGATTTGCGAGATCAACCAGGCTTTGATCGCGCCGAATTCAACCCCAACTCAGAAAGAGCACGGAATACCAGCGCGTTTGGCAAGCCATCTGGGGCGGACAGTTATTTTATCGTGGTTACCAATAAGAACCACCGTCTCATCCAAAACAACGGACAAACTTTTCCTGGATCGACGGACCTGTCGCTGGTTCACGAGTTTCTGCACCCCTCGCAAATTATGCGCACGCTTTCCGAAATTGGAAGGACCGAAGCACCCGATAGCGAAGCTCGTGTGCAAATGCGCGAGCAAAAAATTGCCGCGGAGCTTGGGAGAACGCCGGGAAAGGATTTTCCGGATGTGTTTGAATCAGGCCCCTACGGGGTTTTGTTGGACCCCGCCGAAACGCAGCCGCGTTCGACGCCACCGAGCAATCCCGCGTTGCCCGTTGATCCAATGAAGTACGACGCGGGCGCATCCCCGAGCTCCATGGAGCCTATGTCCCTGCGACTCGACAGTAGGTCGGCGCCAAGACTGGTCCGTTTGAACGACAGCCCATCGGCAGGGTTGCCCCCAGCGTCTGCCGCTCTCTCTGATAGCGAGAATCCTTCGGAGAACCGTTTCGGAAGCGGGGCTTCTTCCTTGGACGGCATCACCCCGCGCAATCCGAATTTGCCTGCGTCACCGCCGGAGGCGGAGGAGCCAATCGGACTCGTCAGCGGCAAGCCGATGCGATTTCCTTTCGCGCCGATCTTTAATACCGAAGCCCCCTCGGGCCCGACTGGTGGCCCAGATCGATCTACGGCGCTGGACGATTTGATTTGGAATTTCGGCAGATCGAGGGCGTCGCCATTTGACGCTGGCGCAACCATGCCGTTTGGGCCAAATCGTCGCGCTCCCACCGATAGCGGAGATGGCGCGCCTGCTTTGTCAGCCACTCCGGCTGCCTTGGCTCCGCCGATATCAGCGCCGCCGGATTCACAAGGACCACTTTCCCTGAACGATGCCTATCTTCAATATCTGAAGCGGCTGAATGCCAAGCTGTCGCCGGCGTCGGCGACCGACCCAAGCGCGCCGGCAGCGCCACTCGTTCCCTCAGACGATGCAAACTTCTCGGGCGGCCTGCTCGGCCGGCTGATGGCTGTGGCTGGTATCGACCCGCAGAATCCAGATCGTTATGCGACGCCGCCGCAGGACGACGAACTGCGCACCTTCTATCGCGACGATCCGGTGCAGCCCTGGACCTGCAACGCCGGCGCTAAAGGCAGCGACCTTGACCGCGGCTTGCCGTTGTTGCCATCGGAGACCGTGACGGCTAGAGGCAACTTTCAAAAATAGGGCTTGCCCTGTCGGGCAAATCAGGGGCATATCTTCATCATCGCAGCTAGTGAGAATCGAGCCCGCGCCGGGAAACCGGTCGTGGGCTTTTTCATTTCGAACTTTTTCCGAATCGGACGGTGGCCGCGGGGCGCACCATTCTCCCGTGAAGCGCTTGCCGCATGGCGCCTCGACGCGCGCTGCCGTCCGAACCATTTGTTTTGCCGGCGCGCGCGAACGTGCCGGCACGCGGCCTCCCTTCGAGAGATAGGGTTCGCGCCTGAAATGACCCGCTACGAAAGCGGTCATGTCGCGCATTTTATTCGTATCAGTTAAGCTCTCGTGGTCGGGCGGAGCAATGGCGCCTCGGCCCGCCGACGAAAAAACTTAAGGGGAGGCCGGGGTGACGGCATATTTGATATCGCTTGCGCTCGCCGGCCTGATCGCGATCGCGCTGTGGGAGGGCTTTTCTTGAGCGCAGAGATCGTTCCCTTTGTCCCGCGGCCAAGGCCGAAAGGCGGTCTACAAAAATTTCTCGCCGCTTCCCGGTCGGCCTTTCGGCCGGATGATCTCACCATGGATCATGTCGACACGGCGCCTTGCGAATATCTCTGGCCTTGTGCGGCGCGATGCGGGGAAAGCGAGCCAACGTAAACAAGCGAAGGCCGCGCTAATCCCCCTTGGCCGCGCGGCCTGGCAAGAGCCGGCCGTCGATGGCGGCAAGGCCCGTGCCGATGAAGGCAAGGCCCGCGAAATGCCTCATTTCCAGGTGCTCTCCCAGACCGTAACTCCCCATGATGATGGCGCTTACGGGAATGAGGAACGTGACGAGCAATAGGTTGGTCGCGCCTGCGGTCGCGAGAATGCGAAAGTAGAGCACGTAACCAAGCGCGGTCGACAGCACCGCGCTGCCGGCGACGGCCTCCCACACCGGCAATGGCGGCATCGCGAGCGTCCAGGGCGCATCGACCAATATCGCGACGGGAAAGAGCAGGATCGCCGAGGCGGTGACCTGGCCGGTGGCCGTCAGGATTGGCACGATGCCCATGCGGCGGAAGCAGCGGCCATAGACGCCCGCGAAAGCATAAGAGACGGCCGCCGCCAGCACCGCGAGCTGCGCCAATACATCGGCCCAGCCCTTGCAACGAATCCAGGCCGATCAACACCACCACGCCAAATAATCCGACGAAGACGCCGAGCAGACGGTTGCCGGTCATCTTTTCGTCGTCGGTCAACAGATGCGCCACGATGACCGTCGAGATCGGCGTGGTAGCGTTGAGGATCGCGGCGAGACCGGAGGCGATATGGCTCTGGCCCCAGACCACCAGGCAAAATGGCGTTGCGTTGTTGAGCATGCCCATTGCGAAAAATGCGCGCCAGACGGACCAGCCTGCCGGCATCCGCTTTCCGATCGCTCTCACCAGCGTATTCAGGATGATCGCGGCCAGGCCGACGCGCAGCAATACGATCGTGAACGGCGGCAACGCCTTGACCTGCACGCCCGCGAAGAAAAACGATCCGCCCCACAACACCGATAACAAGAGAAGCGCGAGCCACTCGCTTCGATCCATGCGGCGGTTAACCAGCAAGTGATCGGACATTTCCGTTTTGCACCTGTTGACGCCGACCCGGCCGAGACTGCACCGGGGCCCGACTGGACTGTTGTCCAACAGGGAATTTCAAGGCGCCACCCGATTTCCGTGAAGCAGTCGGGGCGGCCCCCAACCACACAGATTCAAGATGCCAAAAACCATTACTGAAATCCGCTCTCTCGCGCGCAGCCATACCCAGACCGCGCTCAACGTGCTGGTCGGCGTCATGCGCAACACCAAGGCAGCGGCGCCGGCGCGGATCGCGGCCGCCAATTCCATCCTGGACCGCGGGTGGGGCAAGGCGACGCAAGCGATCGAGAACGGCGATGACGGCGCGCTTGAATTGATCCACCGAATTGAGCGCATCATTGTCCATCCTGAAAATTCCGACCGCTAAGGTATTCGAGTCGCTTCTCGTGCCCGCCCGCTACAAGGGCGTGTACGGAGGACGCGGCTCGGGAAAATCGCATTTCTTCGGCGAGCTTCTGGTCGAGACCTGCCAGGCCGAGCGCGGCACGCTGGCGGTGTGCATTCGCGAGGCGCAAAGGACGCTGACGCAATCGTCCAAGCGGCTGATCGAAAGCAAGATCGCGGCTCTCGGCCTCGGCCATCGCTTCAAGATCTACAGCGACAAGATCGCGACCCCCGGCGACGGCATCATCATTTTTCGCGGCATGCAGGACCACACTGCTGATTCCATCAAGTCGCTGGAAGGCTTTCGCGTCGCCTGGGTCGATGAGGCGCAATCCTTAAGCGCGCGCAGTCTCGCGCTGCTACGGCCGACCATCCGGGCTAGGAGGTCCGAATTGTGGGCTTCGTGGAATCCACGGCGCAAGGTTGATGCGATCGATGATTTTTTCCGGAGCAAAAAGCCTGACGGCGCCATCCTCGTTAACGCCAACTGGCGCGACAATCCCTGGTTTCCGACCGTGCTGGAAGACGAGCGCAAAACCGATCTTTCACTTTACCCGGACCGCTACGCGCACATATGGGAGGGCGATTATGTGAGGGCGTTCGAGGGCGCCTACTTCGCGCAGATGCTGACCGAAGCAAGATCACAGGGCCGGATCGGCAAAGTCGCTGCCGATCCCTTGCTGCCGCTGCGCGCCTTTCATGATATCGGCGGCTCGGGCGGCGTCGCCGACGCTTACACGATCTGGATCGTTCAGTGGGTCGGGCAGGAATTGCGTGCCGATTTCCAACACCTCAGGCGGTGGCGCAAGAGTGTCGAGCAGGCGCAGAGCTACACATTCAAGGCGGTGATTACCGTGATCGTGACGGGGCTTGTCGGAGCGGTGTGGCTTGGCATCAAGGTTATGCTGGGCAAATGATCAGCGTCGTCCTAGTAGTCACAGCGTCGTTGGCCGCATCTCCCGCGCTAGCCGTTCCATGCTGGGCGGTAAAGCGGGCCGTCGCTCAGTATGGCGAGGCGGCGGTGGAATCCTGGGCGCGGGCGAAGGGCATTTCCGACAAGGAAATCGAGAGGGCGAGACGATGCCTCAGGTAGATGGGGGCGTTCCAGGTGTGGGATGAATAGCTACCGATCAGTATCGACGCCACTCTATCGGATTCGCGAGGTGGACGGTCAGGATGACGACATCGCGGATATCCTTGCGGAGTTGCACCACCTCACGTTCTTCGACGGCGCCGCAATTCCGGATTTCGATCGGGGATATTGGTGGCTGGCGTATCGCGAAGCGACGCCGGTCGCCTTTGCCGGCGTCGTGCCGTCGACCCACGTCCGTAACGCAGGGTACATCTGCCGTGTCGGTGTTTTGAAGCAGTATTGCGGACAAAGGCTTCAGCTGCGCCTGATGCGCGCGATGGAATCGCGGGCGCGGCGCAATAGCTGGAGCTGCATGGTTTCGGATACTACCCAAAACATTCCCTCGGCCAACAACTTCATCCGGGCCGGCTATCGGTTGTACCAGCCGCAGTATCCGTGGGCCTATCCGGACACGCTCTATTGGCGCAAATTCGTCGGGACTGTCTCATCCCTTCATGGCACCCATCTGAAAAGGCTGTAACCCCTCGATCCCCACGGCTCTACTGTTTTGGGCAGAACCGAGAAAAGCGCTGTATATGGTTCCCACGGGGTGGCTATTCTCCTGCCGCCGCAAGGGCCATCGGCGGCCGCTAATTCATCGAGGGAAGGGACAAGCCGATCATGACTGCCAGACCGCAATTACCGGACCGGACGCCAAGAGAAAGGGGTGCTCCGACCGCCCTCAACGGTCTGCTGGTGATCGATTTCACCCGGGTTGTTGCAGGTCCTGCCTGTACGCAGACACTGGCCGATTTTGGCGCCGAGGTCATCAAGATCGAGAACCCAGACGGCGGCGATGATACGCGGCACTATGAGCATGCCGACCTTGCCGGCGAAAGCGCCGCATTTGTCAGCTTGAACCGCAACAAGCGCGGCATTGCGCTCGATCTTACCAAGCGCGAGGCTTGTGAGGTCGCGCGGGAATTGATTGCGCGGGCCGACGTGGTGGTGGAGAATTTCTCTTCGGGCGTGATGAAGAAGTATAGTCTCGACTACGCGTCCGTCGCGCCACGCAATCCGCGTCTCATCTATTGCTCGATCTCGGCCTATGGCCGAAAGGGGCCGTTCGCATCGCGTCCCGGGTTTGATCCGATCACGCAGGCCGAAAGCGGATTCATGTCGCTCAACGGCTTTCCTGACGGGCCGCCGGTGCGGACCGGGCCGCCCGCGGTCGATATGCTGACGGGCATGTCGGCCTGCAACGCCATCCTGCTCGCGCTATTCGCCCGCGATCGGCTCGGCCGCGGCCAGCATGTCGAAGTAGCGCTGTTCGACATTGCGCTGGCGATGACGCAATTTTACGGCATGGCCTATTTGATGACCGGCGTGAATCCGAGCCGTCAGGGCAATTCACCGAACGGGTCTCCCTCCGTCGGCGTCTACCATGCTTCCGACGCACCGTTTTATATCGCCTGTGCCAACGACCGGCTGTATCGTCGCCTTGTCATCGAAGTGCTCGGGCGGCCCGATCTTGCCAGCGGTGAATTCGGCGACCGTCGTTCGCGAACTGCCAACAGGGACAAGCTGCGCGCGATCCTCACCGAGATTTTTGTGCAGGATCTACGCGAGAACTGGATGACCAAGATGAAGGCGGCCAACATTCCCGTCGGCGACCTTCGTACCGTCGAGGAAGCCTTCAATTCCCCCGAGGTGCGCGAGCGCCATCGCCTCAACCAGATACCGCATCCGGCCGCGGGCTTCGTCCCGAATATCGAATCGCCGCTTAATCTGGGCCTGACACCGGTCATTGACCCCGTCGCCGCGCCCTTGCTGGGCCAGCACACCAGGGAAGTCTTGCAAGAGAAGCTCGGTTACGACGATGCGCGCATCGCGGACCTTGCCGAAGCAGGAGTTTTTGGAATGGTTGCGGCGGTCGAAGTGAACTGACGCTTGAGTGGCGCGCCGCGCCGGTAAAGTCAAACGCGCAAAATACTTCCTGATTGGAATGCCCGCCCGGTGGCCTGCTGGCCGCCGGGCTTTTTTTGTTGTCCGGAGGCTTGCGCTTCAATTTCGCTGTTTGGATTGCAACAGCGGGTCAGGACCATAGGTGTTTGAGCCAGGGGTGCCGCGCAGGCAGCCGATTTCAACAAATCCCCAAATTGTCAGCGCAAATGCCACCAGTGCCAGGATAGTATTTAGCACATACGAATTTGGCGAACAGAGCGAGCACGCCCGGCAGCACACACGAGCCACCAGGCACTCTTGTCGCGATCATGCAGGCGTTTGGTGGTGAAAGAGGCCCTAGAGCAGCCATGGGATCAGCACAACGACGACCATGATGATAAAAAAGGGCGCGGCGATGCCGGCGGCGGTGAACAGGATGACGACGGTCATGAGTCCCGCGCCGATATAGATGAAAACCGATCGCCAGTATTTGGGCCGGCCGATGCGCCCGCTGGCGCCGAACAGGAATTCGAACAGGTCTTCCATGTCAACCCTGCACACCAATGCACCGGCTCGGCACGAATATGTCGCTTGAGGGCGGCAGGGGTTCAAACGACCGTCGGGTGACTACCTTCGTCGGCCGGCTCTTCGGACCCGAGATTGCACGATTCATTTCAAGGGAGATCCCACCGGAGGGTATTTATCGCCGGCGGTTCGGCGCATATTGTAATGTGGCCGCCGTACCGATCGTCCGGCTGCGAGGTTCCCAGCTTCAGTCATCTCACGTGAGGAGTTCTTTCATGACGCACGCCATTCGCTTTCATAAGACCGGCGGCCCCGAGGTTCTTGTCTGGGAGGAAGTTACGATTGGCAAGCCGGGTTCCGGAGAGGCGCGCATCCGCCAGACGGCCGTGGGGCTCAACTTTGTCGACATTTACAATCGCTCTGGGCTTTACCCGGTCCAGTTGCCGAGCGGCCTTGGCGGCGAGGGTGCAGGCGTGGTCGAGGAAGTCGGACCCGGGGTAACCGATCTGAAGCCCGGCGACCGCATTGCCTATGGCGCTGCACCGCTCGGCGCCTACGCCGAGCAACGGCTGATTCCGGCCGATCGCCTGCTCAAGCTGCCCGACAGCATCGATGACAAGACCGCGGCCGCGATGATGCTGAAGGGCCTGACCGTCCAATATCTCATCCGCCAGACCTATCGCGTCAAGTTAGGCGATACGATCCTGCTACATGCGGCGGCGGGCGGCGTCGTTCTGATCCTCAGTCAGTGGGCAAAGCATCTCGGCGCCACCGTCATCGGTACGGTCGGCAGCGACGAGAAGGCCGCGCTTGCTAGGGCCCATGGTTGTGCGCACACCATTGTCTATTCGCGCGAGGATTTCGTAAAACGCGCCGAAGAAATCACGGAAGGCAAGAAAGTGCCCGTGGTCTATGACTCCGTCGGCAAAGACACGTTTTTGAAATCGCTGGATTGCCTCGCTCCGCTCGGTGTCGCCGCGTTGTTCGGTCAGTCTTCCGGCGGCGTCGAACCGCTCAACCTCGGCCTGCTCGCACAAAAAGGTTCGCTGTTCGTCACTCGTCCGACGCTCAATACCTATGCCGCCAAGCGCGAGAACCTTGTGGCCATGGCGAAGGAGTTGTTCGAGGTCGTGCTCTCGGGTGCGGTCAAGATCGAGGTCCACCAGACCTACCCGCTGAAGGATGCCGCCAGGGCCCACGCCGATCTCGCCGCGCGCAAGACCACCGGATCGACCGTGTTCTTGGTCTGAGGCAGGTTCGCCGTGGCGCGCGTTCTCTTCCTCCTGCCGGCGCGGGATTTCGATCCAAGCGAGGCCGCCGTGAGCTGGCAGGTGCTTGTCAACGCGGGCCATGTCGTCGCCTTTGCAACGCCGGACGGCTGGCCCGCCGTCGCCGACGACATGATGCTGACGGGACAAGGTCTGGACCCTTGGGGCGCGGTTCCGCTGTTGCGGAATCTGCCGCTGATAGGACTGCTAATGCGAGCCAACCGCGACGCGCGCGACGCCTATGCGAGAATGATCGTCGACCCGACCTCCAATGCGCCATTGCGCTGGGATGCCGTCGACGTGTCCGCATTCGATGGGCTGCTTTTACCCGGTGGACATCGCGCGCGCGGCATGCGTGACTATCTCGAGAGCGAGACGCTGCAGCGTCATGTCGTCAGCTTTTTCGAGACCGAGAAACCGGTGGCAGCGATCTGCCACGGCGTGCTGCTCGCCGCGCGCAGTATTTCGAAAAAAACGGGCCGCTCCGTACTCTGCGGGTACCGGACGACGGCCTTGACCTGGGCCCTCGAACGCAGCGCATGGAGGGTCGCGCGCGTTACGCGATTTTGGGATCCGAACTATTATCGGACTTATCTGGAGCAGGAGGAGCAGCCGGATGGATTCATGTCGGTGCAGCAGGAAGTGACGCGCGCGCTCGCACGGCGAGAGGATTTCATGGATGTTGCGAGAACTGATCCGGAATACCGCCGGAAGGCGTCCGGCCTGCAACGCGACTCCCTCGATGACGCGAGAGCAGCCTTTGTGGTCCGCGATCGCAACTATGTTTCGGCGAGGTGGCCGGGTGATGTTCACACCTTTGCTAAAACTTTTGCTCGCATGCTGGGTGAGCTCTCCGATCAAGGAGATGCCGTCGGTCGGGGGAAAAAAGAGTCGGCGGGTCGCATGTAGCTGGTGGTCGGCCTACCAGGCTCACAGCAACCCGTCATTCGCTGAGCAGGGCAGAGAGCCGATGGCAATCAGGGCTTCGCATATAGTTGATCGACGAATCCGCTGTGCTCGACCTCATCAATGAGGGATGAATCGGAAATGTCCGCCTCCTGCAGGCTTTGCGCGGCGGGGTTGCGACCGGCGAACAGTGTACGAATTTCTCCAATGCCTTCGGCGAGATCGGCGTGTGGGACTTTGGGAAAAATCGGCACATAGTAATTGTACAAATCTTCTACCGCCTTTCGGTCGTCGAAACCGAGAAGTGCTGAAGCAGCGGGACGACGACATCTGGCTTCGTCTTGAACAGGTTGATCGTTTCGACAACGCCGCGCACCATGCGGAGCGCCACTCCGCGCCTTTAGCCCGCAATGTTAGGGATCATAACCCTGCGCCACGCGGCTGGGCAATCGTCTACGATCGAAGAAACGATGACCTACGCATCGGCTAAAGGCACGAAAGATGATATGAGCAAGCTGCGTTTGGTTGGAACGAAGGGTCCTTCGATGAGCATACAGGTCTACGGGTTCTGGCGTTCGATAGCGTCGTTTCGTGTGCGGGTCGCCTTGAAGCTCAAGGGCCTGTCGTTCGAGGAGACCCCGATCGACATCCTCTCCGGCGAACAACTCAAACCGGGTTATGACGCCGTCAATCCCGAGCACGTCGTGCCGACCTTGGTTCATGACGGCCAATCGCTGTTCCAGTCGATGGCGATCATGGAATATCTGGATGACATCAAGCCCCGGCCGCGGCTGTTGCCGGAAGATGCCCAGGAGCGGGCGTATGCTCGCTCTCTCGCGCTGATGACGATTGCAGATGCCCATCCTCTGGTCGTGCCGCGCGTCCGCAATCACTTGGCCAAGGCCTTCGGCGCCGACGCCAAGGCGATCGAGAATTGGGGCAAGCATTGGACGACCGAGGGGCTGGCTACCTATGAACGGCTTCTCGCGCGCCGCGCGCCGGCGCCATTTGCGCTCGGCACCGAGCCTGGCCTTGCCGATATTTGCATCGCCGGCCAGGTCGTGGGTGCCCACTTCCTCAAGCTTGAACTCGATGCGTATCCGCTGGTGGCTGGCCTTGCCGACCGTTGCTTCAAAAAGCCGGAATTCGCGAGTTCGCATCCGTTCGAGCAGCCCGGCTACAAGGCCGCCGGCGCGCATCACTGAGCGCGCTCGGACTTCTGTTTCAAACCTCAAGGCCCAGCACCCGCGCGGCATTTCCGCCCGCGATCTGCGCGAGCGTCGTCTCATCCATTCCGTGCACGCCGGCGATGTGCCCGATTGGATTGTATTCAGCCATGTCGAAGGGATAGTCGGTGCCCATCACGATACGGTCGGGGCCAAACACGTCGATCAAATAGGCGAGTTGGTGATAGCTGAAGACCACGGTGTCGAGATAGACCTGCCGCAGATAAGTTGTCGGCGGTAGCGGCAATCCGGCGTGCGCGTCTTGCCGGGCGCCCCAAGCATGATCGATTCGACCGGAATAGACCGGAAGGTAACCGCCGCCATGCACGGCCATCAGCTTCAGTTCGGGGAAACGCGCGAGCGTTCCCGAAAAGATCAGGTTGTGAAGCGCAAGGGTGGTGTCAAGCGGATTGCCGAGCACGTTGTTTAAATAGAAATGGGTCAGGCGCTCGCCGTGGGTGAATCCGTTCGGATGCATCATGATGAATGCTCCGAGTTGCTCGGCACGGGCGAAGAAGGGACGGAATTTCGGATCGGATAGTTCCTGGCCATCGACATTGGTCAAGATTTCGACACCCTTCAATTTCAGGTCCTTCATCACATAATCGAGTTCGCGCACCGCGAGCTCCGGCTCCTGCAAGGTTACGACGCCAAGGCCGATAAACCGGTTGGGCTTGCGTGCGCAATATTCCGCGACGCCATCATTGGCGAGACGATGCGCCGCTTCCGCGATTTTGGGATCGACCGAATAGTAACATTGCGGCGGCGCCGGCGCCACGACCTGGATATCAATCCCCATCATGTCGAGATCGAACAGGCGGCGGTCGATCGTGGTCATGACCTCGCTGACATCCTTTTCCTGTTGTGCGTTGATTTCCCTGGTGGCGGCATCGGCAAAATGCGCCAGGGGAATGCGACTGAGATCGACGTGCGGTTGCGCGAGCTTGGCGGCCTGCGGCACTACGATATGGGCGTGAATGTCGATCGTGGTCGATGATGGGCGCCGGGCGAGGCCGTCCGCGTCGTGGATGCGCGCTGCAGTGCGGCCATAGCGGTTCTTGTGATCGATCATTGAATCTTCTCTGCTGTTGCGTTGGTCTTTCAGGGGTGTCGAAAGCGATGATTCAGGAACCAGCGGCCCTACGCTGGGTCCAGCGCACGGAAACCGTAGTGGCGTCGGCCTCGCCGAGGCCCGCGGCCTCAGCTTCCTCGAAACACGCCAGCGCACTTGCCGCGACTGGAAGCTCGGCATGGATCGAGGCGGCAAATTGCACGGCCGTGGCGAGATCCTTTTTCGCAGCCGAAATGCCGAACGCGGTTTCGCCGAGCGGTGCGCCGCCCAAGACCTTTGCGATGATGGCGCCGCGCCCCTTCATGGCGGCCGGCGCGCCGGCGGTATCGGACAGGATATCGATCAGCCGATCGGCTCGAAGATCAAGCGGCTTGCAAATGGTCAAGGCCTCGCCAAGCGCCTGCCAATAGACCAGAAGCGGCAAATTCACGGCAAGCTTCATGGTCGCACCGGCGCCGAGCGGCCCGACATGTTCGATGCGGCGGCACAGCTGTTCGAGCAGTGGCATCGCCCTGACAACATCGGCTTTCGCGCCCCCGACAAGACCGAACAATTTGCCTTCCCTGGCCGGAACTTTGCTCCCGCCGACAGGGCATTCGACGAATGCAGCTCCCAGCTGCGCCACGGCCGTGCCGACCGATATCATCGTGTCCGGACGCACCGTGCTCATGTCGATGACGAGCTTGCCGGCAAGCTTCGCTTTCAAAAGGCCGTCGGGGCTACGGTAAACCGCCTCGGTCGCAGCGTCATTCAGCAGCATGGCGATGACGACCTCGCACTTTTCCGCGAGCGCCGCGGGAGATGCGAACGCGCTGGCGCCGGCGTCGACCAGCGGCTTGGTCTTTGCTGAGTCGCGATTCCAGACGCCGACCTCATGTCCGACCGACATCAATCGCTGCGCGATCGATGATCCCATTCGTCCAGTTCCACATACGCCGATTTTCATTTTCTTACCCCTAACGAGTGGATTGTCTAACCTAATGGGCGTGAAAGACGCCAAGATTTTGCGCAATCAGCGCGTCATTGTTGAGGATTTCGCTGGCGTTGCCCGCGAATACGCAGCGTCCGGTGTTGAGGATGACCGCCTGATCCGCCACCTCCAGCGCCAGCTGGCGGTTTTGCTCGACCAGGACGATGGACTGTCCTTCCTCCTTTAGCCGTTTGATGGTGCGGCCGACCTCGGCGACGATCAGGGGAGCAAGACCCTCCGATGGTTCATCGAGCAGCAGCACGCGTGGGTTTCCCATCAACGCGCGTCCGATCGCCAGCATCTGTTGCTCGCCGCCAGAGAGTGTGCCGGCGAATTGCGCATGTCGCTCACGCAGTTTTGGAAACAACTCGTAGATCCGCTCGACATTCCAGGGCTTCCCGGGGCTGTTTTCGCGCTGTTGCGCCACGATGAGGTTTTCCCGCACCGTGAGAGAAGGAAAAATTCGGCGCCCCTGTGGTACCAGGCCAATGCCAAGGCGTGAAATGCGTTCGGGGCTGAGCCCTTCGATTGGTTCGCCAAATAGGCGGATTTGGCCGTCCTTCGGCTTCAGAAAGCCGACGATCGTCGAGATGCAGGTCGTCTTTCCCGCGCCGTTACGTCCAAGCAACGCCAATACGCCGCCCGCCCGCAACGAAAAGCCGACGCCATGCAGGATATGGCTGTCGCCATAAAACGCGTGCACATTCGCCAAACTGAGTGCCTCAGGCGCCAAGATAGACCTCGCGCGTTCGTTCATCCGCGATTACAACATCGCGTTCGCCATCGACGATGACGCGACCGTAGTTGAGCAGCGTCACGGTCTCGGCAAGGTCAAGGGCGGTATCCATATCATGCTCGATCATGATCACGGTCGTCTCCCGCGGGATCGAGGCGATCAGCGACTTCACAGTCGATCGTTCAGTGTTGGAAAGACCCGCCAGGGGCTCGTCGAGCAACAGCACGCGCGGCTTTTGCGCTAGCGCCATCGCGAGCTCGACCCGGCGCTTTTCGCCGTAGGCGATCTCGGACACCGGATGATCAGCCAGATGCAGAAGTCCGACCGTGTCGAGGGTTTGGCGAGCCTCACCCGCGAGAACGTCGTAAGACGATAATGGCCGCCACATCTGCCAGCGGGAGGGAAGCAGACCAAGCAGGCCCAGAGTGACATTGTGCTCGAGCGTATCGCCAGTGAACAGCGTAATGATCTGGTAGGTCCGCGACAATCCCAAATGCGCGCGCCGATACGGAGCAAATGTCGTCACATCCGTGCCGAACAGTTTGATCTGTCCTGAATTCGGCCGCATGTCGCCGGAGATCTGGTTGAACAGCGTGGTCTTGCCGGCGCCGTTGGGGCCGATGATCAGGCGCCGTTCGCCCAGCCGGATCGCAAGCGAAATGCTCTGCGTGACCTTCAGACCGCCGAAAGCCTTGTTCAGGTCGATGATTTCAAGCGCATAATTTGGAGTCGGCGGGGTCATCGCGGCTGCCTCCGCAAGCGCGCCATCAATTTGCTGAATCCCGGAACGATTCCGGTCGGCATCACAAGGACGATGAACAGGAACACCAAGCCGAGCAACATGTTCCAGCGCTCGATATAGGCCGAGGCGTAGTTCTTCAACAAGAGTACCAGCGTGGCGCCGACGACAGGACCGCCGAGTGTGCTCGATCCGCCGGCGATCACGCTGAGCAGCGCTTCGGCCGAACTCGTGGTCGAAAGCGAAGTCGGGTGGATGTATTTATTGTAGTAGACGTAAAGCAGTCCGGAAATGCCGCCCCAGAAACCGGCATAGACGAAGGTGATCCAGCGGATCATCCAGGGATTGAAGCCGAGTGCGGCCATCCGGCGCGGCTGGTCGCGCACGCCTTTCAGTGACGACCCGAATGACGACGACACGAAAATTGCCATCATCAGCAATGCCAGCGACGCTACGATCAGGGAGAACCAGTAGAACGCAGCCGCGCTGTCGAGCGAAATGCCAAACGGCGTCGGACGGGTGAGGCCCGCGATGCCGTTATCGCCGTTAGTCACATCCGACATGCGATAGGCTAACCCCCACAGCACCTGCGACAGTGCCAGCGTGATCATGAGGAACCCGAGACCCGTCGCGCGCAGCGCGATGGTGCCGAAAAAAGCTGCCATCGCGATCGTGCCTGCGATCGAGATAATCGCGGCCGGCCCGTGCCCGAATCCGTACCGGCTTGTCAGCAGCGCGGAAATATAGGCGGCGATGCCGAGATAGGAGGCGTGTCCAAGCGAGGTCATGCCGCCAAAACCCACCAGCAGATTGAGGCTGAGTGCGAAGATCGCCGCGATCAGAATCTGACTCGCCAAGTTGATGTAGAAATCGCCTGCGAAGAACGGTAGCAGGAGAAGCAACGCGGCGAGCAAGGCGGTGGCAACCCATTTCATGCGCCGACGCGCCCAAACAGGCCCTGAGGGCGGAATGCGATGACGACGATCATGGGCAGGAACAGGATGATGTAGGCCAGTTCCGGAAACAGCGCGCTGCCGAACGTGTAAATGAATCCGATGATGAAACTGCCGACAAACGCGCCGAGCAGGCTTCCAATGCCTCCGAGAATGACGACGATCAGCGCCAGCGGCAGCATATCGGCGTCAAGCCCGGGATAGGCGGAGAGAATGGGTCCGCCCAGCACGCCGCCCGCACCGGCGATGCCTGCGCCGAGGCAAAACACGATCGTGAACAAGTTCGAGACCGGGATGCCGACCGCGCGCGCCATCTGCCGGTCGTCGACGCCGGCGCGAATCATGGCGCCGAGCCGCGTGCGTTCCATCAGGAAATACAGTCCGATCGCAGCGCCGATCGCGCAGCCCACCAGCACCAGCCGATAGGTCGGAAACACGAAGCCAAGGACGCGCGTCGGTGCCTGCAGATTATGCGGGGTCGGCACCGGGATGGAGTCGCCTCCCCACAACACCAGGCAGGCGTCGGAAATAATAAACGACATGCCGAGCGTCACCAGCACCTGGCCGAGCGGATTGGTCTTCAATCGCGTCAGCACCAGTCGCTCGAACAGGCCGCCGATCGCCGCCACCGCGAACCCGGCGCCAAGCGCGGTCACCCAGATGTTCAATCCGCTATAAGCGCGCAGCGTGATTGCTCCGAAGTAGGTGCCGAGCATGAAGAACGCGCCATGCGTCAGGTTGGCCAATCGCATCAGCCCAAAGATCAGCGAGAAGCCCGATGAGAGCAGAAACAGCAGGCCACCGAGCGACAGGCTGTTAAGACCCTGGATGATCCAAAATTGCATCGACTCTCGATCTTGTTCGAAGCGTCGCGGGGTCGTCGGCCCCGCAACCCAAAGTTATAGCTACAGGTTTTTTTCCGGTGGGTAGTCGCTGTTTTGCGCAAGGACAAGATTGGAGGGCGCCATCGTGGCGATAGCCGCGCCGGCAATAGTTGAGACGAGGTGTCGTCGCGATACCGTCACCGATCCTCCCGGAGGCATTTCAGCCAATATCAAATATTCGTGCTTCTTGTGATTGAACGATTTATCGGACGGAAGTCATAAATGATCAAGTGATAACCATGCTGGCAACCCAACCGTGCATGCATTTCGGCAATTCGGGATGGCGGATGCAGTTGATGCAGTGCGGTATCGCAAATTGGTTGCGTTATTGTCCTTGTTTCGAGGTGCCTGTCTTGCCGGCGCTGACAATTGTCTTCTTCAACACTTCAAACACGGCCGCGGTGTCCTGATCGCCGAGTCCCATCGCCATCGCTTCGGTGTAGATCGGCTGCGTCAGCGTAAACAGCGGAGTTTCGCAACCAACGTCGTCGGCGAATTCAGCAATGATCGTCATGTCCTTCTTCCAGGTCGAGACCTTCATCGTCGCCGGTTCGTATACGCGTTCGACCATCATCGGCGCGCGCATCTGAAACATGCGCGAACCACCGGCGCCCGGACCGACCATATCGACGACCAGTTTCGGATCGAGACCGGCGCGTTCCGCCAGGATCATCGCTTCGGCAGTCGCGACGTTGTGGATAGCCACCAGATGATTGGCGACGAATTTCATCCGGCTGCCATTGCCGAACGCGCCGAGATCGGCGCTCTGCTTGGCGAAGTCTGCAAATAGCCCTGCGCAGCGGGCAATGGCATCGCTATCGCCGCTGGCATAGACGATGAGATCGCGCATTTTGGCCTGCGCGCCGGTTCCGCTCAACGGGCAGTCCAGCGGAATGTGGCCGGCTTGCTTGAGGATCGTCTCGAAGCGGAGTTTGTCGGCAAGCGCGAGGGTGGAGAGTTCGATCACAATCCGACGCGTCTCGCCCGAATTGGCGATGGCCCTCACCACGCTTTCGACCGCGGTGGGAGTAGGCAGGCTCGTCATGATGACCGGTGCGTCGCGCGCCACCTGTTCCACGCTATCGGCGATGGTGACCTTGGCTGCGGCGAACTCGGCCCGCTTGGCGGCATCGGTATCAAAGCCGATTACGCGCCATCCGCGATCGACAAGGTTGAGGGCGATCGCACCGCCCATGATGCCGAGACCTATAATTCCAACGGTCTTGTCCATGCGAGTCGGTTCCCTCCCTGTCGAATTCGATTGACGGGCAACGCGGGCCGCGCCTTAATTAGTGATCGGGCGATAAACAATCGTCAAATAGCCGCCCGGTCAAGCTGCTTTCGTCGCAATGCGGCGCGGACATCTGAAGGCCACGCAGGCTAGGATAGCGAGGACCGCGACATGACAGGTATCGGTCTGAAGCCAAATACGCGTTTGTCCGCGGAATCGGATACTGATGATCGCGTCCATGTGGCCATGGTGACCCGGGCGAGAGGCCTGATCCCGCGCCTGCGCGATCGCGCTTCGAGGACGGAGGAATTGCGGCGCCTGCCGCCGGAGACCGAGCGCGATTTGCACGAGGCGGGCCTGTTCAGGATCGTGCAGCCCAAGCGCGTCGGCGGCTCCGAGCTCGATTACGTGGCGCTGGTCGATTGCGCCGATGCGATCGGGCAGGCGGACGCGTCGGTGGCGTGGAATTTCGCCAATCTTTCAAGCCATCACTGGATGCTCGCGATGTTCGACCAGCGCGCGCAGGATCTGGTCTGGGGCAACGACCCCAATGCCCTGGTTGCGTCTTCCTTCATCTTTCCCGCCGGCCGCGCCAGGAAGGTCGACGGTGGATATGTGCTGCGAGGCAGCTGGCCGTTCTCCTCGGGGGTAGACTCCAGCGAATGGAATATGCTCGCCAGCGTGGTGTCATCAGACGATGAGGCCGACGGCATCGAGTACCGCATTTTCCTGCTCAACAAGAGCGATTACAGGGTCAAGGACACCTGGAACGCGACCGGATTGCGGGGAACGGGATCGAACGATGTCGAGGTCAACGACGCGTTTGTCGCCGAGCCGATGACGGTTGCGGTGAATGATCTTGCCGGTGGTCCGACGCCCGGGAGTGCGGTCAATCCGAACGCGCTTTATGCGTTGCCAGTGTTCTCGCTGTTTCCTTACGTGCTTTCCGGCGTCGCGCTCGGCAACGCGCAGGCCTGCTTGGACGATTATGTCGATATCGCGCGGCGTCGCGCGTCCATCTACAACCGCGCCAGACTGAGCGACCTGCAGACCACGCAGATCAAAATTGCGGAAGCCTCCTCCAAAATCGATGCCGCGCGGCTGGTCATGCGTTCCACATGTATCGCGGCGATGGCCGACGCACGCCGCGGCCGCATTCCCGATATCGCCGGCAAGACGCGAATGCGGCGCGACGGGGCCTATTCCGTCAATCTCTGCACCGAAGCCGTGTCGCTATTATTTGCAGCAAGCGGCGCGCGGGGTCTGTACACCTCGGGTGCCCTGCAGCGGCAGTTTCGCGACGCCCACGCGATCAATTCGCACATCGCGTTCAACTTCGATGCGGCCGGCACCAATTACGGGCGCGTCGCGCTCGGCCTGCCGTCCGAAAACCTGACGCTTTGAGGCGAAAGAGGAATGAGCGACGCGCCGAAGCACCCGACCGAGCCCGATCCGGCCAACGAACTGGCGAGTGGCAGCTCGGCCGTCGATCCCAGGGATTTTCGCAACGCGCTCGGCACTTATGCCACCGGTGTCACCATCATCACGGCCATGGGGACGGACGGAAAGCCCTACGGGTTGACCTGCAATTCGTTCGCCTCGGTGTCGCTCAATCCCCCGCTTGTGCTGTGGAGCCTGGGGATGTTTTCGCAAGGATTGCCCATCTTCCAGAACGCCAGCCATTTCGCGGTCAACGTGCTCGGCGTATCGCAACAGGCCCTGGCGGTGAAATTCGCGAAGGCCTCGGCCGGCAAATTCGCAGACGTGGCATGGACGCCCGGCCTTGGCAGCGCGCCGCTGCTCGCCGACAGCGTTGCCCATTTTCAGTGCCGCGCCGCCAATCGATATTACGGCGGCGACCACGTCATCTTCCTGGGCGCGGTGGAAGCCTACGCATACAACCGCCAAGAACCGCTTTTGTTTGCCCACGGTGGCTACGGGCGATTTCTCGGCGCGGATGACATTCCGGCGGCGGCAAGCTCATGAGCAAGAAGGCCTCGCCCAAGCGCGCGCGCACCAAGCAAAAGCGGCTTTCGCCGGATGATCGCCGCAAGGAATTCGTCGCCAAGGCGACCGAGTTCTTCTCGGAAGAGGGATTCGGCGGCGGCACGCGCGCGCTGGCGCGCCGGCTCGGCGTGACCCAGCCGCTTCTTTACCGCTACTTTCCGAGCAAGGACGATCTGATCAAGGAAGTCTATCGCACGGTCTATCTTGAACCTCTCGATACCGGATGGGAGAAGCTGTTGACCGACCGCTCGCGGCCAATCCGCGACCGGCTGCGGGAATTCTACGATGCCTATACCAACGTGATTTTCACGCGCAAATGGCTTCGCATCTATCTCTATTCGGGCCTGAAGGGGCTCGACATCAACCGGTGGTATGTCGGCGTGGTGCGGGACAAAATTCTTTCCCGCATCATCAGGGAGTGCCGGCATCAAGCGGGGCTGCCCGTGCAAAGCAAGCCGACCGCGGCCGAACTTGAGCTGGCTTGGGTGTTTCACAGCGGTATTTTTTATTACGGCGTCCGCAAATACATCTACGAGTCGCCCGTGCTCGAAGACAAGGAACAGATGATCAGCGATGCGCTGGACGCTTTTCTTGCTGGCTTCCAACGCGTCTTTGGAACCGTTGATGGCCTCGACCATTCCCCAATGAAGGCGGTCGTCTAGGCCATAGCGTTTTCGAGCTGCTGCCATTGCCCGCGCCGAATCGAGCGCCGGCTTGATGACAGTGCTGTTGAACAGGTTCTTATTCGGCAGCGGTGGACTGTTTGGCGGCGCCGGCATTCACCCGCGGCATCACCTTTTCAGCCATCAGGATCATGGACTGCCGTCCGAGTTCCCGGTCTTTCCAGTCCTTACCGGCGTACAGCAGCGTACCGAACGTTCCGACCTCGTCCTGGAAAGCGAGCAATTGATCGGCGACGCTATCGGGGGTTCCATAGATGATCAGCTTGTCGCAGATCATCTCGAGCGTCACTTCGTCGTCGGGTTGGTCACGGCGGGTTTTGAACAGCTCGATGCGGCCATTCCTCTTCAATTTGGTGAACAGCGAATGATAGTAATAGACGTAAGGGCCATTCGGGTCAGTCGCGTAAGCCTTTGCGGTTGCCGCGTCCTTGGCGACGAACACGCTCTTGGCCACACGCCAGTTCGCGGGATCCGCGGGGCGGCCGCCGCGCTCGCAGCCCTCGACATATTTCGGCCAGTGGCTCTTCACCCAAGCCGGCATCAGGAAGTTCGCCGAGATCGGCTCCCAGCCGCGTATGGCGGCCTCGGTCACGCCTTTCGAAAACGGCGCCACCGCGGTGACGACGATCGGCGGATGCGGCCGCTGCAGCGGTCGCGCGATAAACCCTTGTCCGATGTCTTTGATCAGCGTCCGTTCCATCGAGATGTTCCAGTATTTTCCCTTGAAATTATACGGCGGTTCGCCAGCCCAGATATCGAGCACCTGATTGATGCATTCGAGAAACATCTCGTTGCGATTGGCGTCCAGATTGCCGAACAATTCAGCATCCGACAGAAGTCCGCCCGGGCTGATGCCGAAAATCAGGCGTCCGTCGAGCATATGATCGAGCATCGCCAACGTGGCCGCTACCGTCGCCGGATGCGTGTTAGGCATGTTGATGGTGCCGGTGCCGAGCTTGATTTGCTTGGTCGCGGCCGCAATCCAGGCCAGGAAGGCAATGCAGGAAGTAATGTTCTCGGCCCTGTCGGTGACGTGCTCACCGACATAGGCCTCGTTGAAGCCGAGCTCGTCGGCCAGCAGAAAAGCTTCGCGATCTTCTCGGAGCGAGAGCTGCCAATCCTTCTCCAAAGGATGGATCGGCATGGTAAAGAAGCCCAGATTCATTGCCTGCTCCTCCCCGGAAATGATTTGGTTTGCGTTCCGGTTGGTTGCGCGCTTCATGCCATTATGACCGATCCGAGAGTCGAGTCATCAGAAATAATCGTTCGATAAACAAACTTGACGTTTGCCGGGCAGCGCCGTCTAATTCAAAAAATATAGCAAATCCGGCCGGGGAGGTCACATCAATGAAAGCCTCGGCTTTCAACTACGCCCGTGCAACCAGCGTTGGGAACGCGATCGAGTTGCTGGTCGCGCATGGCGAAGGCGCAAAAGTGCTTTCCGGCGGCCAAAGCCTGATGCCCGCGATGAATCTCCGGCTGGTCACTCCCGATCTGATCGTCGATATCGGCGAGCTTGCGGAGCTACGCGGCATTGCCGTCAGCGGCGGTATTCTGACGATCGGCGCGCTGACGCGCCACGTCGATCTTCTCAAATCTTCTGAAATCGCTGGGCACGCGCCGCTACTGTCCGACGCCATTGCCCATGTTGCCCATCCCGCGATCCGCAACCGCGGCACGATTGGCGGCAGTCTTGCGCAGGCCGATCCCGCATCCGAGTTGCCGGCCTGTATGGTGGCGCTGGACGCGACCATCATCATCTGCGGACCTGCCGGCGAACGCCGCGTTGCCGCGACGGACTTCTTCACGGGAATTTACGAGACGGTATTATCGGCACAGGAATTGTTGGTTGCGGTTGAATTACCCGTCGCGCAAAAAAAATCCGCGCGTTTTTTTTGGGAATTCGCAAGGCGTCGCGGCGATTACGCCATCGTCGGGCTCGCCGCGCAAGCCATCGTCGAAAAAGACACGCTGATTGATCTTCGGCCGGTCTTATTTGCCGTTGGCGATCGGCCGGTATTGGCAAATGCCGGCGCAAAGCTTCTCAAGAGGGCCATCACGACCGCGCTATTGGCGGAAGTATTGAGCGGCTTGGATAAAGAGCTCGATCCACCCGAAGATCAGCAGGCAAGCAGCTCGATGCGCCGGCATCTCGCAAAGGTGCTGTTGGCGCGATGTGTGTCCACGCTGCTCGGCCGCCCTGATCTGAACGTCGGGGGATCGCGGTGACGGCACCTCTGCCCATCTCGCTTCATGTCAATGGCGAGCGCGTTGATGCGCAGGTCCTGCCGCGCCTTAATCTTGCGGACTTCTTGCGCGAGCAGCTCAAGCTCACGGGGACGCATGTCGGTTGCGAGCATGGGGTGTGCGGCGCGTGCACCGTGCGCATGAATGGCGAGATCGTTCGGTCCTGCCTGATGCTGGCGGTACAGACGCATGGCGCTACGGTCGAAACCATCGAGGGATTGTCAGACAGCGGCGAAATCACTGATCTGCAGGCCGCCTTTCGTGATCGCAATGCCCTGCAATGCGGCTTTTGCACGCCGGGAATGCTGATGGCCGCGCAGGATCTCCTAAAGCAGGAGTCCGAGCCCGATCGGGAGCGAATCCGCGAGCATCTCGCCGGCAATTACTGCCGCTGCACCGGTTACCAGGCCATTGTCGACGCCGTTAAAACCACCGCGCGGGCGCGCAGGGGACGCAAGCCATGACCTCCTCGCGGGCCAATCCCGAAACGCTCTCGGCGCTCGATCGACCGAATTCGTACATCGGCAAGGTGGTGCCGCGGCCCAATCTCGATCGGCTGATGCAAGGGCGCGGGCTTTATGTCAGCGACCTGGAACTGCCGCGGATGGCACATGTGGTGTTCGTCCGCTCGCCGCATGCCCATGCAAAGATTGTTGGAATCGACGCCGGTGCAGCGAGGAGCATGCCCGGCGTGATCGCAATCGTGACAGGTGAGGAGTTCGCCTCCGTTATCACGCCATGGGTTGGCGTGCTGTCGCACTTGAAGGGCCTCAAATCCGCACCCCAACACGCGATTGCGATCGGCCGCGTCTGCTGGCAGGGCGAGGCAGTCGCGGCCGTGGTGGCGACGGGTCGCGCCGTCGCGGAAGATGCTGCCGAAATGGTCTCGGTTGAATATGAGGAACTGGAGGCGGTGACGGATATGCGCACTGCGCTCGATCCGCAAGTGCCGGTCATTCATTCTTCGCTCGGCGACAACCTCGCCTTTGAACGCAATCTCGACGCGGGCCCGGTCGATGCGGCTTTCGCTGGCTCCGACGAAATCGTGGAAGCGGACTTTGTCTTCGGGCGGCACACTGGCGTGACCCTCGAACCGCGCGCGGTCGTTGCGGATTGGAACGTCGCCGAAACGCGGCTGACGATCTACCAGGGCACACAGGCGCCGCACATGGTGCAGAATATCGCAGCCCTTCATCTCGGCCTTGAGGAGTCGCAGGTTCGCGTGGTCTGCAAGGACGTCGGCGGATCTTTCGGCATCAAGGTTCATATCTATGCCGACGAAATGGCGACCTATGCGCTATCGAAACTGTTGCGGCGGCCGATAAAGTTCGTCGCCGACAGGGTGGAGAGCTTCAACACCGATATTCACGCCCGCGACCACCGCTGCTGGGGGCGGATTGGCGTCAAGCGCGACGGCACCATCATGGCGTTCGAGATCGACGATCTCACCGGCATCGGCCCCTATTCGATGTACCCGCGCACCAGCGCCATCGAAGCCAATCAGGTCGTCAATCTGGTCGGCGGACCTTATAAGACGAAGAATTACCGCGCCCGCGCCCGCGTCGTGTTCCAGAATAAAAATGTCATGTGCCAATACCGCTCGGTCGGCCATCCCATTGCGTGCTCGGTGACCGAAGGCCTGGTCGATCTGGCGGCCTCGAGGATCGGCATGGATCCGCTCGAAGTCCGCCGCCGCAATCTCATCGCCGATGATGCTTATCCCTGCGCGTCGCCGTCCGGCTTGCGGTTCGAGCTATTGTCGCATCACGCCGCACTGAACAAGCTGACGGCGATGATGAACTACGACGCGCTGCGCGCCGAACAGGCCGCGCTTCGCAAGAAGAACGTTCATCGCGGCATCGGCATTGCCAGTTTCATCGAGGTCACCAATCCAAGCGCGGCGTTCTATGGCGTCGGCGGCGCCAGGATTTCATCGCAGGATGGCGTAACAGTACGGCTGGACGCGCAGGGCGCGGTGATCTGCCAGACCAGCATCACCGAGCAGGGGCAGGGTTCGGAATCGCTCACCGCGCAAATCGTCGGCAGTGTGCTCGGCGTCTCGATGGCGCGCGTGCGCGTCATCCTCGGCGATACAGACCAAACGCCGTATGGCGGCGGCACCTGGGCTTCGCGTGGCGCCGGCATTGGCGGCGAGGCCGCGCTTCAGGCGGCCAAGATCCTGCGCAAGAACATTCTTGACGTCGCAGCCGCCATCCTGCAATCCGCCCCCACCGAGCTCGACATCGCCAACGATGCGGTCGTGAAAGCAAGCGATGGAACGGCGCGCATCGAACTGCGCGAACTCGCCAGGATCGTCTATTTCCGCCCGGACACTTTGCCGCCGGGCATTCAGCCCGAGCTGATGGCGACGCGTCATTTCGTGCCGCGCAATTACCCGTTTGCCTTTACCAACGGCGTTCAGGCCTCGTGGCTCGAAGTCGATACCGACACCGGCTTTGTCAAATTGCTCAGACACTGGGTCGTGGAGGATTGCGGCACCCTTATCAATCCGCAATTGGTCGACGAGCAGATCCGTGGCGGCGTGGTGCAGGGTCTGGGCGCGGCGCTGTTCGAGAAATGCATTTATGACGAGCGCGGCCAGCTGACCAACGCCAACATGGCGGACTACCTGGTTCCAATGTCCGGTGAAATGCCCGACATTGATGTCGGTCACGTGGTGTCGCCAACCGCCGAAACCGAGCTCGGCGCCAAGGGCGCGGGGGAGGCGGGCACCGCCGGTGCGGCCGCGGCGGTGGCAAATGCGGTGAACGATGCGCTCAAGCCGTTCGGTGCGATCATTACGGAGATCCCGCTGACGCCGCAGGTCGTCCTGACGGCGCTAAGGAGAATTTAAGCGGAGGGGTGCCGGCGCGCCGATGCGCGGACTTCATTCCCGAACGTCGCAAAAGTTTGCTATGGTTGGTGCAGATTTCGGAGTTCGGGCGGGAAATTCCTGACGAATCAGTGGAGCCTTCCATGCAGCCGGTCACGCAATATGCCAAGAGCGGCGACGTTCACATCGCCTACCAGGCATATGGCGAGGGCGCGATCAATCTAGTTCTGGTTCCCGGCTTCGTGTCGAATGTGGAGAATTATTGGGACGAGCCGGACTTGCTCGCTTTCTCAATCGTTTGGGCCGCTATGCCCGAGTGGTGACCTTCGACAAGCGCGGTACGGGCATGTCGGATCGGGTCGCCGAGCTTCCCGGCCTCGATCAGCGGATGGACGATCTCCGCGCCGTCATGGATGCCGCCGGCATGGTGCAGGCAGCGCTGCTCGGAATTTCCGAAGGCGCTCCGCTGTGTGTCTTGTTTGCTGCGACCTATCCCGATCGCTGCAACGCGCTGGTGCTCTATGGGAGTTTTTCGCGCTTCTCATATTGGTTCCCGACCGAAGAGTCGCTCGCGGCTTTCTTCGGGTATGTCGAACAGGCATGGGGTACTGGCGGCAGCGTACAAAGATTTGCGCCCTCGCGCGCAAATGACGCGAACTTCCAGCGTTGGTGGGGACGCAACGAACGGCTCGGCGCCAGCCCCGCCGCCGTAACCGCTCTCATGCGTATGAACGGCCAAATTGACATCAGCGGCATTCTCCCGGCGGTTCGGGTACCGACCCTCGTGATCCACCGCACCGGAGACAAGGCCGTCAGTGTGGAAGGCGGACGCGACATGGCGGCGCATATTCCCGGAGCCCGCCTTCGAGCTTCCAGGAATCGATCACATTTTTTACGTCGGAGAAAATGCCCACGAAATCTCCGATGCAATCGAGGAATTCTTGACCGGATCACGCGCTCCGGTACCGGTTGATCGCGTCCTCGCCACGGTTTTATTCACCGACATCGTTGGATCGACAGAGAAGGCTGCAGTGCTTGGCGACCAACGCTGGCGAGATATTCTCGATCATCATCATGCGATGGTCCGTCGAAATCTCGCGCGCTTCCGAGGCCATGAAATCAAGGTGACGGGCGACGGCTTCCTCGCCACATTTGACGGTCCGGCGCGCGGCGTTCGCTGTGCCTGCGCCATTGCGCAGGAGATCGAGTCGCTCGGCATCGAACTCCGGGCCGGACTTCACACAGGCGAGTGCGAAATGATCGGCGACGATATCGGCGGAATTGCCGTTCACATCGGCGCACGCGTAGCGGCGCTCGCCGGCGCCGGCGAGGTCTTGGTATCGAGCACCGTAAAGGATCTGGTGGCCGGCTCCGGGTTGCGCTTCGGCGACCGTGGCGTCCATTCTCTCAAAGGTATTCCCGGGGAATGGCGTATCTTCGCAGCTGGACGTTAAAGGCGGATTGAGCCAAATCTTCCGCCGGTCTTGCGGTTTGTCGACTGCCCTCGACGTGCCGTCCGGTTGAATGACGGCTAGACCCTTCGATCGGGCGTCGGTCATCCTCTGTCCAAGCGTGAAGATTCGCCACCGACATCAAATCAGCCAACGCTCACCGCGAGCATGGAACCCATTCCGGATCGGGCAGGGGCCGGCGGTACCGGCGAGGTATCCCCCACACAAAGCGCGCCTGCGGTATCCCGGTGGAGGGTGCCGGTTTCGCGGTTTCCAGGCGCAAAGGTGGAAATATCCATCGGGTCCCTCTCAACAACGGAAGGATATTCTTTTTTCCTCCACGCTATTGCCGCGATGGGGAATATGATCCTACCTGACGACTATTGATGGTCAGCGCGGGTGCGCTGCGCCCGTGCTATCCGTCGAGGAACCTTTGCGATGTCCGCCAGCCTGCTGCGTCGTGATCGCGCGATCGTGCGCAGACGCTGAGACCCGCTGAATGTCCGTGATTGATCCCCTTTATGTCGCTTCGGGTTTTAGCGTCGGTCTGCTTGTCGGCATGACGGGCGTGGGTGGCGGTTCGCTGATGACACCCCTGCTGATCCTGCTGTTTGGCGTGCATCCGGCGACCGCAGTCGGTACCGATTTGCTTTATGCGGCTGCGACCAAGGCAGGCGGTGGCGTCGTGCATGGCTGGGCGCGGAGCATCCACTGGCCGGCGGTCATCCGGCTCGCCAGCGGCAGCATTCCAGCCAGCATCCTCACGCTGCTTGTTCTGTGGCTGCTTGATCTCAATACCGAAACCACGCGCAGCCTTGTGAATTCCGTACTGTGTTTTGCGCTGCTGCTGACGGCCGTGTCGCTGATCTTCCGAAAGGCAGTGCTCGAGACGTTGCGGTGGCGGCTGGAGCGGTACGACGCGGCCACGATCGCGCGTGCAACCGTTCTTGTCGGCGCCGGGCTCGGCGTACTGGTCTCGATTTCATCGGTTGGGGCTGGCGCGGTCGGCGTCACAGCGCTGCTTTTGCTTTATCCGCAGCTGCCGATGTCGCGTATCGTCGGCTCCGACATCGCGCATGCGGTGCCGTTGACGCTGATTGCCGGGATCGGACATTGGGCGATGGGCGCGATTGACTGGCAACTGATGGGCGTGCTGCTGATCGGGTCCCTGCCGGGCATAGTCATCGGGAGTTACTGGGCGTCCCGCGTGCCGGAAACGGCGCTGCGGTTGTTGCTGGCGGTAACGTTGATCATGGTTGCCGGCAAGCTTGCCTCCGACGAATGGCGATGGTCGTCGTCCAGCCTTGCCGCTGTGACTCAGAGCGCGCCACGCTGACGAGTCCTTTGATCCCAAGCATGCGATCCGCCTGAGGCTACGCCGCCGCCTCGACTGTGTAATCCGGAGCCGATGCCAGATAACGTCCATAGGCGTCGGCATCGGGTGGCATGAATTTCTCGGCCAGCGGGTTACGCCGACGTGTCGTCGCACCGATGTCGGCCAGCAGTTCGTCGAAATGTTTGAAGTGGTAGGGCGCGACGCATAGTCCGCCGTAAACTCCCGCGGCCGGTCGCTCGACCCGTTTGAAGTGCAGCATCACGTCTATATTCTTGTACATCTCGGCTGCGGTCGGCTGCCTCGCCAATTGACTATCGCAATATCGCACCAGCCAGTTCGCCGCCATCTCGGCGCAAAGCACCGAGCAGAAGCTCGAATTGAAGCCGACGAAACCCATGTCGGGCAGATCGGGATTGGCGATTACGCGGTACAATCGGTATTGACCGTCGGGTTCGACAAGCTTGTTGCGATAGGCCTCGGGGAGGAACGGAACGCCAAGCTTGAATCCGATCGCGAGTATCACGACATCGGCCGCAACCCGCTCGCCGCCGGTCATCACGATGGCCTTGCTATCGTAACGGTCGAATGTCCCCCGTATGGCTTTGATCCGGCCGTCGGCCACCATCGGAAAGAACTCAGGCGTTGCGATCGGCACCGAGCAGTTTACCCCGTCTTCGATCCGCTGCTCCGGCACCATTCCGCACTTCTTCAGCTTGAACTGCGCTTTGAGAAGGCTTTCGAGTCCCCGCCAATTCGCCCAAACAAGAGGTTTGGCGATGGCATGGGCGGCGCGCGATAGGACGCTCATGCCCCAACTGGGAAACATTTCCTCCTGGGCGCGGATGTAGAGAATCCGTTTGAAATTGACGAGCCCGCCGATGAAGTAGGGAATCCGCCAGACCGGCTCGCGATAAACCATCGTGACCTCGCTAGCACCCGCCTGGACGGAATTGACGGCAATATCGGTCGCAGATTTCGAGCCACCGAGGACGACGACCTTCTTTCCCTTGACGATGGAAGCGTCGGTGTGCTGCGCGGAGTGCAGAATCTTGCCGCCTGCCGCCTTGAAAGCTTCCGTGCCGGGGTGGCTGATCTTTTCGGGCTCGTTGAACTGGCCTGTACAGACAGCGACGAAGTCGAATTCCTCGCGCGTGACACTGCCATCGGGTTTGCGGATCTCCACCACCCAGCCCGGTAGTCCCGAGCTGCGGCGCGCCATACCGACGACGGAAGAGTTGAATCGCATCTTCGACATCAGGCTGTGGTCTCTGGCATATTCGGCCAAATAGGCATGAACCTGCGGCCCTTTAGGCCATTCCGGATAGGAGTCCGGCATCGGCTTGTCGGTATATCGATAGAGATCCTTGGGGCTCTGCGTTTGAACGTCCGGATAGGACCGCGCGGGGTCCCACACGCCGCCGAGATCGCCGCTGCGTTCAAGAATGGTTACCTTGTGTCCACGGGCGGCGAATGTCTTTGCCGCGGTAAGGCCGGAGACGCCCGCGCCGATAATGCAAACATTCTTTTGCTTGACCATGGAATATTCCTCACGTTCGAATTCGGCGAAACGGATCGTGCCGGTGGTGATTGGAGGCAGAGCAAGTTCGCGCGTGCCTGCCGACTTTGGCGGGCACGACAGGTGGATCGGACCTGGAATCGCGGACGCTTAGGCGTTGGCGTCTTCAGGCAGAAAGTTGACTTCGTGCTCTGCCGAAAGTCGTATGACCTCGGCCACGTCCGTCAAATTGTGCAGATGGTTGAACAGTGCTTCGAGCTTTCTCGAGGGTGACACCCAGAACAGCGCACGCGCCGGCTTGTCGGATTTGTTGAAATAACCATGCGGAATACCGCGGGGCATCCGAACGAGATCGCCGGCCTTGGCTTGCACCCAAACGCCATCGAGTTTGAGGTCCAGCATGCCCTCCTGCACCAGGATGAACTCTTCCTGCGTCGGATGAACATGGACCGGGACAAACTGTCCGGGGGCGCTGTTGGTCTCAAAGGCGAAGGTCGACTCGCATACGGCCTTCGGAAAGTAAACCTGACCGAGGATGTTCCAGGTCTTGCCTGAAAACCCGTCTCCATTCCGGGTAATGCCTTTTTCGAGTGCTGCCATAGGGTCCTCCATCCGTTCAGCCTGACGCTACCTGCGGGGCTTCGCCTGTCAAGCACGGTTGACCCTTTCGCTTGCGCCGGGAAGCTGATTTCTTGCAAGAGCTTGAAGTTTAAAATATACGCAAGTCTCTCAATGTCGATGAATTCATTCGGGGAGGTTGCGCATGCCCGGACTGCCGCATTCCCTGCATGCGCTCGTCACCGGAGGCGGACGAGGCATCGGCCGGGCGATTGCGTCCGCGCTGACGCAGGCCGGAGCAACCGTCACGGTGCTCGGCCGCCATCGCGCAACACTTGATGAGGCGGTCGCCGCGGATGCCGCGCATTTCGCCGTGGTGGCCGATGTCGCCGATCAGGCCGCGGTCAGCGCAGCGATCGCGGAAGCATCACGGCGGCAACCCATCGATATCCTGATTGCCAATGCCGGTGTCGCGGAATCCGCGCCATTCGCAGAGTCGGATGCGGCGCTGTTCAAGCGAATGATGGACGTCAACTTCATGGGTGTGGTCCACACCATTCAAGCCGTGCTGCCCTCGATGCGGGAACGCCGATACGGCCGTATTGTCGCCGTCGCATCGACGGCGGGCCTGAAAGGATATGCCTATGTCAGCGCCTACGGCGCCGCCAAGCACGCGGTGATCGGCTTGGTGCGTTCGCTGGCGCTGGAGCTTGCAACAACGCGCGTGACCGTGAATGCGGTGTGTCCCGGGTTTACCGACACCGACCTGCTTGTCGGCACTATCGACAACATCATGAAGAAGACCGGACGCAGCCGCGCGCAGGCAGTCGCCGAGTTGGCCAAATATAATCCGCAAGGGCGTTTGGTAAGCTCCGCGGAAGTCGCCGACGCGGTGTTGTGGCTGTGTGGCGAGGGCGCCTGCGCGATCACGGGGCAGGCGATCGCGGTGGCGGGCGGAGAGGTTTGACGCGCACGGCGCGTAGATTTGACACTGTCATTCCGGGACGATGCAGAGCATCGAACCCGGAATCTCGAGATTCGGGGTCTGGTGCTAACGCACCATCCCGGAATGACGGAATCTGAAATAACGGAGACTCCATGAGCACATCAGCCAATCCCGTTACACTGCCGTTGGCGCAATATTCGCCGCGTCATTTCCTGCTGAAAGTGGATGCCGGGGTGGCGACGGTAACGCTGAATCGTCCCGAGCGAAAGAATCCGCTGACCTTCGAGAGCTACCGGGAGCTGACGGATTTTTTCCGCGCCTGCGCCATGGACGACGACGTCAAGACGGTGGTGGTGTCGGGCGCCGGGGGCAACTTTTCATCCGGCGGCGACGTCTTCGAGATCATCGGCCCGCTGGTGAAGATGGATACCAAGGGTCTCACCGCCTTCACCCGCATGACCGGCGATCTCGTCAAGGCGATGCGGGCCGCGCCGCAGCCGATCATCGCAGTCGTCGAGGGCATCTGCGCCGGCGCCGGCGCAATCATCGCAATGGCTTCCGACCTGCGGCTTGCCGCAACTGGAGCCAAGGTCGCGTTTTTGTTCAACAAGGTGGGACTCGCCGGCTGTGACATGGGCGCGTGCGCGATCCTGCCGCGCCTCATCGGCCAATCGCGCGCCTCGGAACTGCTTTATACCGGCCGCTTCATGACCGCGGAGGAGGGCGAGCGCTGGGGCTTCTTCAGCCGCATCGTAGCACCCGAGCAGGTGTTGCCGCAGGCGCAAGCCCTGGCCAAGCAGATCACGGAAGGGCCGACCTTCGCCAACACCATGACCAAGCGGATGCTGGCGATGGAATGGGCGATGTCGGTGGAGGAGGCGATCGAGGCGGAGGCGATCGCGCAGGCGCTATGCATGACCACGGCGGATTTCGCCCGCGCCTTTGAGGCGTTTTCCAACAAGGTAAAACCGGCATTTCAGGGTAATTAAGGCTATGGCGCTCTCACTCGAAGTAGGAGGTATCTCGGCCATCCTTCGCGACCGCGCGGCCCATGAGGATGAGGGTTGAATCCGGGGAATCAGCCGCTCAGGGTGAGGGGGCGCGACAACGCCGTCTCGAACCATGAGGCCATCGTGACAGCCCCCAGCTCCGAGAAATGCTTGCCGCCTAATTGCTTTAGGTTTAAAATAATTGGCGGCAGTTAACGCCGGAGGCTTCCATGCAGATCGCGATCATCGGTGGTGGACCGGCTGGTCTTTATTCGGCGATCCTGCTCAAAAAGCAGCGGCCGGAAGCCGAAATCACGGTGTATGAGCGCAACCGCGCCGACGATACTTTCGGCTTCGGCGTGGTGTTCTCCGATGAGACCCTCGACAATTTCGAGAAATACGATCCCCCAAGCTACCGACGCATCACCCGGGAATTTGCCTATTGGGACGATATCGCCGTGCACTTCCGCGGCACGGTGCACCGGGTTGGTGGCAACGGTTTTTGCGGCTGCTCGCGCCGCAGGCTGCTCCTGATCCTGCAGGAGCGGGCACGCGAGCTCGGCGTCACCCTGTTGTTCGAGGCCGACATCGAGGATGAGGCGCGCTTTGCGGGTGCCGATCTCGTGGTGCTGGCCGACGGCATCAACAGCCGCTTCCGCGACAAATATATCGAGCACTTCGAGCCCGAGGTGGATCTGCGTTCCAACATGTTCGCCTGGATGGGCTCGACCCGGCCGCTCGATGCCTTCACCTTTATTTTTCAGGAGACCGAGTGGGGTCCGATCATCGCGCATGCCTATCAATATGAGGCGGGGCGTTCGACCTGGATTTTCGAAACCGATCCCGCAACCTTCAAACGCGCAGGCCTGGCGGATCTGAGCGAGAAGCAATCGGCCGATCGAATGGCCGAGATCTTCGGCCGGTTCCTCGAAGGCCACCCCCTCCTGACCAACCGCTCGATGTGGCGGAATTTTCCGATGATCCGCAGCAAGCGCTGGGTCAAGGACAATATGGTGTTGCTCGGCGACGCCAAGGCGACCGCGCATTTCTCGATCGGCTCAGGCACCAAACTCGCAATGGAAGATGCGATCGCACTGGCGGATGCCATGCATCGCGCGCCGACCGTTGAGGCCGCATTGCAGCAATATGAGCAGGGACGCCGCGAGGAAGTCGAGAAGACCCAGCACGCCGCCGACGTTTCGCTGGTCTGGTTCGAGCATGTCGACCGGTTCTGGGATTTCGATCCCGTGCAGTTCGCCTTCGGCGTCATGACGCGCGCCAAAGCCATCACCTACGACAACTTGACGCTGCGAGCGCCGGATTTCGTCGCCGATGTCGACAAGGCATTTGCCCGGCAGGTTCGCGCCAAGGGCTTTGACGTCGATGTCGATAAGCCTCTTGCGCCAATGTTCCAGCCGTTGCGGTTGCGCGAGATGACGCTCGAAAACCGCGTGGTGGTCTCGCCGATGTGCATGTATTCGGCAAAGGAAGGCGTGCCCGGCGATTTCCATTTCGTGCACTATGGTTCGCGCGCGCTCGGCGGCGCCGGCTTGATCTTCACCGAGATGACCTGCGTGGGGCGCGACGCGCGCATCACGCCCGGTTGCACCGGTCTCTGGAACGACGAGCAGGAGGCCGCCTGGCGGCGCATCGTCGATTTCGTCCACGCCAATTCCGCAGCGAAGATCTGCCTGCAGCTTGGCCATGCCGGCCGCAAGGGTGCCACCAAGCTGATGTGGGACGGCATGGACCGCCCGCTGGAGCAGGGCGGCTGGGACGTCATCTCGGCTTCGCCTGTCCCGTACTTCCCGGACAGCCAGGTGCCGCGCGAGATGGACCGCGCCGCGATGGACGCGGTCAAGGCCGAGTTCGTCGCTGCGGCCAGGCGCGGCGAGGCTTGCGGCTTCGATATGCTCGAGCTGCACTGCGCCCACGGTTATCTCTTGGCGAGTTTTATCTCGCCGCTGACCAACCAGCGCAGCGACGCCTATGGCGGCTCGCTCGAGGCTCGCTTGCGCTATCCGCTGGAGATCTTTGAGGCGCTGCGCTCGGCTTGGCCGGCGCACAAGCCAATGTCGGTGCGCATTTCCGCCACCGACTGGGCTGAAGGCGGCATCACCGGTGACGACGCGGTCGCCGTCGCGCGGGCCCTTGCCGAGGCCGGCGTCGATCTCGTGGATGTCTCCACCGGGCAGACCGTGCGCGATTCCCAGCCGGTCTACGGCCGCATGTTCCAGACGCCTTTCTCCGACCAGGTCCGCAACGAGGCCCGTGTCGCGACCATGTGTGTCGGCAACATCACCACGTCAGACCAAGTCAACACCATCCTGGCCGCCGGCCGGGCCGACCTGGTGGCGCTTGGGCGCCCCCATCTTGTTGACCCGGCGTTTACGCTAAAGGCCGCGGCCTGGTACGGCGTCGATGGGGTGTTCTGCCCGCCCCAATATCTGCCCGGCAAGGAGCAGATTTTCCGCAACAGCGTCCGCGACCGGCAGGATTTCGAGGATCTGAAAATTAAGGCTAAGCCGAAGACCCGGGCCGAACTGAAGGCGGAGGCGACAAAGCCGCTTGCCGCCGAGTGAAGCGCCATGCGACGTTAAGGGCCGTCGTAAGCCGTCTGGGTGTGAGTGGAGTAGAGCGATGAAGGCGATTATCGTCGGTGGCGGTATCGGGGGCCTTACCACGGCGCTGATGTTGCGCGCCCGCGGCATTGGTTGCGAATTGTTCGAGCAGGCCGATACGATCCGCGAGCTTGGCGTTGGCATCAACACGCTGCCGCACGCGATCCGCGAACTCGCCGGCCTTGGCCTGTTGCAAAAGCTCGACGACGTCGCCATCCGCACCGACGTGCTTTATTACCTCAATCGCCATGGCCAGGAAGTCTGGCGCGACGTCCGCGGCATCGACGCTGGTCACGACGTGCCGCAATTCTCGATTCATCGCGGCCGGCTGCAAAGCGCAATTCATCAGGCCGTCGAGGAGCGGCTGGGCAAGGACGCCATCCACACCGGCTGCAGGCTAGGGGCCTTCACCCAGGACGAAGGCGGCGTCACTGCCTATTTCTTCGATCGCGCAGGCGTTCATACCAGGACCGTGCGCGGCGACATCCTGATCGGCGCCGACGGCATTCATTCGCGGGTGCGCGAGACACTGTTTCCGAACGAGGGGCCGCCGTGCTGGAACGGATTGATGCTTTGGCGCGGCGCGCGCGACTGGCCGGTGTTTCTGACCGGCCGCTCGATGATCGTTGCCGGCGGTCTTAACGCCAAGGTCGTGGTCTATCCGATCGCGGAAGGCTCGAGCCCGGCAAGTCGCCTGACCAATTGGGCGGTGCTGGTGAAAATCGGTGACGGCAATACGCCACCGCCGCGCCGCGAGGACTGGTCGCGGCCGGGCAAGCGCGAGGAATTAATGCCGCATGTCGCGCGGTTCTCGGTGCCCCATGTCGACGTCGCCAGCCTGATTTCGGCAACGCCTGAATTCTACGAATACCCGACCTGCGACCGCGATCCCTTGCCCTATTGGTCCAGCGGCCGCGTCACACTGCTCGGTGACGCCGCCCATCCGATGTATCCGGTGGGATCGAACGGCGCCTCGCAGGCCATCCTCGACGCGCGGTGTCTGGCGGATTTGCTGGCCCGCTCCGAACATCCGCGCCAGGCGCTGATGGCCTACGAGCAGAAGCGCTTGCCGATGACGGCGGAAATCGTGCGCTCCAACCGCCGCGGCGGCCCGGAAGGCGTGATCGACGCGGTCGAGCAGCTCGCCCCTGACGGCTTCACTGATATCGACAAGGTGCTGAGCTACAGCCAGCGCGAAGCCATCGTGCGCGGCTATGCCCACAAGGCCGGCTTTGCGGCCGTGCCGGGGTTGGCGGCTGTAAGGGCGTAACCGTGTGCTTCTCGCACGGACCTCATCCTGAGGAGCGCGCATTTGCGCGCGTCTCGAAGGATGGCGGCATCGGCGCCCCATGGTTCGAGACGGCGCACGAGCGCCTCCTCACCTTGAGGACATCCGGCAAGCCCGTTCTGTAATCTGCAGAGACCTCACGCCCCCGGAGGCGGCGGCAGGAAGTGGATGTTGTATTCCGCGGCCATCGCCACGACGTCCTCGGGCTTCTGCTCCTTCATGTTGTGAAGGCCCCAGAACAGGTCGTACAGCCTCTGCGTTGGCGATACCCAAAATAGCACTTTCGCGGTCTGATCGGATTTGTTGAAGATGCCGTGGGGGACGCCCATGCCAAGGCGGATCAAATCGCCCGGGGTTGCCTGCGCATCCGAGCCAGCCAGCATGAAGTCGAGTTTGCCCTCCAGCATATAGAGATATTCGTCCTGGTCAGGATGGATATGGGGCGGCACGAAGGTGCCGGGCGGCAGCGTCGCGTGCCACGAAAAGCAATGCTCGGTGCAGTTCTTCGGCACATAGGTCTGGCCGAGGATATTCCAGGAAATTCCCTGCATACCCTCATTGGCCCTGGTGATGCCGGTGATCTCGCTTTTCATCGCCTGCTTTCTCCCTTTTGTTGTTTGGATGCGTCTTCTTCGCGCGAGCCGGTGCCCACTCCGCTCGAAAACGCCTTGGTTTGTTTAGTTGCCCGGCGTGCAATCCTTGGCGTAACGGTCGCCGTAGTTCTCGAACACCTTTTGTACGATCTCGGTCTGGAATTTGCCGTCGGCGCGCTTGGCAACCTTGGTCAGGTAAAAGTCCTGGATCGGATAGCCGTTGATGTTGAATTTGAAGCCGCCGCGCAGCGAGGTGAAGTCGGCCTTCCTCAATGCCGCCGCTACCGCTTCCTTGTTGCTGAGGTCGCCCTTGACCGCCTTGACCGCGCTGTTGATCAGCATCGCCGCGTCGTAGCCCTGCATCGCATAGGTGCCGGGGACGATATTGTAGGCCGCTTCATAGGACGCGACAAATTTCTTGCTCTGCGGGTTGTCGAGATTGGGCGCCCAGTCCGCGCCCCCGAACATGCCGACCGCCGCATCCTGCTGCGCCGGCAGCGTCGATTCATCGACGGTGAACGCCGAGAGCACCGGGATCTGATCGGCAAGACCGGCCTGCCTGAATTGCTTCACCAGACTGACACCCATGCCGCCCGGCATGAAGGTGAACACCGCGTCGGGCTTCAGTGAAGCGATCTTGGAGAGCTCGACCTGGAAGTCCAGCGTGCCCAGCGGCACGTAGCTCTCCTCGACGATTTCTCCCTTGTAATCGAGCCTGAAGCCGGCAACGGAATCCTTGCCGGCCTGGTAATTCGGGACCATGACGTAGACGCGCTTGTAGCCGCGGTCCTGCGCCACCTTGCCGAGAATCTCGTGGACTTGGTCGTTCTGGTAGGAGGTCACATAGAAGAACGGGCTGCAATTCTTGCCGGCATAGCTCGACGGGCCGGCGTTCGGGCTGATCAAAAAGGTCTTGGTATCCGTCACCGGCTTGTGAATCGCCTGAAGGATGTTGGAGAAGATCGGCCCGACGACAAAATCGACCTTGTCGCGTTCGAGCAGGCCTTTGACTTTGGTTACGGCTCCGTCGGGCTTGAGTTCGTCATCAGCCGCCACGACCTCCACTTCTCGGCCGGCCATCTTGCCGCCGAGGTCCTTGATCGCGAGCGTGAAGCCGTCGCGGACCTGTTGGCCGAGCGCAGCTGCGGGACCCGACAGGGTCACGATCACGCCGATCTTGAGTTTCTCCTGCGCGACCGCTGCATTGGCCGCAATCCCAAACAGGGCCGCCAGGCCAACCAACTTCAACTGCTGCTTCATGACTTCCTCCAGTTCGGCCGCGTTGCGGCCGAAATCTACCCCAACACCACCCTCGCCTTTAGGGCCCGTAGCTTATTCCGATGACGGCGCTCGCGGCAAGCAAGCCAACCGCGAGCCGCCGCGCCCGGCAACGCGGCACATGCAAGCGGCGCGCCAATTGCTTGAACCTTAAAAGAAATTCGAACTGGAGCGGCGAAAGCGACCTCAGTGGCCGTTTTGACTTGCGGCCAATCCGGAATTATTTGAAGGTCAAAATAACAGATCGAAGGCCGAGCCCGGCGCGAAAACCGGCGATCCGGTCTTGTCGCGGCGGCCAGGCCGCCCAGACAGGTATGATTGCAGCATGATCCTTGATTCCGAGACCAAGGCCGTTGAACTGCCGGAAGACCACGGCAACGAGCTTCGGTTATGGCTTCGCCTTTTGACCTGCACGACCCTGATCGAGGGCGAGGTGCGAAGCCGGCTGCGCGAGCGGTTCGACGTGACGCTGCCGCGCTTCGATCTGATGGCGCAGCTCGACAAGGCGCCCGAGGGCATGACGCTGTCCGATGTCTCGAAGCGGATGATGGTCAGTAACGGCAATGTCACGGGCCTGGTCGAGCGTCTTGTCGAGTCCGGCCATCTCGACCGGCGAACATCGGACACCGACCGGCGGGTCCAGGTGATAAGGCTGACGAAAGCCGGCCGCGCCGAGTTTCGCAAGATGGCCGCCGAGCACGAGATATGGATCGCGGACATCTTTTCGGAACTTTCGCCGAAGGACGTCCGCGAGTTGATGCGCCTGTTGGCCAAGACCAAGGCGTCGGCGCAGAAATCCGCGCAAAAGAGGGCGTGACCCCGCGTGGCCGGCATCGACTACGAAGCCGAATACAATAACCGGGCGCGGGTGCCGGAGAACCCCGCGCTGATGGCAGGTTGGGCGAAGGATGCTGCCGCCTACCGCGCGCGCCACGCCCCGCGCGCTATTTCCTATGGTCCCGGGGCACGAAACGTCATTGATTTTTTCGCCGGCGACGGCCAAGGCCCGATCGTCGTGTTCATCCATGGCGGCTACTGGCAGGCGCTTGATGGTTCATCCTTCAGTCATCTAGCTTGTGGGCTGAATGCCCATGGCATCAGTGTTGCCATTCCGAGCTACGATCTTTGTCCTGATGTCACCGTCGACCAGATCATCGGCGAGATGCGGATGGCGTCGCGGGAATTAGCGCGGCTCGGACAGAATCTGGTCATCAGCGGTCATTCTGCTGGTGGGCATCTGGCGGCCTGCATGCTGGCGACCGATTGGCCGGCATTCGATGCGTCGCTGCAGGCAAACCCCGTGATTGCCGCTTATGCGATTTCGGGTCTGTTCGACCTTGCGCCACTGACCGGCACCTCCATCAACAAGGCGATGGGTCTCGACCAGGCCGCAGCGAAGGCGGCAAGCCCGTTGTTTTGGCGGGCGCCAGCGCGCGGCAGTCTCGATGCGGTGGTGGGCGAAAAGGAAAGCTCGGAATTTTTTCGGCAGAGCCAGACCATCGTCGATCGCTGGGGAAAGGCCGGCGTCCCGACGCGGTTCGGCACGGTTCCCGCCGCCAACCATTTCACGGCGATTGCCCCGCTGGTCGATCCGGATTCGCCTATGGTGCTGCGCCTGAAGCAATTGGCGGGACGCTAGTCTAAAAAACCGTTGGATCGGCCGGATTTGGGCTATTGCGCCTAATTACTTTAAGTATAAAATGTTTTGCGAAATGGCTCTGCCGGACGGCCTGGAATGGCTCTTTGAGCCTCGATCCCGAAAATGAGGGATGATGGATATGTCAGGTGGAATTCCCAAGCTCGGCCCATCGGGTCACGTCGATGATTTTACGCGGCGCAATCTGCCGCCGTTCGATCAATGGCCGGATTTGCTGCTCGACCGGCCGGCGTTCAGCTATCCCGAATATCTCAACGCCGCGGTTGAGCTGACGGACCGGATCGTCGAAAGAGGGTTCGGCGATCGCGTCGCGCTCATCGGCAACGGCCGCCAGCGCACCTACAAGGAGCTTTCCGATTGGTCGAACCGCCTTGCTCATGCCTTGGTGGAGAATTACGGCGTAAAGCCCGGCAATCGCATTTTGATACGCTCAGGCAACAATCCGGCGCTGGTCGCGGCATGGCTTGCGGCAACGAAAGCGGGCGCCGTCGTCGTCAATACCATGCCGATGCTTCGTGCCGGTGAACTCTCCAAGATCGTCGATAAGGCAGAAATCGGGCTTGCGCTGACCGACAGTCGCATCGCCGACGAACTGGTCGCGTGCGCCAAGATCAGCCGGTTCCTCAAGCAGGTGGTGAATTTTGACGGAACGTCGAACCATGATGCCGAGCTTGACCGGGTGGCGCTGAGCAAGCCGGTCCGGTTCGACGCCATCAAAACCGGGAGGGATGATGTTGCCTTGCTGGGATTTACCTCTGGCACCACGGGCGAACCAAAAGCGACGATGCATTTTCACCGCGATATCCTGATCATTGCGGATGGATATGCGAGCGAAGTGCTCAACGTCACGCCGGATGATGTCTTTGTAGGCTCGCCGCCGCTTGCCTTTACGTTTGGATTGGGGGGACTGGCGATCTTTCCGTTGCGGTTCGGTGCCACCGCGACGCTATTGGAGAACGCAGCCCCCAGCGAGATGGTCAAGATCATCGAAACCTACAAAGCCACGATTTGCTTTACTTCGCCGACCGCGTACCGGGCGATGATGACGGCGATGGACAACGGCGCCGATCTGTCGTCACTCCGTCTTGCGGTTTCGGCCGGCGAAACCTTGCCGGCGCCGGTATTCGAGAGCTGGATCCGCAAGACCGGCAAAACGATTCTCGACGGCATCGGCAGCACGGAACTGCTGCATATCTTCATTACGAACCGGACCGGTAGTGCCGCCGCCGGAACGACGGGGCGTCCGGTCTCGGGCTACGAGGCCAAGATCGTCGACGACGACATGAACGAATTGCCGTCGGGCACTGCGGGCAGGCTCGCGGTTCGCGGGCCGACCGGGTGCCGCTATCTGGCGGACTCGCGGCAGTCGAACTATGTGCGCGACGGCTGGAATCTGACGGGCGATACGTTTGTTCGCGACGACAAGGGCCGCTTTTCCTTCGTGGCGCGATCGGACGACATGATTGTCTCCTCCGGCTACAACATCGCGGGTCCCGAGATCGAGGCGGCATTGCTGACCCATCCGGCGGTCGCCGAGTGCGGCGTCGTCGGCGCGCCCGACGAGGCGCGCGGCATGATCGTCAAGGCCTATGTGGTTCTTGCTCCCGGCGTCGGCGCCGACGCTGCGCTCGCGACCGATCTGCAGGACCACGTCAAGCGCGAGATCGCACCCTATAAATATCCGCGCGCCATCGAATTCATCAGCCAATTGCCCAAGACGGAAACCGGCAAACTGAAGCGCTTTGCCTTACGGCAAATGGCCCAGGTGGGCACCCCGGGGATCGCCGCCGAATGACGTCCGAAGGAGAGGAATTGTCAGTGAGCCTGCCGAAAGGTCCTACGCTTGCCGTCCTGCCGATGACGCCCGACGAGACCTCAACCGCGGGCCCGCGGATCTTGCAGCCCAGCGGCTGGCCGACGCCAAAAGGATACGCCAACGGCATGTCGGCCGACGGCCGCCTGGTGGTGACGGGGGGCGTCATCGGCTGGGATCATCACGGGCATTTGCCACAGGAATTTGTCGCGCAGGTTCGTCAGACCCTGAGCAATATCTCGGCCATTCTCGCAGTAGGCGGTGCGCGGCCCGAACACCTCGTCCGCCTCACCTGGTACGTCGTCGATATGGAGGAATATCTCGCGAACCTGAAAGCGCTCGGCCAGATCTATCGCGAAATCTTCGGCGCCCATTATCCGGCGATGGCGCTGGTCCAGGTCGCGCGCCTGGTTGAAAGGGCTGCCAAGGTCGAGATCGAGGCCACCGCGGTGGTGCCGCGCTGAACCGGGCCGCGGCATCTATCTGCTTGCGACGATCTGAATCGGGTCCAGTTCCAGCCTCGAAACTGATGGGAGGAGTGCGCGAGATATCGCTGCCCGAAGCTCATGGCTACCCGGGTCCAATGTGATAGTATTTGTAAGGCGACAGCTTGTCTCCATGCTCGGGAACAGGACATGAAGCGACGCGAATTCCTTGCCGCGTTGGGTGGGCTGGCGCCGTGGCCGTTTGCCGTGAACGCTCAGCAGCCGCGCCCGGTCATAGGTTTTCTTCACCAAGGGGCGCTTCCGCCGCAGCCCGCAAGGGCTGCCTTCCGAAAGGGCCTGGTCGAAGCAGGTATCAGCGACGGTCTGAGCATCGCTATCGAGGACCGCTGGGCGGACGGCCAGTACGATCGGCTGCCGGCGCTGGCGGCGGAATTGGTCAACCGCCAGGTGGCGGTCATAGCCGCCGATTTTTTGCCCGCCGCACTGGCGGCGAAAGCTGCAACCCAGACGATTCCGATCGTTTTCCTCATCGGCAGCGATCCCGTCGGGTCGGGACTCGTGTCGAGCGTCAATCGACCGACGGGCAACATCACCGGCGTTGCCTTCATGTTCACCAGGCTGGGAGCGAAGAACCTGGAGCTGTTGCGCACGCTCGTGCCCGACGTCACGTCGATCGCCGCGCTCATCAATCCGATCAATCCTAACTCGGAGCCTCAGTTAAGGGATTTGCAAAACGCCGCGAGCGCGTTGGGGCTGAGTATCGTTGCGGTGAAGGCCAGCACCGATCAGGAGATAGAAAGCGTTTTCTCCATGCTGCCCCAACGCCAGCTACGAGCCCTGCTAATCACCGCTGATGGCTTTCTGATCAGCCGGCAGGATCTGCTCGTCAAGCTGGCGGCTCTTCACGCGATACCCACGATGTACCCCTTGCGCCAATATGCCGATGCGGGAGGGCTGATGAGTTACGGCGCCAGTCTTCCCGCCGGATTTCGCGAATGCGGCATTTATGTCGGAAAGGTCCTCAAGGGTGCCAAGCCAACCGACCTGCCGGTGCTGCAGCCCTCAACCTATGAGCTGGTTATCAACCTCGGGACCGCCAAGGCACTTGGCCTTAATGTGCCGCCGACATTGATTGCGGTGGCTGATGAGGTGATCGAATGAGACGAAGCCCCTCTCAGCTCGCCTTGGCGTAACCGTCGTCTTCCGGCGAGTTCAGATACATGCGGGACATGGTGTCGACCCAGCACAAATGATCGTGAACCTTCTTCACCCCGGTCACGTTCTCGGCGGCGACGACGGCAGCCTGCCTCGAGCGTTCCTCGGTGATGACGCCGCCGAGATGGACGATGCCATCGCGCACCACGACGCTGAGGCCGAACGGGCACCAATCCTGCCTCGCCAACGCGTCGATGATGCGGTTGCGAATGTGATCATCGTCAGCGGTGGGATCGGGGATTTCACGGGCGAGACTCGCCACGGCCTGCAACAGGTTGGCGCGCGTGACGATTCCGACGACGTTGTCGGCGCGTGTCACCGGCAGACGCTTGACATTATTCCTTTCCATCAGCGCTACGATCTCCTCAAGGGCAGTGTCCTCGCCGATAGTGAGTGGCTCCGGTGTCATGATCTCGGCGACCTTGCGGCCGTGCTCGAGAACGAAATCGGAAGCCGCCTTGCCGGGGCCGAGGATGAATTTCAGAAACTTGCCGCGCTTGCGCTGCGTGCCGATTTCGCTGCGGCGAATGAAATCGCCTTCCGAAATGATGCCGACGAGTTTGCCCGTTGCGTCCACCACGGGAAGCCCGCTGACATGTTTCCGCAGCATGATGTTCGCGGCCTCGACAATCGTGGTGTCTGGCGTGACGGATATGACCGGCCGGGTCATGATTTGATGCGCGCGCATGGGGCCTCCGCAGGGCTCAAAATTTAAACTGCATAAAGGATAGTCCGACCGTCGCGTGGCGCCTTGACCCAGGTCAAGGAGTGCCAGTTCGTCGGCGGATTGATGCAGCTCAATGTTGGCCCATGAACCAGGTCGTATCCTGCTCGAATTAGAGGCGGGATCGGAGGTCGTCATGGCAGAGCTTGCGGAGTTGGGTACCCTTGAGGCTGCTGGCATCGACCCGTTGGCGGGCGAAGCCGAGGCACGATTCACCAAGGCCAACAAGAGCGCCTTGCAGTTCATGTTCGGTGCGCAAAAGATGCTGCTCGAGGAAATGGTGTTCGCCGGCAACGAAATCCTCGATCGGGCGCGAACAGAGACCCACTTGCTGTCCGAATTCGCCTCGAAAATGGCCGGGTCGCATTCGGTCAAGGATTTGAGGACGATGTTCGAGGAATGCAGCCGGCATCAGATCGACTTTGTCCGCCGCGACAGCGAGCGGCTGTTCAAGCATGGCAAACGGATGATGGGGGCCGCCTCGAACCTGCTGGACAACCGGCCGAGACCTTGAGCGTCTTCGGGCTGCCATAGATTTTCCAGTCATCATTCGGAAGCTGAAATGAATTCCATGCAGCCGATATCGACCTCGCCGGCATCGACCCTGACGACGGCTCAGGTCCCGAGGTTGCCGTGTCCCGCGCATGCCGCGGGCTACGGCCAAGACCATCGTGACGTCATCCCGGGCGCGCCAGAGCCCGAAACGAAGCCGCAGCAGGCCGAGCCTTATCCGGCCGACCGCGCGTTCCACGCCATGCTGGCGAATCTGACGGGCGGCGTATCCCCGGTTGCCCTGTCGCTGGCCTATATCGACTGGGCCTCGCATTTGGCGGCGGCGCCGCAGCGGCGAATCGAAATCGCCCAGGATGCATTCAACGGTACGCGGCGGTTCTTCGAATCCGCGCTGCATTTCTTCTTGTCTGGCCAGGGGCCATGGTCCCTGATCAAGCCGGCGCCGCAGGACCACCGTTTTGCCAAGCCCGAATGGGAAAATCCGCCGTTCAATCTGCTTGCCCAGGCCTTCCTGCTGAAAGAGCAATGGTGGCACAAGGCGACCACAGGCGTACGCGGCGTGGCGCCACAAAACGAGGCGATCGTCGAGTTCTCGGTGCGGCAATTACTCGACATGTTCGCGCCCTCCAATTTTGCCGTCACCAATCCACAGGTGCTGCAGAAGGCGTTCGAGAGCGGCGGCGAGAATTTCGTGTTTGGCTGGCAGAACTGGTGCAACGATCTGACGCAGTTGCTCTTGTCCGGCAGGCCGCGGGGCGACAAGGAGTTCGTGGTCGGAAAGTCCGTGGCGACGTCACGCGGCAAAGTGGTGTACCGAAACAAGCTCATCGAGCTCATTCAGTATTATCCCTCGACGGACCAGGTGTATCCGGAGCCAATCCTGATCGTGCCGGCGTGGATCATGAAATATTACATTCTCGATCTGTCACCACACAATTCGCTGGTGAAGTTTCTTACTGATCAAGGCTTCACCGTGTTCATGATCTCCTGGCGCAACCCAGACGCGGCCGATCGCGATGTCGCCTTCGACGACTATCGCAAGCTTGGCGTGGAAGCCGCCGCCGCGGCGATCGCGAATATCGTGCCGGACCACCAGATCCACGCGCTCGGCTATTGCCTGGGCGGGACCTTGCTGTCGATTGCGGCGGCGACGATGGCGCGAGACGGTAACTCCAGGCTCAAGTCGGTGACCTTGCTCGCCGCGCAAACCGATTTCACGGAAGCCGGCGAACTCACCCTGTTCATCAATGAAAGCCAGGTCTCGTTTCTCGAAGACATGATGTGGGAGCATGGTGTTCTCGACACCGCGCAAATGGCCGGCGCCTTCCAGTTGCTGCGTTCGAATGACTTGATCTGGTCGCGGATCGCGCACGACTATCTCATGGGAGAACGGGCGCCGCCCAGCGATTTGATGTCCTGGAACACCGACGCCACGCGCCTGCCACACCGGATGCATTCGGAATATCTGCGCAAGCTGTTCCTGCACAACGACCTCGCCGAGGGTCGCTATGTCGTGGAAGGCAGGCCGATCGCACTATCGGATATTCACGCACCGATGTTCGTGGTCGGGACAGTTTGGGACCATGTGGCACCGTGGAAATCCACCTACAAGATCCACTATCAGGTGGAGGCCGACGTCACGTTCCTGTTGGCCAGCGGCGGCCACAATGCAGGCATCGTCGCGCCACCGAGCGAGGAGGGTCATTTCTATCAGGTCAAGCACAAGCCGGAAAACGCTCCCTATGTCGGTCCGGATGAATGGCTAAAGACGGCGCCGCGGACGGAAGGCTCGTGGTGGCCGGAATGGACGCGTTGGCTGACCGCACAAACCGGCGAGCCATGCGAGCCGCCGCGCATGGGCGTTGCGCCCTCGGACGGCCTTGGCCTGCCCGATGCGCCCGGCGAGTACGTGCACCACTGAACCAAAATGCTTTCCAGCGAAGCGGGGTTCACGCAAGCAAGACGGGTCAAAAAACTAAATCCGGAGCGGTTTTAGCTCGGCGAGCTTCTCGTAGGCCTCGGCCGCCACCCGTAGCAGTCGCTTTTCGCGCTTGTGGCCGAGCAATGCTTTGGATACCTCGGCATCGCCTCGGCCTAAAGTAGTCGCGAGTGATTGGTACCTCGCATCGTCATTGAGCTGTCCGAGAGATCGCTGAGCCTTGCGCAGAACCTTCAGCATCGTGCGCAATTTCAGGGTTTCGCTCTCCGAAACCAGATCCACAACGGACTCGATGGCGTAGGTGAACCTCTTGTTCATGAGACGCAGCCGATGCCGTTTCTCGGTGCCGATCTCGCGCAGCTTGCGGCTTCTCTTGATCAGCTTTTCCCGCCATAGCGTCAGCTTGCGTTCGCTGTATTCGGTGACGGGGCAGGCGCGCTGGTTGGCGGCTTGCTTTCCTTTCTTCGTCGACCAGGAGCCTTTCTCGATCCAATCGGAGATGCTTTTGACCAACCGTCGATACCTGACGGAGCGAAGCACCCGCGCCAGACGCCGCTGGTTCGCGGCGCGCTCCCGGCTCCAGAGTTGATGCTCCGCCTGCGAACGCCGCTTGCTGATTTCATTCAATCGTTCGATCGCAACATCGAAATCCCGCACGGCGCCGAGATGTGCGTTCAGCCACCTCAATTCATCCTTTAGCCGCATCTGTTGCGGTCCGGCCACCATGGGCGAGAAGAAGGCGATCGCTGTCCGCAGCCGCGTCAGCGCGAGGCGCATTTGATGCAATGCGTCGGCATTGCCTTCGCAAGTAACTTGATGTTGAGCCCTCAAATCTCCGAGGTGACGGCCTGCGACGGTTCGGAACGCCGCGTCGCACGCCATCGCGGCTTTGAGCGGTGGCGCCGGGCCGGGTCGCCGCGGTTGCGTTCGCTCGGCGCGGGCGGTGCTCTCGCTAGCTTGTCTCAATGATAGCAACAAGACCATCGAAATAACGTGCCTTTTCGCAACCGGCTTGGCAACTATCGGTGAAAGAAACTTAGGCTCTGCCCCTCGGATTACGAGGACGATACCGGCGGTCTGACCCGGGACAAGCATTGTTTCAGGGTCTGCTCGGGCGTTTCTGAGGCGTCCACGACCGCCCAATCCATCGCTCCGATGTCATATTTCTCCTGAAGACCGGCAATTTCGGGCGTGGCGTCGGAGGCATCGGCGTTGCGCTGGCCGATGCGGCGTTGTCTGGTCGCAAGGTCCGCCGCCAGAAAGAGGCCGCAAAACCGCACGTTCAGCTTGCGCGCCATTTCCGAGATCGCGGTGCGCTCGGCAACCTGCGCGAATACCGCGTCGACGACGACGGAATGGCCTTGGACAAGAATTCGTGACGCGCGCTGGCTCAGGGTTTTGTAAATCTTAGCCGTTACTTCGGGGCGGTAGGCACTCTCCGGCAACCGCTCTGTTTCCTTGATCTGGAAATACTGTTTCCGCAGCACGTCCGTGCGAAGTACCACAGCTCCGGGCAGGGGCGGGATGACCGGGGCGAGCGCGCGCGCCGTCACTGACTTACCCGTCCCGGACAGCCCGCCGACCGCCACCAGCATCGGCGCAGAGGGATGGATCGTCCGTTGCGCAAGCTCGAAATAGGTTTGTGCCGACCGTGTGAGGTCGGCGTTGTCGCGAGAATTCCGGCCGACGCGGACGAGGAGAACGTGGGCGCGGATCGCCGATCGCAGCGACAGAAACAGGGGAAGGGCTGCGAGCGCGTCGAGGTTGTCGATGGATGTGATCCCGAGATACCGGTTGAGAAGGGCATTGGCGGCGGCGGGCCGGTCGTAGCGGAGGAAATCCATGATCGCGAAAGCAAGGTCGTAAAGCACGTCGATTGATGCGATCACGGGATCGAACTCGATCGCATCAAACAGCACGGGCAGTTCGTCGATCAGCACGATATTCGCCAGATGCAGGTCGCCATGGCAACGCCGCACATATCCCTGCCGGCCGCGTTGCTCCAGCGATCCGCGCAGTCGCGAAAACGCCGACAGAGACGATCGCGCGAGATCATCAATGGCGTCCGCCGGAAAGCCCGCCGCTTCCCGGAAGGCCGCGGTATTGCCTTCGATGATGCCCGGAATCGAATCGATCCACGGTCCGGCCGGTGCGGGTGGCGCGCCGTGGTGGGAGGCCGCGATCGCCTCGGCAACGGCGTCGATGAGAGCGGGATCGAGCGGGCCGGCTTTGGCCAGATGATCGAAGGTTTGGCGTTCGTCGAAGCGGGCCATCTCGATGGCGAACTCGACCGGCTTTCCCTTGCCGTCGATTTCGAGCGATCCATCGTCGCTTTGCGTGATCGGAACGACGCGGCGATAGATCTGCGGCGCGAACGGCCGGTTGATTTTTATTTCCTCGTCGCAGGCGGCTTTCCGCTTCTCAAGCGTCGAATAATCCAGAAAAGGGAAACGTACGGCGCGTTTGATCTTCAGGGCGCGATCATCCTCGAGAAAAACCGAGGCCCCATGGGTATCGATCCGACGCACATTGGAATGTCTTGCGGGGTCCGTCAGAAAGGCGAACACGCGCGCCTGCATGTCGGATTCGGCCGGGATCGAAATTATCATTCGCCGATCCTAGGGCTTGAGCACCGCGGCGCCGAGGAGTTGTCCGCTCCTCAGCTTGTTCAGGACTTCGTTGGCATCGGCAAGCGAGAACGTCGTCGTCTGGGTCCGGATTCCCGCGCGTGGCGCAATCTCCAGGAAATCCAGGCCGTCCTGCCGCGTGAGGTTGGCCACCGAAACCAACTGCCGTTCCTCCCACAGAAGATGGTATGGAAAGCGGGGGATATCGCTCATGTGAATTCCGGCGCAGACCACGCTGCCACCCTTGCGCACCGCGCGCAGCGCCGCCGGCACCAATTCTCCGGCGGGGGCGTAGATGATCGCTGCATCCAGTGGGGCGTCGGGAAGTTGATCCGACGCGCCGGCCCACACGGCGCCCAATTGACGGGCGAAATCCTGCGCCGCGATGTCGCCGGATCGTGTGAAGGCGTAAACCGAACGGCCCTGCCAGCGGGCGACCTGTGCGACGATATGCCCGGCTGCGCCGAAGCCGTAGATGCCTAGTCGCGCGGCATCTTTAGCCATCACCAGCGACCGCCAGCCGATCAGGCCGGCGCACAACAGCGGCGCGATCGAAACATCGTCGCCGTCTTCGCCGAGCGGGAAGGCGTAGCGGCTATCTGCGATAGTGTGGGTGGCGAAACCGCCGTCCCGCGTGTAACCGGTGAAGAGCGGCCGGTCGCAGAGATTCTCCATACCGTTCTTGCAGAAACGGCAGACGCCGCAGGTGTATGCGAGCCAGGGGATCCCGACGCGCTCGCCGATCCGGTGCGTGGTGACGTTGGGGCCGAGAAGGTCGACGCGGCCGACGATTTCGTGGCCGGGGATCACGGGGTAGTTGATGCCGGGCAACTCGGCATCGACGACATGGAGATCGGTCCGGCACACGCCGCAAGCGCTCACCTTCACGCGAATTTGTCCCTCGCCGGGAACGGGATCGGCGCGCTCCTGCATCTGCAAAGGTGCGCGCGGCGCCGGCAAGACCATCGCACGCATGCACGCTTCTCCTGGGAATCGGCGACCCGCTTGTAAAGTATGTCAGGCATGCCAGCCAAGTTTTGACCTCAATCAAGGCCAATCCTTGGAGATGTGATGGGGTGTCGGCGAGCCAAGAATGGCTCGGGCCGGCGACAAGAAGAACGAGCGCGAGGAAACCAAGAAGGACTATCACCTTGTCGAGCGCAGCTATGGTTCGCATTTTCGATGCGAGCACCGCAGGTAGCGAAGCGCCGGCGATCCGTCCGAGTTTTGACCGAGATCAACAACGTTCTCCCGCAAGGCTTTACCGTCACGGCCAAAGGAGAGCTGCATGGCTATCAAGGATATCCTGTTGCCGCTGGTCGGCGAACCCAACGCGAGGGCGATTGCCGCTATCGATAAATGCATGGCGGTCGCCGGAAATCTCGGCGCCCGGGTCACCGCAATGGCGGTGGAAGAGGACATTTCGGTCCGGCCGAAGGTAATGATCTCGTCCGACCTCGATAATTCAGCGGAAGCCGCGGCGGTGCGTAGCGTTTCGGATGCACGCGGCCTCTTGAAGGCGTTCGACGCCGCGGCGAATCGCTTTGCTGTTCGCCACGAACAGCGGCTTAACCGGCTCGGTTTGGCGGATATTCCGGAGATCTTTGTGGAGCCCGCGAGGCTTGTCGATTTGTCGATGGTTCCGGTCAAGTCGGATGACGACCGATCGGAACAGATCGCAGAGCGGCTGATATTCGAATCAGGCCGGCCGGTCCTGATGTGGCCGGAGGAGAGCGCCAACGAGCTTCATGTCGTGTTCGATCGGATCGTGATTGCGTGGGATCATACGGCGCCGGCCGCGCGAGCCGTCGCCGATGCGCTGCCATTGCTGCAGGACGCCGCCGATGTGCGTGTCATCACGGCAACCGACGACAAGACGCTCTCAGAACTGGAATCCGGGGCCGACCTTGTCGGTCATCTCGCCGAGCATGGAATCAAGGCGATTTTTGAGACGATCAAGATAAACGGCAGCTCGGTCGGAAAGGTGTTCGAGTCTTATGTGGATAAGAATGCGATCGACCTTCTTGTCATGGGAGCATACCGCCATTCCCGGCTGAACGAGATTATGTGGGGTGGGGCGACCAAGACCGTCATCGGGCGGCCACCGTGCTGGGTTATGATGTCGCGTTAGCGCGTGATCCCGCGGGCGGGCATGCGCTAACCGTGTGAAGACCCTTCAAATCCAGCTGGCGCAGAAAATCTGATGTCAACTTATCGCTTGAAGAATGTGCTTGCGCCCCGTTCGCTGGCGCTGGTTGGGGCAAGCCCGCGCAAGGGCTCTGTCGGGGGTTCCATTCTCCGCAACATTCGCGACGCGAAATTCAAGGGCGAATTTGGTCTGGTGAATACGCACTATGCCGAAATCGATGGCGTAGCCACGGTCCGCAGCTTGAGCCAATTGCCGTTTGTGCCCGAACTCGTGGTGATTACCACGCCGGCCTTGGCGGTCGCGGGCCTCATCGAGGAGGCGGGAAAGCTTGGCGTGGCCGGTGCGGTGATCATCCCAAGCGGGCTCGGTCACGGTGCGGGCTCGCTGGCTGAGGCCGCCGATCGGGTCGCGCGCAAATATGGGATGAGGCTGATCGGGCCAAATTGTCTCGGTATTCTTATGCCTGGCGCAGGCCTCAACGCCAGTTTCTCGGCCCATATGCCCCTCGCTGGAAATTTGGCCCTGATCTCCCAATCGGGAGCGATCGCCACCGGCATGGTCGATTGGGCTGCGCAGCGCGCGGTCGGCTTCTCCGGTATCATTTCCATCGGCGACCAGCTCGACGTCGATATCGCCGATCTCCTGGATTACTTCGCTCTAGACGGCAGGACGCGCGCGATCCTGCTCTATGTCGAAGCCGTCAAGGACGCCCGCAAGTTCATGTCGGCGGCGCGCGCCGCTGCAAGGGTCAAGCCGGTCGTCGTCGTCAAATCGGGCCGCATGGCGCTGGGGGCAAAGGCGGCGGCGACCCACACTGGCGCGCTGGCTGGATCGGATGCCGTCTACGATGCCGCGTTCCGTCGCGCCGGAATTCTGCGGGTATCGGACTTGCGCGAACTATTCGATTGCGCCGAGACGTTGGGACGCGTCGAGTCACCGCCGGGAAAGCGGCTCGCAATCCTGACCAATGGCGGTGGCATCGGTGTTCTCGCGATCGACCGGCTGTGCGAGTTGGGAGGAATCCCGGCGCCGATCACGCCGGAAACCCACGAGAAGCTCAACGCGGTCTTGCCGCCCACCTGGTCCGGCTCAAACCCCGTCGATATCATTGGCGACGCGGACCCGGCGCGATATGCGGCCGCGCTTGAAGTCCTGCTGGCGGACGCCAGTAACGATGCGATCCTGGTCATGAATGTCCAGACCGCGATCGCACCCGCCGAGGACATCGCCAGCACCGTGACCGGCATGGTCAGGAAATATCGCGAGCGGCGCCGGAGCGCCGCGAAGCCTGTGCTTGCCGCCTGGGTCGGTGCCGACCAGAAAGTCGGCGACATGCTCAGCAGCGCCGGGATACCCAATTACCCTACCGAGGATGATGCGGTCCGCGGCTTCATGTATCTGGTCCAGCATCGCGAGGTGACTACGGCGCTGACGCAGGTTCCACCGGCCATGCCCAGCGATTTTGCGCCCGATATCGAGACGGCGCGGGGCGTCGTTGCTGCCGCACTGGCCGATGGCCGGCAATGGCTCGACCCGGTCGAGATCAAACGGCTGCTGCGGGCCTACGAGATCCCGATGGTGCCGACCTTTGCGGCCGCCGATGCCGAGCAAGCGGTGGCTCACGCCTCAAGTCTGTTCGCGCAAGGCGCCACCGTGGTGCTCAAGATCATGTCGCGCGACATCGTTCACAAATCCGACGTCGGCGGCGTCGTGCTCAACCTCACCACCCCTGAAGCGGTGCGCGCCGCGACCGCCGATATCATCGCGCGGGCAAAGGCGCTTCGCCCCGAAGCGCGGATATCGGGCGTCATCGTGCAGGCAATGGTGGTACGGCCCAAGTCGCGCGAGCTGATCCTCGGCCTCGCCGACGATCCGACCTTCGGCACCGTGGTTGTGTTTGGCCGCGGCGGCACGGCGGTCGAGATTATCAATGACAAGGCGCTGGCGCTGCCACCGCTCGACCTGCAACTGGCCCGCAGCCTCATCGAGCGTACCCGCGTTTCGCGGCTCTTGCGTGGTTACCGCGATGTCCCCGCGGTAAAGCCGGACTCGGTTGCGATGGTACTGGTCAAAATCGCGCAGATGGCGGCCGACATTCCCGAAATCCGCGAATTGGATATCAACCCGATGCTGGCGGATGAGAATGGCGTATTGGCGGTCGATGCGCGGATCGCGGTGGGAAAGGTGGAAAGAAAGTTCGGCGGTTCAGGCCCGGCCAATTTCGCCGTGCGGCCATATCCGTCGCAATGGCGGCGGCATATCGAAGTCAGGGACGGTTGGCGAATCTGCGTGCGCCCGGTCAGGCCTGAGGACGAGCCGCAGATCCACGAATTCCTGAAGCACGTCACCAGCGAAGACCTGCGGCTCCGCTTCTTTGCTCCGATGAAGGAATTCACCCACGAATTCATCGCGCGGCTGACCCAGCTCGACTATGCCCGGGCGATGGCCTTTGTCGCGTTCGACGAAGACACGAAAGAACTGGTCGGCGTGGTGCGGATCCACTCGGACTCGATTTACGAAAACGGTGAATACGCCATCCTGCTCCGATCCGATCTCAAGGGCAGGGGGCTCGGCTGGGCCTTGATGCAGTTGATCATCGATTACGCGAAGTCTGAGGGCCTCAAGATGATCTGCGGCGACGTATTGCAGGAAAACACGATCATGCTGGAAATGTGCCGAAACCTCGGCTTCGAGATCAAGACCGATCCTGTCGATCCCGGTATTTGCGATGTGAAGCTGAGGTTGTGAATCGACCTTGAGCGGACGATGTCATTCCGGGATGGTCCGAAGGACCAGACCCGGGAATCTCGAGATTCCGGGTTCGACGCTACGCGTCGCCCCGCAATACGAAATCTTGATTACAGATGCGACACCACCACGACGCGGTAGGTGTGCGTCTTCCCGGCTTCCTTGATCGATACGTATTCGCCCAACACGAACCGCTCGTCGGCGAGGTGAACCCCGATCTCGTCCGGCACGTTGGCGCCGGTCGGGTAGTGGAAGGCCCAGCCGGCGCCGGCGCGGTGAACGAGGCGGCCCAGGGCATCTTCCTGATCGGGCCGCAACCGCGCGTCCCGGCAGGCTTCGCGGTGTTCGCGCCAGAGCCGCGCGTCGATCCGGTCGTCGGCATCGAGGGGTGCGACGATGACATAGGCGACGGCGGCTTCGCCCTCGGGATGGCCAGGTTCGCGCGCGAGCTCGAGGCGAATCCGGCGGAACTGCCTCGGCAGGGTGGTGTTCAGGATCGGCTTGGGGTGCGTGCTTGGCATATCGGTTTCACTCCATGTTGGTCGATGTTGGTTGGATTTGCCGCGGAAGGCCCGCACCGCGTCATTTCGATTCTGCGGTGGCGGATTTCGCAGATGGTGCTGCGGCGGCCGTCGGCTTCCTCAGGCTTTTGATGATGATGCTGAGGAGGGGGACGATCATCAAAGGCAAAATTCCGTTCAAGGGATTGTGGATCACCCCAGATACATACGCCTGCAGCCCACGGGCCTCGATCTGCAGCGCATCGACCGAAGCGTCGTGGATTTGGGTCGCAAGCTCAAGCTCATGTCCCGACGGAGGTCGCGCGGCGAACGCAAACAATGCCGCGGCGATCATGAAATTTGCCGCGCCAAGAGCGGCGGCGGCGTATGTCGCACTCCAGATCTGAACCAGCGCAAAATACGCCGATATCTCCAGCATCAGCAGCCCGAAAGCCGCGATCAGCGCGGCGAAAGCCCGCAAGCCGAGGCCAACGAGCAAATGCCGCATCCGCAGGTCAGCGATGATCCGGTCGGTGCGCCAAAGCACGCGCAGATGTTTGACGACGTTTTCCGTGTTCACCCTATTCCTCCGATTCCGAAGTTCACACCTATTCGCGGCACCTCTGATGTGAATTTCGGAATCAAAGGCGCACCAGAAATGTAGATTTTTCTAGTGCCGCGTTGTCTGAGGTTCCTGTGACGGGCTCGCGGCACGGCTGATAGGAACCTCAAATTCACGGCATTAGTGTCTCCTCAGCATGAAGCCAACAACGACCCCCAGCGCAAAGGCCGAGGCGAGTGTCGTGATTGGCCGCTCCGAGATAATGTCACCAACATGCTCCTCCTGCTCGTTCAGGGTCTCGGCAAGATCGCTCAACGCGGCCTTGATCTGATCGGCGAGCGCGTCGGCGTGCGTCCTCGATGCGTCGAAAATTCCTTCGCCGGTGGTGTTGAGCAGGCGCGATACCTCGCTCTTGAGCGCCTGTAACTCGTCGTTCATCCCGCCTGCATGGAACATCGCTCTCGCCCTTTGCGTCTTTAAAAGTAAGTTTAGGCGCGGTGGCGATGTCGCCCTTGATTTGCGTCAACAGAACGGTGCGGCGGCTCCTGCTTTGAGGCAGGTCAAGTTGAAGACCGCGCCAGGGCATAGACATAGCCATTGCGTTGAAGAGGAACACAAATCTTGGCTTCTCCCACTCTGTTGGCGGCCACGCCACCCAGCGAAGTGCTTGAACTGCATCCTGGGGGGGCCTGGACCGCGGCCAATGCCGCCACCCTGGAGGTACTTTCCAACTCGATCACCGAAGAGCTGGAACGGGCGAAGGCGGTGAAGCTGGATATGACGGGGCTGGGCGAACTCGACACAATCGGCGCCTGGCTACTCGAGAAAATATCGCGGCGTGTGACTTCAGCCGGTCGCCGCGCCGAAGTCGTCGGCGTCGCCGAGAATTATGCCGGCCTGATCGAAGAGGTCCGCCAGGTCAATCGTCACAATCCCGTGCCGGTGCCCGCGCTGAACCCGGTCATAGCCAAAGTGAACGACGTCGGCCGCGCCACAATCGAGGCCAGGGAAGACGTTGCGGTGTTCCTGCAGATGCTGGGTTCGCTCTTTATAGCGCTTGCCGGCGTGCTGCGCAGGCCCCGGTCGCTGCGGCTGACGTCACTGGTTTATCAGCTCTACAGGGTCGGCTGGCAGGCCATTCCGATCATGGTGCTGATCACCTTCCTGATCGGCGCCATTATCGCACAGCAAGGCTTCTTCCATTTCCGCAAATTTGGCGCCGACTCTTATGTTGTCGACATGGTGGGCATTCTGGTGCTGCGCGAACTCGGCGTGCTGATCGTCGCGATCATGGTCGCCGGCCGCTCGGGGAGCGCCTACACCGCCGAGCTCGGCTCGATGAAAATGCGCGAAGAGATCGACGCGCTGTCGACCATGGGCCTCGACCCGGTCGAAGTCCTGATCCTGCCGCGCATCATTGCGCTGATTTGCGCGTTGCCGATCCTGAGCTTCATCGGCTCGATGGCCGCACTCTATGGCGGCGGCCTGGTGGCGCAGTTCTACGGCGACATGGGCCCGGCGATCTACATCGCGCGCCTGCATGAGGCCGTGTCCGTGACCAGCTTCAAGGTCGGCATCATCAAGGCGCCGTTCATGGCATTGGCGATCGGTATTATCGCGTGCAGCGAGGGCCTGCGCGTGAAGGGAAGCGCCGAGTCGCTCGGTAAGCAGACCACCACCTCGGTGGTGAAGTCGATCTTCCTGGTGATCGTGCTCGACGGATTGTTTGCCGTATTTTTCGCATCGATCGGAATGTAGCGATGGCGCAGGCGGTTTCGCAGTTCGCCATACGCGTCAGGGATCTGGTGGTCGGCTTCGGCCGGCAGGTCGTGATCGACCATCTGTCGCTCGATGTCCGCCGGGGCGAGATCCTCGGTCTGGTCGGGGCTTCCGGCGGCGGCAAGACCGTGTTGATGCGTACCATCATCGGGTTGATTCCGCGGCGAAGCGGGGAGATCGAGGTGATGGGCGCGGCGATCGGGCGCAGCGAGGATCGCAGCACCCAGAGTGCCGCCGGACGATGGGGCATCCTGTTTCAGCAGGGCGCGCTGTTTTCATCGTTGACGGTGCGACAGAACATCCAGTTTCCGTTGCTCGAAAATCTCGATTTGTCGCAGCCGTTGATGGATGAGATCGCCATCGCCAAGCTGGAAATGGTCGGCTTGTCGCCGGAAGATGGCGACAAGTTCCCGTCCGAACTCTCGGGCGGCATGACCAAGCGCGCGGCGCTGGCGCGTGCGCTCGCGCTCGATCCTGCGATCGTGTTTCTCGACGAGCCGACCTCGGGGCTCGATCCGATTGCGGCCGGCGATTTCGACGCGCTGATCAAGACCTTGCAAAAGACGCTCGGGTTGACGGTGTTCATGGTGACCCATGACCTCGCCAGCCTGAAGACCGTGTGCGACCGCGTCGCGGCGCTGGCGGGCGGCAAGATCGTCGCGATCGGGCCGATGCATGAGCTCCTTCAATCCGAGCATCCCTGGGTGCGGGCCTATTTCCATGGCAAGCGCTCCCAGATGCTGCAACCCCAAGCGAGTTAGAGAGATGGAAACCCGTGCACCCTTTGTCGTAGTCGGCGCCTTCGTACTGGCGACCATCGTCGCCGTATTTGGCTTCGTGTACTGGCTCAACAACACCGCTGGGCTTGGTCCGCGCAAGACCTATCATGTGCAGTTCGATGGCTCGGTGCCCGGACTTTTGGTCGGAGCCGGCGTGCTGTTCAACGGGATTCGCGTCGGCGAGGTGACGGAGCTCGTACTAGCGCCCGATAGCCCCCGCCGCGTCAACGCGACGATCTCGGTCGCCTCCTCGACGCCAGTGCGGGCCGACACCAAGGTCGGACTGGAATTCCAGGGCCTGACCGGCGTGCCCGTGATCGCGCTGGAAGGTGGCACGCAACTTACCAACGCCAGCGAGGTGCCGACACTCATCGCCGAGCCAGGCGCGGGCCAGAGCATGACGCAGGCCGCCCGCGATGCGTTGCGCAAGGTCGATTCCGTGCTCAGCGAAAACTCCGAGCCGCTGAAAGACACCATCGCCAATCTCAAGATTTTCTCGGAAGGCTTGGCGCGGAATACCGGCAAGCTCGACGGCATTGTCGCGGGCATCGAAAAGATGACGGGCGGCGGCACGCCGGCGCAAAAAATCACCTTTGATTTGCGCGCGGCACAGGGTTTTGCGACCCCGGCCAAGGCGATCAAGGGACAGTTGGCGATTCCCGAGCCGTCAGCGGTTGCGATGCTCGAGACGCAGCGAATGCTGTTCGCACCCGCCAAGGACTATCCGGGTTTCGCGGAATTTGCCTGGGCCGACAGCATCCCGAAGCTGCTGCAGGCAAGGCTGATCGAGAGCTTTGAAAATTACGACATCGCTCACGCGCCGCTGCGTTCGACCGATATCGGTCAGACCGACTTTCAGCTCCTGATGGACGTCAGGCATTTTCAGATTGCGGTGGAATCGCAACCCACGGTTCAGATCGAAATGTCGGCGAGAATTATCGATAAGGACGGAAAGGTCATCGCATCGCGTCTGTTCGCGCAAAGCCAGAGGTTCGACCAGGTCGAACCGCAGGCTGCCGTCGCCGCCTTCAATGATGCGTTCGGCCGGATGGCGAAGGATGTGATCGCCTGGACCGTGCAGGCGCTGTAGGTGCTGGCGGCGGGGTTATTCGAGGGTTTTCAGGTACGACAACAGATCGTGGATCTGTTCAGGGGTAAGTTCGTACGCCGGCATTTCCGCATGCCCGGCATAAATCCCCTCGGCGAGCGCCTCGCCAAGCGTTTCGATGGGATAGCGCAAGTGCAGGCTGTGAAATGGCGGCGCGATCTTGAGCGGGCTATTTTTCACGCGATCGATCGCGTGGCACCGCGCGCAATGAGATAGCGCGTACGCCTTGCCCCGCTGTTCGGCCGGCGAGGCAGCCGATGCCGAGGTTATCGCGAGCAGCGTGATGAGAGTTTGGCGCAGGGCGAATTGCAGCATTGCTGGCCGACCGTCTCCCATTGCAAATTGGACATGCCGATAAATCCATTGATATGGCGGCTAAGCGGATGATCGCTTGATCTGCATCAACCGGGATTGGGATCTAAGATGCGATCAATTCGGCGGGCGTGGCGCCTACAAAATAGTAACAGCCGCGGCCCGTTCCGGAGGCAAGATGACGTCCCTGGTGATAAGCGAGTCGAACGGGTATCCCTGTGTCGAATGCTCGGTACGCCGCCTCAGCGTCTGTGCGCCGCTCGACAAGGCCGAGCTGCGCGAACTGGCGCATTTGGGACGCCATGTCCAATTTTCGGCCGGCGAGACGTTGTTTGCCCAGGAGGAGGTGACGAGGTCCTTTTATAATCTGCTTGAGGGCGTGATGCGGCTCTACAAACTGCTCCCCGATGGCCGCCGGCAGATCATAGGATTTGCGCTGCCGGGCGACTTCCTGGGGTTGGCGGCATCAAGCCGCCACAACTTCTCCGCCGACGCGATCGGTCCCGTCGTGCTTTGCCAGTTCTCCAAATTCGCGTTCGCGCAATTTAGCATGGACAGGCCCGACCTGCTGCGCCGAATCAACGAACTTGCGGTTCGCGAATTGAGCCAGGCCCAGGATCACATGGTCCTGCTCGGGCGGCGTTCGGCGGAGGAAAAAGTCGCAACCTTCCTGATCGGCTGGCGCGATCGCCTGGTTGAGGTCACGGGTTCATCTCAAACGGTGCCTCTGCCGATGAGCCGTCAGGACATCGCCGACTATCTCGGTCTCACCATTGAAACGGTCAGCCGAAGCTTCACCAAGTTTGAGCGCGACGGTGTGATCACAATCATGCCCGGCAGCATCTGCCTGTTGGATCCGGCGCGCGCCGAGGCCCTCGCCGCGGCATGAGGCAAGCAGATCATGTGGCTCCCGAGAGGGGCCCGTCAATTTGATCCGCATCAACGACCGGCGTTGGACGTCGAGGATAATGGCCTCGATTTCCAAGGAGGTCACGATGCCTTTCGATGCGATGCTGATGAGCGCGACGGTGGTTGCCGTGTTTTTGCTGTTTGCCGGCGTGGTTGCCTGGGCTGACTACCAGACGCGGCCGGGGCGTCTTGGGGCGTCTCAAAAACGCGGACGCCAACCTTGAGATATGTTATATAAAATTATACAATTTAAAAGTGAAATACGTAGTTGACACCACACACACAAAGTGTAGTATTCTCAGTACCTTGGCAAGGTCGTTTGGCGTAAGCGCTTGGATGTGTTAAAGTTTTTTATACAAATTCAACCAGAACGAGAGGATCACCACAGCGGCGGCCACGAGGCTGGCGCGCCCGAAAAAACCGTCCCAGCCCGCATGGTTGGTGCGGGCGTGTCGGCATTCGTCGCCGCCAAAGCGGCCGGATGCTGTGACCCAGACTTGGTGATGCGAGTTTACGCAGCCATGAAAAGCGAGGATCGCTCTTCTGATTTGATTGGAGAGTTTGCGAGGGAGACAATTTACAACATCCGCGATGTTATGGAGGATCTAAAGAAATGCGCCGAAAGAGCCGAGAGCCATTTTGCTGATATTAGCAACCGCTCATAGACTGGCCAATTTTAGATCGGCGGTAACCTCGATAGGTACGTGCCAAAGTCTTCCATTGTCCGGGAAGTTCAATAATTCAGGCTCGCAATATTCGTCCGCCTTAAGTTCTGTCGAAAACATCGGGGTAGCGAATAGAAGGGAGCCTCCTACTCGGGCGACGTGGTGAGCGCCAATCGCCACAACCTGAAGGGCGTCGCTACCATTTGCAAGCGCGCCGCCCGCCCCCGCAAGCAGTTCAGCACTGCTTCCGCTCTCCAAAGCGAGATTAGTTTGGTGCATGGCGGAGATTGCAAACAGGGCCAGCGGTGCCCTTACGTTATCAAGCAGCGGGCGCTCGTTTGTTGAGATAAGGTTGTTTTTTTCGAGGGCAAAAACGAAGTCTCGAAATAGGGTTTCATCGGAAAAGGCGGCATTGGCGTTCAAATGGCCTAGCGCGCACAAAAGAACGCGCATTTGTTCCGGTGTAAGTTGTGGTCCTGCTTGGAAGGAGCGCCTTCCTTTTATGGGCGCTGAAAATCTATCGGTGATAGATTTTAGTATACGGTGAGCCTCCTTTCGCTTCATTCCGGTGGCCGTCTTAATATGATCGCTGCCGGTTCGATTTAGGTTCCTGGATATGATATTTGGAAACTCACTCGAAACATCTGAAAAATCGATGGGGGGCGGCGCACCACCTGTGTGGTATGGTAGCAAAAAGAAAAAATCTCGCGCCTCGTCGGTTACTAATCCAACATTCCTTTCATCCGAGTGACTTATAAAATGCCCCAGTTCCTTGATAGAGGCGGCACCATAAGTGCGAAACCGAAGCCAGAGCAAAATTCGAGACAGGTCGTCGACACGAATGTCGCCCCTAAGCAATCGCTCAACCCTACTCCGAAGTTCTATCTCTCTTGCCATTTCATTCCCGGAGGCGTCCTGAATGACGAAACGGTCCACCACGCAGGATGAAGATCAAAAAACGCAACGTCGCTTGCAGTCGATCTTGGAAGGTGCTTTTAGCGGCCCTCCTACGCCGCTAAAGGATATTCCAACCCGAGAGGGTGAGTCTCGCAAAAAACGGCGCGTTAGCGGCGCTTCTTCCGCCAGCGCAAGAACCGTTTCGCCACGAAAGAAAAATCGGGCTTAATGAGGTTGATGATAGGTGAGGCGCTTGCCCTCACCACCCCTTACCGCAGCAATCGTGCGGTCAGTGTCATTGTACCCAAGCGAGGCACGGTAGTTATAGCGGAAGTCAAATTCCGCCAGATAACGGTGTAGATGTTTCTCAGCGCAATGCTGGTATACGCCGCGCATTCCACGCTTAAAGATTGAGAAGTAACCCTCGACCGTATTGGTCGTTACGTCGCCGCGAGCATATTCCTTCGCAGCATGGTTGACGGTCTCATGAGCTGAGAACTTCTTACCGATTCTGTGGTAAAGCTTGCTTTCATCTGTATGCAGTCGCGATTCACGAGCGATGTTGTCGCCTACAATCTTCACCACTTCGCCAAGATGAGCGGCGGGAACGTGGAATGATCGAACTTCGCCACCTCGCTCGACAAGGGCAATGATTGCGCGTTTTGTGCCGGGACCACCCCCGCTACGGCGCGGATGCCCGCTTTTGGTGGTCTGCTGAGCCTCTGGAATGCGACCATGATAGGTCTCGTCAGCTTCAACGACTTTGCCCTCACCGCCTAAGGGTGGAAGATCAAGGCCGCCACGGCGCATCGCTTCCATAACGCGATGGTGCAGAAACCAAGCGGTGTTGTACTGGCAGCCGAGTTCACGGTGAAGCTGATGGGCGGAAAAGCCCTTCTTGCTCGATGCCGCCAGATGGAACGCAGCAGCCCACTGAGTAAGTCTGGCGTGGCTACGCTCCATAACCGTGCCGGTCATGACGGTGAAGTCCTTGCGGCACGTGGAGGCGGCGCAACGGTATCGGCCAAGCTTCTTGGTCGCGTAATGTTTGTCGCTACCGCATTTCGGGCAGATCGGGCCATTTGGCCACCGGGCGGCCTCAAACCACTGGCGGGCGGCTTCTTCATCGTGGAAATGGGGCTGGGCGAACTGGTTCTTGGCCATCGGGTCTCTCCAATGGCCTATTTACTAGCATTTGGGATTTGTGGTGTCAACTACGTATTTCACTTTAAAATAGTCTATCGCCCCGACCGCGGTCTCCCCCACGATCCCCTTCGCTCCAGAGCCCGCCCGGCCTTGGAAGGGGGGGCTCGCAAACCTTGTCCCGCCGTGATCTTTCGTTAATCTGGCGCGATGGATAGGCCTTTCGTCATCCAGCCTTTACATGCTGTGCCCGAATATGATGGTACCATGATCATGTTCCGGAGCCGCACCTGGCCTGCTCCGCATCTGGAGATTTGATTGGCGTGCCTCAGGACAAGACGCGCGAAATTCGGCCATTCCCGAGCAGCAAGTTGGCGGTGCTGCGCAAGCATCCGATTTTCTGCGATCTCGATTCCACGGCGTTCGACCAGCTTTGCCGTTACGCCAAACATGCAACGCTGAAGCGGGGGGCGACGATCTTCTCCAAGGGAGATCCCGGCAACAGCCTGGTTGCGGTGATCAGCGGCACGGTGAAGATCAGCATCTCCTCCGCCGACGGTCGCAGCGCGATTTTAAATCTCATCGGTCCCGGCGAGATTTTCGGCGAGGTCGCGCTGCTCGACGGCCAGGCTCGGACCGCCGACGCCACCGCGAACACCAATTGCGAGATCTTTGTGATCGATCGGCGCGAATTTCTTCCCTTTGTGCGGAGCCAGCCTGAGCTGGCGATGAAATTCATCGAGCTGCTTTGCGCGCGCCTGCGATGGACCAGCGACCAGGTCGAACAGGTCATCCTGCAGGATCTGCCGGGCCGGCTTGCCAGTGCGCTACTTCGCCTGACCGAAAAGCACAAGCTCGCACAGGGCGGGCGCACCATCGCCGTCACCCAGCAGGAGATCAGCGAGATGGTCGGCATGACCCGCGAAAGCATCAACAAGCAATTGCGGGCCTGGGCGACACGCAACTGGGTCCGTCTCGAACACGGTGCCATTGTGGTGTTGGACGCCGAGCCGCTCTACGCGCTCGCAGGCGCAGGGGGCGAAGACAATTAACCGATCATCAAGGCGGCGGACTTGCGCGCAATCGATGTGAAGCAGCTTACATTCGTCCCACCTCAGCAAGCCCCGACGCAACGGGCACGACCGACCGCGCAAATTCCCACCATCACGGCCAATCGAGGCAGGCTCGGTCAACCGGACGCCAGATTGGCGCCGCGTTCGATCGTGAACTCGACATCGATCAGTCCGCGCGAATGGTTCATGTCCGACTGGGCAATCAGCAAGGTGAAGTCCTTGCCCTTCAGCGACGCCAGCACCTCGGACAATCGCTCGGCAAGCGCCGGCGCTATTCCTTCGAAAGGTTCATCGAGCAGCAGGCACTTGGTGCCGATGCCAAGCGCCCGGCCAAGCGCGACCAGCTTTTGCTGGCCTCCGCTTAGCAATAGCGCTCTGCGATCCCGCATGTCGGCGAGTTCGCCGATCACCTCATATACAAAGTCCAGACGCGCCTTGCGGTCAAGATGCTGCGCGACCCACAGCGGCAACAGGATGTTTTCCTCAACGGTGAGCTGAGGCACCAGGCAGCGATCCTCCGGCATGTAGCCGATCCCGAGCGCTGCGCGGGCGTGGCGCGGGCGCGCCGACAAATCGGCACCATCGAACCGGACGGTGCCCTGCGCTGGCCTGAGATGGCCCATGATCGAGCGCATCAGCGTGGTCTTGCCGGCGCCATTGCGGCCGACAAGGCTCACCATGGCGCCCTTGTCGACGCGCATCGAGAAACCGCGAAGCGCCGGCATTGACTGGATTTCGACCACCAGGTGATCGATCTCGAGCAAGGGGCCTGCGGCGTTCATCGCGCACCGCCTGTAACGTAACGGCGAACTTCCGGATCCCTCAGGACGACGCGCGGATCGCCGTCGGCGAGTATACGCCCCTGGTAGAACGCCACCACCCGATCCGCATAGCGGCTGACGATCTCCATGTCGTGCTCGACGAAGACGATGGTAGCGGCGTCGGGGGCCACCGCATGAATCACGCGGTCCATCGTGACAAATTTCTCCTCCGCCGAAACGCCTGATGTCGGCTCGTCCAGCAGCAGCAATTTCGGCCGGCGGACCAACGCCATCGCGATATCGATCAGCTTGCGAACCCCGCCGGCGAGTTCGAAGACCGGGCGGTCAGCCACCTCGCTGAGGCCGAACCTTCCCAGCAGTTCGATTGCCTTGTCGCGGCGTCCCTGGGCCTCCGCCGGCATATGAAATGAAACAGCTTGCGCGCGCATTCCGGAAATCGCCACGGTCAGGTTTTCGGCCGCGGTGAGGTCAATGAACAATTGTGGAATCTGGAACGACCGCGAGATGCCGAGCTGGGCCACATTGCGCGGCGAGCGTCTTCCGATGTCCATGCCGTCGAGCATGATCGAACCAGAGTCGGGCTTGAGATAACCGGTGACCATGTTGACGAAGGTGGTCTTGCCCGCGCCATTGGCGCCGATCAGGCTGATCCTCTGGCCGGCCGAGATGTCAATCGACAAGGCGTCGGCGGCAACTACCGCGCCAAAGCGTTTTTCGAGGCCGCGCACGGAGAGGATCGACGTCACTGTGCAGCCTCGTTTTGAGTCGTAACGGCCATCGCGGCGGCGGTCCTGGTCTTCTTGTGCCGGTCCCTGATCCAGAGTGAGCCGATGCCGCGTGGCAAAAACAGGATGACGCCGAGCAGGAAAACGCCGAGCACGAGCTGCCAAGTGTTGGGAAGGTACAGGTTCGAGAAGGAGCGAACCAGCTCGAGGGCGAGCGAAGCGACGAACAAGGCGGCGACGCTTTGATATCCGGCGAGCACCGCCACGAACACGAATTCGCCGGACGTAGTCCAGTAGGCAAATTGCGGATCGATGTGCCTTTGCGCCATCAGGGCAAATGCGCCGCTGGCGCCGGCAAAGATCGCCGCGATTACGAAGTTGATGGTCACGATCCGATTGGCGGAGATGCCCAGATACTCGACGCGCAGATTATTTTCGCGGACCGCGAGAGTGACGAGGCCGAGTTCCGAGCGGAACAGCACGGTGGCCGCGATGCCGGCCATCCCGGTGATGACCACCGAGACCGCATACAACATGAAATCCGCCTCACGTGTGTCGGTGAAGACCATGCCGAACAGGCTCGGCCGGCCGACATTGAACCCGTCGGAGCCGCCGAGTGCGGTCGATTTGAGCAACGCGCCGTACAGGACCATCGACAGCGCCAGCGTCAGCATGCCGAAGAAGATACCGCTATAGCGGGCAATCAGGGGACCGATCACGAGGCCGAGCAGGCCGCCGCAGACGGCCCCAATCACTACTTGCGCCAAGGCGTCGGTGATGCCCCAGACGTTGGCGATCAGCGCGACACCATAGCCGCCTGCCGCAAAGAACAGGCCCTGGCCGAACGACACATTTCCGGTACGCGCCAACACCACGATGCCGAGCGCGATCAGGGCATTGGAAGCGGCGATGGTCGCAAGCGACAGCGTCCATGTCGGAAGCACGCGGCCAAACAGCGTCACGGCGGCCACCAGCACGAGCATGACAAGAGGGGACATGCCCGGCTTCATCAGATTCGCCTCGCAGTTTCGCGCTTGAACAAGCCCTCCGGGCGAATCATCAGCACCGCCGCCATGATCAGATAGATCATGAACAGTTCGGCTTGCGGCATCAGGTGCACGGAGGTCGCACGCGCGAGCCCGACCAGGATCGCCCCGACCGCGGCGCCTTCGACGCTACCCAATCCGCCGATCACCACGATCGCGAAACTCAGGATAATGACGTCCGAGCTGAGGCCCGGCTGCATCGAGATCTTGGGTGCGGTCAGCGCGCCGCCCAAGGCTGCAAGCAGCACGCCGAAGCCGAAGGCGGCCGCGTAGACCCGGTTGACCCTGACCCCCATACTGACGCTCATCTCCTCGTTATGGATGACAGCCAGCACGATCTTGCCGGTGACGGTGCGATTGAGGCCGAACCACACGGCAAAGCCGATCACGGCGGAAATCGGTATCAACACCAGATCGTAACCGACGTAGTAAAGGCCGGCGAATTCGAAATTGCCGAACAGTTCGTAGGGCTGCGTCGCATAGATCGGGTTCACGCCCCAGATCAGCTTGGTGACGTCCTCGAGAATGAGGAACACCGCATAAGTCACGAGCAGCAACACGACTTCATCGCGTCCGTAAAACATCTTGAGCAGGCTCCGCTCGAGCAAAATTCCAACCGCGGAGGCGATCAAGGCGACCGAGAGCAGCATCGCGACAAAGCCGACGGCTGGCGGAAGGTTGTGAGCTGCGGCCAGCGTTACGGCCGATGCCGCGATATACGCGCCGAGCGCGTAAAAACTGCCGTGGGCGATGTTGAGAATCTTCAGTACACCGAACACCAGGGTCAATCCCAGGGCAACGACGAAGAGCCAGGAGGCCTGAATCAGCCCGTCGACAACGATCGTCAGAAACAAATTCATGGTTGGGACTTCGTGCCGGACATTGCGAGGCGGAGCCGAGGATTCGAGGCGGGTGTTTGAAGATACGACAATGGCGAGCGTACGTTGCCACGCGGGCAGGCGGAAAGCGGCGCGAGTATCTTACTTGCGCCGCCGCATTCGTTGTTCAGCCAAAGGCGCCGTTCAGTTGCACCTTTTCAATTGCACTTGGCGCCCTGCATACCGCCCTTGATCCAGTCGATCGATTTTACGCCAGGAGGCGGATTGACGCATTCGGCGGGGAAGTACTGGATATCGACCAGGTCGACCCGTTTTTTCTCCGGATTATATTTGGTGCGGCCAAAGCCGATCGGCTGGATAGCCTGATGGCCGTCGGCAAGCTTCATCTGAATCAGGCCACCGGGCGATTCCCATTCAAGGCCGGTCATTGCCGCGACCAGTTCATCGGTCGAAGGCTTTCTGCCGCCATTCTTGGCCATCGCCTTCTCGACGGCGGTCTTTAGTCCGAGGATCGATTGGGTCATACGATAGGCGGCTTGAACCGGGTAGACGCCGTTGGCGGCCTCGTAACCGGTGAACAGCCAATCGTTCAGCGGCGATTTCTGGGACATCAGCCCGTAGGCGCCGCGCGCGCCGATAATGGTGCCGTCGGGCATCTTGTCGCCGAGCGGCGGCAGCACGTGATCGGCGGCACTGAACACGAGCTGGCTGCGCTTCTGCAGGCCGCGCGGCGCGGCCTGCAGCACGAAGGCCTGCAGATCGCCGCCCCACAGGCTTGAATAGACCACGTCGGATCCCGCGCCGACCAGCGCAGAGATCTCGGTGCCATATTGGCCCGCACCGAACTTCGGAAGCAGGTCGGTCTCGAGTTTTGCGTTGGGATAGAGTTGCCCGGCTGCCGCGACGAAGTCGGCCCGGCTGTCCTGACCCCAGGCATAGTCCTGGTTGATCGCCGAAAGCGTGTCCATCTTGATGTTCTTGGCCTTCATGTAACGGATCAGGCCGACATTATCCATCGTGGCATGGGCAGCGGTGCGGAACACGTAATTGTATTTCGCATCTTCGAAGATGCGCGGCGTGCCGCAATCCATCAGCACCAGCATCTTCTTCAGCTCTTCGGCGATCGGCGCAACCGCAAGACAATCCCCCGAGCCGATATAGCCGAGCACGACATCGACGTTGTCGCGTTGATAGAGGTTGCGCAGTTCCTGCACCTGCTTGGTCGCGCCGCCATTCTCGTCGATGATGATCGGCTCGATCTTCATGCCGCCGAATCCGACCTTCTGGTAAGGCGGCGGCGCGGAGCCCTTGTTCAGCTGGTCGATGACGAATACGGCGCCGTTACGGGCCGGGACGCCGAAGCTATCCGCGGCCGGCCCGGACAGGAACGTCACGATACCGAGTTTGAAGCTCTCTTGCGCGCTCGCCGGTATCGCTGCGGCCAGCGATGTTGCGGTGACGATAGCTAACGGTGTGATGAAGCGCCGAATCCGCGAAAAATATTCCATGGTTCTCTCCCCTTGCTGCCGGCGATCCGGCCGCCGTTGGTTGACCCCGGTTGCCCCGGCGTCGGCTATTGTTGATGGGAGTTTAGGCGGGCTTTACCGGCACGTCTATGGATGCTGCCCGCTGGATTTATTCTCCGGGGCAGCAGTCTCACCCGTCGATAATCGCGACCGCCCGCGTCCAGCCCGCCGAGGCGCGCTCGATCTTGACCGGAAAGCAGGACACCGCGAAACCGGTCGAAGGCAAAAGTTCCAGATTGTGCAGCTTCTCGATGTGGCAGTAGCCGATATGGCGCCCGGCCTTGTGGCCCTCCCAGATCAGGCTCGCATCTTTGGTTTCGGCGAATTTCTTAGCGGTGTAGACGAACGGCGCGTCCCAGCTCCAGCCGTCGATGCCGGTCAGCCGGATGCCGCGCTCGAGTAGGTACATCGTCGCCTCGTAGCCCATGCCGCAGCCGGAATTGACGAAATCGGGCCGGCCGTATTTGGCGCCGGCGCTGGTATTGACCACGACGATTTCCAGCGGCGAAAGCGTGTGCCCGATGCGCTTGAGTTCGGCCTCGACGTCTGCGGCGGTAGCGACATAGCCGTCGGGAAAGTGGCGGAAGTCGAGTTTGACGCCGGGCTGCAGGCACCATTCCAGCGGCACCTCGTCTATTGTCCAAGCCCGCTCGCCGCGATTCATGGTTGGATGATAATGGTAGGGTGCATCGAGATGGGTGCCGTTATGGGTCGACAGCTGCACCGTCTCCATCGCCCAGGCCTGTCCGTCCGGCAGATCCTCGGCCTTGAGGCCTTCGAAGAATCCCAGCATTCGCGGCAGGCTCTGCTGGTGGTCGTAGTACTGGATGACCGGATTGATGCCTGGCGGATCGGCTGGCACGTCATTTTGCAGCGGCACGGAGATGTCGATCAGCTTTCGCGCCATGGCGCTTCCCTCGTTCTTTCGCCTTCTGGTTGGTTCATTGTGAAGGCCAGGCGCCATTGGCTGTCAAGCTATCGGGACAACGATCTGCCCCACTTCCTCGCGCAGCTCTTCTTGGCGAGCGAATGGGGTATCGTGCACGACAGCAGTTTCGATGGGCCAATCTGGTCGATCTCGATCGAGGTGCTGGCTTACTTCGTGTTCTTCATGATGCTTCTTGCAACCAGGTCATGGCTGTTGAACGTAGCTTTTATCGTGGCCTGCCCGCGCGGTCTGGCTGAACGCCAGCTCCTATCTCACCTATCGCTACTTCGAGGCGCCGGCGCAAAATCTCGTTCGCGGCTTCTTTCTGCGCCCCAGGACCGCCGCTCCGCAAACCGTCCTGGGCGTCACGAGATAAGGATGGCGCTGGCGGCAGAACGCGCCTTGCTTCGCGCGACCTTTCCAGGTCTCACGATAACCCCTTGGCCAGCCGGATTAAATCCGGTCCGCAGGTAGTTCATCCGGATTGTGAACACCGCCCACGGCCCGTCTGGCTGATGGCGGGACCAGACCGCGTCTACAAAGCTCCCGTCAGAAGGGCTAGCCCTCGCGCCTTATGCCAGCGTGACCATCCCGGCCCAGAACTGCTGCTTCGAAGTGGTCGCGTCGACATCGTATTTGCGCGCGAAGGCGAGCTTGCCGTCGCCGCCGACGCGGTAGACGACGATCGCGGCGGGAAGCGTCGTGATGTCCTTTCCTTCGCGCATGGCTATCGGCCACACTGACGCTGCGACCAGGATACGCGCGCCTGGATCGATCCCGAACGTGCGCAAGTAATTCGCGTGTCCGTCGGCGTTCTGGATCAGCGTCGGTTCGCCGGTTGTCTGGTCGATCGCAAACACCGCGACCGAGTTCTCGCCGCCGGCGAACACCTGCTTGCCCTCGAAGTCGGTCGTCCACCAGGCGCGGTTGGTGAGATAGACAAAGCGCCCGTCGGGATGGACGTGGATAGGACCGGCCGCCTGCCGCAATTTTGATGCGGGATCGCTCAGGGTGTCCTTGATGAACAGCGGTTCGCGCGAAAGGCCGGTCGCGGCATCGCGCTTGTAGACATAGAGCTTGTTCTGGCTCTCGACCGAGACGTAGACCCACGGTTGCGTCGGGTGGAAGTCGAGATGCCGCGGCCCGAAATGCATGCCATCGCCAGGCTGGATCGCCGCCAGATTCGTGAGCACACCATCCTTGAAACCGAAGGTCTTGATCGAGCCGGGATCGGCCGGGTTGTCGGTCGGCGCGTTGTTGCCGCGCGTCACCAGAATGACCTGCCGGTTATCCGGTGTGACCAGGACCTGGTGGGCAAAAATTCCGGTGTCGAGCGGCTGTGGCTGGTTGACGCCTTCGCCAAGCGTGCCGTCGGCGTTGATGCGATGCACGGTCACGCTGGAGGGATTGTTGTAGGCGGTGAGCAGGTATTGGCCGGAAACGTCGACGCTGGTGTGGATCGGGCGCGACGATAGCGTCACCGTCCCGCCATGCGGCGTCAGCGCGCCGGTTGCGGGATCGATCTTGAAGGCGTTCGCGGCGTGTTTGTCGCCGGCCCCGCCCGTCCCGCCGGGGCCGCCATTGCTTGAGACGACGTAGAGGTAACGCTTCGACGGGTGCGGCCAGGCATATTGGACGTTGGCCGGGGTCGACACGGTTCCCTGCTTGACCAGCGCGGCGTTGCCGATGTCGACGCTGTAAAGGGTGAGTTCCGGCCCGACGGCGGAGTAGAACACCTGCCTGGCCGCGGAATTCTGCGCGAAGGATACTCTCGGCGCGGCGAGGGTGCCGGCGAGAAGCGTGGTGAAGGTGCGGCGGTCGACCATGGTTTCCTCTCTTGCTTTTTTGTGACGGCGCATCGGGCTTACGGCGCACGCATTGTAGCGTGCCTCAGAATTGGCCGTCCTTGAAGCGGATTTTCGAGGAAACGTCGCCACGGGAGTGCCGGGGTGGAAATATCGCTAGTTGCTACCCAAGCGCGGCGATTTCGCGCGGCATGGCCCGCCGCGACGGAGGGCTTGACCACGCGTCGCGCAATCAGGGCGGCGACGATTAGGGTGCTGCCGAGGCCGAGCGGAACCTTGAAGAACGGAAACGCGATCAATAGGCCAGTGGCGCTTGAGGACGGCCAGCAGCAAGCAGGCTTTCAGGAGCAGCGGTGGAACGGTGTCGCGCGGCGCCACATTCGATGCAGAGGTTGTCGGTGACATTCGCCATTGCTACCGCAGCCGGTCTTGCGGAAAGGTGAACCGGGAAGCATCGCCCGCCGCAAAAGCAGGGGCGCCGGCATTTCGTTAACCATTTTTAAGGAATCAGCGATAGAGACCGAGGCGGCTTCTCCTCAAGACCGGTCGGATCACATGACTGATGTCCTAAGTCGCGACATAGATGTGCTGAAGGAACTTCAGAGAAACGCCTGGCGCGAGCTTGCCAGCCCGAGTCTTACGACCTTCGACCGCCGCGAGATCCGAAACCGGATCAGGCAGAGCGAAGGCGAGTTGCGGACTCAACTGCAAATGATGTCCGAGCGTCTGCGCTTTCGGCCGCGGCCGATGGAGTCCAGCGTCGACAGCCTCGCGAACATCAATTTCCGGCTTCTGTAGCGTTTCCGTAAACTCTAGAACTCAAAGACATCGGCACTGCGCTGCGCCAGGTCTCGCAAGTCAGCCACCGTTCCGCGGACTGCGTTGCAGCGGCGGCAATAGATATTTTCGGAGTCTAACGCATTGGCGGGATCGATCGGCTTGATCGAGAGATTTCCACACTCGTCGCAGACGACCTTGAGTCCAGGCCGTTCCTGACAATGAGGCTGGGTGAGGTTCATTGCCCCTACTCAGCCGATGATAGCGGAAGCAAAATAACCGATGGTGCCGAGCTTCAAGGCGAGGCGCCCAAAACTTCGCCGCAACCCGATTGACGCCGCCACTTCCTCAAGCTGATCCCGCAAGTCAGCCAAAGGGCGCTTCCGGCCGGCAATATACGGCCCGTATAATACATCGTTGCGCCGCTCGATCAGCTTCGCGGCGAATGTCGCCGCGAGGAAAACTACTCCAGGAAATATGATGATCTCGATTGTCATTTTGGCCCCCGCCGTTTGATCCCATGGGGCCTTACTACACGCAAAATTTTAAAGCCCGGATCGGGCGCGTGCCTGCAATTGAACGATTGCGTTAGCGATCCTTAAACCACGTTGGGGTCAGGCAAGCCCGTGTGGTCTCAGATCATCACGAGTTTGATCTGACCGTTCTCAATGGTTCCCACCGCGAGAGCGTTGCGTGCCATTTTTTCGATGGTCGGCCAATTTGCGAGAAGGTACTTCTGCGCCTCGACCTTCGTTGGAAATTTGGTTTGCAGAATGCAGTCCTGCCGCGCGTTCCCATTCGCAATCTGAAAGGTGACCGCTTGGGGCCCCTCGTTGAGCTCTTGTTCGGTGGGCTTTTGAAGTTTCCGCATTACACTGTTCCTCGATCGCGCACTGTTCGCGAATGAAATCGATCATATCTCGGGAAAGTCGGCAGGCTGGGTGGGTTAACTATGGCACCTAATCGACGTAGGGCGCTCCAGCCGCGATCTTTTCGGCCTTCGGAAGGCGCTTCAAACCTTCGTCCGCGCTTGCTTGCGTATTGCGGACAGCCTCGGTCAGCATCTGGCGAAGCTCAGCCTTCGTCTTCGGCGGTTCGCGCGTGAATCCAGTTTTTTGCCATCCTACCATCGTCACTATATGGGGATCCCCGAGCGAGAAGTAAATGCACCGGTGGCCGCAAAAACGGGCAGCAGCCATTTGACGACGGACATTGTTGGGGTCCGAAAGCGCTCGAAAAAAATGACCGGGACCGAAATTAATTTACCGCAGCACCTGGCGCGGGAGCCACAGTGAAATTTCGGGGACGTAGGTGACGAACATCAGCACCAGGAACAACACGGCGTAAAACGGCCAGATCTTCCGCATCACCTGTTCGATCGTGACCTTGCCGACCGCGCATCCGACGAACAGGATCGACCCCACCGGGGGGTGACACAGCCCGATGCCGAGATTGAGCAGCATGATCATCCCGAAGTGAACGGGATCGACGCCGAAATTCTGCATCACCGGCAACAGGATCGGGGTTGCGATCAGGATCGACGGCGCCATGTCGACCAGCGTGCCAAGCACCAGCAAGAGAATATTGATCAGGAACAGGATGACGTATTTGTTGCTCGAGATCGACAGGAAGAACGCCGTCATCTTCGCCGGCATCTGCGTCAGCGCCATCACGTAGCCGACGCTGGATGCGCAGGCGATCAGGGTAAGCACCATCGCCACCGTGCGCAGCGTCCGGTGTAACAGAAGCGGCAGGTCGCTCCAGCGATAGTCGCGGTAGATGAACATCGTCACGAAGAAGGCCCAGATGCAGGCGACCGCGCCGGCCTCGATCGCGGTAAAGATGCCGCCGAGAATGCCGCCGAGAATGATGACGAGCGTCACCAGTCCCCAGGCGGCGTCGATCGTGATCCGCAGCGCGTCCTTTGCCGCCACGGTCTGGCCGTGCGGGTGCTTGTCGCGGTAGGCGACGGCGAGACAAAGAATGATGAGCGAGAAACCGAGCAGCAGACCCGGAAACACGCCGGCCATGAACAGCGCGCTGATCGAAATCGTGCCGCCGGTCGCCAGCGAATACAGCACCGCATTATGGCTTGGTGGCACCACCAGGGCCTGAACCGAGGAGGTGATGGTGAGGTTGGTGGCGAACACCCGCGGATAGCCGGCCTTTTCCATTTGCGGGATCATCACCGAGCCGATTGCCGAGGTGTCGGCCACTGCCGAACCGGAGATGCCGCTCAGGAAGGTGGTGGCGAGCACGTTGACGATGGAGAGGCCGCCGCGCACCCGGGTAAATCCGACCAGAACGTCCGCGAACGCTACCAGCCGGCGCGCCATTCCGCCTTCCGCCATGATCGCGCCGGCCAGCACGAAGAACGGGATCGTCAGCATCGCCACTTTACTGACGCCGTCGGAGATCTTCAGCATCACCGCTTCCAGGGGAATGCCGATCGACCAGGCGCCCGCGATCGCCGCCAGCGCCAGCGAGTAGGCAATCGGCATGCCGATCACAAAGCAAATCAGCATGGTGGCAAGCAGGATGAAGATGTCCATGTCGGTCGCTTCCCCGGCTCACTCAAACGGCGCGGTTTCGGAGTGTTGAGGGATCGGATCGGGAGGGGCTCCAAGAAAAATCCGCTCGATGATGAACAGCAGCAGGCAAACGCCGCCGACCGGGATCGGCAGGTAAGTGACGCCGACCGACAGGAAGGGAAAATCTCCGATCGTATTGTGCCAGGTCACCACCACCAGCCGCTCCCCCCAAACGATCATGAAGGTCGCGATCAGCGCCATCAACAGCTGGACGATGAGATCGAGCAGGATGCGAAAGCGCCCCGGCAGCTGGTCGGCGAAATAGGAGACATTCATGTGCAGGTTCAGCCGGTAGGCCGCTGCCGCGCCGATGAAGGTCAGCACGATGGTGAGGAGAACCGCGAGCGGCTCCGGCCATGAGGCCGCGCTGTTGAGCACGTAGCGGGTGAACACCGCCCAGGGAATGATCGCCGAAATAAGAACCAGCGCGACGCAGCCGACGACCACGCACAGAAGATAGAGGGTGTCCATCGCGCGGCGATATGCTGCTGCCATTGCCTGGGCTCCCCAGTTTGCCGAGCCAAACGATAGGCGCGTGCGGCACGAAACCGCATGCGACAACGTCCTATCCGATAGCCTGGATGCGTTTGATCATGTCCTGGAATTTCGGGCCATATTTGTCCCACACCGGTTTGACGGCGTTCTGGAACGGCGTCTTGTCGGCGATCTCGACGATCTGGCAGCCGGCCGCTTTGGCCTTCTCCATCGCCTGCTGCTCGTAGTTTTTCCAGAGCTCGCGTTCCTCGAACTGCGCCTCGCGGGCAAATTTCTTCAACAGGTTCTGATCATCGGCGGAAAGATTGCCCCACGCTCGCTTGGAGAAAACCAGCACTTCGGGAATCACGAGGTGTTCGGTCAGGGAATAGTATTTTGCCGTCGTATAGTGATTGCTGAAGACATAGCTCGGCGGGTTGTTCTCGGCGCCGTCGATGACGCCGGTCTGCAAGGCGCTGAACACTTGGTCGTAGCCCATCGCCACGCCGTTGCCGCCGAGCGCATTCATCATGTCGACGAAGATCGGGTTGCCGATGACGCGGAATTTCAGGCCCTTGATGTCCTCGATCGATTTGATCGGCCGCTTGGTGTTGTAGAGGCTGCGCGCGCCCGAATCCATCCAGCACAGGGCGACCAGGCCGGCATTGGGGCTCGCCGTGATCTTGTCGAGCAGTTCCTGGCCGATCGGCCCGTCCATCATCTTTTGGGCGTGCGCGGTATTCCTGAACAGGAATGGCATGTTGACGACGTTGATGTCATCGACGATCGGCCCCATCGATCCAACGCTGACTCGCAACAGCTGGACCGCGCCGATCTGGGTCTGCTCGATGGTCTCCTTCTCGCCGCCGAGCTGCATCGACGGATACATTTGGACCGAGAGCCGGCCGTCGGTGGCGGCCGCGAGTTTCTTGCCGAGATTCTCGGTCGCAGCCACCGTCGGATAGCCCGGCGGCTGGACGTCGGAAGCCTTGAAAACCTGCTTTGCTTGCGCCTGCGCGGGGGAAACCGGTGCCAGGCTTGTCGTCAAGCCCGCCGCGCCAAAGCCGGCGCTCAACTTCATGAAATCACGACGCTTCATCGCTTTCCTCCCTGGGTTGGCGAGCGATCATTTTCTGACCGGTTTTGCGAGAAGATTCTCCGTAAGGAAGCTTAACTCTAGCATTGCAAGCGGCGAGCCGCCGGTACGATCCGCAAGGTCAGGAAGGCCAAAGCATCCATTGCTGGTCCACCGGGTGCATGATATCAACTTGTACGATGACCCGACAAGACTCGTCAAGCGACCCCCCGGTAGACGCCGCGCATCGACAGCGCAGCAAACTGCTGCGGCCGCTTGGGTCGCCCAGAAGCCGCAGCGCCGAGGTGATCGACAGGTTGGCTGAAGAAATCACTTCTGGCAAATTGCCCGCCGGCGCCAAACTTCCCTCCGAACAGGAGATGATGAGGGGAATGGGCGTGAGCCGCACCGTGGTGCGCGAGGCGGTCGCGGCGCTGCGTGCCCGCGGGCTCGTCATCACACGGCAAGGGGCCGGGGCGTTCGTCGATCGCGATACCGGCCGCCAACCATATGTGATCGATCCCGACGGTCTCGGATCCCTCAATAGCGTTCTCGATATTCTGGAGTTGCGCATGGCCGTTGAATCTGAGGCGGCTGCCATTGCCAGCGAGCGCGCCACCAACGCTCAGATTAGAGCCATCAGGGAGGCGCAACGGGTCTTTAGCCGCGCCATTGCCAATGGCGAACGCGCGATCAAGGAGGACTTCGCGTTCCACCAGGCGATCGCTTTAGCCACGCAAAACAATCGCTTCGTGGAGTTTCTCGAGTTCCTCGGACGCTTGATTATTCCGCGGCAAAGCATTCGCTCCTTTGAAGGCAACCCGGACAGCCTTCGCAAATATCTGGGCCGGATCGAGCAGGAGCACGAGGCGATATTGCTTGCGATTGCCGCCCACCTGCCGAAAAAGGCCAGAGAGGCCATGCGCGGGCATCTCCTGAAGAGCCGGGAGCGATACCGCGAGCTCGCCTCGGAAAAATCCGTCGCCTAGCCATTGCGGGGTTGGGAGTTAGGTACGACGGCGCGATACCCTCGTTTGCCAGGTGCGGAAAACCGCATCGGTCCGCACCGTTATTTTTTCGCATCGAGAAAGCCCGCGCTTTCGCGCAGTCTGGCTTGATCGGCGCCGCTCAACAGGCTGATCAGATCACGGGCCTGTTCGGGATAGGCGGCCTGCGTGATCGCGGCCGCGGTATACATGGTCGCAAGTTCACATCCCTTCGGCAGCGATCCCGAAAGCTTCACACCTTTGGTGCCGATAATTTCGGTCGATTGGGTGCAGCCGACGGCTCTCGCGGCGTCGGTTTCGGCGAGATGGCGCATCGCGGTGGCCCCGTTCGGATAGATCCGCAGCCTCGCTGCGACCTGATCGGCAATGCCGAGTTGCCGCAGCACGCTGGCGACATGAATGCCGGCGGTCGAGACCTCGGTGTCGGGAACGAAGATCGCGTCGGCGACAAGCAGTACCTCGCGCAGGCTTGCGGCATCGTGAACCGAAACCAGCGGATCGCCGGCGCGAACGGCGATCGCGGTTTCGACCCGGCCGATATCCGATATCGAATCGCTTACGACGAGATTTTCCCGGGCGAGATCTGCGATCAGCACGGCCGTCAGCACGGCAAGGTCGGCAGGCCGGCCGCCGCGCAATTTTCCGGCCATGGCGCCGACCGCGCCGAACTCGCCTTCGATATCGAGGCCGGTCTGTTCCTTGAATTTTGCTGCGAGGCTCGCGACCAACCCTTGCGCTGCGCCGCCGCCGAGAATCCTCAAACTTGTCACGACGCTTGTTCCATCGCCGCGATCAAGCGCTCGCGCGTGATCGGCAGGTTGCGAACTCGCACGCCCAGCGCATCGAACACGGCGCTGGCAATCGCCGCCGTGACCGGACCGTGCGCCGCTTCGCCGGCACCGACCGGCTCCATAGCCGGCCGCGAGATCAACTCGACCTGCACCTGCGGCACCTCGCTGAAGCGCAGGATCAAATATTCGCTCCAGGAGTCGCTGGTGATGCGCGCATGGTCGAAGCGAACCCGCTCCTTCAACACCCAGCTCGTGGCCTGGATCGCACCGCCCTCGATCTGGTTGATCACGCCATCCGGATTGATGGCTTCGCCAACATCGACCGCGATCGTCAGGCGTTTGACGCGGATGTCGTCCGCGCCCTCGACCTCGGCGATCACGGCGCAATAGGCGCCGGTGTTCTTGTAGCGCGCAAAGCCGAGGCCATAGCCGGTGCCGTCTCGTTTAGCCGGCTTCCAGTTGGCGCGTGAGGCAACAGCGCGGATCACGTCCTGCGCCCGCTGGTCCGACAGGTGACGCAGCCGGAATGTGACCGGGTCTTCGCCGCGTTCAGCCGCGAGTTCGTCGAGAAAGGATTCGATCGCAAACACGTTGCCCTGCGCGCCGAGTGTCCGCAGCGCGGAGGTTCGTATCGGCATGGTGGTGAGGCGATGGGACTCGATTTGCCACGACGGAAAGTCGTAGAGCGGAATCGAATTGCGGTCGGCCCCGCCGCCACTGGCCCGCAGTGGATTAGTGGCGATGGCGCGCGGAAACGGCTTTGCCAGTTCGGTCGCGGCGAGCAGGGTAGGCAAGTCCGCGCGTCCCGGCCGCGCGGTGTGGCCGTTGCTCCAGATATTGTGACGCCAGGTGACAATCTCGTCTTTCGCATCGAGGTCGGCCTCGATCTCGATGGTCATCGCTGCACCGAAGGGCGTGTGCGACATTTCATCCGCGCGCGACCATTGCACGCGGACCGGCCGCCCGCCGGCCGCTTTCGCCAACAAGACGGCGTCGAGCGCGACGTCGTCGGCGCCATTGTGGCCGTAGCAGCCGGCGCCTTCCATATGCTCGACCGTGATGTTCTCGACCGGAAGTTTAAGGACCAAAGCGAGATCGGCGCGAAGCAGATAGACCCCCTGGCTGTGGGTCCAGACCCAAACGCGATCTCCATTCCATTGCGCCATGGCGCAGGACGGCGCGATCGACCCATGCGCGATATAGGGGCGGGTATATTGCCTGCGGATCGTGCGTTTGTTCTCGGAAGGCTGCGGCGCTGCTTTGCTGGCGATGACGGTCAACTCGGCCCGCTGGGCTTTTTGCCACTCGGCGAGCCCGTCTTCATCGGGGAGGTTTTCGCGCGACGACCAGGTGGCGCCCTTGCGCAACGCGCCAAGCGCTGCCTCGGCGCCAGTCTCGGTTTCGCTGATGACGCCGGCAAAATTTCCATCGCGCATGATGGCGACCAGCCCCGCGATCTTGCGCGCGCCGTCCTCGTTCAACTCGACGAGCGCAGCATGCGATAGCTCTGACCGCAGCACGCGGCCATGCAGCATTCCTGGCAGCGGGAAATCATGGATGAAGCGGGGATGGGCGAAAACCTTGTCGGGGATATCGAGCCGCTGCACGGAATTTCCGGCAAGGCTGCGCCGCGCAGCCGGCTTGGGCACGGCGCCTGGTGTGGCGTGACGGTCGAGCGAGACCTCGCTTGCGAGCTCCCAGTAGCTGGTGCGGATATTGCCGGGGCCCGAGATGGTGCCGTCGACGATATCGAGTACATCGGCTTTGACACCAAGCCGGTCCGCTGCGGCGCGAAGAAATATCTGCCGGATTTCAGCGCAGGCGTGCCGGACCGCGCGGCCCGATTGCTGTACGGAAAGGCTGCCCGACGTGACGCCTTCGTTGGGACTGCCCGCCGTCGAGGCGCGAACCGTCCGCACCCGGGCGATATCGACATCGAGCTCGTCGGCGGCAATCTGCGCCAGCGCCGTCACGATGCCTTGCCCGATCTCGACCTTTCCGGGAGAAAGGGTCACCTGTCCCTCCGGCGAGAGATGAATCCACGATGACAATATCGGGTTCGCCGCGAGGCTCGGTGGCAGTTGGGGCGCGGAGGGGGAGGGGACCTTGTCGGTCATCGGGCCTGCATCTCCGCCGCCGCGCGCAACACCGCCCGCACCATGCGGTTATGTGAACCGCACCGGCAAAGATTGCGGTCGAGCGCGGCCCTGACATCCGCGTCGGTTGGATGGGGATTTCGGTGCAACAGCGCCGCCGCGCTCATCAGGATGCCGGATACGCAGTAGCCGCATTGCAGTGCCTGCTCGGCGATAAAGGCGTGCTGCAGCGGATGCGGATTTTGCGCGTTTCCCAATCCTTCGATGGTGGTGACGTCCTTGTTGGCAACCGACCATAACGGCGTGTCGCAGGCGGTCACTGTGTGATCGCCGACCATGACGTTGCAGGCGCCGCATTCGCCGACGCCGCAGCCGAAATGCGAACCGGTCATGCCAAGCTGTCCGCGGAGGACGGCGAGCAGCGATTGATCGGGATCGGCGTCGATGTCGGTCTCGACGCCATTGAGGCGAAATCGAATGCTGGGCATGACGATGGATAACCTTGGCTCACGGCTTGTCGGCGAATTGCTTCACGACTTCGGCCCATTTCAAAATATCGTTGCGCAAGTATTTGTCGAATTCGTCCACTGTCATCGATAGCGGCTCGGCGCCTTGATCGGCCCAAAGTCTGACGATCTCCGGCCGCCTGATGGCGGCGTTGACGGCGGTATTGAGCTTGTCGATGACGGGTTTTGGCGTTCCCGTCGGCGCCATCAATCCGAGCCAGATGGTGGCTTCATATCCGGCCAGACCCGCCTGTTTGGCCGTCGGCACGTCGGGGAGCACGCTGGAGCGCCTTTCTCCGGTGGTGGCGAGCGCCCGCACCTGGCCCTGATTGACATTGGGCGCCATGGTCGTCACCGCGTCGATCATCATCTGCACCTGCCCGCCGATGACGCCGTTGCGCGCCTCGCCGCTGTTGCGGTAGGGCACGTGCACGATATCGATGCCGGACATGGTCTTGAACAGTTCGCCGGCCATGTGGTAGGGCGTGCCCTGGCCGGACGAAGCGTAGTTCAGCTTGCCCGGCTGCGATTTGGCGAGCGCGATAAATTCCCTCAGGTTCTTGGCCGGCACCGACGGGGGCACGACGATCACGAGATCGGCGACATTGATCGGCGCGATCGGCACCAAATCGCGCATCAGCTCGTATTTACGCTGCGGCACCAGCGATTCATTGGCGGTCTGGGTATTCGACATCATCAACAGCGTGTAGCCGTCGGGCGTCGACTTGACGGCCTCCTGCGTGCCGATCACGGCGCCGGCGCCGGGCCGGTTCTCGATCACGAAGGGTTGCTTGAGGCTCTCCTGCATGGCGTTGCCGATCACGCGGGCCGCCACGTCCGCTGGACCTCCGGCGCCGAAGGGAACGATGATCCGGATCGGTCGCGTCGGATAGTCCTGCGCGCAAGATACACCGGCAAGAAAGGCCTGGGCTGGAAGAAGAGCCAGCGCAAGCCCGAATCTTGAAGCGATCCCAAAGGCGCGCCCTGCGTCGATGCCTGAACTGATCCTTGAACTGATCCTTGAACTGATCCTTGGGCCCGTCATTTCCATCTCCTCGAACCCAAAGCTCGTTTTCCGAATCTCGTTCGGTCGGTGAACCCATGGCTGGCCAAATCCGGCTTTCGGGTCTAACTGTCAAGTCTAGCGGCAATGAGAATGAGCTGTCGACATGGACTCATGCGTCGTCGCAGGAATAAAATATCCGCGCCAACCGTACCGAAACCGGCCGCAACACGCCGACAGAGTGGGTCAATGAAAAATCCGAAAATCTCCCGTCGTGACGCCCTTAAGGCGGCGGGCGGCTTGCTTGCGGGCACGGCGCTCTCCACCCGCGTGCTGGCGGACGCGCCGCCGCCGGAACCGGTCACGCCGACCCTGATCGAGGCGGCCAGGAAGGAAGGCCGGATCATCCATTATACCTCGACCGATCTGCCGGTCGCCGAGAAATTGGCAAAGGCGTTCGAGGCGAAATATCCGGGGATCGCCGTGCGCGTCGAGCGCACAGGCGCCGAGCGCGTGTTTCAGCGCATCGGCCAGGAATATTCCAGCAACATCCACGCCGTCGATGTGGTGAATTCGTCCGATGCGGCGCATTTCGTGGTTTGGAAGCGCGACGGCATTCTGGCGCCGTTCGTGCCGGAGGACGTCGCCAAATTCTATCCGCCGGAGCACAGGGATGTCGACGGCCAGTTCGCAAGCTGGCGCATCTGGCTCAGCATCATCGCCTACAACACAACCCTGGTGAAGGCCGAGGAGGCGCCGAAGAGTTTTGCCGATCTGCTCGATCCCAAATGGAAGGGCAAGATCGTCAAGGCGCATCCCGGCTACAGCGGCACCATCATGACCGCGACCTATCAGTTGCAGCGCGATCTCGGCTGGACCTGGTTCGAACAGCTCGCCAAGCAGAACGTCATGCAGGTGCAATCGTCGTCCGATCCGCCTAAGAAACTTGACCTCGGAGAGCGGGCGATCATGGCCGACGGCAACGAGTACAACATCCTGCAAATGAAGGAGGCGGGCCATCCGGTCGAGCCGGTCTATGCCACCGAGGGATCGCCGATGATCATCGGTCCCAACGGAATCTTCAAAGGCTCGCCCAATCCGAACGCGGCGAAACTGTTCCAGTCATTCTGCTTCAGCCGCGAGGCCCAGCAGCTCATCATCGATTTCGGCGGCCTGCGATCGGCGCATCCGCAAGCCCAGGAGAAGGCCGGTCGCACGCCGCTCAAGGACATCAAGACCTTGAAGGACGACCCAGCCGCCGTGGAGCAGCAGGGCAGCGCCATCAAAACCCGCTATACCAGGATCTTCCGCGTTTGATCCGCCGACTTCGATTTCGCCATTGCCGCTTGGGCCATCATGACCACCGAACTGCCGAACCCATCCGTCGCTGAAACCCTGGCGCAAAAAATCGCGGCGCTGAAGCCGGGCGCGCTGCCGCCCGCGACCAAGCGCAAATGCGAGGACTTGCTGATCGACGTCGTCGGCCTCTGCGTCACCGCGCGCAAGCAGGATTATGCGCTGAGCGCGCTTGCCGGCTGCGATGATGACGGACCGTGCACGGTCATCGGTCACCAACGCACATTGACCGCCGCCGGTGCCGCTTTCGTCAACGGCACCGCGGCGCATGGCGAGGATTTCGACGACACCTTCGAGGGCGGCCCGGTCCATGCCGGTGCCGTGATCGTGCCGGCGGTGCTGGCGGCCTGCGAGCGGCACAATCCGGACGGCCGGATGGCGCTGATCGGAATTGCCGTCGGCACCGAAGTTCTCTGTCGCTTGAGCCTTGTGGTGCCGAAGGCGGTCCACAAGGCCGGCTTTCATCCGACTGCGATCTTCGGCGCGATGGGCGCTGCCGCGGGCGTCGGCGCCGCGCTCGGGCTTGACGCCAAACAGAGCGTGGACGCCCTCGGCATCGCCGGCAGCATGGCCGGCGGCATCATCGAATATCTCGCGGAGGGCGCCTGGACCAAGCGGCTGCATGCGGGCTGGGCGGCGCAGTCCGGCGTTCGCGCCGCGCGATTGGCGCGGCAGGGTTTTGTCGGTCCCCGCACGGTGTTCGAAGGCGTGCATGGGTTGTTTCATGGTTTCGCGCACACCACCAAAGGCAATTATGACGCGCTGACCGGTGATTTCGGCGCGCGTTGGGTGACGGACACGCTGGCGTTCAAGCCCTATCCCTGCGGAACCATGGCGCAACCTTATATCGATTGCGCCCGGCGCCTGGCCGCGCGCGGCGTCAAGGCCGAAGCCGTCGCGGAGATCGTCTGCGAGGTCGCGGAGGGGACGGTGCACCGGCTGTGGGAGCCGCTCGCAGACAAGCAGCGCCCGCGCAACGGCTATGCCGCCAAGTTCGCGGTGCCGTATCTGTTGGCGACTGGTTTTGTCAAAGGCGGCGTCGGGCTCGGCGCCTTTACCGAGGCGGCGATCCGTGACGCGGACGTGCTCGCGCTGGCCGCCAAGGTGAAGTTCGTGATCGATCCTGATAACCCTTACCCGAACAACTATACCGGCCATCTCAGGGCGACCTTGAAGGACGGCAGCGTCATCGAGGAACGGCAACCTTATTTGCGCGGCGGCGCCCAGGAGCCGCTGACCCGGCAGGACGTGACCGACAAATTCGTGCTCAACGCCCAGCATGGCGGCTGGAGCAAGTCGCAGAGCGATGCGGCGTTGAAACTGTTGGCGGGGTTATACGACGGGAAGATCGATCTCGGCGCGCTGCGCGCATAATTATCGCTGTCATGCTCCGCGAAAGCGGGGCATCCAGTAATCGTAGAATTGGCGATTGAATCGCAGACGTCGGTGTTTACTGGATCGTCCGCCATCGCGGACGATGACGACAGAGGGACAAGGGCATGGCCGGCAGCAACGAACTAAACGGCAAGGTCGCCATCGTCACCGGCGCGGGGCGAAACATCGGCCGCGCGATTGCGCTGGCACTGGCAGACGGCGGCTCGTCCGTTCTGGTCAATGCGCGGAGCAATCGCGCCGAGGCGGACGCGGTCGCACGCGAGATCGAGGCTATGGGCCGCAAAGCGCTGGTGCATATCGGCGACGTCGCCGATCCAGAACAGGTACAGATGATGGCGGAGATCGCGGCCAAGCATTTCGGCCGGATCGATATCCTCGTCAACAACGCGGCGCTGCGCCGGGAAAAGCCGTTCGCGGAGATGAGCTACGCCGAATGGCGCGAAATCATGAACGTCACCCTCGACGGCGCCTTTCATTGCGTCAAGGCCTGTCTGCCCCACCTGAAGAAGAGCGGCGCGGGAACCATCGTCAACATCGGCGGCCTGAGCGCGCATACCGGCGCCAAGGACCGCGCGCATGTGGTGACCGCCAAGGCCGGCATCGTCGGTTTCACCCGCGCGCTCGCCCATGATCTCGCTGCCGACGGCATCACCGTCAATTGCGTGGTTCCCGGCCTGATCGGCACGCCGCGCCCCAAGGACAAGCCGGAACCCGCCCATCATCTGACCCATCAGACCATCAGCGGCGAGCGCGGCCGTCCCGAGGACGTCGCGGCCGCGGTGCGATTCCTGTGCGGGCCCGCCGCCCGTTACATCAACGGGCAGGCGATCCATAGCAATGGCGGGGCCTATCTCGGCGGCTAGAGCGTTTTCAAGCGAAGTGGAAACCGGTTCGCGTCAAGAAAACGCGTCAAATCAAGAATCTAGAGCCCCGCTTCGATTCAATCGAAGCGGAAAAGGCTCTAGTGCGCGTCTCCCGAAACAAGCTGAAACCGCTCCGCGAGGGCTGACGAGGCGGTGGCTGGAGGAAAACAAAAGATTCAATGCGCGGCTTGCGCCCGGTACATCATTCCCGTCTTCAATTGCTCATCGGCCTCATGGAAGAAATACTCGGTCACATAGACCGGCGTATTGATCTTCTCATTCAGACCGTCATTGAACGCGAAGTGCACGCCGTCACGCGCCGAGGTCTGATGGCACTGGGCACACGTGACACGATCGAAATTGATGGCGGCGACGTTCTGTCGTTTGGGGTCGCGGTAAAAGCTGACGGTCACGTCGTCGAGATGTTGTTGTAGCTCCTGCTTGCGGGCGCCGGTCGCCTTTTCCAGTTCGAGGCGGAAAATGTCGTTGTCGTAGACGGACGAATAGTAGCCGACATCGACGCCGTTGCGGATAATTCGCAACGGCAACAACTCGCGCGCCTGGTTTTGATCGCGCGTTAGCGCCCCAAACACCCAGATGCCGGACAAAGAGGTGCTAAACGCGATTTGCTCGATCGGTCGGGCGGAGGTGAAGTCCGATATGAATCTGTGCAACAGCTCCCTCTGATTTGGCGCTTGCGTTTCGCGGGCGTGGGTGAGTTCGTCGACCCGACTCAGAAATTGCAGATGTTGCCTGCGCCTCGTATCCCCGTCCGCGAGCCGGTCGACGACGTCCCATTTCAGGTGCAGGTACAGCTGTTCAAAGGGGCGATCGGGTTGCCTTGGATCCATCAGCTGATAAACAAAATGAATTTGAGGTACGACGCGAAAACCCTTCCAGACCAGATCGTCCTGCTGCTCATAGGGTTTGATGCTCATGGCGGTGAGCTTGAAGTTTGCGGGGTCGGAGACGTCGCGCGTCACGTCCTTGATGTTTTCGATATAAAGCCCCGACGTATAAATGTTGGCTTGGGTCACCTCGCTCAGTCGAAACGTGTCGTGCCCCGGCTCTTTTTCCGCATCAAAATCGGGCGTCGGCCGACCCGACAGGAAGTTCAGGACTTTCTGGAATTCGTCACCCTTGAGAAGCGACGGAAGCGGGAACGCGGTGTGGGTTTCGGACGTCGCTTCAATCACCATGTGTCGGGGCAGCTTGAAATCGCTCATGCCATTCTGGGGCCGGGGCTTCGAAATCCCGTAATCAAAACCGTGACCTTGCGGGTAATACCAGAGCGAATTGTGGTTCAGTTTGTCGAGATCGAATTTCGGCCAATTCGGCGACATGGTTTGGCGGATGTGGCGAAGCACGCCGGACTTAGCCTCAAAGCGCTCGAGTTGCTGCTGGGGAAAGTCTGACAGGTACATGGAAGCGCGGTACTTCTCGATGAATTTCATCGCGTCAAAATTCGGATCCGGATCATTGGCCCGATGACGGCCGCATCCGGCGTCGGGATGCATGCGGGTGTAGTAGTCGAGACGAAGCACCATGATCGTGTAGCCCTCGTCGCGTTCATTCTTGAATGCCGTCTGCGGATATTCGGTAAGACTGCGTGACAGATAGGCGCTATCGACTCGACAGCCTTCCTCTGTATCAACCGTCGCGAAGTGGTCGATATGGCGGTTGTCTTCACTGAAGAACGCGGGAATCAACTGGGCGTAGCTGCCCTGGTGGCCCTTCTCGTGCATCGGATAGACCGGCTCGGCGGTGCCGAGCCCTGCATCGAGGAATTCATAGTTAAATCCGGGCTTCGGAAAATCGAGCAGCGATTCGAAATAGGTTGCCGTGTCGTAAACCGATCCCGGTCGCAAGGTGACGTTGTTGCTTTCGAGGATCCTGACGCGTGTCAGATTTTGGACCGTCGCGGTAATGTTCCGGCTATGAACCGGGTCTGTTTTGCTGGATGGGGAACTGAATGAAGAGCCTGCGAGCAAAACAGCCGGAAAAACCACGCCGATCAAAGATATCTTCACGAAAGCCCCCCGTTCCCGTACGGATATTCCCCAACCCCAAATTACATTCGTTCGGCTGATTTGTCCCGTGTCACAATTGAGCCCCGCGCGAGATATTGGATGCGTTGCACAACGGCCACTTCGAGCCAGATTTCAAGGCCGACTACTTGACGCGCCGGACGCCGTCGAGGACCGTCGGGGCTGACCGCCTCGCGCCGGCGGCGGCACGCTCAATCGACACGGCGCGACGCGAGTTCGACGAAGCGCGCCGGCCGACCGAGCCGGTTTTTTGAAACAGACGACGCCCGCATGGTGGGTTGGCCCGCAAACAAGGCTTTGAAACATGCCCAATGGTCCCGGCGACATCATCGTGGCTATTTTCAGCGGCTGGCTCGTCACCTGGCCGACAAGCTTGCTGTCGCTGATCTGGCTTGCCTGGGTCACCAGCTGGGTTGTCGCCGCCTTCTGGTCCGGCCGAACCAAGACGTATGTGCGCACCCGCGATTCCTGGCTCTATCGGCTGCCCATTTTGTTGGGGGCGATTTTGCTGATGCCCCCGACCGAGCGTCTGTTGGGCGAGAAGCAGCTCTACCACCCCGGCAATGCCGGAACCTATCTGCTGGCGGTCGTGGTGGTGCTGGGCCTCTCCTTCACCTGGTGGGGCCGGATCCATCTCGGGCGCTACTGGTCCAACGCGATCACGCACAAGGAGGACCATCGGATCGTCGATACCGGGCCTTACGGGCTGGTGCGGCATCCGATCTACACGGGTCAGATCATCGGGCTGCTTGCCTCCGGGCTTGCCATTGCGACCTGGACCGCGCTGCTCGGCGTTGTCCTGATCTCGCTCGGCGAATGGCAGAAGGCCCGCATGGAGGAGCGCTTCCTCACCGCTGAACTCGGCGCGGAGGCTTATGGACCCTATTGTCGCCGCGTGCCGATGATCGTGCCGTTCCTCCGCTTCTAGGCGCACGGCGCATGGCAAGGTGCCTGTTTCGCCGCGGCAATGCCGGATAAATGCGCTCGGCGGCCCCGATTTTTGATGCTAACCATTGGGCCATGAACCAGAACGTCAAGATCGATATCCGGCACTCCACCTGTCCGCACGATTGCCCATCGGCCTGCGCGCTCGATGTCGAGGTGATCGACAATGCCAGCATCGGCCGGGTGCGCGGTTCCAAGCAGCAGACCTACACGGCGGGGGTGATCTGCGCCAAGGTCGCGCGCTACGCCGAGCGCATTCATCATCCCGACCGGCTGACCTATCCGCAGTTCCGCGTCGGGCCGAAGGGCTCGGGCAAGTTCGCGCGAATTTCGTGGGACGACGCGCTGGACGAAATCGCAGGCCGGTTCGACGCGGCCGAGCGCGAGTTCGGCGCCGAATCGGTATGGCCCTATTACTATGCCGGCACCATGGGGCTCGTGATGCGCGACGGCCTCAACCGGCTCGCCCATGTGAAGAAATATTCCCGCTTCTACTCCACGATCTGTTCGACCATCGCGCGGGTGGGATTTGCCGCCGGCACCGGCAAGATCGCCGGCCCCGATCCGCGCGAGATGGCCGTCTCCGACCTCGTCGTGATCTGGGGCACCAACCCGGTGAATACCCAGGTCAACGTGATGACGCACGCGATGCGTGCCCGCAAAGAGCGCGGCGCCAAGATCGCGGCGATCGATATCTACAACAACGACACCGTGAAGCAGGCCGACATCAAGATCATTCTGCGGCCGGGCACCGATGGCGCGTTTGCCTGCGGCGTCATGCATGTGCTGTTCCGCGAAGGCTATGCCGATCGCGATTATCTGGCGCGCTATACCGATTGCCCCGCCGAGCTTGAGGCGCATCTGCAAGCCCGCGACCCGGAATGGGCCTCCTCGATCTGCGGCGTCCCGGTCGAAGAGATCGAGGCGTTCGCCCGCGCCGTCGGTCGGACCAAACGCGCGTTCTTCCGTCTCGGCTACGGTTTCACCCGCAGCCGCAACGGTGCGGCGCAGATGCACGCGGCGCTGTGCATTCCCACCGTCACCGGCGCCTGGCAGTACGAAGGCGGTGGCGCATTCTTCAACAATTACTCGATCTGGAAATTCGACGAATCCCTGATCGAGGGCCACGACGCCATCGACCGTACGACGCGGCAGCTCGACCAATCCAAGATCGGACGCATCCTGACCGGCGATGCGGCCGCGCTGAAAAACGGTCCGCCGGTCAAGGCGATGCTGATCCAGAACACCAATCCGATGACGGTCGCGCCGGAGCAGGCGCTGGTGCGCCAGGGCTTTGCCAGGCCAGACCTGTTCGTGGCGGTGCACGAGCAGTTCATGACCGAAACCGCTGAAATGGCCGACCTCGTCCTTCCAGCCACGATGTTCATGGAGCACACCGATCTCTATTATGGCGGCGGCCACCAGCACATTTCGGTTGGCGGCAAGCTGATCGAGCCGCCCGGCGAATGCCGTTCCAACCACGACGTGCTGCGCGGGCTCGCCAGGCGGCTGAAGGCGACCCATCCCGGATTCGAAATGTCGGCGCGCGAATTGGTCGACGCCACGCTGCGCAGGAGCGGGCATGGCGGCATCGAGGCGCTGGAGGCCGACCTCTGGCGCGATATCCAGCCGGATTTCCGCACCTCGCATTATCTCGACGGTTTCGCCCATGCCGACGGCAAATTTCACTTCAAGGCGGACTGGGCGCGCATTCCTCTCGGCAATGCCGGCTTGATGGGGGCGTGGGATCAGATGCCCTCGCTGCCCGATCACTGGACCGCCATCGAGGAGGCGGATGAAGCCCATCCGTTCCGGCTTGCCACCAGCCCGTCGCGCAGCTTCCTCAACACCAGCTTCAACGAGACGCCGTCATCGCAGGCGCGCGAGGGCGCACCCAGCGTAATGATCCATACCGACGATGCCGCTTCGCTTGGGATTGCCGACGGCGACGCCGTCACGCTCGGCAATATGCGCGGCGAGACCACGCTGACCGCCAAGCTATTCGATGGCGTGCGCCGCGGCGTGCTGATCGCGGAATCAGTCCATCCAAACAAGGCCCATATCGGCGGCCGCGGCATCAACATACTCACCGGCGCCGAGGCGGTGGCACCCCTCGGCGGCGCCGCCTTCCACGACAACAAGGTCTGGATGAAGAAGGCGGCACCAGCGGCGATTGCGACACCTTAGGATCGCGTTCTGCCCTCAAAAGCAGTTCACGTTTTTTGCCGATCATGCTCTAAAGTCCTGTTCGTCATTGCGAGGAGCAAAGCGACGAAGCAATCCATTCTTTCTTTGCGGCGCCGTGGATTGCTTCGCTGCGCTCGCAATGACGTAGAGAAGGCGTGATTCACAATGACCGACCCCAACAGCGTCATACTTGACAAGCGCAGCGACGCGCTTTGGATCACCATCAACCGGTCGGAGAAGCGCAACGCGATCAATGGCGACGTCATCGCCGGCATCGCCAAGGGCTATCGCACCGCCCATGACGACAAGGATGTGCGCGTCATCGTGCTGACGGGTGCCGGCGACAAGGCGTTTTGCGCCGGCGCCGACTTGCAGAACACCGGCGGCGCGTTTGCGGCGGATTTCGCCAAGCCCAATGTCGACTACGCCGATTTGCTGCGGCTGTCGCAGAACGCCACCAAGCCGGCGATCGCGCGGGTTAACGGCGTCTGCATGGCCGGCGGCATGGGGCTGTTGTGCATGACCGACATGGCGGTAGCCGGCGACCACGCGATGTTCGGTTTGCCCGAGGTCAAGGTTGGGGTGTTTCCGATGCAGGTGATGAGCCTGTTGCAGTCGATCGCGCCGCGCCGCCTCGTCAACGAATGGGCGATTACCGGCGAGCCGTTCGACGCGAGGGCCGCGCAAGCGGCCGGATTGCTCAATTATGTGGTGCCGCGGGCCGAGCTCGACGCCAAGCTCGATTGGCTGATCGGCCGCATCACCGACAAGTCGCCGACCGCGATCCGGCGCGGTAAATACGCCATGCGCGCGATCGCCTCGATGTCGTTCGATGAAGCAATCGCCTATACCGAAAGCCAGATCGCGTTGCTGGCGATGACCGAAGACGCCAAGGAGGGCCTCAAGGCGTTCGGCGAAAAGCGCAAACCTTCCTGGCCGGGGAAGTGAGGCAAGAAGGGTGGGCAAAGGCGCGCTCGCGCCGTGCCCACCACAATACGCGGATGCACCTAGCGGTGGGCTCGCCGCGCTTAGCCCATTCTACCAAGCGAAGCCGGCTTAAATAAAACAGGAGGTCTACCTTGAAGAAGGTAATGCCATTGACTGTCGCGTTGCTGTGGATTCATCCAGCAGCGGCGCAGCAGCTTCCGCTCTCTTCTGCCGGGGTGAAGACGCTTGCGCCTGACGGTGCGATCAAGCCGACGGGCACATGGAGTCTCGGCACGCGCGCGGGCGATTTCGTCTTCATCGCCGGAATGCGCGGTATCGATCCGAAAACGAACCTGCAGATCCAGGGTGACGAGGCTCGCATTCGTCAGGCTTTCCTTAATATGAAGGTGATCGCCGAATCCGAGGGAGCGACGCTACGTGATGCGGTTCGCCTCGTCGTCTATGTCACGGACATGTATCGCTTCCGTCCCTTCGTGAACAAGGTCCAGGAGGAGCTGTGGGGCGCCGGTCCCTATCCGCCGCGCACCATCGTCGAAGTTCATCGGCTGAACGGGGACGATATCTGCGAGGTTGAAGGCACCTTCTACGCGCCAATCAGGAAATAATGCGCCGTGCCCACAGTACGCCGATGTACCCAGCGGTGGGCACGCTGCACTTAGCCCACCCTACATCGCAGCGTCTGACATAAGCGATGATGTTCAAGCAACGGCGTTGTACTCCTCTTCGGGGCGAGGGGCCCACACCGGAAGTCCCGATGCCGCCACCCGCCTCCCTGGCCCTCCCCCACAAGGGGCGAGGGAACAGAAACTGCGGCAGCGGCCCGCTACACACCGATTCAAATTTCAAACAGCCAACTTCAGACGCACGGCAACGATCTCGCGGCGCCAATTGCACCCGAGTCTTGCAAAGACAACGTCCCTCGAAAATAGAGGGCGCAGGGAAAGCCGGGTGCCCGCCGCACCCGTAGCCTCGCGTGCGAAATAAAAAAAGCACACGAGCGTAGTCACCACAGGTTCGCCGGACTAATCCCGGCCTTCCCTGCGCAA
>Ga0193751_1000035_pt1 | contig 116084 bp, 116 predicted proteins | sample L1c2metaG_FD_143050 | JGI IMG/M metagenome (GOLD analysis project Ga0193751, IMG submission 143050) | Soil microbial communities from a riparian zone of the East river system, Colorado, United States - L1c2 | ecosystem: Environmental > Terrestrial > Soil > Riparian zone | place: USA: East... | reverse complement strand
GGAGTTTGACGAGAAGATCCTTGCCGCGCTCGTGGCGGGCGCCTTCTGCCTGCTGATCAGCTACATCGCGTCGGAGCGCCCGAACAGCGAAAGCGCCCGTGCGCTGGCTTCCCTCAGCGACCGGCTGCTCGCCGTCGAAGATGGTGACCTGGTGTCGCCGGCGCCGCCAGTGCTTCGCCGCACCATGCCCAAGCTCGCCGCCGCGGTGGATACGTTGTTCTCGGAGGTCCGCGCCTCAATCGAAAATGCCCATGCGCTCGGCATGTATGATCCCGTGACGTCACTACCGAACCGGCTGCATTTCCGCTCCGAAGCGGACAAGCTTCTCGGCGAGGTCCCGGACAAGGCGAGCTCGGCCATGCTGTTTGTCGACCTCGACCGGTTCAAGAACGTCAACGACAGCCTCGGTCACGCCCGCGGCGACCAATTGTTGATCATGGTCGCGAACCGCCTGCGGGTGGTCGTCAACGCCGAGTTTACTGGCAACCCCAAGGGGCGTCCGTTGCTTGCTCGCCTGGCCGGCGACGAGTTCACCCTGTTCTTCCCCGAGATCGACTTGGTCGAGGAGATCGAGCGGGTCGCGCGCCGTGTCGTGCTGGCGATTTCCGAGCCGTTCGAGCTGTGCTCGCACAGCGTCGACATTGGCGCGTCGATCGGCGTGGCCATTTCGCCCGACCATGGCACGAGCATCGAATCGCTCATGCGCGCCGCCGACATCGCGATGTATCGGGCGAAATCGAGCGGCGGCGGCCAGCATTGCCTGTTCAACGCGAATCTCGCCGCCGAGCATCAGCAGAAGGTCGAGACCGAAAAGGCGCTGACCGAAGCGGTCCAGCGTGGCGATTTCCTGCTCGCCTTCCAGCCACAGATGAGCCTGGTAACCGGCGAGGTCGTCGGCGCCGAGGCGTTGCTGCGCTGGAACCATCCGCGCGACGGCCTGCGCCTGCCAGGCACCTTCATCCCCGTCGCCGAGCGCACCGGGGTCATCGCCGAAATCGGCGATTGGGTACTCGGCGAAGTCGCATCGGTGCTCGGCACCTGGCACCGCAACGGCTATGCCGGGCGTCTGTCGTTCAACATTAGCCCGCGCCAGGTCGACCGCCCCGATTTCTTCATTCGCCTGCGCCAGGCATTTGCCGACGCCAACGTCCCGCTGTCGCTGACCGAGCTCGAATTCACCGAGAGCGCGGCGATGGAAGTGAGCGAGCCGGTGCTGGCCGAGATCGCGGCGCTTCGTGGCGATGGCGCAAGGATCGCGATCGACGATTTCGGGACCGGTTATTCCAATCTTGCGCGCCTGCGCTCGATGCCGCTCGATCGGGTCAAGCTCGATCCGTCGCTGATCGCTGATATCGAGAATTCGGAGAAGGCGCGGGTCATCGTCCAGGCGGTGATCCAGCTGATCAAGGGCATCGGCTGCGAAGTCGTCGCCGAGGCGGTCGAGACGGTCGCCCAGGCCGACATCCTGCGTGCGATGGGCTGCGACACGGTGCAGGGCTTCATTTTCGCGGCGCCGATGTTCGAGGGCGAATTCCTGGCGTGGATCGGCAATGCCGATCGCGGCGCCCAGTCGGTCGCCTAGGCCAAGACTCGCCGCACGACCCGCTCGTAGATCCGCGACAGCGCGTGGATGTCCTCGACGGCCGCGCTCTCGTCGAGCTTGTGCATGGTCGTGTTGGGCAGGCCGAAATCGACCACCGGGCAGAGCTGGATGAGGAAACGGCCGTCCGACGTGCCGCCGCTGGTTGAAAGCTCGGGCTTCTCACCCGTCTCTTCCTCGATCGCCGCGACCACCACATCGAAAAGCGGGCCGGGGGGAGTCAGGAACGCTTCGCCCGAGATGCGCGCCCGGACTTTGGCTCCGGGCGCCTCGTGCTCCGCAATCCCCTCGACCATTCGGACCAGGTCTTCGCCCCGCTGCCGGTTGTTGAAGCGGATGTTGAGCTGGGCAGTCGCCGAGCCGGGGATGACGTTGCTCGCCGTGGTCGGGGTCGAGATGGCCGTGAACTCGAGGTTCGACGGCGGAAAGGCGTAGGTGCCGTCGTCGAGATGGACCGCATCGAGCGCGGAAATCACGCGCGCCAGCGGCGGCACTGGGTTGGTCGCGCGGTGGGGGTAGGCGACGTGGCCCTGCACGCCGGGAAGCTCGATCCACATGTTGACCGAGCCGCGCCGCCCGATCTTCACCGTGTCGCCGAGGCGATCGACCGATGTCGGCTCGCCGATCAGGATCATGTCGGGCCGGATCCGGCGCTCACTGAGCCAGTCGATGATGCGCGGCGTGCCGTAGACCGAATAGCCTTCCTCGTCGCCGGTGATCAGCAGCGACAGCGTGCCCTCGGTCGGGCCGATCCGCGAGATCGCGGCGACGTAGGCGGCGATCGCGCTCTTCATGTCGTTGGCACCGCGGCCGATCAGCCGGCCGTCGACGATTCGCGCGTCGAACGGATCGCCGCTCCAGCCCTCGCCGGGCGGCACGACGTCGAGATGGCCGGCGAAGCCGAAATGCGGCGCGCCGCTGCCGCGCATCGCGACCATATTCTCGGTCGGGCCGTCGGGCGGCTCGCCCATCACCCAGCGATGGACCTCGAAGCCGAGCGGCCTTAGCGCCGCCTCCAAGACGTCGAACACTTTTCCTTGCGCCGGAGTCACGCTGGGGCAACGGATCAGGTCTGAGGCCAGCGAGATCGGATCAATCGAACCATTCATTCGGCGGCCCTAGCAACCCCTCGTTTCCAGGCAAGTTGCGCTTACAGTGAAGGGGAACTTCTAAGCTGCGCCGCAGCCGTCTAAAGTGCTGCCATGCCCAAGATCGACCTTGAAAGCATCGAGCGGACGAACCGCACCGGCTACCCGGCGCCGTTCGACGAGGACGTCAAGGGCCGCTGGTACCGTCGCCTCGCGCCGGCGACCGGCCTCACCGATTTCGGGGCGAGCGAAGTGACGCTCGAGCCTGGCGCCTGGTCGTCACAGCGCCATTGGCACGAGGGTGAGGACGAGCTCCTGGTGATGGTCGAAGGGGAGGCCGTGCTGGTCGAGGACGATGGCCGCACCCTCCTGCGGCCCGGGGACCTCGCCGCCTGGCCGAAGGGTGTCAGCAACGGCCATCATTTGATCAACGAGAGCGATTCCCCGTGCCGCTTCGTCGTGTTCGGTGGCGGAAAGAACACCGGCGGCAGCTATTCGGACATCGACATGATGTGGACGCCCGACAACCGCTACGTCCACAAGGACGGCAGCCCGTATTAAGCCGCTCTATCCGCCTCGTACTGCTCGATCACCCACGGTTCGTCCTGGGCCTTGTCGATCCACTCGGCGACATGCGGCTGGGACAGCACCGCTTTCATGTAAATGCCGGCGAATGACGGCACCTTCACCCCGTAGGTGATGAACCGCGTGACGACCGGGGCGTACATGATGTCCGCCGCCGACCAGGCGCCGAACAGATATTCGCCGGTCCCGCCGAACCGCGCGCGCGCCTGCGCCCACAGCTGGAGAATGCGGTTGATCTCCTCGCGCACGGGATCGCTGAGCTCGACCGGCGAATAGCTTTTGCGCACGTTCATCGGCAGCTCGCGGCGGAGGTTGGCGAAGCCCGAATGCATTTCTGCGGCCATCGACCGCGCCATCCCCCGCGCCGCGGGTTCCTCCGGCCAATATTTGTCGCGGCCGACCCGGTCGGCGAGGAATTCGATGATCGCGAGGCTGTCCCACACGACGCAGTCGCCGTCCCACAGGATCGGGACCTTGCCCAGCGAGGGCGCGAACTCGTCGCCTTCGCGGCGCTTTTCCCACTCGTCGTCGAACATCGGCACGACGAGCTCCTCGAACTCCTCGCCCGACTGCTTGCAGGCGAGCCAGCCGCGCATCGACCAGCTCGAATAGGCGCGGTTGCCGATGATCAGCTTGAACATTTCTTCCTTTCGTCACCCCGGACTTCGATCCGGGGTCTGCCTGTTCTGTTGACCGCCTGAAGAAAAGGCGGATCCCGGGTCAAGCCCGGGATGACGGATGACTCATTGCAGTGCAGCCGTCAGGATTGCGGTTCGTAACTCGGCGATGCCGCTACCGGTTTCGCTCGATGTCGTGAAGATCGACGGATGCGCGGCAGGATGTTTCGCGGCTTCGGTCGCCGTCGTTTCATAGAGCGCGCCGAGCGCCGAGGGCTTCACTTTGTCGCCCTTGGTCAAAACGAGGTGATAGCTGACCGCCGCATCGTCGAGCATACGCATCATTTCGCGGTCCACTTCCTTGAGGCCGTGGCGCGAATCAACCAGCACCAGCGCGCGCTTCAGGACCGCGCGCCCGCGCAGATAATCGTTCACCAGGTGGCACCAGCGTTTGACCAGATCTTTCGGCGCCTCGGCAAAGCCATAGCCCGGCATGTCGACCAGCCGCATGGTCGGCGGGCTCCCGACATCGAAGAAATTGAGCTCTTGCGTGCGACCCGGCGTGTTCGACGTCCGCGCCAGGCCCTTGCGGTTGGTCAGCGCATTGAGGAGCGAGCTTTTGCCGACGTTCGACCGGCCGGCGAACGCGACCTCGGGCAGGTCGGGGTCGGGCATGAACTGCAGCTCGGGCGCGGACTTCAGGAACTCGATCGGCCCGGCGAACAGCTTTCGCGCGACCTCGTCGAACTCGTGGGTCCCGGCCCGCGTCATGAATGGACCGGGTGCGTGTCGGAAAGGTGGAGGCCGAACTTGCGGTACAGCCACCATTGCTGCGCGATGGTCAGCGCGTTGTTGGTCATCCAATAAAGCTGCAGGCCCGCGGCGAACGGCGCCATGATGAACACCAGCACCCACGGCATAAGCGCGAATACCTGCGCCTGGGCCGGATCCATCGGCTGCGGGTTCAATTTCATCGACAACCATTGGGTCGCGCCGACCAGGATCGGAAGCACGCCGATGGCGAGGAATGCAGGGGGCGCGAAATGGAGCAGCCCGAACAAATTGACCGGGGTCAGCGGGTCAGGCGCCGACAGGTCCTTGATCCACAGCACGAACGGCTGGTGGCGCATTTCGACGCTCACCAGAAGCACCTTGTAGAGTGCGTAGAAGATCGGGATCTGTAAGAGGATCGGAAGGCAGCCGGCGGCCGGATTGACCTTCTCCGCCTGGTACAGCTTCAAAATCTCCTGCTGCTGGCGCGCCTTGTCGTCCTTGAATCGCTCCTGGATCGCTTTCATTTTTGGCTGCAGCTTGCGCATCGCGGCCATCGACTGGAACTGCTTTTGCGCGATCGGGAACATGATTCCGCGGACGATCAGCGTCAGGCAGATAATCGCCAGTCCGAAATTGCCGACGGTGCGGAACAGGAACATCAACAGGTCGAAGATTGGCCGCATGAAGAATTCGAACCAGCCCCAGTCGATCGACTTCGACAGCTTGGGGATGCCGGCTTCCTCGTAGCGGTCGAGCCAGGCTTTCTCCTTAGCGCCGGCAAAGAGGCGGGTCTGGGTCGACAGCGCCTGGCCGGGGGCAATCGTCGCGGGCGCCAGCGCGTAATCCGCCTGGTAGCCGCCGCTTGGGCTGTGGCGGAAATCCGCGGCCATCGCCGTATTGCCGGCAGGGGCGAGCGCGGTCAGCCAATATTTGTCGGTGAAGCCGAGCCAGCCCGAGACATTGTTGAACGCCGCGCTCCCGTTTTGGTCGAGGTCCTTCCAGTTGACGTCGTAATCGGCCTTTCCCCCGAACATGCTGATCGGCCCGACGTGATTGGTCCAGGTCGATGGATCGGGCGACTTGGTCGAGCGGCTGATGAGCCCGATCGGCCGGACGGACACCGGCTTGCCGGAGGCATTCACCACGCGCTGGTCGACCGTGAACAAATAGCCGTCATCGACGCTGATCTTCATCTGGTAGGTCAGGCCGTCGGCTCCCTGGGCCGTCAGTCCGACCGGATGTTCGGGCGAAAGCACGTCACTGTCGGCGGTCCAGACGGTGTCGAGGCCGGGCGTCGCGACGCCTTGGCCGGTCCAGCCGAAAGCGGCAATGTCGGCGCCTGGCGAACCGAGCGGTGACAGCAGTCGCACCGGCGGCGAATCCTTGGCGATGGTCTGGCGCTGCTTGAGCAGCACCAGATCGTCGATCTGCGCGCCCTTCAAATTGAGCGAGCCCTTGAGCGACGGAGTCTCGATTTGCACGCGCGGCGTCGAGGCGAGCACGGCCTCCCGGCTTTGAAGCGCTTTTGGAGCGTTCGGAACGGGCTGGGCTTGCGACTGGGGCAGCGGTTGCTGCTTGCCGTTCTCGATCTTGGTGCTCGGCGGGTTCGCCGTCGGCAAATAGCGGTTTGCGACGAAGGTCCAGCCCAGGAGCACGAGCGCGCTCAGCACCACCGCGAGGATCAGATTCTTGCTGTCATTCACTGTGTCGAATTCCTCACGGTACCGGGTCGTAGCCCTGGCCGCCCCACGGGTGACAGCGGCCGATGCGTTTCAGGGCCAGCCAGCCGCCCCGCGCCGCCCCATAGCGTTGGATTGCGGTGATCGCATAGGCCGAGCAGCTCGGCTGGTAGCGGCAGCTCGGCGGCAGGATTTTCGAAGGGCCCAGTTGCCAGCCCCGGGCGAGCGCGATGAGCAGGCGCGCGATCACGACTTGCGCAGCCGGTCGAGCGCCCCGGCCAGCTCGTCGCGGAGCAGGGCGAATTCGCGCTCGACGCCCTTGGCCCGGCCGATCATCACGTGGTCGGAGCCGGGGGTGCCCTTGGCTGGCACGATTTCGCGGGCGAGCGCCCGGAAGCGCCGCTTCATGCGGTTGCGGACGACCGCGCCCCCGATCTTCTTGGTGATGGTGAATCCGACGCGCATCGCCGGGTCCGCGTCCTTGCGGTCGCGGACCAGCAGGATGAAGCCGGGTGTGGTCGCGCGCTTGCCGGCATTGGCGGCAAGGAAGTCAGCGCGCTTCTTGATCGTAGCTAGGCGCTGAGCTTCTTGCGGCCGCGCGCGCGGCGTGCGTTCAGCACCTTGCGACCGCCCGGGGTCGCCATGCGGGCGCGGAACCCGTGCCGGCGCTTGCGGACGAGATTGCTCGGCTGGAAGGTGCGCTTCATCGCTCATGCCTTTAGTTCAAATCAAAGAAAAAAGGGCCGCCCAAGAGGCAGCCGCTGTCGTGCGCGCCGATAGAGGAGGAGGGCGGGCAAGTCAATTGCCGAGGCCGCCTTGAGACCGCTTTACGGGCACTCGCGCTGCCTTGCGGATCGCCTCGCGCCGTGACGCGCTCGGCCGTCTCAGCGCCCAGTCCATCCAGCGTCCGGCCTTGGGCCGCCAGCGCTTGACCCGGACATAGTGGCGCTTGGCCCACATGCTGGTCTTGAGGATCAGCGCGAGGCCCGGCGCGATCAGGAAGATGCCGCCCGGGCCTGGCAAGGGCGCGATGACCAGGCCGCCGATGATCAGCAGGATTCCGGCGCCGAACATCGACCATTCGACCACGGGTGAGTCGATGAATTGCCGCCATTGCTTGCGCGTGAGCATGGCCGGCATTTGGTCACGCGGGGCGCTCCGCGCAAGCCGCTTGCGGTCGAGCGCTTATGGGGTCTAGCTTGGCCGCGCCGAGCTAGGGGGAATTCTGTCCATTGCTGTGCGTTCGGGGGGGGCTGAATGGCCGCGACCGTCGCCACTTCGCTTAGGTCGGCCTCGAAGCGCGGGCCGTCGAAGTGCAGGTCCAGCTTTCGGCCGGGCTCCCGGCGTTCGTCATTGTCGGCTTGCCCGACAAGGCGGTGGCGGAGAGCCGCGAGCGGGTGCGGGCAGCGCTCGCCGCGATCGGCCTCGCGCTCCCGCCCAAGCGGATCACCATCAACCTGTCGCCGGCAGCGAAGCCTCATGAGCGGGCGAGCTCGACGTGATCGCCGCGCCCGACCTGCTCGCTCTGCTGGCGCATCTCAAGGGCCCCACGGAATTAGTTGCGCTTGCAAAATGAATGGCTAGCATCCGCTGGCCTCAAAAAGGGGAGGGCAATCCATGAATCCGAACATGAGTCCGATCGATTGGGCAAAGCGCCCAATTCAGAAATTTGCCGACCTCAACGGACGTGCGCCGCGTGCCGAGTTCTGGTGGTGGGTGCTCGCCATCGTCGTCGCATCGATTGTGACGAGGATTATCGACAATATTTTGGGGATGAAGATTGTCGGCGCTTACGGCCCGCTGTCACTGATCCTATCCGTCGCCCTGATCGTGCCGAACATCGCGGTCAGCGTGCGTCGCCTGCACGATACCGATCGCACCGGTTGGTGGATTCTCCTGCCGATCGTCCCGTATTGCATCGCATTCGTATTGGGCGGCAGCGCCATGCTCAGCGGATCGATGACGGGTCTCGGGACCGCCGGCATCTTCTTGCTGATCGGTGCAGTCTGCGCCCTCGTCCTGCTGGTTTACTACGTGATGCCAGGATCGCCGGGCAGCAATCGCTACGGCCCCAACCCGTATGAGGGGGGAAGCGTAGCCGCAGCCTGATTCCACCCATTGCCGCTAGGGACGCGCGCCGCTAGCTAATGCGGCGCGTGCCCCTGTGGCGGAATGGTAGACGCGCTCGACTCAAAATCGAGTTCCTTCACCGGAGTGTCCGTTCGACTCGGACCAGGGGCACCAGCCTTGCACGCGGCCATGCCGGGGGCATGGTGAGTACAGGGCTCAATCCCGCTAGCGGCCTGACGGACAGGGCGATATGCTCGCCCAATGGACGCGCGCACCAAGAAGCAACACGAAGTCGAGCCGCCGGCCGAGGACGCGCACACCCTGGCCGAGGCGATCACGGTCAAACGCGATCGGCTGCTTGCGTCGCTGACGCTCATCGCCGGCATGGGGCTCCTCGTCGCCTTGCCGTTTGCGCTTCGCAACGGCGCCGAATTCTTTATGCCAGTCACCGCCGCGTTGGTGATCGCGATCGCGCTGGTGCCGCTGCTCGAATGGTTCGAGCGCCGCGGCGTGCCGTCCAAGCTCTCGGCGGGTCTGTGCGTGATCGTGTTCCTGATGATCGCGATTTTCGCGATCGGTTCGATCGTCGTCCCGGCATCGGACTGGGTAGCGCAGGTGCCGCACCGCATCGGCAAGGTGCGCGACGCGCTCCAGCCGGTGCTCGATCTCTACAAGAATCTCGACAAATTCATCGACAAGACCGTGTCGCAGGTCGTGATCACTCAGGAACAGACGCGAGCCGTCCGGATCGAGACCCCCAATTCGATGCTGGGGCTGTTTGCAAGCTCGGCGCCGCATCTGCTGATTCAATTGTTCTTTGCGCTGCTGGTGATCTTCTTCTTCCTCGCCGGCTGGACGACGATGCGGAAGAGAACGATCGTCAGCCGCGGCAGCTTCGAAGGCGCGCTGACCACTGCGCGGGTGATCCAGCAGGTGGTCGACGCGACCTCGACCTATCTCGGCACGATCACGCTCATCAATATCGGCCTCGGGGCGCTGACCGCCGGAGTGTTGTGGCTGCTCGGCATGCCGTCGCCGATCATGTGGGGCGGCATCGTCGCGGTCGCCAACTACATCCCTTATCTTGGACCGATCGTTTGCGCTCTGCTCCTGTTCGTTGGCGGGCTGATGATCTACCCCGACGTGTGGGGCGCGTTGCTCCCTCCAGCGGCGTTCATCAGCTTCCACCTGATCGAGGCCAATTTCTTTACGCCGATGGTGGTTGGGCACCGGCTGACGATCAGCCCCTTGTCGATCCTCATCTCGCTGTCCTTCTGGGCGTGGGTGTGGGGGACCACCGGCGCGCTTCTCGCGGTGCCGCTGCTGATCATCATGAAGACCGTTTTCTCCGCCGCGGGTACGCCCGACATCGCCGGATTCCTGTTCGAGCACGGGACCTTGACCCACATCGGCGACCCCGACGAGGAGGAAGAGGACGAAAGGCGGGAAATGGGGCCCGCCATAGTTGACACTCCCAAACCCCTTTCTTAGGTGCCGCCCACGCCAAAAACGCGGGTGTAGCTCAGTTGGTTAGAGCGCCGGCCTGTCACGCCGGAGGTCGCGGGTTCAAGTCCCGTCACTCGCGCCACTTTTCACATGCCACAGAATTAGAAGTAGATTAGACCGCAGCGATGGCCGGGGAGGCTTCCGCTTACGATGCATTGGGCCTCGAGCCCGGCGCCGATGCTGCGGCGATCGAACGCGCCTACAAACGGCTGATCAAGCGCTACCATCCGGACCGTGAAGGCGGGGACGTGAAGCGCGCCGCCGAAATCAACCGCGCCTATCGCGAGCTGCGCCCGACGAGCACCAAGGACCCGCTGATCCTCCACCATCACGACGGGGTCGACCAGGCGAGGAACGGCTGGGTTCATGTCGCGCTGGTACTTGCCGCCACGATCGCCGCGCTCCTAATCCTGACCGGCCCGATGAACGATTATATGCAAGGGCTGGTGGAAGGCGCGAAGTCCCGGCTCCCGATCAGCGAGGTCGCCGCGGCGACGACGTCGTTCGACCCGATGGACGAGCCGCTCGCCGGAGCCGCGATCGACCGCGCGGTCAAGGACGCGGTCCACATCTCCCGAACCAAGGACGAGATGGCGCTGGCGAACGCGAGCAGCGATTGCCATCACCGGCTTCGGCTTGAGCCCAGCTTGAACTCGCTCGACCGCTGCGCCGCATTCGACGACGCAGTGGTCCAGCTTCAGGACCGCGATCCGCTGCGCGACCAGGGGCCGTTCGGCGAGATTGCGGTGACCGGGCGCCAGTGGAGCGGAGCCTCTGCCCTGTCGGACGATTATCTGGCGATCGACAGCCGCCTCGACCGGATCCGGATGCGGGTCGAGATCGCGCTGTCGTCGGTTCCCGAAGCGAACCGAGACTAGCGCTGCGCGGAGCCGGTGGCGGCGCCGCCGGTCACGGCCGGTGCCGATTCCGCCTTGCCGAGCGGCTTCTCGTTCGCCGCAACGGCCTCGCTCGACAGCGACCACTTGAGATTGTCCGAAGCCTTGAAGTCTTCGACATAATCCTTGTGCTGGGCGGTGTCGGAAGCCTTGCGCGCGGCCAGGTTAAAGCGGATCGCGACGCGCTTGTCGCCGCGCATCGACGGGGTCAGCGGAAGCGCCTCCGCGCCCGGGATCCTCGCGATCGCCTCGGCGATGCTGGCCGGGCCATTGGCAGTGTGGACCGCGGCCAGCGCAGCGCTGCGCAGGGCATCGGCGCTCGGCTCGCGCCCGCCATAGCTCTTGGTGAAGGCCGCTGGCTGACCCCAGCCGCCGGCCCAATGGTAGAAGATGTGCGCGCCGACGACCGCGTTCTTGGCGAGCGTCGAAGCCCAATAGGGAACGACGTAATCGGCGTGATAATGAGTCGCCCAACCGACCGGCGCATAGATCGCGCCGGCGAGCGCGTCCTGCGCGATGCGAGTGGCGCGGCGCCAGCCGTCGGCATCGGGCTGGCGATTGAGCGAGCCGTCGCAGGTGAAGGTGAACTGGCAGCCGGTGGCGCGGGTCGAGCCTTCATAGACCACGCCGCACACGCTCGCCGGGAAGGCGGGGTGGCGGACGCGATTGAGAACGACCTGGGCGACGGCGCGCTCCCCGCCTTCATCCTGGTTGCCGGCTTCGTAATAGACCGCGCTCGCAAGGCAAGTCAGCGCCTGAGTCCGCGCCGCCGAATTGCCCTTGAACACGAACGGCACTGCAGCCGGATTGGGCCCGTGCGCGATCGGGATTTCCTGATTGACGGCCAGCGCCTGCTCGGGCGCGATCTGGCGGACCAGCAGCGGCGGCGGGGCAGGGGGCGCGGCGCTGGAAGCGGTCGGCAGCTCGGGGCTCGACTGCGCGGCACCGGCGATCGCCGCCGCCGCGGCCAGCGCAAGCACGCCCAGCCCAAGCGTTTCGCGCGGGTAGGCGCGCCACAGCCGGGCGAGGCCCTCGCGGGCCGGGTCGAGAGTCAGTGCCTGAGCCATCATAGTGATATAGCGATCTAATACAGTTAGTTCAATTCCGCGGTGGGCTGGGCACGCGAAACGAGCCCGTCTGGATCCACCTTATCAATGGTTTCAATGGGATAACCCACGCTACTCCCATTATTAGATAGAATGGAGCCTGAACGAGAATAGGCCAACGTCCGACGAATGGCGCCAGGCTTGCGACGAACGCCGCCCAGACAACGATGAGTAGCAGGATTAGCGCGATTCCGGCGAGCTTGCGAAAGGAGGGCTGGAGCGGGGTCATGGTGCCGATGGGTCTCTTAGCTTCACTATTTTCTCATGGAAGGGCGGCATTTTTGTGAAGTTAGAGCCGCCGGACGTGCGCCTCGATCTTCGGCCGGCGCATCAGCCGGTCCAACTCGATCCGGTCGAGGATCGCCTGATGCTCGGCCCAGACGGCTTCGGCACGCTGGCGTTCGTCGGCTTGCTGTTCGTCGTGCGCCTTGAGCTCGGCGCGGTAATGGCGGCGCGCGACCGCCGTATCGCGGTGATATTTGACATCGCGGTGGTGGCCCGAGAGCAAGGCGAACAGGAAGAGCTGCTGGCGCTCGGGCGTCCAGCCGTTGCGTCGCGCGCGCTGGGGCGGGACGGGAGTGAAGGCGATGTGGTTGGCGGGGTCGGCGGCTTCTGCCTCGAACACCGTCCAGGCGAAAGGCGTGCTGCTCATCCACCAGCCTATGCCGGAAGAGGGGTGCTGTAGGAAAATGATTTCGGCACTTCGCCGAATGTCCGCTTTCGATCCATTGCGGACATTCGCTAGTAGAGCTTCAGCCGAACGAATCCCATCGCGCCCAAGGGGTTTTGTCCGCCGTAAAGCGGGACGAGCGCATTTGGCACAAAGTTGACCGCGAGAAGGCCGCCCGCGCCGAACGACAGGTGTTCTACGATCCTGAAATCCCTCACTGCCCCCAATGAAACCTTCCCGACCCGATGGGCCGGTCCGGATGACTGGGTGTCCAACAATTCGCGGTTCTCGGTCATCTCGCCGCGGCCGAACGCAGTCCAGCCCGCATGCTTGAGCGAAGCTTCGCCGACATAAGCGTCATCGTTGTGGCCGCGGGCACTCTTGCGGCCCCAGGCGAGCGTGCCCGCGAGCTTCCAGCCGGGCGCGATTTCGCGGGCATAGAGCGCGCTCGCCGACAGTCGCTTCTGGTCGACGCCGGGCTCGAGCTGCTCTGGATCGACGAAATGGCCCCAGCTGCCTTGCAGCGCGAGGCTGCGCGTCGGGTTCCACGAAACGCGGATGGCGGTGGAGTCGAGCGGGCCGGTCTCGATGTTCCAGCGATGCTGGTCGGGCTCGCGGCCGTTGAAGCGGCTGACCTCGAGCTTCACTCGGTCAAGCACGACACCCGCGGTCAGGACGCCGAAGCTGATGTGCGTCGAATCGAGCCAATGGTGGCTGATCGGCGCTTCGGGCGAGTCCACGATCGATTCACGATGCATGAATGCTGGCGGTCCAAAGGCCGGCTCGCCGGGCAGGCCGGCGTAGACGAAGACGCTGCTGTTTGGGCCAATTTTCTGAGAGATCGAGCCCGACAGCTCCATGAACAGGTCGTGCGGGTGCTGGCGATCGATCAGCCGGTCGCGGCCATTCGCGGTCTCGCCGCTGGCGAGAAGCAGCGGATAGCCGCGCGATCCCATCAACGGATCGGGGCTGATCATCGCCTTGAACTCGACGGTGCCGCGCCCAAGCGGATGGCTGGCCATGCCCATGAGCATCCCGCTGGCGAAGGCCTTGTCGTCGCCGCGCGGGCTCGATTGATGGTCGTAGACCAGGTTGAGCAGGCCGTGCGCCATCAGCATCCAGTCGCCGCTTATGGTCATCAGGCCCATGTGCTGCGATGCGTCGGGCTGCCACGCCGTGCCCGAGGATTCGCGCTGCATTGGATAGGAGCCGAGCGCGCCGGTCATGGTCATCTGATGGCCGTTCTGCATGGCCACGTTGCCCGTTGGCATTCCCGCACCCGAGGCAGGCGTGGTTCCGGGCATGGGCATTGCGGCATGATTCGTGGGTGACTGACGCGCCGGCGGGGGCGGCATCGGCATTCTCATGCCTTCCCTGGGCGAAGGCGGAAGTGCGGTGCTCACTGGCTTGGCAGTCACCGAGCCTTTCTTCGCAGCCGTCTTCTTCTTCGCGCCAGCCTTTCTGCCGGGTTTCTTAGTGACGGCCCTTTCCGGGGGCATCGACATGCCGGGCATGTTCATCTGCTGCCCAACGGCTGGCGCGGCCAGGGCAGCAAATGCGACCGAACCACAAAGCAGGAACAGGACGGACTTCAGGGCGCGATCCCTTATGGCGAGGTTTGGGCACCCCCGGCACGGCGCCGAGGGTGCATCCGAACGCGGCGTTAGCAGCTGCAATTCTTGCAGGTGCAGGGGTTGCAACCGCAGCCCGAGCTGGTCGTGCAGTCGCACTTGCAATTCCGTTCCGCGGCGACGTTCTGACGATCTTTCATTTGGTATCTCCTTGTGTTGCTCTGCATGAGCGAATCACCGTATAGCCTCTGTACCATGGTACAGAGTCAAGCGATGAAGAGCCTGACGATTGGAAAGCTCGCCTCAGCTGGTGGAGTGAGTGTCGAAACAATCCGTTTCTATCAGCGTGAAGGCCTATTGCAGACGCCAACGCGCGATGATGGAATCCGTCGGTACGGCTCGGACGACGTCCGCCGCCTCCGATTCATCAAGCAGGCTCAAGCGGCGGGTTTCACATTACAAGAGATCAAGGAGCTGCTCGACCTAGATGCCAGCGAAGATCGCGCGCGAGCCCGCGAGCTCGCCAATGTTCGGGTGAAGGCGCTCGATCAGAAGATCACCGAGCTCAAGCGGGCGAGCGATGCATTGCGTCGGCTGGCTCGTGAATGCGGCTCGGGAAGTGCCGGACCCTGTCCGATACTCACGTCATTCGAGACCTAAGCGAAAAGGTCCGCTTTCCACCCATTGCCGCCGCCGCTTCATCTGATAGCCTCCTCGCTCCGGGAGGGGCTGGAATGATCCGAGTTCGAATGCCGAAGGCGACGATGGGCGCCGGCAATTTCATCCTCGAAGTGGTCATCGTGGTCGTCGGCGTCCTGCTCGCGCTGGGCAGCGAGCAGATCGTCGAGCAGAACCGCTGGCACCAGAAGGTCGCCGATACGACCAGGCAATTGGACGCGGAGGTGCATGCCAATGCGCGCAGCGCTTACCGCTGGCTGACGCTCCATCCGTGCCTCAACCAGCAGCTCAACACGATCGAGGCCGACGTGCGGGCGTCGCGGCACAGCGGGGTCATAACCTCGGTCACGGCCTATTCGCCGCCGCTCGAGGTGTTCCAGAACGACGCCTGGACGAACGCGCGCTCGCTCCAGGTCGCCGACCACATCAAGCAGAAGGCGATGCGCAACTATGCGATTCTGTATTTCTTCCCGCCCGAGCTCCAGAATGACGTGGTGCAATTGCACCAGCTCGCCGCCGAGCTGGCGCCGCTGACCAAGGGGGAGGGTGACGTCTCTTCGGCAGAGGCGGGCGAATACCAACGGCTGATCGGCGAAATCCGCGAGCTCCAGGACCGGACCGAGCGTTCCGAGACGCTGCTGCTGAAGGATGGCGAGCGGCTGGGCGCGCGCTTGTCCGAGCAGGATAAGAAGCAGCTGTTGCAGGAATCGCGGAGCTGGGCCGGCGCGTGCGCCGCGGCGCCCGATCTCGAGCGGCAATTCGCACGCTAGTGGCATGCATTGCGGAGGCGGGTGGGTTCGCTAACCTGCGGCCCATGCTGCGCCCGTTGCTGCTCGCACTCACCCTGACGCTCGCCGCGCCAGCCGATGCCGCGGCGCTGCGTAACGGCATCGAGGTCAAGAACGCGGAAGGCGCGATCCGGGTCGAGGCGCTGACCGATCAAATCCTGCGCGTGCGGGTGGCCCCGCGCGGCCAATTCGCCGAAGATGCGAGCTGGGCGGTGCCAACCAATGTTCGGCACGAGAGCGTGCCTACGCAAGCGACCGCGGACGGGTTCAGGACCGGGATGATCGCCGTGCATCTCGACCCGGCGACGCTGGAGCTGACGGTCACCGACCTTGCCGGCCGGACCATCCTCTCCGACGCGGGTGCGATCCGCTTCGAGGGCTCCCGCTTCACCTTGCACAAGGCGCTGCCGCTCGGCGAACATATTTACGGGCTCGGCGACAAGACCGGCAATTTCGACCGCCGCGGCGAGAGCTTCGTCGACTGGAACACCGACGCCTGGGGATTCCAGCGCGACACCGACCCGATCTACAAGACGATCCCGTTCTATATCGCGAGCGGCGGCGCCGGCGGGGCTTACGGCCTGTTCCTCGACAATACATGGCGCAGCTGGTTCGACTTCGGTCATCGCGAGCACGGCACCATCGCCATCGGCGCGAACGGCGGCCCGATTGATTATTATGTGATTGCGGGCCCGAGCGTGCGCGAGGTCGTGCGGCGCTATACAGACCTCACCGGAAAGGCGCCGCTGCCGCCTTTATGGTCCTTGGGCTTCCAGCAATCGCGCTACAGCTACATGAGCGCGAACGAGGTTCGGCAGATCGCCGCCCAGTTGCGCTCCGACCGGATCCCGGCCGACGTGATTTGGCTCGACATCGACTATCAGCACAAGCACCGGCCGTTCACGACCAACCCGAAGACGTTCCCCGATTTGAAGGCGCTCGCCAGCGACGTGGGCGCGCAGGGATTCAAGCTGGTCGCGATCACCGACCTCCATGTCGCTTATGCGCCCAGGCAGGGTTACGCGCCCTACGACAGCGGGGCCGCGGGCGACCATTTCCTGAAGAATTCCGACGGCAGCCTCTATGTCGCGCCGGTCTGGCCGGGGCCGTCGGTGTTTCCCGATTTCACAAGGGCCGCGAGCCGCGCCTGGTGGGGGTCGCTCTACAAGGATTTCGTCGCCGACGGCATCGCCGGCTTCTGGAACGACATGAACGAGCCGGCGATTTTCGAGACGCCGACCAAGACCATGCCGCTCGATACGGTCCATCGCATCGATGGCGATGGATTCTTGGCCCGCACGGCGAGCCATGCCGAGGTCCACAACGTCTATGGCATGGAGAACAGCCGCGCGACGTTCGAGGGCGAGCTCAGGCTGCGGCCGAACATCCGCCCCTACGTGATGACCCGCGCGAGCTATGCCGGCGGGCAGCGCTATGCAGTCACCTGGACCGGCGACAACAGCTCGACCTGGGACCATTTAAAGCTCGCGGTGCAGCAGATGCTGAGCCTCGGGCTGTCGGGCTTTTCCTGGTCGGGCGCGGACGTCGCCGGGTTCATCGGCGGAGCGAGCCCCGAGCTGATGACTCGCTGGTACGAGATCGCGGCGTTCACGCCGGTGTTCCGCAGCCACTCGGCGAACGACGCGCCGCGTGCCGAGCCGTGGATCGACGGGCCCGAGCAGCTCGCGATCCGCCGCCGCTTCATCGAGGAGCGCTACCGGCTGCTGCCCTATCTTTATGCGGTGGCCGAGGAGAGTGCGCGCACCGGCGACCCGGTAATGCGGCCGACCTTTTACGATTATCCGGCGATGGCTGAAGCGCCGTGCGACCAGTCGATGGCGTTTACGCTTGGGGCGGACCTACTGGTGGCGGGGTCGCCGCATCCCGACCAGCCGCGCGCCTACGACATCTGCCTGCCCGGCGAGGGCTGGTACGATTATTGGACGGGCCTTCCGGTCAACGGCGAGAAGGTCAAGGAGACACCGCAACTGGGGCGCCTGCCGGTGTTCGTCCGGCCGGGCGCGATCCTCCCCCGGCAGCCGCTGGTGCAGAGCACGGCCGAGACGCCACGGGGCTCGCTCGAGCTCGACGTCTATCCGGGCGAGGATTGCCGCGGCCAGCTGTATCTCGACGACGGGGTGAGCGAGACCGGACAGAGCCTGAAGCAGACCATTGAGTGTGCTGCCACCGAAAAGGGCGTGTCGCTCCGGTTCGGGGCGCGTGAAGGCAATTATCGGCCGTGGTGGAACGCGATCGCGGTGACGGTCCACGGCATCCATCCGACGAACCTGACGATCCCGGACCAGCCGGGCCCTAAGACCATCGCAGTCCCGCGGCCGTGATTCATCCATCCAAGCCGAGGCTGCTGCTGTTCGCGTTCGGCGACTTCGCCTTCAACCTGTTCTGGCAGAGCATCATGCTCTTCCTCCTGTTCTACTACACCGACGCCCTGAACCTGCCGATCGGGGTCGCGGCGACGACCTACATGGTCGCGTCGATCTGGGACGGGATCGCCAATTTCATCGCCGGGATCCTGGTCGACCGGCGGCACCGCCAGTTGCGGTTCGGGCGGCTGATCGCGGTCGGGGCCGTGCCGCTGGGGCTGTGCTTCGTGCTGACCTATTTGCCGCCGCCGGTGACCGGCGTTTGGGCGATCGCCGCGGTGCTCACCGCGCACCTCATGTTCCGCACCGTTTATGCCGGCGTCAACGTGCCTTATCTGGCGATGTCGGCGCGGATCAGCCCCGAACCCGGCGACCGCGCGTTCGTCGCCGGAATGCGCATGCTGTTCGGCACCGCGGCGGCGGTCACGGTCGCCTTGTGCACCGTGCCGGTCGGGCGCTGGCTGACGGGATCGAGCGCGGCCCAGGCCTATTTCGGAGCGGCGATTCTATTCGCGATCGTCGGCGCCGCGATCCTCGTGCTGGTGGGCGCGACCTATCGCGACGGATTGACGGTCGAACGCCCGCTGCCGGGGAGCATCCGCACCGCACTCCTCAGTCTCCTACGCAACCGCGCGTTTGTCGCCTTGAACGCGGCGATGATGGCGATGATCGTCGCCATCACCGTGCTCAACAAATCGGTGCTCTATTATTTCAAATATCTCTTGAATGATCCCGACGCCGGGCAGCTCGCGCTCGCCTCGATGGGGCTGATCAGCGGGATCGCGATTCCCTTGTGGATGCTGCTCGGCCGTTACGTGGGCTTACGCGCTTTGTGGCTGATCGCCGCGGGCCTCGGCATGGCTGGCCTCATCATCTTCGCGTCGATCCATTTCGACGGCGTGCGCACCATGCAATTGTTCCTGGTCGGAATGCAGGTGATGATCATCGGCCTCAATTTCGTCTTCTGGGCGATGCTTCCCAACACCATCGAATATGGCGAGCGCGAGACCGGGCTTCATGTCGAAGGGACGGTGTTCGGAGTGGCCGCGCTGCTGCAGCGGATCGCGATCGGGATTGCCACCGCGATCCTCGGCTGGAGCTTCGCCTCGGCGGGCTATGTCGCAAACGTCCAGCAGAGCGGCGAGACGCTCGCGGCCATGCGGCAAACGGTCGCGCTGGTTCCGCTCGCCTTCCTCGCATTGTCCTGCATCGCGATGGTGATGAACCCGCTTGGGCGGCGCTCGAGCCAGGCGCCGGAGCTGGCGGCGGCCTAGGCCGTCAGCTCGAAGGTCGCGTGCAGGCCGTCGGCCTCGGCCGAGGGCGCGATCCACACATCGAACGACCCCGGCTCGACCGTCAGCCGATTGTCGCGGCTGTAAAAGGCGAGATCGCTGGCGCGCAGGGTGAAGCGCACGACCTCGGATTGGCCGGGCGCAAGCGCGACCTTACGGAACGCCTTTAATTCGCGAACCGGCCGGGTGAGGCTCGCGACGCGGTCGTGGGTGTAGAGCTGGACGACTTCCTCGGCGGCCCGGGTGCCGCGGTTGGTGACCGTCGCGGTGATGGCGATCTCGCCGCTCATCGGCAAAGCGGGGGCACTGAGCGCGAGCCCGGAATAATCGATCTTGCCGTAAGTGAGGCCGTGCCCAAACGGGTAGAGCGCGCTGTTGGGAATCCCACGGAAATGCGCCTTGTAGGCTTCGAGCGGTCCCGGAGGGTTGGGCCGACCGGTCGACTTGTGCGCATAATAATAGGGCTCCTGGCCCGAGCGCAGCGGGAAGCTCGCGGGGAGGCGCCCCGATGGGCTGTAATCGCCGAACAGCACGTCAGCGATGGCATTGCCGGTCTCGGTGCCGAGGAACCAGGTGGCAAGGATCGCCGGGGCGTTGGCGACTGCCCCCTGGAGTGCGAGCGCGCGGCCATGCTTCAGGACGACGACCATCGGCTTGCCGGCGGTCGCGACGGCCTCGGCCAACGCCTGCTGGGGCTCGGGAACAACGATCTCAGTCCGCGACTGCGCCTCGCCCGACATGCCCTGGCCTTCGCCGATGGCGAGCACGACGATGTCGGCGGCCCGCGCGGCCGTGACCGCCTGCTCAATGCCGCCCGCGATGGGTTCTTCGACGCCTGACCCTTCGGCGATGATCAGCGAATTTTTATCGGTTAGCGCGGAGCGGAACCCGGTCGCGAGGTCGACCGCCTTGGCGTCATCGCCGTAAACCACCCACGGCCCGACAAGGTCGTGCTGGCCCCTCGCAAACGGACCGATCAGCGCGATCTTCTTGCCCGAGCGGGGCAGGGGCAGGAGATCGCGCTCGTTCTTGAGCATGACGATCGCCTTGCGGCCCGCCTCGCGCGCCAGAGCGCGGGTCCTCGGCAGCATCGAGCGGGCGCTTTCGCGCTTGACGTCGATGCGGCGGAACGGATCGTCAAACAGGCCGAGCATCGCTTTCATCGCCAGCACCCGGCGAACCGACTGGTCGAGCGTGGCCTGCGGCACCTCACCCTTGCGCACCAGGTCAGGCAGATGCTGGCGATAGAGGCCGCTCTGCATGCTCATGTCGACACCGGCGAGGAGGGCCAGCCTGGCCGCGTCGCGGCCGTCTTTGGCGAAGCCATGCGCGATCATTTCCTCGTCGCCGGTGTAGTCGGAGACGACGAAGCCCTGGAAACCCCATTCGCCGCGCAGCAGGTCAGTCATCAACCAGTGGTTGCCGGTCGAGGGCACGCCATTGATGTCGTTGAACGAGGCCATGGCGGACAGCGCGCCGGCGTCGAATGCGGCTTTGTACGGCTGGAGATAGACCTCGCGGAGCCGTTCCTCGGACATGTCGACGGTATTGTAGTCGAGGCCTTCCTCGGCCGCGCCGTAGGCCGCGAAATGCTTGGCGCAGGCGAGCATGTGGTCGATCGATTTGAAGTCGCTGCCCTGGAAGCCCTGGACCCGCGCGGCCGCGAACAGGCGTCCCATCAGGACGTCTTCGCCGCCGCCCTCGACACCGCGGCCCCAGCGCTGGTCGCGGGCAATGTCGACCATCGGCGAGAAGGTCCAGTCGATCCCGGCTCCCGCGGCCTCGAACGCGGCGGCTTCGGCGGTTCGGCGGGCGAGATCCGGCTCGAAGCTTGCGACCTCGGCGAGCGGGACCGGGAAGATGGTGCGATGGCCGTGGATGATGTCGGCGGCGAAGATCAGCGGGATCTTCATCCGCGATTCCTTGACCGCGGCGGTCTGCAGGATCCTGGCCATGGTCGCGCCATTGCCGTTGAACACTCCGGTCAACTGGCCTTTGCGCGCTTCCTCGACCTGGCGAGGGAAATCGGCGTTGCCCTGTGGCGGATTGAGGGCGAGCGCGGCGCCGCCGCCCCAGGCAGAGGCCATCAGGCTCAGCTGCCCGGCCTTTTCCTCGAGGGTCATGCGACCGATCAGCTGGTCGACGAACGGCGGGACATCGAGCCGACCGACCGCCTGGAGCAACGCGCGGGCCGGGCTGGCGAGCCATGCGGCCACTGCGCCCGCGCCGATCAGCGCCGCCCGGCGCGAGATGCGCGTCTCTAGCATGACATTTCCCTCCACTTTGTGCCCGCCGAGCGCAAGAGGCGCCCCGCCGGCCCAAGATTTTGGAGCCTTGACGCGCTCTGTAACCGGTTACATGCGCTGGCCGCAGACCAAATGCAATCGGTTGCGGCGTGACATTTGCCGCAATTACTGGAGATAAAAGACCGCATGCCAGACGCGACGATCCGCGATGTCGCCCGCCGCGCCGATGTTTCCGTCGCGTCGGTGTCTCGCGTCCTCAATGGGCTCGAGAATGTCAGCGACGCGACCCGGGCGCGCGTGACCGAGGCGATCAAGGAGCTAGGGTATGTGCCCCATGCGGGCGCGCGCAGCCTCAGCCTTGCCCGGACCAACGCGCTCGGCGTGGTGCTTCCCGATCTCCACGGCGAATTCTTCTCGGAAATCGTGCGCGGCATGGACCGGGAGGCCAATCGCAGCGGCTATCTGCTCTTGCTGTCCAACCTCCACGCCGGAAGCCAGCAGGCGGCGAGCGCGCTAAAAGCGATGCGGGGACGCGTCGACGGGCTGCTGGTAATGGCGCCGCACCTCAGCGAAGAGGAGCTGACGGCGGCGCTACCCGCGCGAATTCCCGCGGTGCTGATCAACACGCGCGGTCATGCCGGAGGCCATCCGGGCATCCACCTCGACAATGCCGCGGGCGCGGCCGCGGTGGTGGAACATCTCGTTGCGCTGGGCCGAAAGCGCCTCGTCCATATCGCGGGTCCCAAAGACAATATCGACGCGCAGGAGCGAGCCGCGGCGTTTCGCGCGACGGCCGAACGCATGGGCGTGGCGTTCGAGATCGTGCAGGGCGATTTCGAGGAGGAGTCCGGCGAGGCAGCAATCGAGGCCCTGCTCAAAGGGGGCCATGAGTTCGACGCGATCTTCGCCGCCAACGACAATATGGCGATCGGCGTCCTGCAGGCGCTGCGCCGCGCCGGGCTCGAAATCCCGGGCGATGTCGCGGTCGCTGGCTTCGACGATATCCCGCTCGCCCGGCACCTCGGGCTGACGACCGTGCGGGTCCGCATCGCCGAGCTTGGCGAGAGAGCCTTGGCGCGGCTGCTCGAGGGGCTCAGTGGGAGCCAAGCGGGCGGGGACGAAATGCACGCACCCGAGCTCGTCGTGCGTGCGACTACTGACGGCCAAGCATGATCCCTCTTGATCGTCGAGCTCTGATCAAGGGCTCGTCGCTGCTCTTCGCCGGGGCAGCTTTGCCCGGCTGCGTTCATGCGGCGCTCGGCCCCGGCGCGCGGTCTCTGCCCGGATTTTACGAGGATATCGAGCGCCGCACGTTTCAGTTCTTCTGGGCGACTGCGAATCGCAAGAACGGGCTGGTCCCGGACCGGTGGCCGACGCCAAGCTTCTCGAGCATCGCCGCGGTCGGCTTCGCGCTGGCGGCCTATGCGATCGGCGCGACGCGCGGCTGGTGCCGGAGGGAAGAGGCGCGCGACCTCACGCTGACGACTCTGCGCTTCTTTTGGAATGCCCCGCAGGGACCCGAGCGGACCGGAATGACCGGCTACAAGGGCTTCTTCTACCACTTCCTCGACATGGCGACCGGCGTCCGGTTCAAGGATGTCGAGCTGTCCAGCGTCGACACGACGATCCTGCTGATGGGCGTGCTGTTTGCCGGCCAATATTACGACCGGCCCGACGCGGGAGAGTCGGAAATCCGCAGGCTTTCGGCGGCGCTTTATGCGCGGGCGGACTGGACCGTGTTTCGCACCGATGGCCGGCCCGCGATTTCGATGGGCTGGCATCCCGAGCATGGGCTGATCCCGGCGAATTGGGTCGGCTTCAACGAAGGCATGTTCGTCAATATCCTGGCGCTCGGCTCTCCGACGCACCCAGTGCCGTCGAGCGTCTGGGAGCAATGGACCGCGCCATACCCTGATTTCTGGCGCGGCAATGGGCCAACCCGGCGGATCGCGTTCGCCCCGTTGTTCGGCCACCAGTACAGCCAAATCTGGATCGATTTCCGCGGCATTCGCGACGCGCCGATGCGTGCGGCCGGGATGGATTATTTCGAGAACAGTCGCCGGGAGACCTACGCCAACCGCGCGTACTGCATCGCCAATCCGATGCGTTGGAACAGCTATTCGGCCGATGTCTGGGGCCTGACCGCGTGCGACGGTCCGGGATCCTTCGAGCTTCCGTTCAAGGGCGAGACGCGGACCTTCTACGGCTATTCGGCGCGCGGGCCGGTCGGCGAACCAGACGGCCGGGACGATGGTACGCTGGCACCCGCCGCGGCGCTAGGCTCGCTGCCGTTCGCGCCCGAGATCGTCATTCCCTGCGCTGAAGCGATGCTCAGACAGCACGGCGGCCGCATTTTCCGCGAATACGGGTTCGCCGACAGCTTCAACCCGAGCTTCACCTACAGTGATGTGAAGCTCGAGACCGGCACGGTCGACCCCAAGACCGGGTGGGTCGCGACCGACCATCTCGGGATCGACCAAGGGCCGATCCTGCTCCAGGCGGCGAATTATCGCGACGATTTCGTGTGGCGGCACATGCGCCGCGTCCCGGCGATCCAGGCGGGCTTGAAGCGCGCCGGCTTCACCGGCGGCTGGCTCGGCTAGCGGATCGCGACCACCCGGCTCAGCTTCGACACGCCGCTTTCGTTGAAGGATTCGACCGCGACCCAATAGGGCACGCCGGCATTGAGCGAGTGCAGCTCCTTCTCGAGAGTCGCGCCGGTGCCGAGCTCGTCGGTCCACAGCTGGTGCGTGAGCGTCAGCCGGTCGGGCCGGATCCCGAAGCGGATATTGTAGCCGACCGCGCCCGGCACCCTGGCCCAGCGGATGGTCGCATCGCGCCGGTCGGTGTGGCGCGCAGCCGAGAGGCGTCCAGGAGTCGCCGATGCGGGCCCGCCGGCAGTGCCGAAGATGCGGATGTCGCTGATCGCAAGGTTGGCGGCGCCGACGTGACCGTGGACGTAGCGGATGAAGCGCGCGCGCACCGGTGCGGCAAGCTCGAAATAGGCATTGGGCCGGTCGCGGCGCGGCGGCTCGGTGCGGGCGATCTCCTGCCAGCGCTGGCCATCGAGCGACGCCTTGAGCGTGAACTCGGTGTAGATGTCCGGCGCGTCGGCGAACCGGCCGGATTTGTAGTCGGCGAAATTGACCTGGACGGCGCGCACGGTGTCGATCTTGCCGAGATCGACGGTGAGGGTCTGCCCCGGGGAATTGCTGGCCGCAACCCAGAAGGTGCGCGGGTCCTCGTCGGTCACCCGGTCGGCGCTTAACTCGCCCATGGTCGAGGACGCGACCGCGCTCTTGCGGTAGGACAGCAGCATCCATCCGGTGAACAGGCTGTCCGGATCGTCAATCTTCGACGTCGGCACATAATGCGGGAAATCGCCGAAGCGCGACGACACGCTGAACTGCCCGTCGGGGTAGAATTTGGCGGGGAGGATGTCGATCCGACGCTCGAACGTCCAGTTGTAGCCGATCCATGGCGTGCCCGAGTTCCACCAATTCCCGTACCTGTCCTGGAACGTCGAACCGTGGCCGGCGCCATGGACGAACCCGCCAGGCTTGTAGGCCACGGGATTATAGGGCGCGTAACTGAACGGCCCGAGCGGAGAGTCCGCCACGTAAGTCCCGTTGGAATAGACGTTATATTCGGTGCCGGGCGCACCGTATTGAAGGTAGTATTTGCCGCCGACCTTGGTCATCCACGCGCCTTCGATGAAGGGCTCGATGTGAGTGCCGTTGGGCAGGCAGCCGCAATGGTCCTGGCCGAAGCGCTCCCAGCCGTGCTGGTCGGCGTGCAGCGCGATCATCGGCTTGGGCTTGGTCTGGTAAATGAGCTTGCCGTCTTTAAACGCAATCTTCTGGCCGTAGATCGGGAAGACGTTCGACGAGTCCCAGTAGAGGTACCATTGACCGTCGTCGTCCTTGAACAAGGCCGGGTCCCACGGGCCGGGGGGGACTTCACCGGGCTTCATGGCCTTGGGATCCTTGTCGACCGAGCCCGGGAGCGGCGGTATTCGCCGCACCCAGATGTCGAGCTTGCCGGCGTCCGGATCGGTCGTCGAAAGGATCGAGCCCGGTTCCATCATCGAGGGCTGGAGGATGATCCTCGTCCCGTCCGACCAGGCGGCCGGGGCGACGATGCTCTGCATCGGCCAGCGGCTCGGGGAGACGAAGGTCCAGTCGATGAGATCGGTCGAGCGCCAGTAACCGTCGGCCAGGGTCAGGAAGAGGTAATAGGCGCCGTGAAAGTTGACGATCGCCGGGTCGGCGCCGGTGCGATAGGAGATGCCTTCGTTGATCTGCTCGAAATTGTAGCGGTAATCGACGTCGACCGGATTGATGGTCGTCCGCATTTCAGCGGCCGTGGGCGCCGCCGCCAGCAGGGCGCTTGCCGCCAACATCCATGCCGTCTTGCGCACCGTGGTTCCTCCTAATGACCGCGAACGAACAGATTGGCGGTGAGCCGGCCCTGCTTGGGGTCGGCGGTCAGCGGCATGTCGGGCGGGATGATGCCCGAATGCAGCAGGCTGCCCTGGTAGATGATCATCCGGTCCGGCATCGCCTCGACCGCACCGATCTGCTCGAAATACCGGTCCGAACCGCGGATATAGCCGGAATCCGGCGCGAGCTTCGCCGCCTCGGCTTCGGCGGTCCGTACGAACCGGGCGATATTGGCTTCGGTCACGCGCTCGATCCCGGTCGATCGCTGACGGTAGAAAGCGGTGCCGGAATTAGGCGGCACCCGCAGGTAATGCAGCAGCGCGTAATATTTCTGGTCGGGGGAATCGAAATGCGGCGCGCGCTGGGCGGGGCCGAGTTCATCGGGCTTGAAGGTCACCATCGAAAAGCTCGCCTCGAGCAGGTCGAACGCGTCGATATCGAAGGCGCCGGCGATGAATTGCGCGGCTCGCTCGCACGTCTCCTCGACATAGGCGTCCGCTTTCGGGTCGGCCTTGGTGATGACACGCCGGACGCCGGGATAATAATTGCCCTCGATCCGCGGGTAGGGGGCCAGCGCTTCGGCCACGCCGGCGATGTCCTCCGCACAGCCGCTGAACTCGTCGATCACCACGACCGGGCTTTGGCTTTCGCCGAACCGCAAAAGCTGAGGCTTCACCTAAAACCTTCTTACATGAAAAAGGAGGGAGACGTTGCCGTCCCCCTCCCGATACTGCCCCCGAATCTTAGAACTTGAACTTCAGACCCGCCTGGAACTGGCGCTGGTCGTTGAAGGCCTGGCCATTCTCCTTGAGCGGCGGCGGCTCGCCAAATCCGGCACCCCACGCCGAGTAGGTACGGTTCAGCCAATTGAACACGTTGAAGGCCGAGAAGTCGGCGGTCAGCTCGGTCCTGCCGAGCTTAAAGGTTTTGGCAACGCGCAGGTCGAGCCGCTTGTAGCCGAAGGTCGTGTGCGGGAAGTATACGCCGGCGAAGTTCGCGGGGCCGCAGCAGGCGCCTACCGGCGTCGGCGCTCCGCCCGCCCATGGCGCCACCAGATGACCGAACGCCGGACCGGACGAAAGCGTCAGGACACCGGAGAGCGTAATTCCGAATGGTGCCCGCCAGTTGCCCGAGGTGACCGACTGCCATTTCGGCACGTTCGGCACATAGTTCCAGCCGTAGGTGCTGAGGTACGGACCGTTGAACATTTCGTCCTGGTTGAACGGGTCCTGGCCGATATTGGTTCGCGCACGCTGTAACGTCAGAGCCTCGGTGAATCCCCAGGTACTCTGGTCGGTGAACGGCTTTTCGATCTGTAAATAGAGCGCGTCCAGCCGCGCCCGGCCGTTGTTGGCACCGCGGTCGAGCTTGCCACTGAAGCCGGGTAGCTGAGCGATGGTCGCCGCCGGGCAATTCGGGAAGGGGCCGTTCGGCGTGAAATCGATGATCCACTGGTCGCCCCCGTTCACGCACCCTCCGGGCGTGAGCTGCACCGTGAACCAGCCGTTGTTGTAAAAGTTCGCGCGCTCGAACATGAACAGGTTGTGCGATTCGACATGGCTGTAGGTCAGTGTCGCGTGGATTGCGCCGAACTGCTTGCGGATGCCCAAGTCGACCTGGTCCGAATAGGGCATCTTGACCTTGTTCGGCAGCACCCAGACAGCGCCGCCGGTAAAGCCCTGACTCGCGAGGAGCTGGTGAAGCGCATTGGGATCGCTGCAATAAGCCGGCGGCGATCCGCTGGCGCAGGCGGCAGCGAAGCCCGGAAATGAATTAACCGTATTGAGAATGATGCTGCTGTTCATCTGCTGCTCGATCTGGCCTTCGAGGAACAGCGGCCGGTCGTAATAGCGTCCGGCGCCGCCGAAGATGACCATGTCGCGGTCGCCATGGACGTCGTACGACACGCCGAGGCGCGGCTGAAATTCGTTATAGGCCGGATGACGGTTGTGGCCGTTCGAGATGTAATCTTCGGGATTGATCCCGCGCGCGGCCCAACCCGGGTAGCTGCGAAGCGCCGCAGCGATCGCCGGCGGAGTCACATATTTGTTGTTGTTGGCGTTGCTCTCGAAATCCCAGCGCAGGCCGGCATTGACCGTCCAGTGGATGTCCGGCTTCCATTCGTCCTCAATATACAGGCCGATCTGCGTGTCCTTGCCCGACAGCGTCGGTGACGGCTGGACGTTGATTTGGGCCGCATAGGGGGTGGCGGTCGTGATGTCGAACGAACTGGGGCAGCCGTCGACGTCGCACGGGTTGGTAACAAAGTAAGTGCCGTTGAAATGGTCATTTACGGTGCGTGAAAGACTGTAGAAGGTGATCTGGCCGCCGGCTTTGAACGTATGTTCGCCGTGGCGCAGTGTCGCGTCATCCTTGACCACCCACGACTTTTCGGTGTCGCCCTGTACGAAGCTGTTGTTTCCGAGGAAGACCTCGGCCCCACCGGTGCCATTGGGTAGACCGGTATTTGGGTCCAGCGGCGGAGGCGAGCTCAAAATATATTCCGGCCCGTTCGACACCGTCGGTGTCGATTGCACGGCCTTGTCGTGCGCGATGTTGAGGAAGTTGAGGAAATTGCCGCTGGTGTGCTTCCACTGCAGTTGTTCGCGCGTCTGGTCCGTCGTCAGCAGGTGCCCGTGACTGGCCGCCGCATTGCCGCCGTAATCGCTGAGATTGCTCTGGCGGCGCACGTATCCCATCAGGTTCACGGTGTCGTCCGGCGTTGCAAAGAAAGTCAGCTTGCCGAAGTACAGTCCCTGCCTGAAGGTCTGCGGCTTTGATCCGTTAACCTCGGCCGCGATATTCGCGGGGACCGTCGCGTTCACGTTGAAACTTACAGCGGGCAGCTTCTGAATCACGCCTTCGCCGGCGATGTAGAAGGTTAGCTTGCCAGGAATGATCGGACCACCGAGCTCGCCGCCGAACTGCTTGCGGTCGTAATCCTGCTTCGGCTGGTTCCGCTGGAAATATGGCTTCGCGACAAACGATTTGGGTTGCCATTCGCCGAAGACCGAACCGTGGAAATGGTCGCCGCCCGTTTTCGTGATCGCACTGAGCAAGGCCGACGCGGACTGCCCGACCTCAGCGCCAAAGTTTTGGGTTTCGACTGCATATTCCTGGATCGCAATTTCCGGGAAGGGGTTGCCGAACGATCCGAAGTTTTGCCCGAACATGCCGCCGTGATTGATCGGGTTCTTAAAGCTCATCCCGTCGAGGAGCACGTTGGCGTGGTCGGCGTTCAGAGCGCCGGCCTGGAACTGCACGGCGCCGCTCGGATTCGCCAGGGTGATGCCGGGCGCCAGCGTCGCGAAGCTCAGGAAGTTGCGGGAGTTCTGCGGCAGATTCTCGATCTGCGCAGGCGTGATATTGGTCGCGACGGTCTGCGCTTGCACCGGCTGCGCCGTGCGGCGGCCGGTAACGACGATGCTGCCTGCCGCAGTTTGCAGAAAGTCGAGGGCGACCGTCTGGCCGACCTGGAGAGTGGCCGTTTGAGGAGCGCGCCCCTGGACCGTCACGGTATAGGTCGATGGCCTGAGGCCGAGAATGGCATAATTGCCATTGGCGTCGACCGCGCCCGTTGAGGGCTGGCCGGTGTGGGTATCGACCGCCACCACCTGGGTGCCCGCGGGCGCGCCGTCGACATGACCTTGGAGGGTCGCGAACTCGGACTGCGCTGAAGCCGGAGTGGCGACGGTGAGCGCGGCGGCGACGGCGAATGCGGAAATCCCAGACGCAAGCCGGCGCTTGTTGGTCATTGTGTTCACTTGGCCCCTCTTCCCAGTGCCGGCGTGTAACCGGTTACAACAATGTCTATAGTCTTCGGCTATTCTGCGCCAAAAGAAAGCCTTTCGGCGACCACAAGTCAATTCTGTGACAGCGCTCCGGATGTCCTTTCATCCGCGCTGTGCTTTTCAGGTCACGAACCCGTTCGCGAATAAGACGGATTGAAGTTGAACTTTATCGTTGGCGTGGGCGCGGCCGCCGGTTGCGCCTCCTTGCTCGGCGGCAGACGCGCGATGAGCTCGGCGTGGTCCGGCATGTCCCTGGCCACGTCCGCGATCACTTCCGCCATGTCATTGAGGTAGCCGACAAGTTCCTCGTCCTCGACGAATTGCGTCACCGGGTCGGGAGATGCTCCTTGGCCCTGGCCAAGGAGCATCTGGGCCCAGCTCTCCTCCGCGAACAGCTCTGAAGCGCCATGCTTAAAGAACCTTCCCGAGGACTGGAACAGCGCCATTCGCTCGGTCAGGCTGTCGGGCACGTCCATCGTCCGGACATGGTCCCAGAACGGTTCGCCCGAACGCCGGGTGAGCTTGTAGTGGGCAATAATGAAGTCGCGGACGTCCTCATATTCGTACTGCGCCTGGCGATTATATTCCTCGATGTCGGCGGACGAGAATCCGGTCGCTGGGAACAACGCCAGGACCTTGTGGATGCCGGTCTGGATCAAATGGATGCTGGTCGATTCGAGCGGCTCGAGGAAGCCGGACGACAGCCCGATGGCGATGACGTTCTTTTCCCACGCCCTAAGCCGCCGGCCCGGGCGGAAGCGCACCGGCCGCGGATCGGCCATCGGCTTGCCGTCGAGGTTCGCAAGCAGGATCTCGGCGGCGTCCTCGTCGCTCATCAGGTTCGACGCATAGACGTGGCCGTTGCCGATGCGGTGCTGGAGCGGGATTCGCCACTGCCACCCGGCGGGGCGCGCGGTCGAGCGCGTGTACGGGGTCAGCGGCGAGACGCTCTCGCACGGAACCGCCTGCGCGCGATCGCACAGCAGCCATTGGTTCCAGTCCTCGTAGCCAATGCCGAGCGCATCGCCGATCAGGAGGCCGCGCATGCCCGAACAGTCGATGAACAAGTCCCCGTCGACCTCGCGGCCGTCGCTGAGCTTGACCCGCTCGACAAAGCCGGATTCCGGGTTCTGGATGACCTCAACAATGCGGCCTTCGATGCGTTGCACGCCGCGCGGCTCGCATTCGGACCGCAGGAAACGCGCGAACAGTGAGGCGTCGAAATGATAGGCGTAGTCGAGGTCCGCGACCGGCGAGTTCTGGTTGCGCGTGTCGGGGAAGGCGAACTTGTTCTGCAGCGCCGCGACGCAGTTCAGCGAATAATAGTCGAAATGCTTGACTGACTTGGGGTCGCGCTCGCGCGCCGCGAGCCACAATTGGTGGGGATGAAGCCACAGCATGTCGCGGCCGATCCGGCCGAAGCCATGGATATAGGTTTCCCCTGGAGCGCCCCAGTCGACGAACTGGATGCCGAGCTTGAAGCTGGCCTTGGTCGCGCTGATCATCTTGAGCACGTCGACGTCGGCCAGCGCGAGATAATTGCGGATATGGGGAATGGTCGCTTCGCCGACCCCGATCGCGCCGATCTCATCGGATTCGATCAGCCGGATTTCGACCTTGCTGAGCCAGCGCGAAAGCACCGCGGCCGTCATCCAGCCTGCGGTCCCGCCGCCGACGATCGTGACTTTGGTTACCGGTTGGTCGGCAGCGACCATAAGCTCTCCCTCTCGCCCGCGCGCTTAACATCCCGGTCGCCGCCCCGGAAAGTCTTCCGCAAATGTTTTGGCGTGGGCCGAAGTGGAGTAAGTCCGGACCCATGAGACTCGTCATTGCCGTCGCACCGATCCTGGTCGCCGCGTGTGCAGTTTCCAGCTCGTCGCCGATGAGCCGCAATACTTCCGAGCTTGCCGGCCGAACCGCCGGCGCTCCGCAGCGCTGCGTCCCGATCGAGCAGGACCTGGGGCTTCGGGTCGATTATAAGGACCACACCACCCTGCTCTATGGGCAGGGCCGGAAGATCTGGGCGAATCACCTTGCGCGCGGCTGCAGTTTCACTCCCGGCGATGTGCTGATCGTCCAGCCGATCGGATCGGACTATTGCCGTGGCGATTTCGTGCGATCGGTAGATCCGGTCAGCCATTTCCCCGGATCTTCCTGCATCCTCGGCGAATTCGTTCCCTACACGCGCTGAATCAGCCGAACAGCTCGAGGCCGTCAGGCGAGGCGAAGGCATCGAGCGGAACATCCCATGCGTCGGCCGGGATCGTGTCCGCCAGCCGCTGGATCGCCCAGCCGACTCCGACCAGCCGCGCGCCGCTTTTCTTGAGGCCGAGAAGCGCCCGGTCGTAGTGGCCCTTGCCCCGGCCGAGGCGGGTGCCGGCGCTGTCGACCGCGATCAACGGCACCAGCACCAGGTCGGGCTGGACGACCGGGTGACGCTTGGCTGGCTGCATCATCCCGAACGGGCCGGGCTCCAGCGGATCGCCGGCGAGGAAGCGGAACGGCTTGGCCGGATTGGTGAAGCAGGGAAAGCCGACGATCGCGCCGACCGCGCGTGCTTCCTCCATCGCCGGAAGCGGACTGATCTCGCTTCCCAGCGGGCAATAGCCTCCGACCACGGCGACTCCCGCGAACGACGAAGTCAGGTGCTGCGCGAGCTTATGTTCGAGCCGCGCCCGGTCGGCGTCGCTCAAGGTGCGGACAAACGCCTTGCGCGCCTCGAGTGCAGCGCTGCGCAGCGATTCCTTCGACAGCGGGGGCATCTCAGGGCGAGGCCCGGGCGGGAAGGGGGGTGACGGGACCACCGTGGCCGTTTGCCGGAAATCCTCTGACGCCACAAACGTCAGGTGGGCGCCGTATACATCGGGCCAGGGCCCGGGCAGGGACAGCTCCCATTGGATGATAAGCCTCAGGGATATTCTAAGGCTCGTACCGGGCAGTACCCGTCGCGACCCGACTTAGGGATTGTCGGCCTCGGCCTCAAGCCGCTGCGCCAGCGACTCAAGCCGTCCGGCGACCGCTTCGGCCTGGCTGACGAGCTTAGGGTCGGGCGGGGCGGGCGCCGCGGACGCCGCGATGTCGGGCCGCTGGTCGACGAGCTGGTCGGCGAGCAACAGGGCTGCGAACAGGAACTGGCGCGCCTCGGACAGGGTGCCGAGCCCGGACAGCGCCTCGCGGCTCTTGGCGTCGACCAACCGGGCAGCAGACTGGAGCGTCTCCTCTTCGCCCTCGCGGCACGCGACCTGGTAGGTGCGCCCGGCGATGTGAAGATCGACCATCGTGGCCATCAGTGGGCAGCCTCGCCAATCAGCTGGTCGAGCTCGGCGACGGCTTCGCGGACCTTGGCGCGAAGTTCATCGTCGCGGCCGCCCTCCGGCTTGCGACGCCCCAGCGCTTGCTCGATCCGCTGAAGCGCCCGCTCGGCGCGGTCGAGAGTAGCGGGAAGGCCTCCGTCATCCATCAAAGCGTTCGCTACGCAGTTTCCCGATTCCCGGCAAGCGTTGACGCAGCACGGCTCACCGGACAAAGGGACGCGCGCCGCCGTCCGGACTCCCGGACAGCCCAGATCCACACCGGAGCCCTGATGCAGCCGACCCAACGCCGCCTCGCCAATGCCATTCGCGCACTCGCGATGGACGCGGTCGAGGCCGCCAACAGCGGACATCCCGGGATGCCGATGGGCATGGCCGACGCCGCGACGGCTTTGTTCACGCGGCATTTGAAGTTCGATCCGGGAGCGCCTTTTTGGCCCGATCGCGACCGCTTCGTCCTGTCGGCCGGCCACGGCTCGATGCTGATCTACGCGCTGCTCTATCTTACCGGCTACGACCAGCCGACGATCGACGACATCAAGCGCTTTCGGCAGCTCGGCTCGCCTTGCGCCGGCCACCCCGAGAATTTCGAGCTGCCCGGAGTCGAGGTCACCACCGGCCCGCTCGGCCAGGGCGTCGCGATGGCCGTCGGAATGGCGATCGCCGAGCGGCATTTGAACGCGGTCTTCGGCGACGAGCTGGTCGATCACCGCACCTTCGTCATCGCCGGAGACGGCGATTTGATGGAGGGCGTCAATCACGAAGCCGTCGGGCTTGCCGGGCATTTGAAGCTCGGGCGGCTGATCGTGCTGTGGGACGACAACCGGATCACGATCGACGGATCGACCGATTTGTCGCGGAGCGAAGACGTGGTTGCCCGCCACCAGGCGGAGGGTTGGCATACGCTCGAATGCGACGGGCTCGACGCGGCCAAGGTTAGCAAGGCGATCGAGCAGGCGATCGCCGACGAGCGGCCGAGCCTCATCCGGTGCAAGACGATCATCGGCTATGGTGCACCCAACAAGCAGGGCACGGCGGCGACCCATGGCGCCGCGCTGGGCGCCGACGAAGTGGCGGCTGCGCGCAAGGAGCTGGGCTGGGATTCGCCGCCGTTCGAAATTCCCGACGATGTGCTCACCGCGTGGCGCACGGCAGGTGAGCGGGGAGCGAAGGACCATGCTGAATGGCAGGCGCGACTCGAAGCCAGCGACAAGATGGATGAGTTTCTTGTTCGCCTGAATTCCAAGCCCGATGAACGCTGGCTCAAGCCTTATGTCGACGGCCTCATCGCCACTCCCCCGACCGTTGCCACGCGCAAGGCTTCGGAGATGGCGCTGGAAGTGATCAACACCGCGGTCCCGTCGACCATCGGCGGTTCCGCCGACCTCACCGGCTCGAACAACACCAGAACCAAGGGCCTCGGGGCGCTGACCGCCGAGGATTACGCGGGACGCTACATTTATTACGGCATCCGCGAATTCGGCATGGCCGCGGCGATGAACGGCATGGCGCTCCACGGCGGAGTCATTCCTTACGGCGGCACGTTCCTGGTCTTCACCGACTATGCACGCCCGGCGATCCGGCTTTCCGCGTTGCAGAAGGCCAAGGTCATCTATGTCATGACCCACGATTCGATCGGGCTCGGCGAGGATGGGCCAACCCACCAGCCGATCGAACATTTGCAGAGCCTGCGGGCGATGCCGCAAATTGACGTCTATCGCCCCGCCGACGCGGTCGAGACCGCCGAATGCTGGGCGCTCGCGCTGGCCAGCGATGGCCCCAGCATCCTCGCCCTCACCCGGCAGAATTTGACACCCGTGCGGACCAAGGCGGCGAAGGAAAATCTGAGTGCGCGCGGGGCGTATCAACTCAAGCGCGCCAAGAATGCTCGAAAAGCGATCCTGATCGCCACCGGCTCCGAAGTTGAAATCGCGCTCGGCGCGGCGGAGAAGCTTGAAGCGCAGGGGATCGGCACCGACGTTGTCTCCATGCCCTGCACCGAGCGGTTCGACGCCCAGCCGGCGGAATATCGCGAAGTCATCCTGCCCGACGTCTCCAATCGCGAGATCCTGCGCGTGTCGATCGAGGCGGGCACGACCTTCGGCTGGGAACGCTACACGGGCCTCCATGGGCTTCGCATCGGCATCGATCGCTTCGGGGTCAGTGCCCCAGCCAAGGACGCGTATGAATTTTTCGGCCTCACGCCCGACGCCGTCACGGCGCGCGTGCTCGACCATATGAAACAAAGAGGAATGCGATGACGAAAGTTGCAATCAACGGCTTCGGCCGCATCGGCCGCCTGGTCGCCCGCGCGATCCTGGAGCGGCCGGATAGCGGGCTCGAGCTGGTCAGTGTTAACGACCTGGCCGACGCGAAGTCGAACGCCTGGCTGTTCAAGCACGACAGCGTGCACGGGAAGTTCCCGGGCGAGGTCACGACCGACGGCAATGACATCATCGTCGACGGCAAGCGCATCCACGTCACCGCCGAAAAGGACCCGGCCAAGCTTCCGCACCGCGAATACGGCGTTGACATCGCGCTCGAGTGCACCGGCTTCTTCACTGACCGGGCGAGCGCTCAAAAACACATCGATGCGGGCGCGAAGAAGGTGCTGATCTCGGCGCCGGCCAAGGGCGTCGACCTGACCGTCGTTTACGGCGTCAACGACGACAAGCTGAAACCCGAGGACGTCATCGTGTCGAACGCGTCGTGCACGACCAACTGCCTCGCGCCGGTCGCCAAGGTCCTGAATGACGCGATCGATCCTCGATCAGATCCACCCCGACCTGCGCCGCGCCCGCGCGGCCGCGATGTCGATTATCCCGACGACCACCGGCGCAGCGCGCGCCGTCGGCGAGGTGCTGCCCGAGTTGAAGGGCAAGCTCGACGGCTCGGCGATCCGCGTGCCGGTTCCGGACGTCAGCCTCATTGACCTGACTTTCACGCCCGGACGCGACACGAGCCGCGACGAGATCAACCAGATCCTCAAGGCCGCATCTCAGACGCCGCGCCTCAAGGGCATCCTCGATTACACCGACGAGCCGGTGGTCTCGATCGACCTCATGCACACACCCACGAGCTCGACCGTCGACAGCCTCGAGACCGCGGTGATCGAGGGTAAGCTGGTGCGCGTCGTTAGCTGGTACGACAATGAATGGGGCTTTTCGAACCGCATGGTCGACACCGCGGCGGCGATGGGCAAGCTTTAGTCCAAGGTGAGCCGCTTCAAGACCCTCGACGATTTGCCGGAGGACTTGACCGGCAAGCGCGTGCTGGTCCGCGTCGATCTCAACGTTCCGATGGAAGGCGCGAAAGTCACCGACGACACGCGGCTTCGCGCCATGCTCCCGACGGTGCTTGAATTGAGCGATCGCGGCGCGATCGTGCTGCTGCTTTCGCACTTCGGCCGGCCCAAGGGCGAATCGCGGCCCGACATGTCGACGGCGCAGCTGGTCTTGCCGCTCCACCGGCTGACCGGCCGCTCGGTGCGGTTCATTGAGGATTGCCAGGGGCCGGAAGCCGAGCGCGCGATCGAGACGATGCTGTCGGGCAATATCGGGATCCTCGAGAACACGCGGTTCCATCCGGGCGAAGAGAAGAACGATCCCAAACTGGCCAGAGCGATGGCTGCGCTCGGCGACTATTACGTCAACGACGCCTTCTCGTCGTCGCATCGCGCGCATGCCTCGACCGAGGGCATCACGCACTTCCTGCCGAGCTATGCCGGCCGCGCGATGCAGGCCGAGCTGGCAGCGCTCGAGCGTGCACTCGGCAATCCCGAGCATCCGGTCGCGGCGGTGGTCGGCGGAGCCAAGGTTTCGACCAAGCTCGGCGTGCTCGGCCATCTGGTGGGCAAGGTCGATCACCTGATCATCGGCGGCGGCATGGCCAACACCTTCCTCGCCGCGCGCGGGGTGAATGTCGGCAAGTCGCTCGCCGAGCACGAGCTGACCGGCGAAGCGGAAAGCATCTTCGAGCGGGCCGAATCCGCAGGGTGCACGATCCATCTGCCGTACGACGTGGTCGTGGCGAAGGAATTGGCGACCAATCCGCGAGGCGTCCGGACTTGCAACGTGCACGAGGTCCAGGCCGACGAGATGATCCTCGACATCGGCCCGGTCGCGGTCGAGGCGCTCGCCGACGTCCTGAAAACGTGCCGGACATTGGTTTGGAACGGCCCGCTCGGGGCATTCGAGACCCCTCCGTTCGATGAGGCGACCGTCGCGCTTGCCAGGATTGCCGCGGCGCTGACCAAGGAAGGCTCGCTCGTCTCGGTCGCCGGCGGCGGCGACACTGTCGCGGCACTTAATCACGCGGGCGTCGCCCAGGATTTCACCTTCGTCTCGACGGCCGGGGGAGCATTTCTCGAATGGATGGAAGGGCGTACGCTGCCCGGCGTCGCCGCATTGGAGCAGCAGGAATCGCAATGAATCAGTTGGAGATGATGCAGAAGATCGAGTGCGGAAACGGCTTTATCGCCGCGTTGGACCAGAGCGGCGGTTCGACTCCGGGCGCGCTCAAGGCGTTCGGCTATACGGGCGATGAGTGGTCGAATGACGAGGAGATGTTCGACCTCATCCACCAGATGCGCGTGCGCATCATCACCTCACCCTCGTTCAATGGCGACAAGATCCTCGGCGCAATCCTGTTCGAAAAAACGATGGACGGAGAGGCCGACGGCAACCCGGTTCCGCAGGCGCTGTGGGACCGCGGCGTGGTGCCGTTCCTCAAGGTCGACAAGGGACTCGAGGACGAGACCGACGGCGTTCGGCTGATGAAGCCAAACCCGGGGCTCGACGGCTTGCTCGAGCGCGCGGTCGCCAAAGGCATGTTCGGCACCAAGATGCGCTCGGTCATCGAACTCGCGAACCCGAAGGGGATCGGCGACATTGTCCGGCAGCAGTTCGACGTGGCCGAACAGATCGCGCGCCACGGATTGATGCCGATCATCGAGCCCGAAGTGTCGATCAAGAGTCACGAGCGCGCGCAGTCGGACCGCATTCTGCTCGACGAGCTGAGGGGCGCACTCGACGTGCTGCCCGAAGGCCGGCAGGTGATGCTCAAGCTGTCGCTTCCCGCCGAGGCCGGCCTGTTCGCGCCGCTCGTGCGTCATCCACGGGTGCTCCGCGTCGTGGCCCTGTCGGGCGGCTTTTCGCGCGACGAGGCGTGCCGCGAGCTGGCGAAGAACGAGGGCATGGTCGCGAGCTTCTCGCGCGCTTTGCTCGAAGGGCTTCGCGCGGACATGAGCGATGAGGAGTTCGACCGAACGCTGGGGCGGTCGATCGAGCAGATCTACGAGGCGTCGACGGCGAAGGTGGCGGCATAATTGTGGAGGTCGAGGACGAATTCGATCCGAGCGTGTTTTCGCCGCCCGAGAGGACCGAACCTGCTAAGCTGTATTTGATTAGCCCGCAGGATGTCGGCGGCGCGTTTCCCGATCGGCTCAGGGCCGCGCTCGAGCCGGGGATCGCGGCGGCATTCCAGCTGCGGGTCAAGGACACGTCCGAACATGAGCTCGCGCGGTTGGCCGAGCCGCTCCAGCGCATCTGCGCCGAGGCGCAAGTCGCGTTCATCGTCAATGACAGCATGGCTCTCGCCAAAAGATTGGGCGCGGACGGCGTCCATCTTGGCCAGTCGGACGGCGATATCCGGGAGGCGCGCGCGCTGCTCGGCCCATCGGCACAGGTCGGCAAGACCTGCCACGACAGCCGCCACTTCGCGATGGAGGCGGGCGAGGCGGGGGCTGATTATGTCGCGTTCGGCGCTTTCTATCCCACCACCACCAAGCCATCGCACTACCGCCCGCCACCGGCGATCCTGAGCTGGTGGTCGAGCCTGTTCGAAATTCCGTGCGTCGCGATCGGCGGGATCACGCCCGACAACGCGAAGCCGCTGGTCGATGCCGGCGCCGACTTCATCGCCGTCTGCCAAGCGGTGTGGGGGAAGGATGATCCCCACGCGGCCGTGCGCACGTTCGCGGAGGTGCTCGCTTAGCGGCTTCCCTTGCGCGCTTAGTCCAGGGCGCTAGTCTTGGGGCGAGCAGGAGAGAGTTCAGCTTGGCCAAGCACAAGCCCGCGCCGGCAGCGGCCCAAGAGCGGTCGATGGTGGTCAAGCTGCACGCCCTGACCGAGCATCCGCCGGAGGTGCGGCCCGCACGCGCCAAGCGGCAGTGGATGGACGATTTCCCCGACCGCCACGCCTATCGCTGCCTGCCGCTGTCGATCGCCAACGCCTACGGCTGGGAAGTCTTGTGCCCGATCCCGATCGAGATCCGCTGGAATGGCGGCATGGCGAAGGAAGACATCGAGGTAATCGGCCTCAAGGAGCTGCCGGGCGGGGCGCCGGTGGAGCACTTCTGCCGATCCAATTTCTCCTGCGGGATCATCACCTTCCACCTGGATTATGTGATCGAGACCGAGCCGGACTGGGGGATTCTGGCGACCGGGCCGTTCAACGATCCGAAGCCGACCGCCACGCCGCTGACCGGGGTCATCGAAAGCGACTGGCTGCCCTATCCCTTCACCATGAACTGGCAGCTGACCCAGCCGGGGATCACCCGGTTCGAGGAGCGGGAGCCCTTCTGCTTCTTCCTGCCGGTGCCCAAGGGCGTCCTGCCGAACACCGAGCTGCAAATCTACCGGATGGCGGACGATCCGGAGCTGGAGGCGCGGCACAACCAGTTCCGCGACGCGCGCAACGACTTCATGGGGCGGGTCAACGCCGGCGACCAGGAGGCCATCAAGGAGGCCTGGCAGCGGCATTATTTCGTGGGGCGCCATCCCGATGGCGTGTTGGCGACCGAGCATTTGAACAAGTTGCGCCTGAAGGAGCCGGTGGACGTGCGCCGGCCGCGTGAGGCCGCGGCCGGGGGGCGCATCCCGGTGACCGGCGGGCCGGCGGCGGGCGATACCTCCGAGGTGGCACAGCTGAAGCAGGGGCCGAACCCGGCGATCCTGTCGAGCGCCGCCGAGCCGGGGAAGAGCGACCCGCGCTGGGCAGCCGACAGTCCGCTGAACAGGATCGCGACTTATTCAGGCACGGTGGTGATCCCGAACCGGGCGAAAATGGACGCCGAGGGCCGGTTCACGCCGGGGCCGGACACCAAGGTGGTGTCGACGCGCGCCGAGGCCGAGGCGCTGGGGCTGGATTACCTGGTGGCCGATGGGGTGGTGAGCGAGGCGGAGTGCGAGCTCCTGGTGCGCACCTTCGAGGAGCTGCAGGAGCTGGTCTTCGGGGCCTCGAACGAAGCGTCCTTCTGGGACAAGAGGGGGATCTGGTACGCGGACGTGCTGAAGCACCGGCCGGAGGCGGCCGCAACCATGCTGACGGCGATGAGCCGCTGCCTGACCGAGATGAAGCGGTTCTGGAAGCTGAAAGTGCCGGTCTATGCGGACGGGCTGCATATGATGAGCTGGAAGGCGGGGCTGTTCATGCCGCCGCACGCCGACAATGCCTATCCGGACGGCAAGGCCCACGAGCTGGCCTATCGGGACCTGTCGGGTGTGCTGTACCTGAACGACAGCTTCGAGGGCGGGACGCTGTATCTGACGGCGCAGAACGTGTTGCTGAAGCCTAGGGCGGGGACGTTGATCTCGATGACCGGGGGCTTCCACCACGAGCACGGAGTGGTGCGGGTGGAGAGCGGGCTGCGGATCACCGTGCCGTTCTTCACAACCTTCGCGAAGGAGCGCGCGGACCCGGCGCTGGTGGCGATGAGCGAGGCGGCGGCCAAAGCTTAGGGCTCACAATCAGCCGCGGACTTTGCCGGCCATTTTTTCGGCCGCGAACCGCATTGGAAACAGTTGAACGCTGCATCGTTGCACCGGGACAACGTCCTTCGTGGAGAATTGCGTGCAACCATGCTGAAGGTCGCCGTCACCGCCGTCCTCACTGCAATCGTGACGAGCCTGTTCTGGATCTGGTTCTACACCTGGGTCGGAAGCGGCCCGAGGGAGCCGGTGATCGAGGCCGCCGGCAATGTCGTGACCGTGACCCCGCGGGCGAACGCTCCGGTGGCGATCGCGCAAGGCCTCGAAGTCGGGCCCGCCGGCCTCGCAATCCCGGTCGCCGGGGTGAAGCCGAACCAGCTCACCGACACCTATGACCAGGCGCGCGCGAACGGGCGCCGGCACGACGCGATCGATATCATGGCGAGCGAAGGCACGTCGGTGATCGCCGCGTCCGATGGCACGGTCGAGAAATTGTTCTTCTCGAACGGCGGCGGCGGAAACACGATTTACGTCCGCTCCCCCGACCAGCACTGGATGTATTATTACGCGCATTTGTCGGCCTATGCGCCCGGCCTCGCCGAACGCCAGAAGGTCAAGCGCGGGCAGGTCATCGCCCACGTCGGCCATACCGGCGACGCCAATGCCACCGCTCCGCACCTGCATTTCGCGATCAACCAGATGGCGCCGGGCGAGCGCTGGTGGCAGGGCTCGCCGATCAATCCCTATCCGCTGCTTGCCGGGAAAAAGGCCAACGGCTAGACCGCGTCTCCAATCCGCGGGCTCGTCAAACGAGCCCGTGGCCGGCTCTTTCCATCAGTTACAGGCAAGGCGATCATGAAGATCAGCGGCGTGGACATCCGTCCCGGCAACATCATCGAATATGAAGGCGGCATCTGGCGCGCCGTGAAGATCCAGCACACCCAGCCGGGGAAGGGCGGCGCCTACATGCAGGTCGAGATGAAGAACCTCATCGACGGCCGCAAGACCAACATCCGCTTCCGCTCCGCCGAGACGGTCGAGCGCGTCCGACTCGACACCAAGGACTTCCAGTTCCTGTACCATGACGGGGATATGCTCGTGTTCATGGACAAGGACTCGTACGAGCAGGTGTCGCTGCCCGAGGATTTACTCGGCGACGCCGCGGCCTTCCTCCAGGACGGGATGGAAGTGAAGCTCGACATGTACAACGAGCGGCCGATCTCGGTTGAGCTGCCCGACCAGGTCGAAGCGACCATCGTCGAGGCCGACGCGGTGGTGAAAGGCCAGACCGCGAGCTCGTCCTACAAGCCGGCGCTGCTCGACAATGGCGTGCGAGTGATGGTGCCGCCGCACATCACAGCGGGCACGAAGATCGTGGTCGACGTTTACGAGCAAACCTACGTCCGCCGCGCGGACTAGGCCATGGTAGCCCATTCCGGCCTGATCACTGTCATGACCCGCGCCGCGCGCAAGGCGGCGCCACGCCTGCGCCGCGATTTCGGCGAGGTCGAGCAGCTCCAGGTCAGCCGCAAGGGACCGGCCGACTTCGTCTCCATGGCCGACAAGCGCGCCGAGGCGACAATCGTTGAGGAACTTCGCACCGCGCGGCCCGACTGGGGCATGCTGCTCGAGGAATCGGGCGAGATCGAAGGCAATCCCGACAAGCCGCGGTGGATCGTCGACCCGCTCGATGGGACGACCAACTTCCTCCACGGCGTGCCGCATTTCTCGATTTCAATCGCGGTCGAGGAACGCAAGGCCGGCGGCGGACGCGAGATCAGCCACGGCCTCGTCTACCAGCCGCTGACCGACGAGGGCTTCTGGGCCGAAAAGGGCAGGGGCGCATGGCTTCACGACGCCAGGTTAAGGGTCTCGGCGCGGCGCGAGCTCAGCGACAGCATGATCGGCACGGGGATGGCGCACTGCGGGCGCGGCGATCCGGCGAAATGGGCGAAAATCTATGAGGCGGTGGGCCCGCATGTTTCGGGCGTTCGCCGCTTCGGCTCGGCCGCGCTCGACCTCGCCTGGGTCGCGGCGGGACGGATGGACGGCTTTTGGGAGGACGATCTCGACGTCTGGGACACCGCTGCGGGCGTCATCCTGGTCAAGGAAGCGGGCGGGTTCGTGACCGATTATCGCGGGTCCGACCGGTCGTTCGAGCGGCGCGAGTATATCGCGGCGTCGTCGGCCATCCACAGCAAGCTGCAAAAGTTGATTGCGGGGGCCGTGAGATAGTGTCCCAGACGGTTGCGAGCGGGAACCCGCTAGCCTAAAGCCCCGCCCAAGTTTCGAGCCCCGGAGTATCCCCTTGGCAAGCGTCGCCTTCGGCTACCTGCCGATCCTGCTGTTCCTGATCGTCGCTCTCGGTCTTTCCGCGGGATTCGTCGTGCTGCCGATGATCGTCGCGCGGCTGACCGGGGCGCACCGCCCGGATCCGGCGAAGCTGTCCGAATATGAGTGCGGCTTCCCGGCGTTCGAGGACGCCCGCGCCGAGTTCGACGTGCGCTTCTACCTGGTCGCGATCCTGTTCATCGTGTTCGACCTCGAAGCCGCCTTCCTGTTCCCGTGGGCGGTCAGCCTCGATTTCACCAAATGGACCGGCTGGGCGGCAATGATGATCTTCCTTGTCGAGCTCGCGCTGGGCCTGGCCTATGCGTGGAAGAAGGGGGCGCTCGAATGGGAGTGATGCTCGACCCCCGGCACGACCCCATGCCGACCGAGGAGGAGCTGGCGCGGCTCGCGGGGCTCGTCCCGGGCGAGGTCGACAAGGCCAAGCTCGAGGAGCTGCGCCAGTCATTGAACGAAAAAGGCTATATGGTCACCAAGGCCGAGGATCTGTTCACCTGGGCGCGGACTGGTTCCTTGTGGTGGATGACCTTCGGGCTCGCCTGCTGCGCGGTCGAGCTGATCCACGTGAACATGCCGCGCTATGACCTCGAACGGTTCGGCGTCGCGCCGCGCGCAAGCCCGCGCCAGTCGGACGTGATGATCGTCGCCGGGACCCTGTGCAACAAGATGGCGCTGCCCCTCAGGCGGGTTTACGACCAGATGAGCGAGCCGCGCTACGTCATCTCTATGGGCAGCTGCGCCAACGGCGGCGGCTATTATCATTACAGCTATTCGGTGGTGCGTGGCTGCGACCGCATCGTTCCGGTCGATATCTACGTCCCCGGCTGCCCGCCGACCGCCGAGGCGTTGCTCTACGGGATCCTGCAACTGCAGCGGAAGATCCGCCGCGAAGGCACGATTGAGCGCTGATGCTGGCTTCGCACGTTCCCCAGATGGCCTCCGACGAGGGGGTGATCGCCGCCGCAAAAAAGGCGATCGGAAAGGCCGTGCTCCGCGCGAGCGAGCTTGTTGGCGAGATCACGTTGACGGTGAAGCGCGAGGCGATCGTCGATGCGCTGAAAGCGCTGCGCGACACGCCGGGCCTCGAATACCAGCAGCTGATGGAGATCGCCGGCGTCGACTATCCGGAACGGCCGGAGCGGTTCGAGGTGGTCTATCAATTGTTGTCGCTGACGAAGAACCGACGGCTGCGGGTCAAGGTCACAACCGACGAAGCGACCCCGGTGCCGAGCGTGACTGGACTGTGGCCGGTCGCCGGCTGGCTCGAGCGCGAGGTGTTCGACATGTACGGCGTCGGTTTCTCGGGCAATCCGGACTTGCGGCGGATCCTCACCGATTATGGCTTCGAGGGTCATCCGCAGCGCAAGGATTTCCCGCTCACCGGTTACATCGAGCTCAGATACTCCGAAGCGGAAAAGCGGGTGGTCTATGAACCCGTGGAGCTGCCGCAGGACTTCCGTAACTTCGACTTCCTGATGCCGTGGGAAGGGCCGGAATACCGCCTGCCGGGCGATGAGAAGGCGGTCGGCGAGGCGCCTGGCGCCCCGTCGCCTGCTCCCGCGGCAAGCGGACCCCCTCCGGTCAAGGCGAAGAAGCCCGCGCCCAGGAAGCCCCGGAAGAAGAAGTCGTGAGCGAGACCCGCACCAAAGAGCGCACGCGCAAGCGTAAGGTCGAGGTTAGCGTCGGTGCCGGCGGCACCGGGCCCGAGCTCGGCCACCCACGCGATCCCGGCGACCAGAAGCTCAGCAATTACACGATCAATTTCGGGCCGCAGCACCCGGCAGCGCACGGCGTCCTCAGGCTGATCATGGAGCTCGACGGCGAGATCATCGAGCGCCTCGACCCGCACATCGGCCTGCTTCACCGCGGCACCGAGAAATTGATCGAGTACAAGACCTACGCCCAGGCGCTGCCGTACTTCGACCGGCTCGATTACGTCTCGCCGATGTGCATGGAGCACAGCTTCGTGCTCGCCATCGAGAAACTGATGGGGCTCGAGGTGCCGATCCGCGCCCAGTACATCCGTGTGCTGATGGCGGAGCTGACCCGCATCTCCAACCACATGCTTCAGCTCGGCAGCCACATCATGGACGTCGGCGCGATGACCCCGAACCTGTGGCTGTTCGAAGTGCGCGAAGACACGATGCAATTCTACGAGCGGGCGTCGGGCGCGCGCATGCACGCCAATTACTTCCGCCCGGGCGGCGTGCGCTATGACCTGCCCGAGAAGCTGCTCGCCGACATGGGCGACTGGCTCGACCATCGGCTGCATTTGTTCGAGGACGCGATTTCGCTGGTCGCCGACAACCGCATCTTCAAGCAGCGCAACGTCGACATCGCCAAAATGTCGAAAGAAGATTCGATAGCCTGGGGCTTCTCGGGGCCGATGATCCGCGCCGCCGGGATCCCGTGGGACCTCAGGAAATCGCAGCCCTACGAGGTCTATGACCGGATGGAGTTCGACGTTCCGGTCGGGACCAACAACGACTGTTACGACCGCTTCATGGTGCGGGTCGAGGAAGTGCGGCAGTCGGCGAGGATCATGCGCCAGTGCCTGGAGCAGATGCCCTCAGGCCCGGTCGGCACCGACGACCGCAAGGTGTTCCCGCCGTCGCGCATGGAAATGAAGCAGTCGATGGAAGCCATGATCCACCACTTCAAGCTCTACACCGAGGGCTATCACGTGCCCGCGGGCGAAGTGTACGTCGCGACCGAGAGCCCCAAGGGCGAGTTCGGAGTCTATCTCGTCGCCGACGGCACCAACCGGCCCTACCGGTGCAAGATCCGCCCGACTGGCTTTTCGCACCTCCAGGCGATGGATTTCATGATTCGGGGCCACATGCTGGCCGACACGACCGCGGTGCTGTCGGCGCTCGACATCGTGTTCGGGGAGGTGGACCGCTAATGGCCGGGCAGGCAGGCATCCTCGACGACGCCGAAGAACGCGCCCGCTGGGAAGGCTTCCGCTGGACCGACGCCCACACCAAGCGAGCCAAACAAATCATCGGCTGGTATCCCGAAGGGCGTCAGGCGTCGGCGGTGATCCCCTTGCTCGACCTCGCCCAGCGCCAGGTCGGCAAGGACACGAACACGCAGGGCTGGCTGCCGATCCCGGTGATGGAGTTCGTCGCCGCCGAGCTCGGCATGCCGGTGATCCGGGTGCTCGAGGTCGCGACCTTCTACACCATGTTCAATTTGGAGCCGGTCGGCCGCTTCCATGTCCAGGTGTGCGGGACGACGCCGTGCATGCTTGCCGGCTCCGACACCGTGTTCAAGGCCTGCTTCAAGCGCGGGCTCAAGAAGGGTCATACGACCGAGGACGGGCTGTTCACCTTGACCGAGGTCGAGTGCCTGGGCGCCTGCGCCAACGCGCCGATGGTCCAGATCAACGACGACAATTACGAGGATTTGGACGAGGCGCGGATGGGCGCGGTCCTCGACGCGCTCGCGGCGGGGCAGACGCCCAAGCCGGGCCCGCAGGTCGAGCGCCAGGCCAGCTGCCCCGAAGGCGGCCCGACCACGCTCAAGAAAATGGCCGAGCGCAATTACGATTATCGGCCGCAATGGACGGCCACTGCTGGGGAGGGGACGCAATGAAGGACGTCGTCAAAATCATCGTCGCGATCCTGATTGTCGTGATTGCATGGAAGATATTGAAGGGCCTGCTTGGGCTGCTGATCGGCCTCGCGGTCGCGGGACTCGTCGTCTACGGCGTGGTCAGGCTGGTCGAGGGCGGGGGCCAGAAGCGGATCAAATGACGCTCCTCGCCATCATCATCGTCATCGTCGTCGCCCTGCTGGTGATCAATTTCATCAAGGGCGCGATCAAGTTCGCCGTCCTCGCGGCGCTCATCCTGATCGGCCTGCTCGTCGCGCGTCAGATGGGCGCTTTCTGATGTGCTACGTGTCGTAATGGGATACACTGGGCCGCTGGCGGACAAGGACCGCATCTTCACCAACGTCTATGGCTTCCAGTCGCCCTATCTGAAGGCGGCGGAGCAGCGCGGCGACTGGGACAATACCAAGGGCCTGATGGCCGTCGGCCAGGACGCGATCATCGACGCGATCAAGGCGAGCGGATTGCGCGGCCGCGGCGGCGCCGGCTTCCCGACGGGGATGAAATGGAGCTTCATGCCCAAGGAGCCCAAGCCCGGAAAACCCAATTTCCTGGTGATCAACGCCGACGAATCCGAGCCGGGATCGTGCAAGGACCGCGAGATCATCCGCCACGATCCGCACAAGCTGATCGAAGGGTCCCTGATCGCCGGCTTCGCGATGCGCGCGCGGGCCGGTTACATCTACATTCGCGGCGAGTTCGTCCGCGAGACCGAGGTGCTGCGCAAGGCGGTCGCCGAGGCCTATGAGGCGGGCCTGCTCGGCAAGAATGCTTGCGGCAGCGGCTACGATTTCGACCTGTTCGTCCACCGCGGCGCCGGCGCCTACATCTGCGGCGAAGAGACGGCGATGCTCGAAAGCCTCGAGGGCAAGCAGGGCAAGCCGCGGTTGAAGCCGCCGTTCCCGGCCGGTGCGGGCCTTTATGGCTGCCCGACCACGGTCAACAATGTCGAATCGCTTGCGGTCGTGCCGACCATCCTTCGCCGCGGTACCTTATGGTTCGCGTCGATCGGCAATCCCAAGAACGAAGGCACCAAGCTGTTCCAGCTGTCGGGGCACGTGAATACGCCGTGCGTGGTCGAGGAATCGATGGGGATCAGCTTTAGGGAGCTGATCTCGCTCCACGGCGGCGGCATTCGCGGTGGCAAGAATCGTGATGATTTCAGCAACTTGCTGGCGGTTATTCCCGGCGGTTCTTCAGTTCCCCTGGTGCCAGCCGAGGAGATCCTTGACGCGCCGATGGACTTCGACGGGCTGAAGGCCCTGGGCTCGGGGCTCGGCACCGCGGCGGCGATCGTCATGGACACGACGACCGACATCGTCCGCGCGATCAGCCGCATCAGCTATTTCTACAAGCACGAGAGTTGCGGCCAGTGCACCCCGTGCCGGGAAGGTGCCGGGTGGATGTGGCGGATGATGGAACGGCTGCGCGAAGGCGACGCCGAGGTCTCCGACATCGACAAGCTGATTGACGTCACCAAGCAGGTCGAGGGCCACACCATCTGCGCGCTTGGCGACGCCGCGGCCTGGCCGATCCAGGGCTTGGTCCGCCATTTCCGCCCCGAGCTCGAGCGCCGAATCGCCGAGCGCACCGCGCGCGGCATGCTGGAGGCGGCGGAATGAGCATCATCATGCTCATCTCGCTGGTGGTCATCTTCGCGGTCATCCTAACCATGCGCCGCAGGCGGCGCGGAGCGCGCATCACGACCATCGATACCGTGCGTGAGCACGAGAAGAAGGACGACGGCGATGCCTAAGGTCACCGTCGACGGCGTCGAGATCGAGGTCCCGCAGGGCGCGACCGTGCTCCAGGCGTGCGAGCTCGCCGGCAAGGAGATTCCGCGCTTCTGCTATCACGAGCGGCTGTCGATCGCCGGCAATTGCCGGATGTGCCTGGTCGAAGTCGCGCCGGGCCCGCCCAAGCCGCAGGCGAGCTGTGCTCTGCCCGCGGCCGACGGCCAGGCGATCCGCACCGACACGCCGATGGTCAAGAAGGCGCGCGAAGGGGTGATGGAGTTTCTGCTCATCAACCACCCGCTCGACTGCCCGATCTGCGACCAGGGCGGCGAGTGCGACCTGCAGGACCAGGCGATGGCCTACGGCCGCAGCTACACGCGCTACGAAGAGAACAAACGCGCGATCGACGACAAATATATGGGCCCAGTCATCAAGACCTCGATGACGCGGTGTATCCAGTGCACGCGCTGCATCCGCTTCAGTAGCGAGGTCGCCGGCGTCGACGAGCTCGGAATGCTCTACCGCGGCGAGGACAGCCAGATCACGACCTACCTCGAGCGGACCGTAACCAGCGAGCTCGCCGGCAACCTCGCCGACGTCTGCCCGGTCGGAGCGTTGCTGCAGAAGCCGCAATTGTTCGAGCAGCGCCCGTGGGAGCTCAGGCGTGTGCCGAGCATCGACGTGATGGATGCGGTCGGCTCCAACATCCGCCTCGACGTCCGCCAGCGCCAGGTGATGCGCGCGCTCCCGCGCATCAACGAGGACGTCAACGAGGAGTGGATTCACGACAAGACCCGCCACCATGTTGACGCGCTGGTCAGGAACCGCCTCGACCGCCCGTGGCTGCGCGAAAAGGGGAAGCTGCGCGAGATCGGCTGGCAGGACGTGCTCGGGATTTTCGCCGAGCGACTGAAGAAGGCGGGGCCCAAGGTCGCGGCGATCGCCGGCGACTTGCTCGACGCCGAGACGATGTACGCGGCGAAAAAGCTGCTGGCGGGGCAGGGCTCGACCTTGCTCGAAGGGCGGCAGACCGGCCTCACCTACGACACGTCGAACCTTGCCGCGGTCGCGTTCAATTCGACCATTGCCGGCATCGAGAATGCCGACGCGGTGCTGCTCATCGGATCAAACCTGCGCTGGGAAGCGCCGCTGATCGCCACCCGGCTGCGCAAGATCGCGCGCAAGGGCGGCAAGCTGTTCGCGATCGGGCCCGAGGTCGATCTCGGAATGAAGGTCGAATGGCTCGGCGACGATTTGAAGCTGGTCGGCAAGCTGCCCAAGGCGGTCAAGGACGCATTCGCTAAAGCCGAGCGGCCGGCCATGATTGTCGGCGGTGGGGCATTGGCCGCCGGCGCCCAGGGCGCGACCCTGGCACTGGTCGAGCCGCTCAAGCTCATCCGGGAGGGCTGGAACGGCTATAATGTCGCGCACTTCTCCGCCTCGCGGATGGCCGGGCTGATCCTCGGCTATGCGCAGCGAGGCGGGATCGCCGACATCGAAGCCGCCAATCCCGAGCTCGTCCTGCTGCTCGGCGCGGACGAAATGTCCGAGGAGCGGTTGAAGGGCGCTTTCAAAATCTACATCGGCCACCACGGCGACAAAGGCGCGCGCCAGGCCGACCTGGTGCTACCCGGCGCGGCCTATGCCGAAAAGCATGGCACCTACGTCAACACCGAGGGTCGGGTGCAGTGGGCCGAGCGCGCGGTGTTCGCTCCGGGTGAGGCGCGCGAGGATTGGGCGATCCTGCGCGCGGTGAGCGACCTGCTCGGCGCCAAGCTGCCCTTCGACAATTACAACCAGCTGCGCCAGCACATGATCGCCGATTATCCGCAGCTTGGCCGCGACGGCCTCGTCGATCTTCCATGGTCGCCGCCTAAGCTTGACGCCAAGGCGTCAGGCCCGATCCGCTATCCGATCGCCGACTTCTTCCTGACCAATGCGATCTGCCGCAACAGCCCGACGATGCAGCGCTGCTCGGAAGAGCTGGTGCAGCAGCTCCATTACGAGGAGGCGGCGGAGTGACTCTCTTTTTCGTCATTCCCGCGAAAGCGGGAATCCCGCTTCTTCCTTCTGCCGCGACAAGGCAGCGGGACCCCCGCTTGGGCGGGGGTGACGGCTTGGGGGAGCCGTCATGACCGACTTCTTCGTCCGCCACGGCATGATGTACGACTGGGCGTGGTTCATCGCCACGATCATCGGCATCCTGGTGATCGCCTTTCCGCTGATGCTCGCGGTGGCGATGATCATCTACGCCGAACGCAAGATCTGGGCGGCGATCGCGCTTCGCCGCGGGCCAAACGTGGTCGGCCCATGGGGCCTGCTGCAGAGCTTCGCCGACGGCCTCAAGGTCTTCCTCAAGGAGACCATCGTTCCGACGAGCGCGAACAAGGGCCTGTTCCTGATCGCGCCGATCGTCAGCTTCACCGTCGCCCTGATCGTCTGGGCGGTGATCCCGTTTGCGCCGGGCGTGGTGTTGGCGAACATCAACGTCGGGCTGCTCTACATTCTCGCCGCGAGCTCGCTCGGGGTCTACGGGATCATCGTCGCCGGCTGGGCGTCCAACTCCAAATATCCGTTCTTCTCGGCGCTGCGCGCGGCGGCGCAAATGGTGAGCTACGAAGTCTCGATCGGCTTCGTGCTGATCACCGTCGTGCTCTATGCGAACACATTCAACCTCACCGGCATCGTGCTCGCCCAGAAGGGCCACGTCTTCGGCTTCTTCAACGGCTTCGGCTTCAACCCCTTGCTGTTCCCGATGTGGGTCGTGTTCCTGATCAGCTCGATGGCCGAGACCTTCCGCACGCCGTTCGACCTGACCGAGGCGGAAAGCGAGCTCGTCGCCGGGTTCCAGACCGAATATTCGTCGATGAGCTTCGCGCTGTTCTGGCTCGGTGAGTACGGCAACGTCCTGCTGATGTGCGCGCTCAACGCGATCCTGTTCTGGGGCGGGTGGCTGCCGCCGGTCGATTGGGCGCCGCTCTACTGGATTCCGGGCTGGATCTGGCTGTTCTTGAAGATGGGCTTTTTCTTCTTCGTGTTTGGCTGGGTGCGGGCGACGGTGCCGCGCTACCGCTACGACCAGCTGATGCGGCTGGGCTGGAAGGTCTTCCTGCCTTTGTCGCTGTTGTTCGTCGTCCTTGTCAGCGGATGGCTGATGCTGACCCGCTATGGAGGGGCAGGCGCATGATACTTCCGTACGTGCTAGCGGCAGTAGAGGCGTTGGCGTTCAACTGCGTTGTTGAACCGCCGCGTAACGTTCACGTGAATGGTGATAATGCTAGTTCGGCCCCCATTAGACTCCCGCCGGAAATCAACCGATGGAAGTTCGACCTGGCGCTTCGCAGCAAAGCCGACCGAGTCGACGTCACGCTCGACTGGCCCGGCGATCCAATCCTAGCAGGCAAGGCTTTAGGCGCCGTCCCAATAGGACCACACGACTTTACATTCATCTCAGTACACCCAGGTCCGTGCGTTTTCACGGTGTCAGCTTGCATGTTCATGTTCACGCTGAGTCAGCAAGCGGACGGCGGCGCTGACATTTTAATCCAGCCGTCAGCTCTGACAACTGAAGGCGATCGCAGTCGTCCTTTCCAGGTATTTATGACGGGTCGATGCACCCCCAAGGGCGCCTCACGATGATCTCCCGCACCATCAAAGCCTTCACCCTGTGGGAATTCCTCAAGGCGCACGCGCTGACGTTGAAATACTTCTTCAAGCCTAAGGCGACGATCAATTACCCGTACGAGAAGAACCCGACCTCGCCGCGCTTCCGCGGCGAGCATGCGCTGCGCCGCTACCCCAATGGCGAGGAGCGCTGCATCGCCTGCAAATTGTGTGAGGCGATCTGCCCGGCGCTCGCGATCACGATTGAGGCCGAGCCGCGCGAGGACGGCAGCCGCCGCACCACCCGCTACGACATCGACATGGTCAAATGCATCTACTGCGGCCTGTGCCAGGAAGCCTGCCCGGTCGATGCGATCGTTGAGGGGCCGAACCTCGAATTCGCGACCGAAACGCGCGAGGAATTGCTCTACGACAAGGCGAAATTGCTCGCCAATGGCGACAAGTGGGAACAGGCGATTGCCGCCAACCTTGCCGCCGATGCACCGTATCGGTAGGCGGCGCGCAGCTTCGTGAAACAGGGCTCTTCCGTGAAATTCTCCCGTCATTCCCGCGCAAGCGGGAATCCCGCTCATTGTGTTTTTCAGAACAGCGGGACCCCCGCTTTCGCGGGGGTGACGATTTGGACGGAGGTGTTCCCCGCTTGATCGCCATCATCGCCTTTTATCTGTTCGCGACGCTCACCATCGCATCCGCGGTGGCAGTGATTTTCGCGCGCAACCCGGTGCACAGCGTGCTGTGGCTGATCGTCGCCTTCTTCAACGGGGCGGGGCTGATGTTGCTGCTCGGCGCCGAGTTCATCGCGATGCTGCTGGTGATCGTCTACGTGGGCGCGGTCGCGGTGCTGTTCCTGTTCGTGGTGATGATGCTCGACATCGACTTCGCGGTGCTGCGGACGGGCTTCAACAAGAATTTGCCGTTCGGGATCCTAATCGCGCTGGTGCTGATGGCCGAGGTGATCATCGCCGTTCTCGGCTGGGAGGCCGGACCGACGATGAGCGGCCGCCACGTCGCCGCGGGGCCGCCGGTTCCCAACATCGTCGGCATCGGCCAGCTGCTCTACAGCCGCTATTTGTTCCCGTTCGAAATCGCCGGCCTGATCCTCTTGGTGGCGATGATCGGCGCGATCGTGCTGACCCACCGCCGCCGCCGCGACACCCGGCCGCAAAAGCCCTCGCGGCAGATCGCGCGGCGGCCCAAGGACGCGGTACGGCTGACCCAGCCCGAAGTCGGCGAGGGGGTGAAGCTGTGATCAGCCTTAGCCATTACCTGACCGTCGCCGCGATCCTGTTCACGATCGGCGTGCTTGGCATCTTCCTCAATCGCCGCAACGTGATCCTGATGCTGATGGCGATCGAGCTGATCCTGCTCGCGGTGAACATCAACCTCGTCGCTTTCTCGGCCTATCTCGGCGATTTGACGGGCCAGGTGCTGGCGATGTTCGTGCTGACCGTCGCCGCCGCCGAAGCCGCGATCGGCCTTGCCATCCTGGTCATCTTCTTCCGCCGACGCGGCTCGATCGCGGTTGATGACGTCAACCGGATGCACGGCTGATGCAGCTCATTCTCATCGTCTTCCTGCCGCTGATCGCGGCGCTGGTTGCCGGGCTTGGCGGCCCGTGGATCGGCAAGACCGCGGCCAAGGTAGTGACCACCGGCGCTCTATTTATCGGCGCGTTCCTAAGCTGGCCGATCTTCTTCCAGTATATTGGCGGTAGCGCGCATCCGACGGTCGTGCCGGTCATGGAGTGGATCCGTTCAGGGACCATGACGGTCGACTGGGCGCTGCGCCTCGACGCGCTGACCGCGGTGATGCTGGTGGTGGTGACCACCGTCTCCAGCCTCGTCCACCTCTACAGCTGGGGCTATATGGAAGAGGACCCGGGCCAGCCGCGGTTCTTCGCATATCTTTCGCTGTTCAGCTTCGCGATGCTGATGCTGGTCACCGCCGACAACCTGGTCCAGATGTTCTTCGGCTGGGAAGGCGTCGGCCTCGCTTCTTATTTGCTGATCGGTTTCTGGTACCACAAGCCGTCGGCCAATGCGGCGGCGCTGAAAGCGTTCATCGTCAACCGCATCGGCGATTTCGGTTTCAGCCTCGGCATCTTCGGCACCTTCCTGGTGTTCGGGACGGTCTCGATCCCGGCGATCCTCGCCGCCGCTCCGCACATGGCCGGATCGACCATCGGCTTTGCCGGCATGCGCGTCGACACCATGACTTTGCTGTGCCTGCTGCTGTTCGTCGGTGCGATGGGCAAGTCGGCGCAGCTGCCGCTCCACACCTGGCTGCCCGACGCGATGGAAGGCCCGACCCCGGTCAGCGCGCTGATCCACGCCGCGACCATGGTCACCGCGGGCGTGTTCATGGTCTGTCGCCTCTCCCCGATGTTCGAGACCTCGACGACGGCGCTGAACGTGGTGACCTATGTCGGCGCCGCGACCTGCATTTTCGCCGCCACGGTCGGCTGCGCCCAGAACGACATCAAGCGCGTGATCGCGTATTCGACCTGCTCGCAACTGGGATACATGTTCTTCGCCGCCGGCGTCGGCGCTTACGGTGCGGCGATGTTCCATTTGTTCACGCACGCCTTCTTCAAGGCGCTGCTGTTCCTCGCGGCGGGGTCGGTGATCCACGCCATGCACCACGAGCAGGACATGCGGTATTATGGCGGCTTGCGGAAAGAGATCCCGATCACTTTCTGGGTGATGGTGATCGGAACTCTGGCCATCACCGGCGTCGGTGCTGGGCCATTCGGCTTTGCCGGCTTCTGGTCGAAGGACGCGATTCTCGAAGACAGCTGGGCGGGAGGCACGGTGTCCGGGACGATCGCGTTCTGGATCGGCGCGCTCGCCGCTCTGCTGACCAGCTTCTATTCGTGGCGCCTCATTTTCCTGACCTTCTTCGGCGAGCCGCGCTGGGGCGCGTCCGAGCATATCCAGCACGCGCTGCACGGCGAGGAGGATCTGGCATCCGAGGAGCATGGCGACAGCAGCCATTCGGCCGTCGCTCCGCCGACCGGCACCGGCGGCTATCACCCGCACGAAAGCCCGTGGACGATTCTCGTGCCGATCATTTTGCTCGCGCTCGGAGCGCTGCTGGCCGGCGAGATCTGGCACCCGATTTTCGTCGATCCCGAGCGGGCTCCCGAGTTCTGGCGGCAAAGCGTCGCCTTCAGCGTCGCGCTGGCCCGCGCTGGCGAGGATTCGGCGACCTGGGTCAAGCTCACCCCGACCATCGTCATGCTGCTAGGGCTGTGGATCGCGTGGAACAACTACATCCGCAATCCGCAAGCCGCGACGCGCTTCGTCGAACAATTCCCCGCGGTCTACCGCTTTGTGTCGAACAAATGGTATTTCGACGAGCTCTACGATTTGCTGTTCGTCAGGCCCGCCTTGTGGCTCGGCCGGCTGTTCTGGCACGGCGGTGACGAAGGCACGATCGACCGGTTCGGCCCGCACGGCGCGGCCTATGCGGTCGGCGTCGGCAACCGGGTCACCGCGCGGATCCAGTCGGGCTATCTGTATTCCTATGCGCTGGTGATGCTGCTGGGCCTGATCGGCGCCGCGAGCTGGGCGATCTGGTGGGCCAAGTGAGCGGCCTGCCGTTGCTCACTATCCTGATCGCGATCCCGCTGGTCGCCGGCCTGGTCGCGCTGTTCCTGAACGCCAACGGGGCGCGCTGGCTGGCGCTCGCCGCGACCCTGATCGACCTCGCGCTCGGCGCCTATTTGTGGATCGCTTACGACCCCAGTGGCGCGCAATGGCAGTTCGTCGAGCATATGCCGGTGGCCGGGAGCATCAGCTGGGCGCTCGGGATCGACGGCATCGCGCTGGTGCTGATCCAATTGACGACGTTCCTCATGCCGATCTGCATCGGCGCCTCGTGGCGCGCGATCGAGAAGCGAGTGCCCGAATACATGGCCGCCTTCCTGCTCATGGAAGCGCTGATGCTCGGCGTGTTCGCGGCGCAGGACCTGTTCCTGTTCTACATCTTCTTCGAAGGCGGCCTCATCCCGATGTATCTGATCATCGGCATCTGGGGCGGCGCCGAGCGGATCAAGGCGAGCTACAAGTTCTTCCTCTACACCTTGCTCGGCTCGGTGCTGATGCTGATCGCCATGCTCTACATGGTCGGCGCCGCGCATACGACGTCGATCCCGTCGCTGATGGCGTTCAACTTCCCGGTCGACGCGCAGAAATGGTTGTTTCTCGCCTTCCTCGCCAGCTTCGCGGTCAAGCTCCCGATGTGGCCGGTCCACACCTGGTTGCCCGATGCGCACGTCCAGGCGCCGACCGCCGGATCGGTCATCCTCGCCGGCGTCCTGCTGAAGCTCGGCGGCTATGGATTCATCCGCTTTTCACTGCCGATGTTCCCCGATGGCAGCCATCAATTCGTGCCGCTGATGTTCGTCCTGTCGGGGATCGCGGTCGTCTACACCTCACTGGTCGCGCTGGTGCAGCGCGACATGAAGAAACTGATCGCTTATTCGTCGGTCGCGCACATGGGGTTCGTCACCTTCGGCCTGTTCGCCATGAACCGCCAGGGGATCGAGGGGGCGATGATCGTGATGCTGAGCCACGGCCTCGTCTCGGGCGCGCTCTTCTTGTGCGTCGGCGTGGTCTACGACCGGCTGCACACGCGCGAGATCGACCGTTATGGCGGGCTGGCCGACAACATGCCCGGCTACGCCCTGTTGTTCATGGTCTTCACGATGGCCAGCGTTGGCCTGCCCGGCACGAGCGGCTTCGTTGGCGAGTTCCTAAGCTCGGTCGGAACCTACCATGCGTCGACCTGGGCGGCGATCGCGGCGACGACCGGGATCATCCTCGGTGCGGCCTATATGCTGTGGCTCTACTGGCGGATCTGCTTCGGCACCCAGCGCCACAAGGACGCGGCGGCGATGCCCGACCTGTCGACGCGCGAATGGTGGCTGCTGGCGCCGATCGCGCTCGCGGTGTTCTGGATGGGAATTTATCCCGAAAGCTTCATTCGGCCGATCCGGGGCGATGTCGGCCGGCTTCTCGTCCGGATTGAGCGGGTCGCGCCCCAAGGCGATTCACAGCTGACGCCGGGGCCGGGTGTGCCCCGGGCCGCCCACGGAGCTACCCAGTGATCGCCCGGCTCGCGCCCCTTCTGCCCGAGCTGATGCTCAGCATCGGCGCGACGATCCTGATGATCGTTGCGGCCTTTGCCGGACGGCGCGGGTCCGCCTGGGTCAGCTGGCTTTCGGTCGCGCTCCTGATCGCCGCGACCTTTGCCCTGATCGGCGCCCCGTCGCACGCTGGCCCGGTGTTCGACGGTATCGTCACCGCCGATTTGTTCGGCGCATTCGGCAAGGCGATCATCTTCCCGTCGGCGGCGATCGCGATCATCGCCGCGCACGGCTGGTTCGAGCGCGGCGCCGAGCATGCGTCGGAATATGCGGTGCTGATCCTGTTCAGCGCGGTGGGAATGAGCGTGATGGTCTCGGCGACCAGCCTCATTTCGCTTTACGTCGGGCTCGAGCTGGTCAGCCTCGCCAGTTACGTACTGGCCGCTTACCGCCCGACCGACGAGCGTTCGGCCGAAGCGGGCCTCAAATATTTTGTGCTGGGGGCGCTTGCCAGCGGCATTCTGCTCTACGGCATTTCGCTGCTCTATGGCTTTACCGGCACCGCCAGCTTCGCCGGGCTTGCCGCTGCGTTTGGGCGCGGCGCGCCATCGCTGGGGCTGCTGTTCGGGCTGGTGTTCGTGCTTGCCGGCCTGGCCTTCAAGGCGAGCGTGGTGCCGTTCCACATGTGGACGCCCGACGTCTACGAAGGCGCGCCGACGCCGGTCACCGCGTTCTTTGCGTCGGCGCCAAAAGCCGCCGCGGTCCTGCTCGCGACGCGGGTGTGCCTCGAAGCGTTGGGCCCGGCGACCGACGCCTGGCGCCAGATAGTAATCTTCGCCGCGCTTGCCTCGATCTTCCTCGGCGCAATCGCCGCCTACGGCCAGACCAACATCAAACGACTGCTCGCTTATTCCTCGATCAACAACGTCGGCTTCGCGCTGATCGGCCTCGCCGCCGCAGGGCCACGGGGCGCGTCGTCGGTGCTGTTCTACATGGCGGTCTATATCGTCATGACTCTGGGCGCGTTCCTGTGCGTGCTGTGGATGCGCGACGAGAAGGGTCGGCCGGTCGAGAGCATCGAGAGCCTGTCCGGCCTGTCGCAGACCCGGCCGGCGTTCGCGGCGGCGCTCGCGATCTTCATGTTCAGCCTGGCGGGCGTGCCGCCCTTGTTCGGCTTCTGGCCCAAGCTGCTGGTGTTTAACGCCGCGGTGGCGAGCGGCTATGTCGCGCTGGCGGTTGCGGGCATCCTCGGCACGGTGATCGGCGCTTATTATTATCTGAAGATCGTCAAGGTCATGTACATGGACGAGCCGGCCGCGCCCTATGCGCGGGTGCGCCAGCCCATCCAGGGCGCGCTGATCCTGATTGCCGCGCTTGCCGTTTCGCCGCTTGGCTATCTCCTGATCGGGCCGCTGGGTTCGATCACAGACAAAGCCGCGGAGTCGATCTTCTGAGCTGCATCCGTATCGTCGAGCGGACCAGCTCGACCAACGCCGACATCCTGTCTGACGAGGGCGCTGCCGAAGGCGACTGGCTGGTCGCGCTCGAGCAGGACGCGGGGAAGGGGCGTCAAGGACGCCGCTGGGTTTCGGCCAAGGGCAATTTCGCTGGAAGCACGCTGGTGTTACTGCGGTCCGATGATCCGCCGCCTCAAACCCTGTCGCTTGCGGCGGGCCTTGCTCTGGTCGAAGCGATCGACGCTGCCGTGCCGGCTCAGCCGCTGATCCTCAAATGGCCCAATGACGTGTTGCTCTCCGGCAAGAAGCTTGCCGGCATCCTGCTCGAGCGCAACGGCGATCGTGTCGCGGCCGGGTTCGGAGTCAATCTTGCGACCGCGCCTCAACTCGCCGACCGCCAAACGGCGAGCCTGGGCAAGGGGATGACACCCGCGGCCTTCGCGCCGCTGCTCGCTGGGAGCTTCGTCCGGCTACTTGACCTGTGGCGCGGAGCGGACAGCTCGGCGCTGATCCGCGCCTGGGAGAAGCGGGCACATTGGCCCGGAGCGCGCCTGTCAGTGCATATTTCCAAGGACGAGATACTCACCGGCCGTTTCGCCGGCCTTGAGCCCGACGGCGCGCTGAAGCTGATGCTCGACAACGGCACAATCGAGGTGGTCCGCGCGGGCGACGTATCGTTGCAATAACGGCACGAGCCGTCATCGCGTTGTCATTGAAAACCTGTTAGTCGGAATCGTCCTCGCGACCCGAGTCCGAAAGCGTATCCGGACGCGGCAGTACTCGCTCCATCGGCCCAATCACGAGACCAGCTCCGGTCCTGCCGGCCGGCATTCTGGCCGAAGGTCATCCCCAATGACTCACATCCAAACCCGAGACGGCACCCATATCTTCTATAAGGACTGGGGGCCAAAAACCGCCCAGCCGATCGTCTTTCACCACGGCTGGCCGCTGAGCGCGGACGACTGGGACGCGCAAATGATGTTCTTTTTGAACGAGGGATATCGCGTGATTGCCCATGACCGCCGCGGGCACGGGCGCTCGACCCAGACCGACACCGGGAATGACATGGATCATTATGCGGCAGATGTCGCCGACCTGGTCAAGGCGTTGGACCTCAAGAATGCCGTGCACGTTGGCCATTCGACCGGCGGCGGCGAGGTAGCCCATTATGCCGCGCGCGCCGAACCGGGCCGGGTTGCAGGCGCCGTCCTGATCAGTTCGGTCCCGCCGCACCTGCTCAAGACGGATTCTAATCCGAACGGCGTTCCGATCGAAGTGTTCGACCAGATTCGTGATGGCACCGCCAACAATCGCGCCCAGTATTTTCTCGATTTCGCCAGTGGGCCTTTCTACGGCTTTAATCGCCCCGGCGTTCAGCCGATCGAGGGCATCATCCGCAACTGGTGGCGCCAGGGCATGATGGGCGGGGCCAAGCCCCAGTACGACTGTGTCGCTGCCCTGTCGGAAACCGATTTCACCGAGGATCTTAAGGCGCTCGACGTGCCCGTTCTGGTGCTGCACGGCGAGGATGACCAGGTGGTGCCGATCGCGCTTTCGGGCCTGCTCTCGGTCAAGCTGGTCAAGAACGGCCAGATCAAGACCTATCCGGGCTACCCGCACGGCATGCCGGCGACCCATGCCGACGTGATCAATAAGGATTTGTTGGCCTTCGTCCGCGAGGAGGCGGTCGAAACTCCGGCGGACGCTATTGGTGCCGAGCCGGTTCCGGCCTGAGAACGCCTAAGGATGGATGAGCCGGTTCAATCCACCATCGCGACGCGGGGTGCGCAGATGTTCCCGCGCCTCAGCGATGACGAGCTCGCACGGCTTGCTAAGTTTGGCGAGCCGCGCAGCTACCCGGCGGGGACGATGGTCGCCAAGGTCGGCGAGGTGCCGCCGGGGCTCCAGGTGATCCTGTCTGGACAGCTCGAGATCACACAGCACGGTGCCCCCGGCGTGCCCGAGCATATCGTGACCCACGAGCGCGGCGATTTCACCGGCGAGCTTGCCCAGCTGTCAGGGCGGCCGTCGCTGGTCGACGCCAAAGCGTTGACCGACCTCGAGACGCTGGTAATTCCGCCCGACCGGCTGCGCGCCGTGCTGATCGCAGAAGCGGACCTCGGCGAGCGGATCATGCGCGCACTGATCCTCCGCCGTGTCGGGCTGATCGAGTCCGGCTCGGGGCCAGTGATCGTCGGCGATGAGGCCAATGGCGACGTGCTCCGACTGGTCAATTTCCTGCGCCGCAACGGCCATCCGTACCGGACCATGGACCCGGCCAAAGACTCCTGCGGCCGGACCCTGATTGAGCAATTCCATGTCGCCGACGAAGAGCTGCCGATCGTGCTTTGTCCGGGGGGCCAGCTGCTGCGCAACCCGAGCGAAGGCCAGCTCGCGCGTTGCGTCGGGCTGGTCGGGCCGATCGATTCGAACCGCCTTTACGACGTCGTGGTGATCGGCGCCGGGCCGTCGGGACTCGCAACCTCGGTTTATGCAGCGTCGGAGGGACTCTCGGTGCTGGCCATCGACTGCCGCTCATTCGGCGGCCAGGCGGGCGCGTCGGCGCGGATTGAGAATTACCTCGGCTTCCCGACCGGCATTTCCGGCATGGCGCTGATGGGCCGCGCGTTCAGCCAGGCGCAGAAGTTCGGGGTCGAGATGGCGATCCCCGATGAAGCCGTGAAGCTCGAATGCGGCAACGATCCCTGCCACCTCCAGCTTTCGACCAGCGAACGGATCCAGGCACGCAGCGTGGTCGTCGCGACCGGCGCCCGCTATCGCAGGCTCGATGTGGAGCGGCTCGACGAGTTCGAAGGCAAGTCGGTCCATTATTGGGCCTCCCCACTCGAGTCCGATCTCGCTGCCGATCAGGAGGTGGTGCTGGTCGGGGGCGGCAATTCGGCGGGCCAGGCGACGGTGTTCCTCGCCGGCCGCGCTCGCCGCGTGACCGTTGTCGCCCGCCGGCCATTGACCGACACAATGTCGCAATATCTCGTCGAGCGGATCGAGAGCCTTCCCAACGTCGACGTCGTGATCGGCTGCGAAGTCGCCAAGCTCCACGGGTCGGCTGGCGAGCTCGATGGAGTCGACATCCGCGAGCGCTCCTCGGGCAATATCCGGAAGCTTCCCGCGCGCTTCCTCTTCTCGTTCATCGGCGCCGAGCCCAACACCGACTGGCTCGCGCCATCCGGGCTCAAGCTCGACCCGCGCGGGTTCGTGCTGACCGGGGACGAAGCGGGGGCAGACCGCTTTCCACTGGAGACCAGCCGCCGCGGCGTGTTCGCGATCGGCGATGTGCGCGCCGGGTCGGTCAAGCGCGTCGCCGCCGCGGTCGGCGACGGGGCGCAGGTGGTCGCCGCGATCCATGCCTATCTCGCCGCTGCCGCCGAGATGGCTCCGGTCGCCCAGGCGGAGGCCGCCGCCGCGGAGTGAGCTTTTACTTGCTACCGCCGAGCAGCGCAGCGAACTCGCGCTCGGTGCATAAGTCGGACCTGCAGCCCGGAAGCTTGATCTGCGCCATGTAGGTGCTGCCCGGCGTAAGCGGAGCGAGGTTCCGCATCTGCTCGAGCGTTTGGCCCCGATAATAAACGCGAAAATATTTGTGGCCTTGAGGATCCCGCAGCCGCTCGAGGATGAGCGCTCCGCCGGGAACGGGGTCGTCGGCGGCAAGGCCGGGAACGGTCCAATGGGCGCCGAGCAACCCCGCCAGATTTGCGACGGTTCCGTCATGGCCCGCGATCATCAGGACGGCGGGGCTGTCCGAAGTGCCCGAAAGAGCCTGGCGCATCCGCGGCATCAGCAACGCAAGGCTGGCCGAGGCCAAATAGCGGTCTCTTTGCAGCGCGCCATATTGGAAGGCGTGGAACACGGAAAAAGCGCGCACGTCGGCGGTCGAGGCGCGGCCCCAACCGACATTGCGCATGGCTTTGCCTCCGCCATATTCGAGCAGGATGGTTTGGCCGGCGGTCGACGCCTTGTCGAGCGCGCCGCCCAGTCTCGGTTTTGACGTCGCGGTTGCCGGCACGATCTTCGTCGGTTCGCTGGATATGCCGCAGCCCTTCGTCTCGCTTCCGCAGAGGACCTGGTCGAGCCGCTGCAGGACCGGCCGGAAGCGCCGGTCGAGCGTGGCCCCGTCCGCGCCCCCGAGGGCCCTGCGCACGGACGCGTCGGCGCGCTTTGGGTCGATCCGGACCGCGCCTTGCTCGACCGCGTGGAACATCGGGTCGGGCGCTCCCTGCGGCTTGTGCGCGATACTCACCTTGCAGCTCGGCGCCACGTTCGCAGCCCAGTTGCGCGCGGTCTCAATCGTGCGCTGGTCACTGTCGGCGATGACGGATAGCGAATCCGCAGACGGACATCCCGAACGGGGGACCAGGCCCTGTGGGACCAGCCAGCTTCGGTCGAACGATCCGAGCCGCCCGATCGCACGCCCGCCGTGCGGCGTGAGATAGCCCGGAGGCACCGGCCAGCTGGGCCAGGGCTGTGCGGCTGCGCCCGGCAACGGGGGCTGCTTGGTCGTCGAGCGAATGCCGTGCCGCATCAGGATCACGACCCTGTCGACGGTGAGTTGCGGGCCGGATGGGGGAGCGGCGGGTAAAGGGGCGCCGCACGCAAGCACGAAGGCCGCCAGCCCAAGACGAATGATCGGCGATACGGAGCAGTTCATGCCGGCGACGGACCCCCAAGGCATGGAGATACTGGGAACGGAGATTCCAGGCAAACAGGCGATGGTAGCGGCTCAGCCTCATCGGCTTTCCGATCCCGCTCTCTTCCCTTAAGGGCAGCGGCCATGCTGCTCGCCATCGATGCTGGAAACACCAACCTCGTTTTCGCGCTGGTCGACGGCGGCGAAATCAAGGCGCGTTGGCGCATCGCCACCGACCCACGGCGAACCGCTGACCAATATTCGGTCTGGCTGCACCAATTGCTCGAGCTCGAAGGCTATTCGAAAAATGACGTTGAGGCGGTGATCATCGGCACCGTGGTGCCGCGCGCGCTGCACAATCTTGAAGTGCTCGCCGCGAAATATTTCCACGTCGAGCCGCTGATCGCGGGGCAGGGCGCGGCCGCCTGGCCGATGAAGCTCGACGTCGAGGAGCCGCAGAGCGTTGGCGCCGACCGCGCGCTCAACGCGATCGCTTCCCACGCCAAGCACAAGGGCGACCTGATCGTCATCGATTTCGGCACCGCGACGACGTTCGACGTGGTCGATTCCTCGGGCGCCTACAAAGGCGGGATCATCGCGCCCGGGATCAACCTGTCGATCGATGCCCTGGTCAATGCCGCGGCGATGCTGCCGCGCATCGCGATCGAGGCGCCGGAGAACGACAGCGTCATTGGGCGCACGACCGAGAGCCAGATGCTGATCGGGATCTACTGGGGCTATGTGGCGATGATCGAGGGGCTGACCGAGCGGTTGAAGCACGAGCTCGGGAAACCGGTCACCGTCGTCGCAACCGGTGGGCTCGCGGCCCTGTTCGACAAGCACACCCAGGTGTTCGACGCGATCGAGCCCGACCTGACGATCCAGGGGCTCGGCCTGCTGCACGCCATGGCAACCGGCACGTCGCAATGATCCCCGGCGAGGAGCTCCTGTTCTGCGCGTTGGGCGGCTCGGGCGAGATTGGCATGAACGTCAATCTCTACGGCTGCCGCGGTCAGTGGATCATGGTCGACCTCGGCTTGACCTTCGCCGACACCGAATACCCCGGGATCGACCTCATCCTCCCCGACCTTGAGTTCATCGAGAGCCAGCAGGAGCGGCTCGCCGGGATCGTCCTAACCCATGGCCACGAAGACCATATCGGGGCGCTGCCCTACCTCTCCGAGGAGCTCAAGAGCCCGCTCTTCGCGACTCCGTTCACCGCGGGATTGATCGCTGGCAAGCTCGAGGAGGAGGGGCTGACCGGTCAGGTCAAGCTCAACATCGTCGAGCGCGGCGGAAGCATCGAGCTGGGGCCGTTCAAAGTGAGCTTCGTGGCGCTTTCGCACTCGATCCCAGAGGGGAACGGCCTGCTCATCGAAACGCCGTTCGGAAGCGTGTTCCACACCGGTGATTGGAAGATCGACGAGACTCCTGTTCTGGGAGAAGCGCCGAGCACCGAGGCGCTGACGGCGATCGGCGACGCGGGCGTCCTCGCCCTGGTGTGCGATTCGACCAATGTGTTCCAGGAAAAGCCGTCGGGGTCCGAGGAGAGCGTCCACGAAGGGCTGCTCGCACAAGTAATGATGGCCAATGGCCGAGTGCTGGTGACGACCTTCGCGTCGAACGCCGCGCGGCTCCAGACCATCGGCCGAGTGGCGCGCGAAACTGGCCGCAAGGTGTGCATCGCCGGACGCTCGCTGGAGCGGATTCTTCGGGTCGCGCAGGCCACGGGCTATTTGAAGGACTTCCCGCCGCCGATCAGCTTCGACGAGGCGATGCGCCTGAAGCGCGACGAGGTGCTGATCATCGCGACCGGCGGGCAGGGCGAGCCGCGCGCCGCGCTCGGCCGGATTGCGGTGGGCAATCACGATTTGAAACTGAGCGAGGACGACACGGTGATCTTCTCGTCGCGGATCATCCCGGGCAACGAGACCGCGATCGGACGGATCATGAACCAGCTGTCCGATCTTGGCGTGCAAATCGTCACCGAGCGCCAGGCGCACGTCCATGTGTCCGGCCATCCCGGCCGTCCCGAGCTGATCGAGATGTACAAATGGGTGCGCCCAGAGATCGTGGTCCCGGTGCACGGCGAGGCGCGGCACCTGGCCGAGCATGCGCGCCTCGCGCTGAGCCACGGCGTCCGCCATGCGGTCGTCCAGAAGAATGGTGACGTGATCCGCCTCGCGCCGGGCGATCCCACCAAGATCGACGAAGTTCGCGTCGGCCGGCTGGTGCTCGACGGCGACGTGATCCTTCCCGCCGACGGGGCGACGATCAACGAGCGGCGTCGAATCGGCTACGGCGGACTGATCACGGTCGCGCTTCCCCTGGGCGAGGACGGCAAGCTCGCGGGAACGCCGCTGATCCGCCCGTTCGGGGTGCCGGTCGAGGAAGACCGCGACGATTTCATCGCCGACGCGACGGACGCCGCCGCCAAGGCCTTCAGCCCCGACGATGACGAAGAGCGGATGCGCGAGGCGGTGCGCCTCGCGGTGCGGCGCTGCGCGACACTGTGGACGGGCAAGAAGCCGCTGGTCGAAGTGATGCTGCTACAAGTCGCCTAGAGATCGGGCATGAAGTTCACGTCGATCGTTGCGATTTATTTCCTCTTCTTCGCCGCTTCCGCCTTCATTTTGCTGCCGTTCGGCGTGATGACCGATGAGGAAGCGGGAACGCCCAAGGTCCCGGGACAGGCCGACAGCGCACCGCACAGGTTCGACCTCAAGCGGCATTTGCTCAAGGCGGCGATCGTCGCGGCGGTGCTGTTTGCGCTCTATTACGCGAATTGGACGTACGGCTGGATCACGCCGGACGACCTCGACATCTACCGCCGAATTTAACGACGCTTGTCGATCGCCTGGGCGAGGGCGGCGTAGAGCTTGCCCATATCGGAGGACAACAGGGTTACCGCAATCATCCCGCCGTCGCGCTCGGCGAGCACGCGGCGAAGCATCGCTTCGAAGTCGTGGACGTAACGGTTGACCGAGCGCTGGAACTCGAAGTCTCCATCGTAATGGGTGCGGATTGCCCGCGATTCGCTGCCGCCGAGCAACCGCACCGCGCGGCTGGTGAACACGCCGCGATTGCCCTTGAGATAGGCGCCCCACGCCTTGTCATCGATCTCGTCCGACAGGATCTTGCCGACGTCGATCGCGGCCGAGTGCATGGAATCAATGAGCAGCGACACGCGGCGGGCGAAGGCCTCGCTGTCCTTCTCGCGCTGCTCGGTGCTGGTCTGCTCGATATGCACCTCCAGCGCGGCGGCGCTCTGGCCGAGGTTGAGCATCTGCTGAGTGAGCCGATCGGACGCGGCGCGGGCGGATTCGACCGCGCGGGCGGCGACGGTCTCGACTTCGCGCAACCGCTCTTCGATGCTTTCGCGGATGACCTTTTCGAGTGCTTCACGCGACGCCTTGGAGAGCTTGCCGGCACTTTCCGGGATCACGGACTCGATGGCCTCGCGGGCGCGCTCGGCGGCGTGCGCGGCGGCTTCCTTGACCTGGACCAGCGCGGCCACCAGCGCGGGGCCGGTCTCCGCGCTGAGACTGGCGGCTTCGCGCTCGACCTGCGCCAGCATCGAGGCCAACTCGGTGAGCTTCGACTGGGCGTCGCCAACTCCATCGTCGACGCTGGCAAGAAGCGCTGCAAACCGATCCTGCTGCTCGGCGATCGTGGCACTGGTTTCCGCGATCCGGTCGCTGGCTTCTACCGCGGCATCACGCATCCAGCCGATTTCCGGCTTCACGGCCTGCGCCGCCTCGGTGAGCCGGTCGGCGCCGCCCTGCGCTTCGCCGATTGCAGTGCCGATTCCGTCGCGGATCTCGGCGGCCAGGCGATCGATATTCTCGCGCAGCGCTGCCGTGCGCTCGGCGAGGGTGGCAATCGCGCCGTCCTGCGAGCCAGCCTGCGCCGCGAGCGCGTCGAGCTCGGTGCGCGCCCGGGTCAGAGAGTTGAGGAAATGGTTGGCGCGCTCGTCCCCATGCGAGGCAAGCTCGCCGAATTTCTGATCGATCAACGCCAGCCCGCGGTCGATTTCGGCGATCATGCGCTGCGATGCGCGGTCCTGCTCGGCAACCAGGCCCGACAGGCCTTCGAGCGAGGTATTGGCATGGTCAATGTTGGCGGCCAGGGCCTGCGACGCTTCCGCGCCCGCCATTCCGATGCCCGCCGAAGCCTGCTCGACCAAAGCGGCGACCGCGGCGGCCTGCGCATCGATGCCGGAGCGGATATCTTCGAGCACGCCCGTGGTGCGCTCCAGCAAGGCATCGAGCGTGCCCGAAAAACTCGCTTCGGCCTCGCCGACTCGGGTCGCGGCGGCCGCGCCGGCGCTTTCGATTTCGGCCAGGCGCGTGGCAAGCCGCTGCGATGCTTCCCCGATCAGCCGATCGGCTTCCTGGGTGCGTTCGGCAAGAGTGCTGACTTGCAATCCGAACTCGGACGTCTTGGCCGCGGATTCGCTGCCCACCGAGCGCAATTGCTCGGCGAGCAGGCGCGCGGTCTGTTCGGCGCGGGGCAAATCGTCGAGCAGGACAGCGATGTCGTTACGCGCCGCCTCGGCCGCGCGGTCGAGCGCATCACCGTGCCGCGCGAGCTTCTCGCTGCTCGAATCGAATTCGCGGGTAATGCCGCCGAGCTTTCCGGTGGCTTCGTCGCCCAATTGCATCAAATGTTTGGAGATCATCGCCAGCTCAGAATGGCTGTCGCTGATTCTCTGCGAGAGAACTTCGAGCAGGGCCTCGAGCGAGCGCGCCTCGTGACGCATCGTCACCACCGAACGGGTGAAGCGCTCGGCTTCCTTGCGCCGGGTGCGGCCGAATACCAGCCAGGCGAGGCCGAGCAGCGCCAGCGGGCCGGCCGCGACCGCGATCCACTGCGCGATTCCCGGAGAGGTTAGCGGTTGGCCGGCGAGCGATCGGCCCGCGGACCATGCGGTGTAGGCGAGCCACAGCGCTGCGAGCACGGTGAGCGTCGCGCCGAGCACCTTGCGCCCGCCGGCGCCGCGCGCTTCGCTCCGTTCTTCCGCCCATTGTTCCGGATCGAACGCCGGTTCAACGACGGCCTGGTCGTTGCTCAGCTCGAGGATCTCTGCCTCATCGATGGCGGGAGGCGGGGTTGCGGCGCGTTTGGGGCTCGGAGTCATGGCAAGAAGCAGTTTACCATCTTTGACGAGCCACGAAAGCGATTAGAGAGAGACGAGGACGCGGGCGGGGGAATGGGATGGCGATCGGCGCGCTGATCGGGGCCTATCAGGAAGACGATTCCGGAGGATTGCGCGCGCTTCTTCCGCTCGCCGGACGGACCTTGCTCGAATATCAGGTGCGCTGCGCGGCGGCCGCCGGCGTCGCGCCCATCGTCGTCGTGGTCGAGCGCGTCCCACAGTCGCTGCAGGACGCGTTCGAACGGCTTCGCCTCGATGGCCTCGGGGTGTTTCCGGTGAGCGACCTTCAGGAAGCGCTGACCCGGTTCGAAGCCGGGTCGATGATCCTGCTGATCGGCGACGGGGTCGCTCCATCGGCCGATCTTATTGCGACACTGGCCGAAGAGCTGGAGCCGGCAATCGCGACCGTGCCCGACGACGAAGCCCATGCGGCGTTCGAGCGGATCGACGGCGAATCGCGCTGGGCGGGGGTGGCGGTGGTCGATGCGCACCTGCTGGGCTCGACTGCCGCGATGCTCGGCGACTGGGACCTGCAGTCGACGCTGCTCCGGCGGACGCTGCAGGAAGCCGCCCGGCGCGTGCCGGTCGGCGAGGGTATCGGACCGCCGCTGCTGGTTGAGAACGCCGAGCAACTTGGGGAATTCCAACGCACCCTGATCACCGCCTCGCGCGGCGCGCGCACCGATTGGGCGACCCGATTCCTGCTTCCCCCCGTCGAGGAGTTCGCGACCGAGCGGCTGATGGAGACGGGGGTCAGGCCGTCGTGGCTGATCTGGGCCGCGCTCGCGCTCACTTTTGGGGCCGCGGTCTGTTTTTCAGAAGGCTGGCTTGGTGCCGGATTGGTGGCCCTGATCGTCTCGACGCCGCTGGATATTGTTGCCAGGCGCCTCGCGACCCTCCGGCTACGACCGCTCCCGACCAAGCTGTTGATCAGGCGGGCGCTGTGGCCGGCAGCGGGAATCGCTTTGCTCGCGCTTGGCGCGTGGGAGATGCGGCACGGGACCGGTTGGGGCGCGCTGGTGAGTGCCGCAGCGACGCTTGCCTTTGCCGAAGCGGCGCGGATCGAGAAAGGATTGCTTCCGGCCGAAGGCGAAATCTGGCTGTTTTCGCGCAGGAACGCGATCTTCGCCGCGATTCCGTTCGCGCTCGCCGGAGCCTGGACCAGCTACCTGGTCGCGCTTCTGGCCTATGCGGCCGCCTCATTTTTCGTCGTTCAGCACGTTCGGCATTGGGGCTCCGGTTGACGCGAAGTTAACAGAAATCCGATAAACGCCGGTTGCAATGATGCCAGAGGAATGGCCGATCGCTGCGCCGGCAGCCGACCAGAACGCGCCCGCGCGCCCTGCGGGCAGCGATCGCCTGTCTACGGTCCGCGCCGATTTCTTTCTCGATCCGGCGGCTCGCCTGACCGAGCAGGAGCGCGCGCTGATGACCGCGATGCTGCACTGCCTGATCGGCGAACTCGCCGACGAGATCCGCGCTGTGCTCCCGAGCGGCTGGGCCGCCGCCAATGATGAAAGCAATGTCGCGCTGATCGACGCCTTGACCGCCGCTCGGCTGCTCGACGAGCCCGCGCTGATGGCGCTGCTTCTGCGCCGTGCCGACGAGGAGCGGATCGCGACCGCCGCCAAGTCACGGAGCGGCCGCAGCGATGCGCGCATACTGCAAGGGCTGGTCAGCCATGAAAATGGAGCCATTTCAGCCGCCGCGATGGCCCTGATCCTGGCGCGCGGCCGGCGGCGGGACCGGTTCGGGCAGTGCCTAGTCGGCTTCGATGACCTGCCTTTCCCGACCGCGGAAGCTTTGGTCCATGCCATTGCCGCGTTTCTCAGAACCGATCTCGCGTCGACGCAGGGAGCGGTCGAAGCCGACGGCAAGCTCGTGGCGGCAGCCGGCCAGGTGCTCGCAAGCCACAATCCCGGTCGCGGAATGAATGCGCTGACGGCCGAGCTCGCGCGCCTGCTCGACGAGGAGGGCAGGTTGAGCGACGAGCTCATCCTTGCCGCGGCCAATGAGGGGGAAGCGGCCTTCGTCGCGGACTCGATCGCTCGACGCGCCGGCCTTCCAGCCGCGATCGCGGCCGATGAATTGCTTTCCGCATATCCGGACCGCGTGATCGCATTGTTCCGGATGGCCAATCTGCGCCGCGAGCTCGTTGCCGAATTATTGGCGAACATCGGCGACTTGCTCGGGCTTCGAGAACCCGGCCACGCAATGGCGGTCTTCGATCGCATGAGCGATGCGGAAGTGGCTGCGGCGCGAGCGCGGCTCGCGGCGGCTCCCGCCTATCGCGCAGCATTGGCCGCTCTGGGGACGGACCATGGCCAGCGCACCGTCTGAGCCGCAAATCGTCCACGGCAGGCTCGACCAGGTCGGCCGGCTGATCGCCGCCGATCCGAAACTCGAGGCGCTTCAGCGCGAAGCGGGTTCGAGCATCGGCCAGGCCCTCGCTCTGCCCCAGGTCGCCGCGATCGCCCAGCTCGCGCGCAAGCTCGCAATTCCGGTGGCGCGCCCGGCACTGGCCGCTTCGACCGACCATGACATCGAGCTGTGGGTTCGGGCGGTGCCGGAAGGCGACGAAATCGCGCTTTCGCTCGAAGGCTGGACCGTGCGCGCTCCTTCGGGTCCGCGGCTGGCCTCGCTGCTCGGCGGCAGGGAAGAGGATTCTTCGGCCTCGCCCAGCGAATGGACAACCGATGAGGAGCTGCGCGTCATCTCGCTCTCAGTCGATCTTGCCGAGCAGCTCGGGGTCGACCTGGCGGACGCAGCCGGCGAGCCCCTGACGCGACTCGTTCGTCTCGAAGAGGATCAAGGCGGCGCGATGCCGCTGATCAGCGCGCTTGCCGCGCGCCGCAGCTTTACGGGGCAGCGGGCGCGCAGCCGCGCCGACGAAAGCCGCGCCATTGTCCTGAGCGGCGAGATCGCGACCGCCGCGGACGGCAGTTTCGCGGGCTTCCGCGGGACCGCCAGAAGCGAGCGAAGCGCATCGATTAGCGACAATCCATCCGGCACGCTCGCCTTCGACCATGCGCTCGACGAAGTCCTGCGCTCGCCGCTCGACCGGATTATCGAAAGCGCCGAGCGGATCGTCGAGCGCGCCGACGGGCCCTTGCGCAGCGACTATGCGAGCTATGGCAACGACATTGCTGCGGCAGCGCGGCACTTGCTGTCCGTGGTCCGCTCGATGAGCGAGGATCCAGCGGAGGGGCAGAATGCAATCGACCTCGCCGCCCTCGCCGCCGAAGCGGTGGTGATGCTCGAAGCGCCAGCGGAGGAGCGCAACGTAAGCGTCGAGCTCGAGGCCATTGAGCCGCTGCCGGCCAGCGGCCAGGACCGGGCCGTGATCCAGATCCTCGTCAATTTGATCGGCAACGCGGTTCGCCATTCACCCGAAGGAACGGCGGTCAAGCTGGTGTTCGCGCGCACGGCCGGGACGGCGTCGATCACCGTGTCCGACCAGGGGCCGGGAATCAACCCGGCGGATCAGCAGCGGATCTTCGAGCGATTCGAGCGGGCGGATTCAAACGGCGGCGGCACCGGCCTCGGCCTCGCGATCTCGCGGCGGCTGGCGCGCTCGATGGGCGGCGACGTGACTCTCGACAGCACGCCCGGCGCGGGCGCGCACTTCACCCTGACCCTGCCGAGCCCTTAACCTAGCGGCGCTTGTTGACGGGAACGTAGTCGCGCTGCGGGGAGCCGACGTAGAGCTGGCGCGGGCGGCCGATTTTCTGCTCGGGGTCGGAAATCATTTCGTTCCATTGCGCGACCCAGCCGACGGTCCGCGCCAGCGCGAACAAGGCAGTGAACATATCGGTCGGGAAGCCGATCGCGTTCAGGATCACGCCCGAATAGAAATCGACATTTGGGTAGAGCTTCTTCTCGATGAAATATTGGTCGTTGAGCGCGATATGCTCGAGCTCTTTGGCGACATCGAGCACCGGGTCGGAGATGTTGAGCTCCTTGAGCACCTCATCGGCGGTCGCCTTCATCACCTTCGCCCGCGGGTCGAAATTCTTGTAGACGCGATGGCCGAAGCCCATCAGCCGGAACGGGTCATCCTTGTCCTTGGCACGAGCGATATATTCCGGGATCCGCTTCACGTTGCCGATCTCGCGCAACATGTTGAGCGCGGCCTCGTTGGCGCCGCCGTGCGCCGGGCCCCACAGGCAGGCGATTCCGGCCGCGATGCAGGCGAACGGATTGGCGCCCGACGACCCTGCCAGCCGCACGGTCGAGGTCGACGCATTCTGCTCATGGTCCGCATGGAGGATGAAGATTCGCCGCATGGCCCGCTCGACGATCGGATTGACGTGATAGGGCTCGGCCGGGACGCCGAACGTCATCCTGAGGAAATTCCCGGTGTAGCTGAGGCTGTTGTCGGGGTAGAGGAACGGCTGGCCGATCGAATATTTGAAGGCCATCGCCGCGATCGTCGGCATCTTTGCGATCAGCCGGTGCGAGGCGATCATTCGCTGCTCGGGATCGGTGATGTCGGTGCTGTCATGGTAGAAAGCGCTGAGCGCGCCGACCACGCCGCACATGATCGCCATCGGGTGCGCGTCGCGCCTAAAGCCGCGGTAGAAGGTCGCGAGCTGCTCGTGCAGCATGGTGTGGCGGCTGATCGTGTAGGTGAATTCGTCGAGCTCGCTCTTGGTCGGAAGCTCGCCGTGAAGCAGCAAATAGGCGACCTCCATGAAGGTCGAATGCTCAGCGAGCTGGTCGATCCGATAGCCGCGGTGGAGCAGGATGCCCTTTTCGCCGTCGATATAGGTAATCGCGCTCTGACAGCTTGCAGTCGAGGTGAATCCGGGATCGTAGGTGAACATGCCGGCTTCGCCGTAGAGCTTGCGGATATCGATCACTTCGGGACCGACCGACCCCTCGAGCACGGGGAAGTCGAAATCCCCGGTGGGCGTCTTTATCAATGCGGTCTTGTCGGTCATTCCTTCGGCTCCACCATCTGGTCGGCGATACGGGCGAGGCTTTCATCCCGCCCAAGCAATGCAAGTACATCAAAAATCCCGGGAGACGTCGTTCGTCCCGTGAGGGCAACGCGCAGCGGCTGGGCCAATTTCCCGAGCTTGGCTCCAGCCTTCTCCGCGACCTCGCGGATGGCCGCCTCTACCGAGGCCGCGTCCCACTCGGCAAGAGAGCTCAACGTCCTGTGCGCAGCGCCAAGGGAAGCGCGCGCTTCGGCCGTCAGCAGTGTCGCCGCGTCCTCTTCGACGGTGAGCGGACGCTCGGCGAACAGGAACTGGGAACCCTCGGCCAGCTCATGGAGGGTGTGGGCGCGCGCTTTAAGCTCCGGCATGGCCCGAACGAGCAGCCCCTTTTGCGCCTTGGAAATTCCGAGCGTCGGCCCAACCAGCCGGGCCAGCCGGTCATTGTCCGCCTCGCGGATGTAATGGCCGTTCACATTCTCGAGCTTCTTGAAATCGAAGCGCGAGGGCGACTTGCCGACATGATCGAGCTCGAACCACTCGATCGCTTGATCGCGGCTGATGATCTCGTCGTCGCCGTGGCCCCAGCCGAGCCGCAGGAGGTAATTGAACACCGCTTCGGGCAGCATCCCGAGCTCGTCGCGATAGGCATCGACCCCTAGCGCGCCGTGCCGTTTTGAAAGCTTTGCGCCGTCGGGGCCGTGGATCAGCGGCACGTGCGCGTAGACCGGCTCGGGCCAGCCCATGGCGCGGATGATCGCCAGCTGGCGGAAGGCGTTGTTCAAATGATCATCGCCGCGGATCACGTGGGTGACGCCCATATCGTGATCGTCGACCACCACCGCCAGCATGTAGGTCGGGGTTCCGTCCGACCTTAAGAGAATGAAGTCATCGAGCTCGCTGTTCTGGACGGTGACCCGGCCCTGAACGCGGTCCTCGATCACCGTCTCGCCCTCGCGCGGGGCTTTGAGGCGGATAACGAATGTCTTATCGCCTTTCTCTTCGGAGACATCGCGCCACGGGCTGTTGATGCGGAACGGCTTGCGCTCAGCCTGGGCCTTCTCGCGCTGCGCCGCGAGCTCCTCCTGGGTCATATAGCAGCGATAGGCCGCGCCCCGCTCGAGCAGGCGATGGGCAACCTCGGCATGCCGCGCCCAGAATTGCGACTGATAATATTCGTGGCCGTCCCAATCGAGACCGAGCCAGTTCATTCCGTCCAGGATCGCGTCGATCGCGTCCTTGGTGGAGCGCGCCTTGTCAGTGTCCTCGATCCTTAAGAGGAACTTGCCGCCGTGGTGCCGCGCGAACAGCCAGTTGAACAAGGCGGTGCGAGCGCCGCCGATATGGAGGAAACCGGTGGGCGAGGGCGCAAAGCGGGTCACGACCGGCTTTGACGAACTGCTTGCGCTCAAGCGCGCTTTCCTCTTCTCTTCGTGCTGCAATGCAATGGATGAGCGCCCCTAACATAGGGGAAGCGCCTCTTCCACAGCGTGCTCGGGGCTATTGGAAGACGCGGATTTCCGCGCTTCGCGAGGAGCTGGAAGCTCCTCGAGGCCGAGCGCGCGCAGCTTCCGCCCTGGGTCGTGGTTGGCCTGGGCAGCGGAATCGCGGCCTGGTTCGCGCTCGATGAGCAGGCCCAGTGGGCGGCTTTCCTGTGTCTCTGCGGGGCATTCGCGCTTGCGGGATTCGTGGTGATGAGTGGACGAGCCGGCGGCGCGCTCGGTTGGTTCGCGCTTGCCGCGAGCCTCGGTTGCGGCCTCGTTTGGGCGCGATCGGCCTGGGTCGCCGAGCCGCGACTCAGCCGCCCGGTCGTGGCGGACGTCGCCGGCCGGGTCGAAAGCGTCGATTATCTGGCGGCGAAGGATTCGGTCCGGCTCACCATTGCGCCCGCGGGTGCCGGGCTGCCGCCGCATGTGCGGATCTCGACCGATGAAAAGGCCTATCCGGCCGGAATCGCGCCGGGAGCGGAATATCCGCCTGCGCGCGGGGCTCGCGCCGCCGCCGATGGCGCTGCCGGGGACTTACGACTTCGCGCGCGACGCCTCGTTCAGGGGACTGGGCGCGGTCGGCAAGGCCTTGAGACAGGTCACCGTCGTCCATCCCGCTCGCGCAGACGGGCGGACTAGCGATTTATCTGAGCGAAGAGCCCCGGGTGGACACGGTCGCCGACCGCGTCGGCGCACATCCTTGGTCAAAAACCGGGAGCTAGGTCGCGCTCCACACCGCGAGTTCACTTCCCGCGGGGTCGATGAAATGAAAGCGGCGGCCGCCGGGGAAGCTGAAGATCGGCTTGGCGATCGTCCCGCCGGCCTTGGTCACGGCATCGAACGCGGCTTCGAGATCGGAGACGCGGATCACCGGCAAGGGCGCACTGAGCGATTCGGCGGGCTGGCCGTTCAATCCGACATCGACGTCGCCCGTCGTCGTCGCCGAATAGTCCGGCCCATAATCGGCGAAATCCCAGCCAAACGCCTTAGCGTAGAAGGCGCGGGTCAACTCGTGCGCGGTCGCGCTCGGAAGCTCGACATAATCGATGAGTGCGCCAGCCACGTCAGTAACGGCGGATGAGGCCAGCGAGCCGCCCCTGGATCTGCACCCGGCGCGGATCGTAGCGCTGGGGCTCGTAATGGCGGTTGGCCGGATCGAGGCGGACCATGCCGCCTTCGCGCCGGAAGGTCTTCAGAGTCGCTTCCTCATTGTCGATCAGCGCCACCACGATCTCGCCATCGCGCGCAGTGTCGACCTTGCGGATCAGGGCGAAGTCGCCGTCGAGGATGCCTTCATCGACCATCGAATCGCCCGAGACTTCGAGCGCGTAATGCTCGCCCGGGCCGAGCAGCGCCGCAGGCACCGCGAAGGATTCGGTGCCCTGCAGCGCCTCGATCGGGGTGCCGGCGGCGATTCGGCCGTGGAGCGGAATTTCCATGGTGTCGTTGGCCGCGGCCGGAGCTGCAGGACGGATCGGGGTGACCGTTGCTGCCGGACGCAGTTCGGGCAATTTCAGCACTTCGAGCGCACGGGCGCGGTTGGGCAGGCGGCGGATGAAGCCGCGCTCCTCGAGCGCCGAGATCAGGCGATGGACCCCCGATTTGGATTTAAGGTCGAGCGCCTCGCGCATCTCGTCGAAGCTCGGGCTAATGCCGTTCTCCTTGAGGCGGCCATCGATGAACAGGAGCAGTTCACGCTGCTTGGCGGTGAGCATCGGACGTGATCCCCGTAAGAACGAACGGGGAACGTGTAGGCAACAAATCCGCTTTGGTCAAGGGCAGAAGCCCCGGCCTCTATCCACCGCTGGACGCCATCCGTGTTTTCATCGCCCTGATCGCAGCGTCGTTGCGCTTGGCGTTCATGTCGGCGCGCACGGCCGCGACGAACTGCCGCGCATAATCCTCCTGCACGCCGTCCTGGAGTTCGTTCTGCATGCGGCTGATCAGGCCCGGCTGGAACAAGGCGTTTCCGGGCACGACCTTGTCGACCTGGACGATGTAAAAGCCGCGGCCCTGCGGATCGGGGAACATGCGGCTTTTGCCCTGGGCCAGGGTGAACAGCATCTGCATCGGCGGCGGGACCGGCCCCTGGGCCGTCGCGATTTGGATCCGCCTCGCGGCGAGCGGACGCGGTGCGGGCAGCGGCGCGCCCGATTCCTTGAGCGCCTGGGCGAGCGGGACACCGCGCGCGGTCTTGGCGGCGATGGCCGTGGCTGCCGCCTTGGCGCGCTCAAACGCCTGGCCGTTAATCCAGTCGTTCGCGACCAGCTGGCGGATGCTTGCCAGGGGTGCCGGGGCAGCCGGGATGACCTGGGCGGGCGAAACCAGCGCATAGCCCTGGTCATTTGGCAGCGAGACGATCTCGGGCGGATCGTTGGGTGCGATCTCGAATCCCGTCTTGAGCGCCGGCGCCAGCTCGGCGGGGACGCGTTGGCTGGCGTTGGTGCGCGATACACCGTTGGCAGTGACCAAAGGCGTGGTGATGACTGAAAGCTTGGTGGCCGCGACCGCTTCGCTGAAGTTGCCGCCCTGATCGACCGCGTTCTGCACTTTGTCGACCAGATCCTCGATCGCTTCCTTGCGCTTTTCGGTGTTGAGCTTGGCGGCGATTTCGCCCCGCGCCTGGGCGAGCGACTTGCCGCCCTCGGTCTTGACCGATTCAATCTTCACAACGATCCAGCCGAAGTCCGACTGCAGCGGGCCGACAACCGCTCCCGCGGGTGCGGCGAAAGCCGCGCTCGCCACCTTGTCGCCCGCCACCGACCCATAGGCTTGCCGGGTCTGCGAACCGAGCGAGGTCACCGCGGCATTGCCGCCCGCGGGCGCGGCTGCCGCCGTCAACGTGACTCCCGCCTTGGCACGGGCGGCAATGCCGTTCGCAGTTCCCTGGTCGGGCACGACCGCCTGAGTGAGGACCCGCGATTCTTTGGCGCCGTAGGTCGCCTGGTTGGCATTGTAATAGGCCGCGATGTCCTGGTCGGAGGCGCTAACCCCCGCGATCTGCTCGGCGCCGATCCGGGCGATGCGCACCATGCGTTGCTCGGGGATCATGTAGCGGTTGCGGTTGGCGGCATAGTAACGCTGGAGGTCGGCGTCGGTGGGATTGAGGCCGCCGCGGAAGGCCCCGAGCGGGATTGCCGCGACCTGTCCCTCGCGCGATTCGAGCAGCATCGAGGCATAGGGGCTCGCCATCCCGACCGAGACACGGGCATTGGTTGCGACCGGCGTTAGCAGCAACCGCTGCAGCAGACCTCCGGAGATGATTTGCCGGACCTGGGCGTCGGTCAGCCGCTGCTGGGCGAGGAATGCCTGATACGCTTGTTGGCTGAACTGCCCGTTGAGGCCCTTGGTATGCGGGATCTGGGCGATCTCGGCATCGATCAGCCGCTTGGACAGGTGAAAGCCGTACTTGTCGGCGAACGCGATCATCGCGCGCTGGTCGATCAGCTGGTCGAGGATGGTGTCGAAATCGCCGGCAATGGTCGCATAATCGGCCTCCGGCTTCTGCTGCCGAACCTGCTGCAGCCGGCGCTGCATCGAATCGCTCATTTCGCGGTCGGTGACCAGCTGGTCGCCGACCCTGGCAAGCGTCGAGCTGCCCATGCCGAAGCCGATATTGCCGGATCCAAAGTTGGAGATGCCGCCGTAAGCGAAGCCGGCGAGGATGCCGACGCCGATGGCGGCAAAAGTCCATCTGCCTAGGGTCGACTTGGAAGCGCGGCGGAAGAAGGTGATCATCGGATTCCGGTGCGATGAAGGAGGAAGCCGTCGCTTTAGGGGGCAGGGTGGCGCGCATCAAGCCGCGCCGCTAGGTGCTGCCCAGGCGAGGGGATATTTCTGGAATGACGCTGAGGAGACTGGTCGCCGGGAATTGGAAGATGCACGGCCTGGCGTCGGATCTGTCGGAGATCCAGGCGATCGCCGAGGCGTCGCGCCAATACCGCCAGGTCGACGTCGCGTTGTGCGTTCCGGCGATCCTGATCGAGCGGGCGGCGCGCACCGTTCCGGGCTTCGCCATTGGCGGCCAGGATGTCCATCAAGCGGAAAAGGGCGCGCACACCGGCGGCATCTCCGCGCGCATGCTGCTCGATGCGGGCGCCGTATTGACCATCGTCGGCCATTCCGAGCGCCGCGAGGCACAGCGCGAAAGCGACGCCGAGGTCAGGGCCAAGGCGGAGGCGGCGCTTCAATGCGGCCTCAACACCATTCTCTGCGTCGGCGAGAGCATCGAGGTTCGCGAGGCCGGCGGGGCAGTCGAAACCGTGCTGGCCCAGATCGACGGCTCGGTGCCGCAGACCCTCGATGGGACGGCCGAGCTTGCGATCGCCTACGAGCCGATCTGGGCGATCGGCACCGGCAAAATGCCGACGTCCGACGAGATCGCCGCAATGCACGGCGCGATTCGGCAGCGGCTGATCGAGCGGTTCGGCCCGTTTGGGGCGCAGGTGCGGATCCTCTACGGCGGCTCGGTCAAGCCTTCCAACGCGGCCGAGATTTTCGCCATCGACAACGTCGACGGCGCGCTGGTCGGCGGTGCCAGCCTCAAGGCCGCGGATTTCCTTCCCATCGTGGCCGCTGCCGCCGGTTGAAGCCTAGCGACCGATCGCCTAAATCGCCCGCAATCTCCTCCAAAGAAAGTCCGCCCAAGTGTTCGCATTCCTGCTGATCGTTCAATCGCTTGTCGCCATCTCGCTGATCGGCACCATCCTCATGCAGCGCTCCGAAGGCGGTGGCCTCGGTGTCGGCGGAAGCTCATCGGGTTTCATGACCGCGCGCGGCGCGGCGGACTTCCTGACGCGCTCGACCGCAGTGCTCGGCGGGACGTTTGTCGTGCTCTCGATCGTCATGGCCGCCTATGCCGGAGCGTCGCGCGAGCCGACCAAGATCGACACGTCGCTGGCCGGCAAGGCGGCGCCGCTCCAGACGCCGAAGACTGCGCCGGCAAAGCCGGTCCCGGCACCTACTAGCGCGCCGGCCAACAACCAGAGCGCGCCCGCCGTTCCGCTCGCCCAGTAAAACTTTTTCCACAGCGAGGGTTGCGGAAGGGGGCCGTCGCCGCCTAAGCCTCGACTCCCATGGCGCGGTTCATTTTTGTCACCGGCGGCGTGGTTTCATCGCTTGGGAAAGGTCTACTATCCGCCTCGTTGGGGGCGCTTCTCCAGGCGCGCGGCTACAAGGTTCGGATCCGGAAGTTCGATCCCTATCTCAATGTCGATCCAGGGACGATGTCTCCGTATCAGCACGGCGAAGTCTACGTAACCGACGACGGGGCGGAGACCGACCTCGATCTCGGTCATTACGAGCGGTTCACTGGGGTTTCGTCCAAGCAGTCGGACAATATCACCACCGGCCGAATCTACCGCGACATCATCGCCAAGGAGCGACGCGGCGACTATCTCGGCGCCACCGTCCAGGTCGTTCCGCATGTCACCAACGCGATCAAGGAGTTCGCGCTCGCCGGCACCGACGACGTCGATTTCGTCATCTGCGAAATTGGCGGCACGGTTGGCGATATCGAAAGCCTGCCGTTTATCGAGGCCATCCGCCAGCTGAGGAACGACCTCGGCCGTGGCCAGACGGTCAGCGTTCATACGACCCTGGTGCCGTGGATCGCCGCGGCGGGCGAATTGAAGACCAAGCCGACGCAGCATTCGGTGCGCGAACTGTCCAGCCTTGGAGTCCAGCCCGACGTGCTGCTGTGCCGCTGCGAAAAGGAGCTTCCGGAGGGCGACCGCGAGAAGATCGCTTTGTTCTGCAACGTGCCCAAATCGGCGGTGATTCCGGCTCTCGACGCGCGCAACATCTACGACGTGCCGCTGCAATATCATGCGGGCGGACTGGACAATGAAGTGCTTCGCATCTTCGGGATGACCGACGCGCCCGAGCCGGACCTGACTCGCTGGCACGACATCATGGACCGGATCGACAATTACGAGAGCGAGGTCACGATCGGCGTGGTTGGCAAATATGTCGGCTTGCCGGACGCTTACAAAAGCTTGCGCGAGGCCCTGATCCACGGCGGGATCGCCAACCGCGCCAAGGTCAACATCCAGTGGATCGACGCCGAGCTGTTCGAGCATGAGGATTCGGACGTCGTCGCCGAACTCGAGCCGCTGCACGGGATCCTCGTCCCCGGCGGCTTCGGCGAGCGCGGCAGCGAGGGCAAGATTGCCTCCGTGACCTTTGCTCGGGAGCGGGAGATTCCCTTCTTCGGAATCTGCCTCGGCATGCAGATGGCGTGCATCGAGGGCGCCCGGAACCTCGCCGGAATTTCGGAAGCCTCGACCACCGAGTTCGGCGAAACGCCCGAGCCGGTCGTCGGAATGATCACCGAATGGATGAGCGAGGAAGGATTGCAGAAGCGCGCCGCCGACGGCGACATGGGCGGGACGATGCGGCTCGGCGCCTATCCGGCCAAGCTTGACGGGAATAGCGTCGTCCGCTCCCTCTACGGCGCCGACTTGATCAGCGAGCGGCACCGCCACCGCTACGAGGTCAACATCCATTATCGCGACGCGCTCGAGAAAGCGGGCCTGGTCTTCTCGGGCATGTCGCCCGACGACGAGCTGCCCGAGATCGTCGAACGGCCCGACCATCCGTGGTTCATCGGGGTCCAGTTCCACCCCGAACTGATGAGCCGCCCGTTCGACCCGCACCCCCTGTTCGCGGGCTTCATCGAGGCGGCGTTGAAGCAGTCCAGGCTGGTTTAATCTTGGGGCGCGGAACGGCCCGCGCGGTCAGCCGTTACGGCGGCAAATCACCAAAAAAGAGGAAAGCGCCATGCTCCTGACGATCGCGATCATCATCCTCATCCTGTGGGCCCTCGGCTTCCTCGCCTTTCATGTCGGCGGCGCGCTGATCCATTTGCTGCTGGTGATCGGCATCATCGTGGTGATCGTGCACTTCATTCGCGGTCGTCCGGCAGTCTGACCCCGCATTCGTCGTTGCCGGGCGGGGAAGGGCACCCTAAATCCGCTCGATGAGCAACAGCATTTCGACGCGCGTCGCCGTCCTAGGCTCCGGGCCGGCCGGCTATACCGCGGCCATCTACGCCGCGCGCGCCGGCCTCCAGCCGATCGTGATCCAGGGCATCCAGCCCGGCGGCCAGCTGACCACGACCACCGACGTCGAGAATTATCCCGGATTCCGCGACGTCATCCAGGGCCCGTGGCTGATGGAGGAATTGCAGGCCCAGGCCGAGCATGTCGGGACCAAGGTCGTCTGGGACCATGTCGCCGCGGTCGACCTGTCGCGCCGGCCGTTCCGCCTGACCGGCGACGGCGGCGCGCAATATTTCGCCGACGCGCTGGTGATCGCCACGGGCGCCCAGGCCAAGTGGCTCAACCTCCCGTCGGAAGAGCATATGAAGGGTCGCGGGGCCTCGGCCTGCGCGACCTGCGACGGCTTCTTCTATCGTGGGAAACGGGTCGCGGTGATCGGCGGCGGCAACACCGCGGTCGAGGAAGCGCTATACATGACCAACCACAGTCATGACGTCACTTTGATCCATCGCCGCGATGCCCTTCGCGCCGAGAAGATTCTGCAGGACCGGCTGTTCGCCAACCCGAACATCAAGATCATCTGGGATTCCGATGTGGTCGAGTTCGTCGGCGGCGGAGATCCCGAGGCCTTGGTCGGGCTCGATCTCAAGAACAAGCACAGCGGAGAGATTATGCGCTTGCCGGTCGAAGGAGCGTTCGTCGCGATCGGCCACACGCCCGCGACCGAATTGTTCGCCGGCCAGCTCGAGCTCGATCCCGAGGGTTATATCAAGGTCGAGAACGGCTCGACCCGCACCAGCGTACCGGGCGTGTTCGCGTGCGGCGACGTGATGGACAAGATCTACCGCCAGGCGGTGACGGCCGCGGGCACCGGCTGCATGGCCGCGCTCGACGCCGAGAAATATCTCGCCGCCCAGGAATATGAGGCGATCGCGGCCGAATAGCGTTCGGCCGATCGACAGGGGGGAATTGATGAAGCCGACGGGTCCGATCCCGGCCTATTTCGCCGCAGGCGATGCCGGCGAGCTGCTGATCGGAAATGTGCCTGTCCACGAGCTCATCGAGGAAGCCGGCGGGACGCCATTGTTCGTCTACGACAACAATGTCGTCGGCGCTCAGCTCGCCACCCTGAGGGCCGCGATGCCGGACGGGTTGGCGGTCTATTATTCCGTCACTGCAAACCCATACGAGCCGTTGCTCAATTTCCTTGGCAGGTATGTCGAAGGCTTTCGGGTCGTCTCGAAGGGCGAGCTCGAGCGGCTGAAGCGGGCCGAGCTCGCCGGCATTCCCATGACTTTCGCCGGCCCCGGCAAGGGCGACGACGAGCTTGAGGCGGGAATTGCCGCAGGCGCAACGATCAGCGTTGAGAGCGAGGGCGAAGCGAGGCGAGCGATCCTCGCCGGTGAGCGGGTCGGGATTCGTCCCAAGCTCGCGGTCCGCGTCAACCCGCCCTTCTCGATCGAGGGCGGCCGGGTGACGATGGGCGCTCGGCCGAGTCCGTTCGGGGTCGATGCGGAGCGCGTTCCACCACTGGTCCAGGGGCTGATCGAAGCGGGGGTCGACTGGCGCGGCCTGCACATCTTCGCCGCGGCCCAGTGCCTCGACGATGCCGCCCTGATCGAAGCGCACAAGGCGATCGTCACCTGCGCCGGCGAGATCGCCGCCGCAATCGCCATGCCGATCCCCGAACTTAACCTTGGCGGCGGGTTCGACGTGCCCTGCTTCGAAGGGGAGAAGCCGCTCGACGTCTACCGGATGGCGACCGCGCTTCACGAAACCCTGTGCAATGGGCCCGAGCTGCTCGCGACGACGAGGCTGTCGCTGGAGCTTGGCCGCTGGCTGGTGGCGGAAGCCGGCGTCTATTTGACGCGCGTCCTCGACCGGACCGAAAGCTGCGGCCGGACCTTCCTCACCACGGACGGCGGCGGACATCATCTGCTGCGCGCGACAGGCTGCCTGCTCGAACGAGGGGAGGGGAATTATCCGATTGCGGTGGCCAACCGTTTCGACGCGCCGCGCGACGAGCAGGTTACCGTGACCGGCTGTCTCGCCACGCCGAACGACGTGTTCGGGGACGAGGTCATGCTGCCCCGCGCCGAGCCGGGCGACCTGATCGCCATCTTCTGCGCCGGCGCCTACGGCCTCTCCGCCAGCCCGCAGGCGTGGGAGAGCCGCCCGCTGGCGCGCGAAATGCTGGTCTAGGGGTAGATCGCTTCGACGAAATAGAGACCGCTGGGTGGAGCATTGAGGCCCAATGCGGCGCGGTCGTGAGCCTCGAGCGCCTTGCCGATGTCTACCGGTTTCCACTGCCCGCGGCCGACCAGCGCCAGGCATCCGACCATCGATCGCACCTGGTGATGAAGGAAGCTGCGCGCCGCAGCCTCGACATGGATCTCCTCGCCGAGGCGGCGGACATCGAGCCGGTCGAGCGTCTTCACCGGGCTGTCCGACTGGCATTGCGCCGAGCGGAAGGTGGTGAAGTCGTGGCGCCCGACCAGCATCGCCGCGCCCTCGGCCATCGCCTCGACATCGAGCGGGACGGCGATGGGCCAGACGCGGCCCTGGTCGAGCGCGGGCGGCGCCCGGCGGTTGAGGATTCGGTAGAGGTAGCGCCGCCCGACGCAGCTGAAGCGGGCGTGCCAGTCCTCGGCCATCTCGGCGACGTCGAGCACCGAGACGGGTTGCGGCCGGACGAGCGCATTGAGGCCCTCGCGCAGCCGATGTGGCGTCAGCAATTTCGTGACGTCGACATGGGTGGCCATGGCCAGCGCATGGACACCGGCGTCGGTGCGGCCGGCGGCAGTAAACGTCGCCTGTTCGCCGGTCATCTGCTCAAGCGCTTCTTCTAGCGTTTGCTGGACCGAGGGGCCGTGGTCCTGACGCTGCCAGCCCATGAACGGACCGCCATCATATTCGATGGTCAGCCGCCAGCGGGTCACGGCAGGACCGTGCCTTTGGGGATGGCGAAGCCGCGCAGCAGTTCGCCAGGGGTTATCACCGACCTCCCTGCACGCTGGACTTTGAGCGGACGGATGTAGCCCGCGCCGGCCGCCACGTTCAGGCTGTCGTCGAGCACTTCCCCCGGACGCCCGGACGCATCACCGCCGGCCGCGGCCGCGAGCAGCCTGATGCGCTCGCCATCGGCCTCGAACCAGGCCCCCGGCGCGGGCGCGAAGGCGCGAACCTGGCGCTCGATCTCCTGGGCGGACTTGCTCCAGTCGATCCGCGCCTCGGCCTTGTCCACCTTGTGGGCGTAGGTGATTCCACCGACCGGCTGCGGCTCGGCCGGAGTCGGGTGGTCGAGCCACTCGAGCAGCGCTCTCGCGCCGAGACTCGCCAATTCATCCGTGACTTGGCCGGCGTTCTTGTGACGGATGTCGAGTGTGTGCCGGAGCAGCATCGGGCCGGTATCGAGGCCTTCCTCCACGCGCATGATGGTGACTCCGCTGATTTCGTCGCCGGCGAGGATCGCACGCTGGATCGGCGCCGCGCCGCGCCACCGCGGCAGGAGCGAGGCGTGGACGTTGATCGCGCCCGCCTTGGGCGCTTCGAGAATCTCTTTCGGCAGGATCAGGCCATAGGCCGCGACCACCGCAAGATCGGCGTCGAGCCCGCGGAATCGGCCCTGCTCCTCATCGTCGCGGAGCGATTTGGGCGTTCGCACCTCGATCCCGAGCTCATCGGCGCGCTGGTGCACCGCGGTCTTGCTTGTCGCCTTGCCGCGCCCCGCCGGCCGCGGCGGCTGCGAATAGGCCGCGACGACGTCATGACCGGCCTCGACCAGCGCGTCGAGGCTCGGCACGGCGAATTCGGGCGATCCCATGAAGACGATGCGCATCGCGCCGCACTTGCGGGGCTCGCCAAGCGCGGTCAAGGAGTGCGCATCATGGCGTCACAGGAGATCGAAGCGCTGTCGCAGGCCCTCGCGCGGCTTCCGGGCCTCGGCCCGCGCTCGGCGCGGCGCGCGGTGCTGCATTTGATGAAGCGGCGCGAAAATGCGCTCCAGCCACTGCTCGCGGCGCTGAGACAAGTCGCCGACACGCTGTCGACCTGCTCGGTGTGCGGCAATGTCGATACCAGCGATCCGTGCTCGATCTGCAAGGATCCCAAGCGCGACGACAGGATGCTGTGCGTGGTCGAGGAAGTCGCCGACCTGTGGGCGCTCGACCGCTCGCGGCTGTTCCCCGGGCGATATCACGTGCTCGGCGGCCGCCTGTCGGCGCTCGACGGGGTCCGGCCCGAAGACCTCACCATCGACCAGCTGGTCAAGCGGGTTTCGGCCGGCGGAATCGACGAAGTCGTGCTGGCGATGAACGCGACCCTCGAAGGCCAGACGACGGCCCATTATGTCGCCGAGCGGCTCGAAGGATTTCCCCTCCGCCTCAGCCAGTTGGCGCACGGACTTCCGGTGGGAGGCGAGCTCGACTATCTCGACGAAGGAACGCTCGCCCAGGCCTTGCGCGCGCGTCGCCCGATTTCTTGAACCCCCTCAGTTGAAAGACTAAATCGCAGCCATGGCCATTCGCCCGATCTTCGAGACGCCCGATCCGGTTCTCCGGCAGATTTCCAAGCCGGTGGAGAAGTTCGACGGCGAGCTGAAGAGTTTGATCTCGGACATGTTCGAAACGATGTACCACGCGCCGGGCATCGGCCTGGCGGCCGTCCAGGTCGGAGTCCCGATCCGGCTGTTGGTGATGGACCTCCAGGAGCCTGAAAACCCTGACGATCCCGAGAGCCCGGTGGTCAAGGAACCGCGGGTGTTCATCAATCCCGAGATCCTGTGGCATTCGGACACCGAGGTTCCCTACACCGAGGGCTGCCTGTCGGTGCCCGACCAATATGCCGAGGTCCTGCGGCCCGACCGCATCCGCGCCAAGTGGCAGGATGACGCCGGCAGGGTCCATGAGGCCGAGATGGACGGGCTGATCGCCATCTGCCTCCAGCACGAGATGGACCATCTCGAAGGCATCTTGTTTATCGACCATCTGTCGCGGCTGAAGCGCGACATGGTGCTGAAGAAGCTCGCCAAGCTGCGCAAGGAGCGGGGCCTAAGGGCCGCCTAGCCGCTGATCGACGCTGCCGCGTTGCGGCAGTCGGCGGCGCATTCCCGGCACATCTGCGCGCAGAGCTTGCAATGCTCGTGGTCGTGGTGCTCGCATTCGGTGGCGCACGCGTCGCACATGCGTGCGCAAAGCTCGAGCATCTCAATCAAGATCTGGTGATTTGAGCCGGTGCGCCGGAGGCCGAGGTTCGCCGTCGCGTCGCAGATATCGGCGCAATCGAGGCACATCCGGATGCATTCGCGCATGTCCGTGCCCTCGGCCATGCAGGCGTCCGCGCAGGACAGGCACATCTTGGCGCAGTACATGGCGTGATGGACGGCATCGCCGAGCGGCTGGTTGACGTGCCCCTGTGCGATCGGATGCAGGGCAATCATCTTGCGGATGGACATCGAGTTTCCTTCAGTTGGTTCAAAGCTGTGGATACACCGCCGTGTTCCGCTTGTCGTCGTGACTCCGAGAGCGTAAGTTCGCCTTCTGTTCCGCGGGAGTCATCGTGATGGATCCGGCCGTTATCCTTTTCGTCATCCTGGCGCTCGTTGTCGGCGCGGTGGTTGGTTGGCTCATTGGCAGCAAACAGGCGGCTGCGGCGAAGGAAGTCACTGATAACCTACGGTCACAACTTAACGCTGTCACCGAAGAGCGAGACGCCAATCGTGACGCCGCCACGAGGCTCGCCGCAATTCAGGCGGCGCAAGACGAGCGTGATCGTAGCTATCAGGAACGCCTTGATGAACTGAAGAGCCTCGAAACGAAGGTCGAAACACGTTTCAGTGAATTGGTCGGGAAAGCTGTGGAGCAGGCTCATGATGCGTTTCTAAAGCGAGCAGACGAAAAGTTTGGAGCGAGCGGCAAAGAAAATGCCGCAAAGCTCGAAACCCTTCTTCAGCCGGTTCAAGACTCGCTTAAGCGGTACGAGCATGGCTTAACCGAGATCGAAAAGGCTCGAAACGATAGCTATGGCGCGCTGAAAGAAGCGGTCGCTCAGCTGGCGCAGGGAAATGACGTTGTTCGTAGAGAGACGCAGCGTCTGGCGAATGTAATGATCTCTAGTCCGAAGCATCGGGGGCGTTGGGGTGAGGAGCACCTAAAGAATATTCTTGAGTCTGCCGGACTTTCGGAAAACATCGACTTTGAGCTGCAGGCGAGTGTGACCGATGGAGAGCGAAAGCTTCGTCCAGATTGCATCATCAACCTACCGAGCAATCGGTGCATTGTTGTTGACGTGAAAAACGTCTGGACGGCCTTTGAGCAGGCCTACGATGAAGAAGATCCGCAACGTAAGAACGCTTTGTTGAAACAGCATGCTGACGCCATGAGCGTATGCGCCAGGGATTTGAGCAGGAAAGGGTACTGGAAGCAGTTCGAGCGCTCGCCGGACTTTGTAGTGATGTTCATCCCCGGCGAACACATCCTATCCGCTGCCGCCGAGCGCGCCCCTGACATGATCGCTGAAGCGTTCAAAGAGGGCGTAATCATTGCTTCGACGATTAACATGTTGGCACTCGCAAAATTTTTCGCCGGCATGTGGCGACAGGAAAGCATGGCCGCGCAGGCGAAGGAAATCGCCGCGCTTGGGAAAGAGTTGCACGCGCGACTGCAAACGATGGGGAGTCATGTTGTGGGTTTGGGACGTAATCTTCGGCTTGCGACTGATTGCTACGACGATTTTATCGGGAGTCTTGATGCGAAGGTGCTGACGCAGGCAAAGCGATTTGAGGATTTGAAAGTGGCCGAAGGCAACAAGCCTATCGTTGACCCGCAAAGGATCGATTTCACACCCAAAGTATCTACGAAACTTAAAGTTAGTCCGACGAACGACGATGACGATCCCGCGCAGATCGCCGCGGAGTAACTAGGGGACGCGCTCCAACGCGATCGATCCGGCTGCGTTGCCCAGCGTTAGATTGCGTTTGCCATTCCACTGCATGTGCATGGGTAGCCGCAGGACGGCGAAACCCGAGCCTTCAAAACTCGCCGCGGGATCGGAGCAGGCCATCATCGTCGACCGGATATCGCTCGCGATCAGCGCTTCGCCCGCGACCGAATAGCGACCGCCGAAACCATTGCAGCCAAAGCGGCCGCCAATCCCGCCGTTCCTGAACTCAACCCGGTAGTCGCCGGTTGCGGGCGTCGGGCGGCCTTCGATCGCGGTCACATGCCAGCTTGCGCCTTCGAAGGTCCGCGAATCGACCGCGACGCCGGTGCAGCCGGCGGCGAGCAGCGCAAACGCCGCGAGCCTAAAGGCCGCCGCAGCCATTGTACCGCCGTCCGTCGACCGTGACCTGGACCTTGTCGGGATAGGTGCGGTCGCTCATCCCGTCGCTGCAGCTTCCGTGGACGATGTTCACGTTGATCCTTGGGCTCTGGTAGATTTCGCCGGCGATCCCGACGATCACCCGCGGCGTCGGCTGCAGGATCGGCTGGGCGTCGGGCTGGGTAAAGGTCAGATTGTGCTCGTCGATCAGCAGGTTCCAGAAGGGCTCGGTGCCGAGCGCGTGATAGGGCGGGGGCGGCGGCGGAGGCGCGGTCAGGCAGCCCGCCAGCAGCGCGGCGAGCGGAAACGCAATCCATCTTTTCATGCGCGGAACAACCGTGCGCCTGCAGACCGGTTCCGTTAGCGCCAGCTCGCCCGGATCGCGAACGCCATCACCGCCGCCGCCATCGCGGCGTTGAGGCTGTCGGCGCGCCCCGCCATCGGGATTTTGACGAGCAGGTCGCATTCCGCCTCATAATCCGCCGGCAGGCCCTGCTGCTCGTTGCCGATCAGCAGGAAACAGGGCGAGCGATAGTCTGCGTCGAGATAATCCTGTGCCGCCTTGAGGCTGGTCCCGACCAGTTGCCCCGGTCCGGCGCGCAGCCAGGCGACGAACTCTGCCCAGCGCGCAACCGCGATCTCCTGGGTGAACACCGCGCCCATCGAGGCGCGCACGGCTTCGACCGAATAGGGGTCGGCGCTGTCGTCGATCAGGATCAGCCCGCCGGCGCCGGCGGCGTCGCCGGTCCTAAGGATCGTGCCGATATTGCCGGGGTCGCGCAGCGCCTGGGCGACGATCCACAGCGGCGACTTGGTTCGGTCGATACGGTCGAGCGAGGTCCCCGGCTGGCGATAGGCGCCGAGTAGCATCTGCGGATTGTCCTTGCCCGACATCTTTGAAAGGATGTCGGGCGTCGTCTCGATCGCTTCGCCGCCCGCCGCTTCGGCCGCCGCGATGATCTTCGCGGCCAGCGGGTGCTTCGCGCCTTCGGCCGAGAAGGCGACGATTTCGGGCAGCTGCCCGCTATCGCGCGCCTCGGTCAGGATCCTGAGGCCCTCGGCAAGGAACAGGCCCTCGGTCCGCCGCGCCTTCTTGTCGCGCAATGAGCGGAGCCGCTTGACCGTCGAGTTCGAAAAAGCGGTGACCTGGCGCGGCATCACTCTTCGCCAAAGCGCTCCTCGACCAAAGCGGCCAGCTTCTCGAGCGCCGCTTCGGCGTGATCGCCAGTGACGTGGATGACGATCGTGTCGCCCATGGCCGCGCCGAGCATCATCAGTCCCATGATCGAGGTTCCGCAGACCTTGTGGCCGTCCTTCTCGACTTCGATGGCGGCGTCGATCTCGCTCGCCAAATTGACGAACTTCGCGCTTGCTCGGGCGTGGAGCCCGCGAATGTTGCCGATCCGGACCTCGCGGCTGACCGCGGTCAAGCAGCCGCTTCCCCGAGTATCTCGGAAGCGACCGAAATATATTTGCGGCCGGCCTCGCGCGCCGCGGCGACCGCGGCATGGACCGGCATGACCTTGCGCGCGCCTTCGAGGCGGATCAGCATCGGCAGGTTCACGCCGGCGATAACCTCGATATTCTCGCTTTTCATCAGGCTGATCGCGAGGTTCGAGGGCGTGCCCCCGAACAAATCGGTGAGGATGATCACGCCGCCGCCCTGGTCGACCCGGCCAATGGCTTCGGCGATGTTCTTGCGCTGCGCCTCCATGTCATCATCGGGCCCGATGCAGATCGCCTCAATGGCTTCCTGCGGACCGACCACATGCTCCATCGCAGTGACGAACTCGGCCGCAAGGCGGCCGTGGGTCACCAGCACCAATCCGATCATCGATTCAACTCGCCTTCGCTCTCGCTTTCCGCGGTGCGCCCAGGATGTCGCTCGATCGTGTCCCTGGGCGGCGAAGCCAGATCACGGTGGCGCACATTCGGAGCAAATCCGGCGTTACGCAACCGATCCGCCATTTCGACTGCCGCCGCCACCGAGCGGTGGCGCCCTCCGGTGCATCCGAATGCAATGGTCACGTAACTTTTGCCCGCGGCCCAGTAGCGGGGAATCCAGTCGATGAGAAGCGATTCGATTTGGCTCATCGCCTCGCCCCAAGCGGGGTCCGCCGCGAGATAGTCGCGCACCGGCCCGTCGGTCCCGGTCAGCGGGCGAAGCTCCTCGACCCAATGCGGATTGGGGAGGAAGCGCAGGTCGAACACTAGGTCCGCGGTGCGCGAGATGCCCCGGGCGAAGGCGAACGAGGCGATGGTCAGCACCGGTTGGTCGGAATCGCCGCCGTAGCGCCGGCGCAATTCGTCGCGCAGCTCGACCGGGCTCAAGTCGGTCGTGTCGAGCACGCTGTCGGCGGCGCTTTTGAGCGGTGCGGTGAGCGCGCGCTCGCGGGCGATTCCGTCTTCCGGCGGGCGGTCCGGCGCGAGCGGGTGGCGGCGGCGGGTTTCGTCGTAGCGACGGATGAGCTCGCCGCCGGCGCAATCGAGATAGAGCAATTCAGGCTCGACCCCTTCGATCGAATGGATCAACTGCGGCAGGGTCTCGGTATCGAACCCGCGGCTGCGCACGTCCATTCCAATCGCGACCGAAGCGGTGCGGCATTGGCCCGCACCGTGCACGAGCTGGCCGACGAGGTCGGCGGGAAGATTGTCGACCACGTCCCAGCCCATATCCTCGAGCGCATCGAGAACGGTCGATTTGCCCGCACCGGACATTCCGGTGACGAGCAGCAGGCGCGGCAGGCGCCGCGCGGCGGTCATTTGATGGTGAGGCCCATTCGATCGAGGGCGAGCGCGACCTTGGACGGTGCCGAGGCGGCCATCGCATCAATCGTGATCAGCGGCAGCTTCACACCGAGGATCGGCCGCTCATGATTGTCGTCGGGCAGGCGCTGGATGTCGCTGGTCAGCTCGACCAGCAAGGCGACCGGAATGTCGCGGATTGCGTCCATTTCGACAATTCCGATGCCGCGGATTTCGAGCTTGCCCACAATGTTCGGCGGCGCCGAGGCGAGCAACCGGCTGCCGTCTTTCCTGACGATCGTCTGATCATCGCTGACCAAAGTGAAGCCGCGGTCGAGGAGGCGCAGGGCGAGGTCCGACTTGCCCGACCCCGACGGGCCCATGATCAGGACCGCGCGGTCGCCGGTCGCGACCGTGCTGGCGTGAACGGTTTCAGCCGACAGGCGAGGCCCGGAACTTTCATTGGCTGAGGTCACGGGCGGTCCGCCGCCGGAAGCCGGATGGTGAAGCGGGCGCCCGACGGCGCGTCATCGCGGTCCTGCACGTCAATTTCTCCGTCGTGGCCTTTGACGATTGCCTGGGCGATGGCAAGGCCGAGGCCAGAGTGGCGCCCAAAATACTCACCCTCAGGCCGTACTGTATGGAAGCGGTTAAAGATCGCTTCACGCGCGTCTGGCGGAACGCCCGGGCCTTCATCGTCGATGCGGATCCTGACCTCGTCGCCGACCCGCGCGGCGGCGATCTCCACCAGCCCGCCTGATGGCGAGAAGCTGACCGCATTGTCGATGATCGCGTTGATGGCGCGCGCCAGACGGTCGGGTTTCCCCATCACGACCGCCGTGTCCATCCTCGGCCGGGCGAAAGCAATGCGGGCATCGCCTTTCTCGCGCCGGGTCTCCCAGCTCGCGACGATCTGCTCGATCAGCGGGCCCAGATCGACGCGCTCGAACCGGGCGCGGAGAAGCTCGGCGTCGGTGCGCGCGGCCTCGCTGATGTCGTTAATCAGCCGGTCGAGCCGGACGACATCTTCGCGCGCGATATCGATGAGCCGATGCTTGAGCGCCGGATCCTCGACGCGGTCGAGGCCCTCCATCGCCGAGCGAAGCGACGCCAGCGGGTTCTTGAGCTCGTGGGTCACGTCCGCGGCGAACGCCTCGATATTGTCGATGCGCTGCCTCAAGGATTGGCTCATGTCGGAGACGGCGCGCGCGAGCAGGCCGATCTCGTCGCTGCGCGAGGGCAGCCGCGGAACCCGGACTTCGCGGGAGCGGCCGAGGCGCACGCGCTGGGCGGCAAGCGCGAGCCGGCGAAGCGGACGAACGATGGTCCGCGCGAGGAACAGCGACAGCAATACCGAAATCGCGATGAGAACCGCCATCGCCAGTCCGATTATAGCGCGCTGGTTGCGCACCGTATGCGTGAACGCGCGGTCGTTGTCGGTCACCAGCAGCACGTCACCGTTAAGCGGGACCGCGGCGGAAATGACGGGGGTCAGGTCCGGAGCATTGCGGACGGCCGTCACGGTTTTTCCGCTGGTCCTGGCGCGCGCGGCTTCGGGCCAGGACTGGAGCCGATCCGCCGGCGGTTCGACGAACTCGTCGAGCGGCTTTGCGCCGACCAGCGCGTTGAATCCCCGATCGATCGAGCGCGCGACCTCCTTGGTCCAACGTTGCGTGCTCGGGTCCTTGAGCTCGTAGGTCGGGCCGGTCAGGTGCCAGCTGTCGGCGATCAGGCGCCCGTCGGATCCAAAAACGCGCATCCGGCTTCCGGTCGACTTCGACACGGTGGCGAGGATCGCTTCGCGATCTTCAGGTCCCGCGGCCTGGATCGCCTGCGCCGTCGCCGTGGCTTCGATCCGCGTCTGGCGGACCCGCTCCTTGCTCAGGCGATTGCGGAACACATCGAGGTAGAGCGTGCTGAGCGCGATCAAGACGATCGTGAGGACGTTCACCGCAAGGATGCGATGCGCCAGCGTCCAGCGCCCCGACCAGCTTAGCGCCAGGTCGTCCTCGTCACTGTTCGTCGAAACGGTATCCGACGCCATAAAGGGTCTCGATTGCATCGAAATCCGGGTCTTGGGCCCGGAACTTTCGGCGGATGCGCTTGATGTGACTGTCGATCGTGCGGTCATCGACATAGGTGTCATCGCTATAGGCGACGTCGAGCAGCTGGTTGCGGGTCTTCACGACTCCGGGCCGCTGGGCCAGCGCCTCGAGGATCAGGAATTCGGTCACGGTCAGGCTGACATCCTTGCCATTCCACAGCACCTTGTGCCGGGCAGGGTCCATGACCAGCCGGCCGCGTTCGAGCAAGGGCAGCTCGGCCTCGTCGCTGCTGGCCGCGGCTTCGCCCCTGGCCAGTTCCTGGCGGCGGAGTAGGGCGCGGATGCGGGCGATCAGCAGTCGCTGCGAGAAGGGCTTGGAGATGTAATCGTCGGCGCCCATGGCGAGGCCCAGCGCCTCGTCGAGCTCGTCGTCCTTCGAGGTCAGGAAAATGACCGGCATTGCGCTGGTTTCTCTTACTCGGCGGAGCAGCTCCATCCCGTCCATCCCCGGCATCTTGATGTCGAACACGCCAAGGTCGGGCGGGTTGTCCGCGAATGCCTTCAAAGCGGCCGCGCCGTCCGAATAGACTCGCGTCACAAAGCCCTCTTGCTGCAGAGCGATGGATACGGATGTCAGTATATTGCGGTCGTCGTCGACCAGCGCGATCACTTGGCTCATCCGCTCTCTCGCGTGCCCCTGCCGGTTGACCGAACTGCGCTTAACCAGCGCCCGCCCGTGAAACAAGCGCGAGTCATGTAAACGGTTACAAGGATTTAGCCATCCGACACGCGGTGTCAACTGCGGCCAGACCGTTTTGACCACGCAACCTTTTCGTGCCTATAGGCGCCTTGCGCATACGTATGCGGCGGCAGGCCTAAACCGGTCGCCGCCGTTTTCGATATTTGGGAAAGGAAAGCTTGTCAGTGACCGACCGGGTCCCGCGGAGCGGGCTTGACGCGCAGGACATCGCAACTGGCGCCGAGATCTTCTGGAACCTGACGACCGCGCCACTGGTCGAGCATGCCGTGCGGCGCGGCGAGGGCCTGCTCGCCAAGGACGGGCCGTTGGTCGTGCGCACTGGCAAGCACACCGGACGAAGCGCCAAGGACAAGTTCATCGTCAAGGATTCGGTCACCGAGAAGACAGTCTGGTGGGGCAAGACCAACGTGCCGATGGACCCCGAAGCGTTCGACCGCCTCCACGATGACTTCCTGATTGCGCTCGGCGACAAGGACATGCTGTTCGTCGCCGACCTCTATGGCGGCTCGCAGCCTGAGCATCGCGTGCGCGTGCGCGTGATCAACGAGCTCGCGTGGCACAACCTCTTCATCCACACGCTCCTCGTGCGGCCGGAAGCGGACGAGCTTCCCGGCTTCGAGCCCGAGTTCACGATCATCGACCTGCCGAGCTTCCGCGCCGACCCCGAGCGCCACGGTTGCCGCAGCGAGACGGTGATCGCGGTCAACCTCGAGAAGAAAGTTATCCTGATCGCCGGGACGGCTTATGCCGGCGAAATGAAGAAGTCGGTGTTCGGCCTGTTGAACTTCCTGCTTCCGCCGCAGGGCATCATGCCGATGCATTGCTCGGCCAACATCGGGCCCAAGGGTGACACCGCGATCTTCTTCGGGCTCTCGGGCACGGGAAAGACAACGCTGTCGGCCGATCCCAACCGCACGTTGATCGGCGACGACGAGCACGGCTGGTCGGACACGGCGGTCTTCAACTTCGAAGGCGGTTGCTATGCCAAGATGATCCGCCTCTCGCCCGAGGCGGAACCGGAGATCTACGCGACCACCAAGCGCTTTGGTACGGTGCTCGAGAATGTCGTGATCGATCCGGTGACGCGCGAGCTCGACCTCGACGATGCGACGCTTGCCGAGAACAGCCGCGGCGCTTACCCGATCGACTTCATCCCCAATTCTTCCGAGAAGAACATGGGGCCGCTGCCCAGGAACGTGGTGATGCTGACGGCGGATGCGTTCGGCGTCCTGCCGCCGATCGCGAGGCTGACGCCCGACCAGGCGATGTACCACTTCCTGTCGGGCTACACCGCCAAGGTCGCTGGTACCGAGATTGGCGTCACCGAGCCCGAGGCGACCTTTTCGACCTGCTTCGGCGCGCCGTTCATGCCGCGCCATCCCTCGGTTTACGGCAACCTGTTGAAGAAGCGCATCGCCGAGGGCAGCGTCGATTGCTGGCTGGTCAACACCGGCTGGACCGGCGGCAAATATGGCGTCGGCAATAGGATGCCGATCAAGGAGACGCGCGCCCTGCTGAATGCCGCGCTCGACGGCTCGCTCAAGAACGCACAGTTCCGCAAGGACCCGAACTTCGGCTTCGACGTGCCGGTCGCGGTGCCCGGCGTCGACAGCAAGCTGCTCGACCCGCGCGGCACCTGGGCGGACGCGAGCGAATATGACCGCACGGCGGCCAGGCTGGTCGACCTGTTCGTCGAGAATTTCGCGCAATTCGCGGATCAGGTCGACGAAGGCGTCCGCAAGGCCGCGCCCAAGGTCACGCAACGACAACCCCAACCTCAAGCCCACACCACCACACCCGCTTGAGCCCGGTCGCGGATCGGGCTCCTCGAAGGAACCCGATCCAGATGACCGAATACCGACCCAGAGAGTTCAAATCCGACGCAGAGATCGCGCGCGTCGGCGAAGGCCTGCTGGCGCGGACCCTGCCGCGGTCTGAGTGGACCCATGAAGCGCATCTCGCCGCGACGACCTATTGGCTGACCCGGCGAGCGGACGTCGATATCGACAAAGCGCTTCCGGGGATCATCCGAGCTTATAATGAGAGCGTCGGCGGGGTGAATAGCGACACCGAAGGCTATCACGAGACGATTACCCGCGTGTTCCTTCATGGGGTGCGATTGTTCCTCGCCGAGGCCGATCTCCGCGAGCCACTGCACGAGCTCGTCAACGAGTTGCTCTTGTCGCCGATGGGCCGGCGCGACTGGCCGTTGCGTTTCTATTCGGCCGAGCGATTGTTCTCGGTCGAGGCCCGGCGCAAGTTCGTGACTCCGGACCTCGCGACCTTGCCCTAGGTAGCCTTCGCCCGCGCGATATAATCGTCCACGTTCTTGGCGAGCACATCCATTGGCACATTGCCGCCAAGCACGACGGCATCATCGAACGCCTTCAAGTCGAACCTGCGGCCGAGCTCTGCCCTGGCCTTGTCGCGCAGGCGATTGATCGTCGAATGCCCCACCTTGTAGCCGCACGCCTGGCCCGGCCAGGCGCAATAGCGGTCGACTTCGCTCGCCACTTCGAGCGGGTTGGAGCCGTTGACGTTGACGAAGAAGTCGACGCCCTGCTGGCGGCTCCAGCGCTTGGCGTGGAGGCCGCTGTCGACCACAAGCCGGCCACAGCGGAAGGCGATCGACTGGAGGTAGCCGAGGCGTCCGGCGGGAAAGTCGTCATAGACTCCAAGCTCGTCGACCAGCTGCTCGGCATAGAGCGCCCAGCCTTCGGAATAAGCATTGAACGCAAGCAGGGTCCGGATCAGCGGCAGCTTGTTGGCATATTCGCCCTGCCACACGTGGCCTGGGATCGCTTCGTGCGACGCAAGGTCGGGCAGGCTGTACTTGCTGTGCAGGTTGGTGTCGCGAAGGTTGATCCAGAACTTGCCGGGAATCTTGCCGTCGATCGAGCCGGCGCCGCCATAGGCCGCGGGCGCGCCGGGCTCGGCCTCGGGCGACATACGCTTCACTTCGAGATGGCCGGGCACCATCGTGTGAAATGCGCGCGGAAGCGCCGCTCGGATGATCTGCAGCCGCTGCTGGATATAGGCCATGATCTCGGCCCGGCCCTTGTCGCCTTCGGAGAATTTGTACGTGGGATCCTTGGCCAGCGCCTGCATCCGCTGGCCAATCGTGCCCTTGGTGTAGCCGAGCCTTTTCAGGATCGGGTCCATGCGCGCGTGCAGCGCCTTCAATTGCTCCTGGCCCATTTTGTGGACCTCGTCGGGCGTCAAATTGGTTGTTGTCGAGGCCTTGAGCGCCCAGCGGTAATAGTCATCGCCGTGCGGCCGCGACCACATGCCCGGAATGTCGGTTGCAATGGCGCGCTCGGCCTGGAGCTCGGCGATCTGGCGGTCGAGGGCAGGAGCGACTTCGCCGGTGACGATCTTGCGGGCGCGGGCCTCCCAATCGCCGGGGATGCCTTTCTCCTTGGTTCGGCGAACCAGCGATTCGACCAGGCTTCCGCCCTCGTGCGCGCCCTTCGAGGCGATGCCGAGCTGATTGACCGCCTTGTCGATCAGGAAGGTCGGCGGTACGAGGCCCTCCGCGCGCGCCGATTTCAGCCGCTCCAGCTCGCCGCCGAGCACGCTGGGATATTGGGCGAGGCGACTCAAATAGGCTTCGGCATCCGCTGCATTTTCGACCGGATGGTCGGTGTCGAGGAACTGCGGCGTGTCGATATAGGCGCCGACGTTCTGGATTACGACGTAGGGCGTGTTGCGATAGCCGCCGACCGCGACGTCGCCGTAAGGGAAAGCGAACCCCTCGCTGGCGGTGCGGTACGCGCTCTTGACGACCTCGATGCTGGTCCGCGTCCGGAAGCTGAGGGCCGACGTATCGACCGCTTCGGCGCGAGCGAGGTCGTTCGCGACATTTGCCGCAACCCGCCGCTGGCCCGCGGCTGAGCGCTCGCCGAGCTGGCTGCGGTAGGCCGCGCGTGCGCCGGTATCGATGCCGAGCGAAGTCGCGCTTTCGGGCGAGAGCCGAAGCACATTCTCGGCGAAGGAATCGAGCAGCGCCTTGGCCTGCGCTTCGCTTGCCGGATGGGCGAAGGCGGGCGTCGCTTTCGCGATGATGGGCAGGGCCGCGCTGGCGGCGAGGGCCGCAATCGCGGCGGCTAAGCAGTGGCTGGAACAAATTGGGCTCCGTTACGCGGGAGGAGAAAGCGGGCGCTCGAGTTCGACCTTCAGGCAATTGCCGTCAATGCCGGTGATGCGGACGCGGTCGCCGACCGCGGCGGGACCGCCGCGCGCGCTCCATTCACTGTCGCCGACCCGCACACGGCCGTTATGCTCGTCGACCGCGGCGACCACCGTCACCACCTTTCCGACGAGCCGTCCTGCCCGGTCGTTCAAGAGCGGGTCGGGGCTGTCGCCGCCGCGATTGGCGTAGAAGCGCCGGCCGATCATCACCGCGAGCAAGGCGTAGAGCGCGAACAATGCGAGCTGCGGAGCCGCGCCGAGGCCGAACAGGATCGTGAACAGACCGGTTGCGATCGCCGCGGCGCCAACAAAGATCAGAAAGAACCCGGGTGCGATCACCTCGGCGATCAGCAGCAGCACGCCGCCGATCAGCCACAGCCAGCCGGGATCGAGGTGGATGCCGTTCATGACTTGGTGTCAGGAACGCCCGCCGCGCCTTTGCCCTTCGGTGGCGTGATCGTCCTGGCCTTGCCGTCGCCAATGACTTCGCGGGCGAGCTCGCCGATGCCGCCGAGGGTCCCCATCAATTGCGTCGCTTCCATCGGGAACAGGATCGTCTTGGCGTTGGGCGAGCGTGCGAACTCGGCGATCGCTTCGACATATTTCTGCGCGATGAAATAGTTGATCGCCTGCCCAGTGCCGCTCTCGATTGCGTCGCTGACCGACTTGGTGGCCGCGGCCTCGGCCTGGGCGGCGCGTTCGCGCGCTTCCGCCTCACGGAACGCGGCTTCGCGCGAACCTTCCGCGTTGAGGATCGCAGCCTGCTTTTCTCCTTCGGCGCGAAGGATCGCCGATTGGCGCGAGCCCTCTGCCTCGAGGATGACAGCGCGCTTTTCGCGCTCGGCCTTCATCTGCCGGGTCATGGCGTTGACGATATCCTGCGGCGGGCGGATGTCCTTCAACTCGACGCGGGTGATTTTGACGCCCCACGCCTCGGTCGCGTGGTCGACCACGGCGAGCAGCCGGGCATTGATCTCGTCGCGCTTTGACAGGGTCTCGTCCAAATCCATCGAGCCCATGACCGTCCGCAAATTGGTGGTCGAGAGCGCCATGATTGCGGTGTAGAGGTCGCTGACCTCATAGGCCGCCTTGGCGGCGTCGAGCACCTGGAAGAAGACGACGCCGTCGACCGCGACCATCGCATTGTCCTTGGTGATGATCTCCTGGCCCGGGATGTCGACGACCTGTTCCATCACGTTGATCCGCCGCCCGACGCGGTAGACGAACGGCGTGACATAGTTGAAGCCGGGCTCGGCTACGCGCACGAAGCGCCCGAAATGCTCGATCGTGTAGCGATAGCCTTGCCGGACGATCTTCACGCCCATCATCACGTACAGCAGCGCCAGGACCGCGAGCGCAGTCATGAAAGTGGTCAGCATGTCTCTTCCCCGAGGTTCATCTTTCGGGGCATGATGCGACGGTGACGAGCCAAGCGGAAGGGAAAAGCGACAGGCCCATCGACCTGTTCGCCGTACGGTCGGTGCTGTTCCTGCCGGCGTCGAACCCGCGCGCGATCGCCAAGGCGCGCGAGGCCGGCTCCGACCTGGTTGTGCTTGACCTCGAGGACGCGGTGAAGGTCGAGGACAAAGCTGCGGCGCGCGATGCTGCCGTGAAAGCCGTTTCGAACAACTGGCCGATGCCGGTCGCGATCCGGGTCAATGGCGTCGGCAGCGAATGGCACTCGCTCGACCTGGACGCGGTTGCGCGTTCGAACGCCGACCTCGCCGTGATCCCACGCGCCGTTTCGGCGCATCTCGTTCATGGCGTCGCCGAAGCGGTGGCTAAGCCAGTGCTGGCGATGATCGAGACGGCCGCTGGCGTGCTCGCCGCGGCGGAGATTGCGCATGAAGCGGCGGGGCTCGTTGCCGGAACGAATGACCTGCGCTCGGACTTACGCCTGCCGCTCGATGCGACCCGGGAACCGATCTCGGCGTCGCTGCAGCTGATTGTGCTCGCCGCACGCGCCGCGGGGGTCGCGGTGTTCGACGGCGTGTTCAACGGCCTCGACGACGCGAAAGGCTTCTTTGCCGAAGCCGAGGACGGCCGCCGGCTCGGCTTCGACGGCAAGAGCCTGATCCACCCCGACCAGATCGCGCCGTGCCACCGCGCCTTCGCTCCGAGCGAGGCCGAGGTCGAGCGCGCCAAGCGGCTGGTCGACGCGTTCCACGGCGGCGCCGAACGCTTCGACAATGAGATGATCGAGCGCATGCATGTCAAGCCGCGGAGCGTGTGTTGGAGAGGGCCCGGGACTAGCCGCCCCTTGGCGAATCGGCTTTGTGCTGTCATGGGCCGATATGGCCGACCCGTTCGACGCTTCCGATATCCCGCTGGGCCTGACGTTTGACGACGTCCTGCTGCAGCCGCTCGAATCTTCCGTGCTTCCCAGCCAGGCCGACACTCGCACCCAGCTGACCCGGGAAATCCCGCTCAATATCCCGATCCTGTCCTCGGCGATGGACACGGTGACCGAAGCCGACATGGCGATCGCCCTGGCGCAGCTCGGCGGCATCGGTGTGCTCCACCGCAACATGGACGTCGAGGCGCAGGCGATTGCGGTCAGGCAGGTGAAGCGATTTGAGAGCGGTATGGTGGTCAATCCGATCACCATGGCCCCCCAACAGACGCTCGCCGAAGCGCTCGAGCTGATGAAGATCAACCGCATCAGCGGCATTCCGATCGTCGAGAGATCGGGCAAGCTGTGCGGAATCCTCACCAATCGCGACGTCCGTTTCGCCGAGAACCTGAGCCAGAAGGTCAGCGAGCTGATGACGCGGGAGAATCTCGCGACCGTGCCCGTCGGGACGACCGAAGCGGAGGCGCGCAAGATCCTCCACCAGCGGCGGATCGAGAAATTGCTGGTGGTCGACGAGGATCATCACTGCGTCGGGCTGATCACCGTCAAGGACATTGAAAAATCGGTCGCCGCGCCGTTGGCGACCAAGGATGCCGAAGGAAGGCTGCGCGTTGCCGCGGCTACGACCGTTGGCGACAAGGGCTTCGAGCGGTCCGAAGCTTTGATCGAAGCCGGATGCGACTGCATCGTCATCGACACCGCGCACGGCCACAACACCGACGTTGCCAAGGCCGTCGAGCGGGTAAAGGCGCTGTCCAATTCGACCCAGGTCATCGCCGGCAATATCGCAACCGCCGACGCCGCAAAGGCGCTCGCCGACGCCGGCGCCGATGCGATCAAGGTCGGAATCGGCCCGGGATCGATCTGCACCACGCGGATCGTCGCCGGTGTCGGCGTTCCGCAATTGACCGCGATCATGGAAGCGGCGCGCGCGGCCTCGGGCATCCCGATCATCGCCGACGGCGGCATCCGCACCAGCGGCGACATCGCCAAGGCACTCGCCGCCGGTGCGTCGGCGGTGATGGTTGGCTCGCTCCTCGCCGGCACCGAAGAAGCGCCGGGCGAAATCTTCCTGTACCAGGGGCGCAGCTACAAATCCTATCGCGGGATGGGCTCGGTCGGCGCGATGTCGCGCGGCTCGGCCGACCGCTATTTCCAGCAGGACATCAAGGATCATCTAAAGCTCGTGCCCGAGGGCATCGAAGGCCAGGTGCCGTACAAAGGCCCGGTGCGCGACATCATCCACCAGCTGGTCGGCGGGGTGAAGGCGGCGATGGGCTATACCGGATCGAACAGCATCGCCGAGCTACAGAAGCGCGCCAGGTTCGTGCGCATCACCAACGCCGGGCTTTCCGAAAGCCACGTCCACGATGTGACGATCACCCGCGAGGCGCCCAATTACCCGACGCGCTAGACGATGACACCGGCCGCGCGGCTCCAGGCGGCGATCGAGATTCTCGACGAGGTCGTGCTTTCGGCGCGCGACGATGGGCCACCGGCCGATACGATCGTTACGCGCTATTTCAAGCACCGCCGCTACGCCGGGTCGAGTGATCGCCGCGCGGTTCGCGAGCTCGTGTTTCGCGCGATCCGCCGCTGTGCCGAGCGCCCGGAAAGCGGGCGCAGCGCGATCCTTGGACTGGTGGAGGACGAGGCCGAACTCGCCGAGCTGTTTGGTCAGCCGCGCGGACCCGAACCGAGGCTCGACGGCGAGCAGGCGGCGAATGCGGGCTATATGCCCGAATGGCTCATCCCCGAACTGTCGCTGGTGGCCGGCGAGAACGAATGGCCGGCCCTTTTGGAACGTGCCCCGCTCGACCTTCGAGTCAATGTCGCACGAGCGAACCGCGAGGAGCTGCTAGGCGAATTCTCCGGCGCTGAGGCGACGCCGCTGAGTCCGTGGGGCATTCGCCTTCCGGCCGACAGCCGGATCGACGACCATCCGGCATTTCGCGCCGGGCTGGTCGAAGTCCAGGACGAGGGCAGCCAGCTCATCGCGCTCGCGTGCGAGCCACACGCCAATGACCGAATTCTCGATCTTTGCGCGGGTGCCGGTGGCAAGGCGCTCGCGCTGGCTGCAGCTGCGCCAACCGCCCACATTCTCGCCACCGACAGCAATCGCGCACGCCTGTCGAAACTGCCGCCTCGCGCGGAGCGGGCGGGAGCCAGGATCGAAACGCGGCTGCTGAGCCCGCCAAACGAGCTTCAGGAGCTCGCCGACTGGCGCGCCTCTGCCGATGTGGTGCTGGTCGACGCGCCCTGCTCGGGAAGCGGGACATGGCGGCGCAATCCCGAAGGCCGCTGGCGCCTGACTCCAGAGCGCCTCGATCGCTTGGTTGCCGCGCAGCGGCGGCTGCTGGACATCGCCGCCGAGCTGGTCAAGCCCGGGGGACGCCTAGTCTATGCCGTGTGCTCGATCCTGTCCCGCGAAGGGGCACGCCAGATTGCGGACTTTCAGACACGCCATTCATCCTGGATTAGTGAGGAAACGTCCATGGCCGCGGGGCGTTCGGATGGGTCAGGGCGGTTGTTGACGCCCGGCCATGACCATACCGATGGCTTTTTCGTCGCGCGGCTGGACCGTCCGTGCTAGGCGGCGGCCAAGAGAAGTGGAGAGATTGATGCGTTCCTTGCCCCGTCTTTTGCTCATTGGATTTGCCGGCGTTGCGCTCGCTGCACCGGCGATCAGCCAGCGCGCCGACGACCAGATCCAGCCCAAGTCGGTTGAGTTGATGCACCAGGGCCAGGCCCTGCTCGCCGCGGGCAAACTCGAACAGGCCGAGGACGTGCTCGAAACCTCGCTTGCGGTCGATCCACGCAATCGCTGGGCGTTCGTCGATCTCGCCCGCGTCGCCGAGAAGCAACATCTGTTCGGCAAGGCGATCCGCATGACCAACAAGGCGCTTTTGCTCGAGCCCAACGATCCCGACGCGATCGCGGTCCAAGGCGAGGCGATGGTCGAGATGGGTGCGCTGGCTCGGGCCCAGGTCAACCTCCAGAAGCTGCAGTCGATCTGCGCGCCCAAGGGCTGTCCGCAGATGGCGCAACTTTCGGCCGCGATCAGCCGCGGCCCGACGGTCGCCTCGGCCAAGGCGCCCGAGACTCCCAAGTCGAATTAGCTCAGGGCTCGCGCGAGCTCGACGAACTCCGCTACGCTGAGGGTCTCCGCGCGCCGCTGGGTGTCGATCCCGAGCGTCTCTGCCGCCGCGATCGCTCCGGGGAACGTCTTGAGGCTGGAACGCAGCATTTTGCGCCGCTGGCCGAATGCGGCTTCGGTCACACGTTCCATCACGCGGGGGCCGACTCCTTCGGGAGCGTCTGCCGGCACAATGTGCACGACCGCTGAAGTGACTTTGGGCGGCGGCACGAAGGCCGAGCGGTTGACGCTCATCGCAATCCTCGGCCTCGATCGCCATTGCGCCGCGACGGATAGCCGCCCGTATGGGTCGCTGCCGGGCTCCGCGACGATGCGCTCGGCGACCTCCTTCTGAAACATCAAAGTCAGCGATTCCCACCACGGTGGCCAATCATTGCCGCCGAGCCATTTCAAAAGCAGCGCGGTACCGACATTGTAGGGGAGGTTGGCGACGACGTGCGCCCCATCGCCCACGAGCTGGGTCTCATCGATCTTGAGCGCGTCGGCCTCGACGATTTCGAGCCGGCTCTTGAAGTGGTGCTGAAGCTCGGCCAGCGCAGGAATGCAGCGGCGGTCGCGCTCGACCGCGACGACGCTTGCCCCAGCGTCGAGCAATGCCCGGGTCAGCCCGCCTGGCCCGGGCCCGACCTCGTAGACATGACTGCCCTTGAGCGAGCCCGGCACCGCGGCGATGCGCGCCAGAAGCTGCCGGTCGAGGATGAAATTCTGGCCGAGCGCCTTGCTCGCGCTGAGCCCATGCCGGGCGATGACCTCGCGCAGTGGCTCGGGTGTCGTGGTCAAGCCGTTTCCAGGCGCAGCACTGCGCATTCCGCCGCCATCCGGATCGCGGCCGCCATCGGCCGCGGGTCCGCGCGGTCCTGGCCGGCGATGTCGAATGCAGTGCCATGGTCGGGTGCGGTGCGGACGATCGGCAGGCCGAGCGTAAGGTTGACCGCATCCTCGAAGTGCAACGCCTTGATCGGGATCAGCGCCTGGTCGTGGTACATGCACAGGGCCGCGTCGTAGTTGGCGCGGGCGCGGGCGTGGAACATGGTGTCGGCGGGGTGGGGACCAGTCACCCGCCACCCTTCAGCGGCTAGCGCGGCGATCGCCGGTTCGATGATCTCGATTTCCTCGCGCCCGAGCTGGCCGCCTTCGCCGGCGTGCGGATTGAGGCCGGAAATCGCCAAGCGCGGCTCGGGAATCCCGAAGTTGCGCTGCAACCCACGCAATGTCGCTCGGCCGCGCGCTTCGATCAGCGCGCTGTTCAACTCCCCTGGTACCGCGGCCAAGGACAGGTGGGTCGTTACGGGAACCGTGCGCAAAGTCGGCCCGGCCAGCATCATCACGACGTTCGACGGCGAAATGCCGCAGCGCTCGGCAACGAATTCGGTTTGGCCAGGATAATGGAAGCCGATCGCGTAGAGCTGGTCCTTGGCAACCGGGCCGGTCACCACCGCGGCAGCGGAGCCTGAGCGCGCCAGACCCACCGCAAGCTCGAGCGAATCGAGCGAGCAATGCGCGCCCGAGACGCTCGGATGGCCGGGGACGTCGGTCTCCGCCGCTCCAACCTGGATCAGCGGAAGCGCATAATCGAACGCAGAATCGGCCTGGCTGGGGTCGTCGACGACTTCGATCGGCCCGTCCCACACCGCGGCGATCGATCGGCCATCCCCGATGGCGACGAACGGAGGAAGGTCGAACTCGGCGCGATTGTCCCAGCATTTGGCGATCACTTCCGGGCCGATTCCAGCCGGATCGCCGAGCGAGACCGCGAGGGATGAGTCGGGGACGCGCGACACGGCCGCCGCCCTAACCGAAATTGCCGATTACCGGAATTCGATCACCGCGTCGCGGCGCAGGTCCCGCAAGTAACGCCGCGACCGCGTGTTGATCCGCTCCTCGTTGAGCTGGTTGTAAACCTCGTCGTAGCTCGGCTCGCTCGGGTCGACCTCGTCGCGTCCGCAGATCACGAGCACGCGAACCCCTTCGTCAATCGAGCCGAACGGCTGGGTCGCCTGACCGACCTGCATCGGCAGCATCAACTGTTGAAGGGCCGGCGGAAGATCGCGCATCTTGACCTGGTCGCTGGTGACGACCTCGCCGTGGAAATCGGCGGCCATTTTCTCCGCGCCGCCGCACCCGCCAATCGTCCGCGCAGCTTCTGCGAAGCGCGCGACCATCGGTTCGGCCTGCTGGCGCGACATGCCCTTGGGGAAGGCGATCGAAACCTGCTTGAGGCTCAGCACCGCGTCGCGCGGGTCGGGGGTCCCGGTCTTGCGGGTGTCCTGGACGGCCAGGATCGATACTCCGCCCTGCACCGGAATCGGATTGCTCACCGAGCCGGGGCCCATCTGGCGAAGCGCTGCGCCAAGCTGCACCGGCAGCTGCTCGGGACGGACCCAGCCCAGGTCGCCGCCGACGGCCGCGGTCGAAGCCTCGGAATATTGCCGGGCATAGGCGGTAAAGGACGCGCCGTTCCTGAGCTGCTCGAGAATCTTGTTGGCGTTATCGAGGGTTTGCGCCTGGGTGTCGGGGGTCGACGAAAGGTAAATCTCGCCGACGCGATACTCCTCGGTGCCCTTGGACGCGGTCATCCGGTCGAGCACCGCTTTGACCTCGTCCTCGCCGACGCTGACGTTGCTTTCGATCTTCCGCTGCTGCAACCGCTGCCAGGCGATTTCGCCTTCAATCTGCCGGCGAAGGGTTTGCACCGAGGAGCCGTTGCTTCCGAGATAGGACGCAAACTGATCGGGCGTCTGCTTTACGTTGGCCGCGACCCGCACCAGCGTCTTGTCGATGTCCGACTTCTTGACCTCGATCTTCTCGGCCGTCGCCGCCTGGATCTCGAGCGTTTCGTCGATCAGGTTGCGCAGCACCTGCTCGCGCAGTCGTTCTATTTCATCGGCCGGAATCGGTTCGCCGTTGGCGAGCGCGAGCAGCGCAAGACGCTGATCGACGTCGGTCTGGGTGATCACGTCACCGTTGACGATCGCGGTCGCCTTGATCACCGAAGGCATCGCGGTGCCGAAAATCTGCGGGTTCTCCGGCAGCTGAAGCGAGTGGGTACTCTTGACCGGCGGGGCCGTCGAAGGGGCGGCCGGCTGCTGGGCGATTGCCGAGGTCGCGGCCACGCCTGCGAGCGCCGCGACGGCGAGCCACGCGCGGGTCTGATTCATCCGAAAAGCTGCTTCCACGATCCGTTTTTTCCTTATTCCCCAACCCAATAAGTCGATGGCCGTCTGGCTCGGTTCCGCTGAACCCAGCCTTAGCGGCCAAGCCCTTTCAATGCCAAATGGAGGCTGAAAGTGCTTCCCTTGCGGAATGCACCGATCTGCTCATAGTCGCGACGCCACGTCAGGCCAAGCTCCATGCAATCGTCTTCGTACGATATTCCGAGCCGGTGCCGGACCGGCGCGAATCCGTCGGCGAGCGATAGCGGATCCTCGCTCTTGTCGGTTAGGTCGAGGACGGTCGCCCCGAAGATCGACCAATAGCGGTGAAACAGGATTCGGCCCGCAAGCCGAAGCTCCTCCTTGTCGCGCAGATCCTCGATGGTCGGGTCGATGTCGCGGTTGAGCTTCAAATAGCCGAGCTGGACATAGGTCTGCTCGGTGCCAACCGTCAGGTCGAGCTCATTGCGGCGGACCGTGAAATTGCCCTTGTCGAGCCGATAGCGGTCGGTGACGTCGATCAGCCGGCCGTAGCGGATGCTGGTTCTTCCGACGATGTCTGAGAAACGATCAGTAAGTCCCGTGCCTTCCGGGAAAAGGACCGGTCGTCGGACTATTCGATAGCTTTGCCCGATGGTGGTCATGATCGACAGGTTCGGGCGGTCGAGCGCCCAGTCGAAGCCGTAGGTGATGCGCGATCCGTCCTCCCACCGGTCGTATCCCGGGAAGCGGTTGAGGGCGAATAGGTTGCTGTCCTCGAGGTCGACCGAACGCGCGTCCTCGTTCGGAATGTCGAGGTTGGGCGTCGGCGGGGTGAGCACCAGCTGGACTCGCGGGGTGAAGCGCTGGATGCCGCCGAACGCGGGACCGACGAACGGCCATTTCACGTCTGCGGCCAGCGCCCCGATGAACCGCGTATGCCAGCCGTCAGTACCCTGGTAGATCGGGACGGTTGTGCTCTCGGCATCGTCGGTGTGATAGACGTCGCCGCGCGCATAGGCGGTCAGAGTCGCCTCCTGGCCCATTGGCGTTAGCCGCCTCAGGTCCCACTCGGCGCTCGCAAACGCACGCTGCGTGTCCTGGCCCTCGACGCGGATGATCGACAGGCTATTGGCCTGCAACTGGACCTTGCCGCCGGCGAGGTCGTCCATCCGGAAGCGCGCGTCGATCGCGGGAAGTGCGATCGGAATCTGTTTCTGGTCGTCGTCGACGCGCAGCCCCTGGAACGCCCAGCCGGCAATGCTGATGTAGCTATTGGGGCTGATGCGCTCGACGTTGACGACATTGCGCAGCCGGTCGTCGGTGGTGATGTCGTAGCGGCGGGTGACGGTTTTGTCGCTTGCCACACGGAGCGAGCTCGTGATGCTCCATTCAGGGTCGAGTTGCGCTTTGCCGTTGGCTTCGAAATATGCGCGGACGCCCTGGCGGGTCGAAGTCGCGAGCGGGTTGACGTTTTCGATCGTGCCATAGGTGATGAACCCGCCGACCTGGAACGCCCCGATACTGTTGAGGTCGCGATATTTGGCTTCGAGCGCGGGCCAGACGCCTGTGTAGAGGTGGGGGGTAAGCGTCAGGTCACGGTTGGTGTCGATCTGCCAATGGTAAGGGGCGGCGATCTCCAGCCCCTTCTTGCTTGACAGGCTGAGGTCGGGAACCAGCCAGCCGGTCGCTCCGCCCGTGGTGGTGGAGACGCTGAAGATCGGCAGCAACGGCAAAGTCAGCCCGAACAGCTGAAACCGCCCGCCTTCGAAGCGGATGCGCTGGTTGGCCGGGTCGTCGATCACCTTCGCCGCGGTGATCGCCCAGCTCGGGCGCTTGGGGCAGCCGGTCGCGCTGGTCACCGGGCACGGCGAGTAGATCGCATTTTGGAGCGTCGTGATCTGGCCGGTCCGGATGCCGCGCTGCGCGGCGATCCGGCCGCCGCTTTCCAGCACCACCAGCAGATTGTCGATCGTTCCGTCCTTGAGCGTGTCGCTAAGGACGACATTCTCGCCGATGAGCTTGTCGCCTTGCGGGCTCACCACGACGACATGGCCGACGGCGCGGACTTCTCCGGTCTTGCGGTTCCACACGACCTCGTCCGCGGCCAGGTAATTGCCCTCGCGCGACATGCGCACTTCGCCGCTCGCGGTCACGAGGTCGGCGTCGCTGTCGTAAATGACCGTGTCGGCGCTGAATTCGATGATCTGGTCGGTGGCTTGCTGGTCCGCGGGAGGCGCCGGTACCGCGGGAACGTCCTGCGCGGTCGCCGCGCCGGACGCGGCGAGCATGAACGGCAGCGCTGTCCACCAGACGAAAGTCCTACGCAACGCTGCTTGTCCCGCCAGCCCCAATGATCCTTGCCCGGCCCTGCCTATTGCACTGGAAGCGCGAGGGGACAACTTAAGCTTGGGTGGCTTTGCCAAGGCTGCGGTTGCATCCTAAAGGGCCGCTCGACGTTTGCCCTTCCAAGGATACCCTCACATGCAAGTTCGTTTCGCCGACCGCCGGCCCGAGGGCGATTATGCGCTCGTCCTGCCCGTCGCGGGCAAGGACCGCTCGGCGCTGACATCGCTCGGACCGGCACAAAAGGCGGCGGTCGCAGCGCTCGATCGCCAGCGGTTCGACGGCGAGGCTTCGGGTACATCCGAGCAGTTCATCGACGACAAGGGTATTATGCGCCGCCTGCTGGTGGTCGGAACTGGCGGTGGATCGACGCCGCACGAGGCGGCCGAGAAGCTCGGCGGGACCGCCGTCGCGCGGCTTCTCACCTCGGGCGAAACCAAGGTGGTCATCGATATCAGCGGCTTGAAGTTCGACGCGGATTCGGCGGCGCGTGTCGGGCTCGCGGCGGCGCTTCGGGGTTGGCGCTACGACCACTATCGCACCAAGCTCAAGGACAAGCATAAGCCGACGCTGACCGAAGTGACGATTGTCGGCGGCGGTAGCGACGCAGGCAAAAGATATGCCCAGCGCTGGGCGCCGGTCTATGAAGGCGTGTCGCTGACCCGGGAGCTCGTGACCGAGCCGGCCAACATCATCTACCCCGAAAGCTTCGTTGAGCGCGTGAAGGCCGCGCTCAAAGGAACCGGGATCGAGCTCCAGGTGCTCGACCGGGCGGCGATGGAAAAGCTCGGGATGGGTGCATTGCTCGGCGTCGCCCAGGGCTCGGTCCGCGAACCGCGGCTCCTCGTGCTCAAGTGGAACGGCGGCAAGCAAGGCGACAAGCCCACCGCGTTCGTCGGCAAGGGCGTGACGTTCGACACCGGCGGCATCTCGATCAAGCCGGCCCAGGGCATGGAAGCCATGAAGTGGGACATGGGCGGCGCCGGCGCCGTGGTCGGCGCATTCAAGGCGATCGCGCTGCGCAAGTCCAAGGCGAACCTCATCGGCATTTGCGGCATGGTCGAGAACATGCCCTCGGGCACTGCCCAGCGTCCCGGCGACGTCGTTACCACCATGTCGGGCCAGACGGTGGAGGTCATCAACACCGACGCCGAAGGCCGCCTCGTCCTTGCGGACGCGCTGACCTACGTCCAGCAGACGTTCAAGCCGTCGACGATCATCGACCTTGCCACCCTGACCGGCGCGATCCTGATCAGCCTCGGCCACGAATGGGCCGGGCTCTTCTCTAACGATGAAAAGCTGGCCGGCAGGCTGCTCGAGGTCGCCGAGGATTCGGGCGACAAATTGTGGCGCATGCCGCTGGCCGAAAGCTTCGACCGGTTGATCGATTCGCAGATTGCCGACGTCAAGAATGTGGGGCCGCGCGAAGGCGGTTCGATCACCGCCGCGCACTTCATCCAGAGGTTCGTCGAGAATGGCGTGAAGTGGGCGCATATCGACATGGCGGGGATGGCCTGGTCGGACAAGGCGAGCCCGACTTACGACAAGGGCGCAACCGGGTTCGGCGTTCGGCTCCTCGATGAATATGTGTCGGAGGTGCTGGAAGCTTAGGGACGGACGGCGGTGCAAGTCGATTTCTACCAGCTGGGCGGGACCCCGTCCGAACAGGTGATCGCCAGCCTCGCCGAAAAAATCCGTGCGCAGGACGGCCGGCTGCTGATCGTCGCCGAGGACGACAAGTTCCTCGGCCGGCTCGACCGCATGTTGTGGGATCAGAGCGCGACCAGCTTCCTGCCGCACGGGCTCGCCGGCGGTTCCGATGACGCCCGCCAGCCGATCCTCTTATCGACCAGCCCCGATGCGCCGAATCTCGCGCGCAACATGCTGATTGCCGACGGGGAGTGGCGCGATGCGGCGCTGACCTACGACCGTAGCTTCTATCTGTTCGACGGGAGCGAGCTCGAGGACGCGCGGCTGGCGTGGAAGCTGCTTGCCGGAAGAGAAGGGGTCGAGCGCCACTATTGGGCCCAGGAAGACGGGAAATGGGTCCAGAAAAGCTGACCCTTGTCGCGCGGGGCTTACGCCGCTAGGCGGCCCTCCAATCCCAACTGATCCAATTACAGGAGACCGCCCGGTCATGGCCGTGACGCGCACCTTTTCGATCATCAAGCCCGACGCCACTCACCGCAATCTGACCGGCGCGATCACGAAGATGCTGGAGGAAGCCGGACTGCGCGTCGTCGCGTCGCGGCGGATCCGCATGACCCGCGACCAGGCCGAGGGCTTTTACGCCGTCCACAGGGAGCGGCCGTTTTACAGCGATTTGTGCACCTTCATGACGTCAGGCCCGGTGGTGGTTCAGGTGCTCGAGGGCGAGAATGCGGTGCAGCGCAACCGCGACGTGATGGGCGCGACCAATCCGGCCGACGCCGCCGAGGGCACGATCCGCAAGACCTATGCGGAATCGATCGAGGCCAATTCGGTCCACGGCTCCGATAGCGACGAGAATGCGGCGATCGAGATCGCCTTCTTCTTCAAGCTGGAAGAGATTGTCGGCTAGGCCATCCGGGGGATGGCCGGGTTGCCGACGATCGTCGGTTAAGGCGTCTCGGCGCGGACCCACTTCCACTCGACGACGTCGTTGCCCTTCGCGGGCCCTTTCGCCGCCGCCGCGCGCAACGCATCGACGGATTGTGGCATGCAGTCCTTGTTGAACCCCGGGTAGGGGGTGACCTTCGGTGCCGCGCCTTCCGTCGCTTCGTCGATCCCACAGGGCACCGGCCACGCCTTGCCGTCCGTGACGGTCCCTTTGGCCGAATAGGCTTGGGCTTTCAGCGCCAGGAACCCATAGGCCACATCTTTTCCGTTGGTCTTGATTCGTGCCTGGATCAGCGGGGGCTTACCGTCGACGATGAACACGTCCTCGGGTTCATCTCCGGGCTTGCTGTCGGAGGTCTTCACCTCGACGCCGCGGCTGAGGATCATCCAGTTTGCGCATTTGGGCCACGAGATCTTGGGCTTGCTGATGTCCACATTGCAGTCCGCATCGACCCGGAACCATAAGCCGTCTTCGAGGTGGATTTTCGAAGAGCGCTCGGATTCCGCAAACATTGGATGATCAGAGACCGCGGCGTTGCAGGCACTCAATGCGCCGCAACTGATGAACAAAAGCCAGACCGGGAATCGCATCCGCCGACTGTTACGCCCACGGAATGGCAACCGCTAGTCGCGGCTGACAAACCCGGTCACAGGATCGGGCTGAGCATCGCCACGCTGTTCTGCCACAGCCGCTCGACCAGGCTGAAACGGTCGACCTCGGCCATGGTCACACGGTCGGAGTCGGCCAGGAATGCGTCCTGCCGCGCGCGAATCGCGGCCGCGAAGGCGTCGTCAGCGAACAGGATGTTGTTCTCGAAATTGAGCTCGAAGCTCCGGCGATCGAGGTTGGCGGAGCCGATCAGGCCGATGCGCCCGTCGACGATCATCGTCTTGGCGTGGAGCAGGCCGCGATGATATTCGAACAACTTCACTCCGGCGCTGAGCAGGTCGCGATAATAGCTCTTGCAGGTGGCCGCGACGACCCTGCTGTCGTTGCGCTTGGGGAGCGCGAGGATCGTGTCGACCCCGCGCCGCGCGGCCGAGGTCAGCGCGAACAGTACCTGCTCGTCGGGCACGAAATAGGGCGTCGTCACGACGAGCTCGTGGCGCGCGGAGTGAATCAGCTCGGCGAAGCTGGTCGGCATGGCGTCGAATCGCACGGTCGGGCCGGTACCCAGGACCTGGGCCGTGATGCCGCCGGCGGGGCGCTTCTTCGATCGCCACGGTCCCTTAAGAAGCGCGCTGATGTCGTCACCGCCGTCGCCCATCCAATCCGACACGAATAGATACTGGCAGTGGCGCCCCACCGGGCCTTCCCAGCGGGTCATGACGTCGACCCACGGCGCGTAACGCGGTTTGATCCGGAATTCGGGGTCGGCGACATTCTGGCTTCCGCACCAGGCGATACGATTGTCGATGATCAGCAGCTTGCGATGGTTGCGCAGGTCGACCCGTCCGCGGGTGACGGTCATCAGCGGATTGCCGACCGGAAGCGCGACACGCATCTCGGCGCCGCTTTGGGCAAGGTCGCGCCAATGGCTTGAACGGAGGAACTTGCGCGACCCCAGGGCGTCGGCCAGCGCCCGAACCTTTACGCCGCGACCCGCCGCGCGGATCAGGGCGTCCTTGACCTTGCAGCCGTTATGATCGGCGAGCCAGATATAGGCGCACAAGTGGACGGTGCTCGACGCGCCGTCGATGTCCTCGACCATCGCATCGATCGCGGCATTGCTGTCCTCGGCGAGAAGCGCGCTGTTGCCGCAGGTCGGCCCGAGCCCGTTGATGCTGCGGCAGAGTGCAAAGGGGGCAGAATACGGCCCCGTGTCGAGCTCTTCCGCGCACGACATGTCGGCCTCGGGCCGCGGAAGATGGTCGTCGATCGCGCGGCCCTTGGTCCGACGGGCGCTGCTCACTCGGGTTTCACCCAAGAGCAAATAGGCGATCAACCCGACCACTGGCACGATCAGGATAACGATCACCCAGGCCAGGCGCGATGCCGGCTCGCGATGCGGCCTCAGGATCGCGCGCATCAGCACGGCGACTTCGGCGATGGCGAGCAACGCCGTGACGATAAGGTGGAGCGGGCGCATCGCGGGTGGCCCGGCTAACGGCCGAGACCAAGGATGTGAAGTGAGCGGCCTCCGAACAGACCGCCCCCCTCCCAGCGGTAGCGCAGCACATAATTTCCGCCCCCACGCCGGTCGGCGCCCATTTCGACATAATGGGCGTCGATCCGCACGGGAACGCTGTAGGCGCGATCCTTGGTCTCCTTGGCCCGGTCCTTGAGCGCAGCCTCGACGTCGCTTGCGGCGATCTTGCCGTCGCTGCCCACCTCGATCGGCGATGCGCCTCTGATCGTTAGTCTCAGCGATTCGAGCGCATGGCCGGGGTCGACCGGCGAGATGGTGAGCGAGCTGCCGTCGCGGTCGGCGATGCCGCGCAATGCCAGCGGGACCGCCTGCTTCTGCTCGACGATCTTGGTCGGCTTGTCTTGCTGGCTGTTCTTCCAGGTGATCCACAGGCCGAGGCCGGAGATGATCAGCGCGGCAAGGCCGATGATTTCGCCGAAGGTGACCCAGCGGCGGCGGGATTCGGAGTCGCTCATCGTCCGCCTGCTTCAAGCAACCGCCGCGGCGCTGCAAGCTCCCAACTTGCCGCGATCCGGTCGCAGACATGACCCCAGTCGACGTTTTCGCCGGCAAGGTTGATCGAGACCCAGCCCGAGTGGTGGAGATAGGCCGGCTTCGAATAGGTCTGGGGATCGGATTCGAGCAGCATCGCCTGCTCGTCGAGGCTGCTGGTCCGGACGCAAACGACGGTTTTGTGGTCGTTGTGGTGATTGTTGCGGAATTGCGCGAACTGTTTCCCGGAAACGAAAAATGTCGGCTGGCCGTGCGACAGCTTTTCTTCGGCTTCAGGAAGGTCGAGCGCGATTGCGCGCACATGATCCAATGCGTCGTTCATCTTCGGACGAACTCGCTCAACACCTGGGAATAGAGTTTGTGCTCGGCGGCAAGAATGCGCTGTTCGAGACTGGCCGGGGTGTCGCCCGGTTCGATCGGAACCTCCGCCTGGCCGAGGACTTCGCCGGCATCGAGCTCTTCGGTGACGAGATGGACCGAACAGCCGCTCGTCCGGTCGCCCGCGGCCAGCGCCCGGCTATGGGTGTCGAGGCCCAGGTATTTGGGGAGGAGCGAAGGGTGAATGTTGACGATTCGTCCGCGCCATTCATCGACGAACCAGGGCGAAAGGATACGCATGAAGCCGGCAAGCGCGACCGTCCCGACGCGGTGATCGTCAAGCGCGGCGCTGAGCACGCGGTCGAACTCTTCCTTGTCCACGCCTTTGCTGTCCCACATCCAGGTCGGAAGTCCCTTGGCGCGCGCCCAGTCGAGTCCGGCCGCGTACGGCTTGTTTGAGGCAATCAGCACGACCTCATAGCCTTTCGCCTGCTCGACAAGCGCGCGCATATTGGTGCCGCGCCCGGAGATCAGGATTGCGACATACTTGCAGTCACGCATGGTGGGTCGCGGACCAA